>LFCJ01002174.1_pt1 | contig 14085 bp, 16 predicted proteins | sample 643141 | NCBI WGS metagenome assembly LFCJ01 (sample SAMN03766243, study PRJNA286221) | soda lake metagenome | biome: soda lake; feature: Kulunda steppe; material: water; isolation source: sample B1-Br-g2 brine of Lake Bitter-1 | place: Russia: Kulunda steppe | collected 2010-07 | reverse complement strand
GGCACAATAGACTCTGCCATTTCATTTCGGACATTATGGACTATTTTTTGGCTGGCGAAGACCAGCAACAAACCAATCAGCCTAACGATCTGGCTGGCGGTTAACCCTTTTTTAAACTTTAAACTTTATCCTTTAAACCCTGCTTTCCTGAGGCCAAAGCCTCCTTTTTTTTGTAATAGGGCCTGGATAATCAGTAAACCTGCTGTCCCTCCCTCCCTGAGAGCTGGCAAAGAAACCCCTGCAAAAAGTTGCGCTTTCTTCCTGCATGTGTGCAGGCCCAGAAGGGCAAATTACTGACGTACGAGTGTTTCCTGTGTCCAGGGTAAGGTACACATTTCCCATGTGGTTGTTACGCAAAGACTGCTGCAACCAAATCAGACTTGTAGCATGGCCATAAAAAACAATTCTCATTTAAGTGTAAATCTGGTACTGCACTTATCTGGTGTGACATGGTGCTCAATTAATGATTGGCAAGAGCAATAAGTGGCATGGATCGGCCATACAAAAAAAAGCGGTGGCAAGATGAATTAATTCTTTACTTGACTAGCACAATGTTCTGGAAAAACTATCATGAGAAAGAACAAAACTGGCGGGACAGACTGAGGGGAGGCAAAATTACCAACTGCGAGGAAGTCTCTTCCACTCTGGGCTCGCTCCTCATCACTCGTCACTCAAAAAGCAACCCTTCTCAGGATTACAAGACAGAACATCTGCCTGCCCAAAAAAAGCCTAAACGCTCAGCATGTATGCAATGGTTCTATCAACTTAGCAATGTGCCTCCTTGTGTCCAAGTGGAAAAGCATTCAGTTTTCACATGCATCCCTCTTGGGGCATTACCTCAAACCTACCACTCATTATTGTCAAGACTTCCAGGCATTGCACAAGGAAGGTGCATGCCTGTAATACAGGCAAGTCCTAACACGCTTGAGCATGTAACGCTCAAGCTGCTGGGCTTACTGCATAAGCAAAAAAACCATTGTTGCTGCACATACAGCAGTAGCAGCAGCAGCAGCACGAACATGACAGGGACAAAATTTACATACTTGCGCATTGCAGCCACACACTGCAAACGGAAAATACAAACTTTTTGACAAGACACCGTCGATCAGGAATCCACACAGGTATGCTCTCCTCAGTCCTGTCACGAGGCAGGTGAGCCAACTGCTTTAATGGCCTGCGACAAACCACCCAACCCTGCAGCTCGCAGGGAAAGTGATGGCCTTTCTGGGATGGAGCCTACCACTGGCGGATGGTGGGGTGCGGATGTGTTGTTCTCCAAAAAGCCAGTGGAGCGCAAGATGGCATTGCGAGCGCGCAGTCGCTCGCGCTTGATAGCCATGCCTGCGATATATGAGGGGAGACACAGCGCTGTGTATGGGCCCCTCTGACACAATGCTAATCTAAAAACATGTCGCACAGAAAGCGCACGCACTCATGCAGATCTTGGCAAAACTCTCATGAATATGATTGGCAAGCTGAACAGCACTGCATGCGCAGGAGCATGCTCGTTTGAGGTGTCATGAACCTCACACTTTGGTGTACACTACGCAAAAGCCTGCCGTGCCACAGGCAAGGCAGCCAGACGCATCTTCTTTGTGGTTGCTGAAAGTGGGACTACGCGGAGCGTGGTCACCTAGACACAGTACTTCACCTAGACACGATACTGTCGCGAGAGGAGTGATTAAAGAAATTATCTTTGTGATGGGTGTGGTTATGAAGGGTGCAGTTTTCGCGCAGGTGTCAGGAGTGCAGCGCAACGGTAGACCCAGTGCAAGGCCCAACCAAGTTAATGGAGAGGGGAGCCCAGTCCTCGCTCACCAACATCCCTCGGAGCTCCACACCTTGGCATGGGAATGAGGGCTCGCATGCATGCACAAGGTCATGGACACCAAACCAGGAGCAAAGCAATCACCAAGTTTTGCATGTTGGGTCCTTACCCTCACACCCTGAATCTTCAGGCATTCCCGTGCGACAGCTGGGTCTGACCTGGCAAGCAACCTTGACCTGATTGGGAACTGTTGCGTACATGAAGCACCCCCACCTCCTGCAGCACACCTGGGGTCTCGCCAGGGACAAAGGAGCCCATGGTGAAGTCATCTCGCTGGGAAAACTGGTGGGGGGGAATGAATGCAGCTGCGTCCTCGCCAAGGGCTGGCCCTGCCCCCTGGGTCCCTCCTCCTCCAAAGCCTCGCGCCCGCATTGCCGGGCCCATGGGAATATTAACTGGCACCGAGGAGCCCTGTGTGCGTGGGGGGCCCAAAAGTCGTTGTTGGAGGGGGCAGCAGCGACACATTCCGCTCTGGATTTGAGGGTCAAGGGCTCGCGGGTGGCGGGTCCTTTTTCCCAGGTGTGGCACGCAAGCAACTTACCATTTTAATGTTAGAGGAGCGCACAGGGACCGAGGAAGAGACAGTGTTGCGGGGCTGTGTCACCCGCCTGGGGCTCCTTCCGGGCAGCACTTGCAGGCCAGCAGTGCACTCCTCTTGAGAGTACACCGGGCTAGCTTGCATCATGGTTGTGCTCCGGCTGCTAGGACTGTGCTCTGTGTGCGCACAGGTGCAGTGTTGGGGAGATAGTTGTGTTGGGCGTGCCACTTCAGCAACACACTGTCTGGGCACAGAAACTTCAGGCAAAAGGTAGGCAAATTCCAGTGAGTAGCACTGGGGCTGTGGCAATCATGGGCAGGCAAGTCCATGGAAGAGCACCCCAGTTTCCACCTGTGTGGCCTCCTGTCCAGTTCTCTGCGCCCGACAGCCGCTCTCCGTCCACCTACCTTCTTCGTCCTCCATGGGGAAACTGAAGTCTTCTTGTGAGCTGCGCAACACGGAATGGCGCCCGCGCTTCATGTCTTGCTGCGCTTCCTCCTTCTCATTCTCATCGCAGCTGCTCTCGCCCCCTGAACTGGCAGAGGAGTGCCCACCGAAGTCCAACTCCAGGTCCTGGCCCTCATTAATGGGCTTCAAATCGGCGTGGAACGCCATGCTACTCCTTCTATGCTCTCTTCTCAAGGCGATTAAAAGTAGCTCACTGGGAGGGCTGAGGAAGGATATAAAGTTGCTTAGGAGAATCAGGCTGCAATTAGTGATATTACGCAGATGAACTCAACCCCGTTTGTTTTTATCTCGTGTTATGAACGCTCCATTACATTCATTATGGAAATTGCATCTGAAATTACAAGTTTTGCGTGTCTTCCCAACACCATCCTTGGTGAGATCTACAAGCGCCTTGAGAAAGGTGTCTCGCGCCGTGCCTTCTTTCAGTGCTGCCGCATTACGCATTCATGCCCCCACATCCAATATCATGTAAGTCTATAAGTGCGCGCAAGGGGCACAAGGGTGCATGCTTGCGCGAATTGGTATGTGTGCCTGCATGCTTGCATGTGTACATGCGTGCGTGCGTGATGGTGGTAGGGAGGGGTGGTGTGGGTGTAGGTGTGGGTGTGGGTGCTAGAGTGTAGCTATACTGTACAGTTACACCTGTAGGGGCTGTTGTTGTACCTCTAGGCGACGCGTGTTTAGGTTCAAAAGTTAAAACTGTAGGAAACTATGGTGCCTACCAGCCCGCCTGACTCCCAAAACTACGGCGCCTACAGTGTCTATAGCACCTAAAGCGCCTACAGAATTTTCCGGCCCTTCCCCAAAACTATGGCGTCTACAGCGCCTATAGGAGTTCAGCTCCACCCAAAAACTATGGCACCCAAAGCACCTACAGAGCCTAAAGCGCCTGCAGGCCCCTAGCCCCTAACCGTAAACCTAACCCAAGCCCTTATCACCGGAGAAAGATTAAAAGTTAAGGCTTGGCAAGTGGGGTCCTTTATCCTGCTTTAGTGTCGGGCGCCAGTATGCATTTGATAACTCTTCTTTTTATGCATCTTTAACTTGAATTAACGCACCCTGAGTAGCTGGATAATGGAAGGCCCGTAGGCGCAATGGGCGTCATTGGCGCGAGGGTGAGGGGATGTCCTGTTAATGGTACCTGTAGGCGCTGTGCTTTGAGGGGACTGAAAATCCTGTAGGCGCCAAAGGCGCTGTAGGCACCGGAGTTGGTGGGGGGCATGAAAATCCTTTAGGCGCCTTTGGCGCCGGGGCTATCCTGTAGACAGGTACCTGTAGGCGCCATAGGCATTGCATTTGACACTTCAAGAAATATCCATGATACATTTCATTTCAAAATGCGCGGTAGTGGGACAGACACCTTTGCCTATGCCTTGGGCGCCTACGCCTACAGAGGTAGTGATCAGGGGGGGTGAGGGTGATGGGGGGGGGAGGGGTAAGGTGTGTGGGTGTGTGTATGCAAGCTAATGCTATGGGATTGATCCAATTGATAATCGTTGTGCTCCCTTCCCGTGCTAGATATGCAGCTTGGCTCTCGAATCTTGTGGAAGTGATCCAAGGAGCGATATGATAGACAAGCTCAGTGCAGCATGGCCTCATGGATGCACTCTTCGAAAGCTGTCCATTGGCTTCGATGAGCCATGCGTAAGTGTTTTTTGGCTAGGCGCTCCATCTGCTGTGCCAGTTTGGACACTTCGATCTTTCTACCTGAGCAATCCCCTACTTGCAATTCGTCTGTGCATTTGAGGGCTTCATTGCCCGCCTTTTTCTGTTGCACATCCTGCGCACAGGAGTCTCCTGCTGTGACCCTGGCAGACCTGTTCTCTGGAGAGTTCGTTGCCAGCATTGCCCGCTCGACGCTTTCCACTGTCTCAGAGCTGGTGATACACGTGTTCGAGCAGGAGTATCAGATGGACGTGCCAGGTATGCCTATTAGGCATAGCAGTTCATGACTGTGTATGTGTCCTCATCTTCCTAGTGCGAGTAGCAGTGTGGCGACAGGTCCCAAAGATCAAGGCATAGCGCCATGGCTGCCCCGGTGCGAGGCTTGTGGGACCTGTACTGCCTTTGGGTCCCTAAGCAAGCACTTTGTAAGGTCAACAACCACACACCACACAAAATGCTAACTGACCGGCTTCCGGAAACAATCCTCTTGCTATCAGTATCGGTAAACAGGCAGATCCGGCAGTGGGTTTTGAAAGCTGGGCAAGACCAGGGCCCTGTTTTCTCCAGCAAATAGCAAGAACGCTGTGATCCACCCTCAGCATTCCCTCTGCCTGATCCTCCCTTTGAGCATATGCCCTTCTGTGCCATGCGCAGACACGGTGCTTCAAAGTATGGTCCAAGCCATCGCGCGGGCGTGCCCGCGTCTCAGCAGCTTGACTCTCAAGTGGTGGACACATGACCAGGCCGAGAACCGCGTCGTGGAGGGGCTGGCTGCCCAGGGCGTAAGCTTGTGCGCTCTGAGCATGGCCAACTGCTGCTCCACGCGCGGCATCACAGAGCATGCTGGCCTGCAAGAGCTACAGGCAAAGCAGAGCCTGCCTGCGTCCCTGGAGCGGTTGACCTCCTTGCACGAGCTGCGTGTGCTGCGCATCGGGAGGTGCCACTACTGCGGAGTGACCGATGGGATCAAGGGCGCAGTGCTGCAGCAGATTGTTGGCTCGTGTAGAAAGCTGCACGTGCTGGACATGCCCCTGGTCTTTGGCGAGCCGGTCAACCTCACACCGCTACACTTCCTGACGGACCTCACTGTCATGCTGCCACTTCCGTCTCTGCCGCACCTCCTGGAGTCCAGCCTCCCTTGTTTGCAAAGCCTGTGTTTGTCGCTGCTGGTGGGCAGTGCGCCACTCCCGCACAGCTTCCATGAGCGCCTGGGGGCGCTTGTTGGCGGAGGGAGGGCGGATGCACTGTGCCGCCATTCAACTGGCACGGGTCTGCTGTGCTTTCAGCACGGCTATCTAACTGCCAGTGTGCTTTCGGCAGTCAGCCTGCTGCAAAAATTCACTCTGTTTGATGAGCTGGAGCTGGCAAACATGGCGATGGTCACCGGCGAGGACATCGCCAGCCTCGCCAACGCTGTGGGTGATCAAATCAAGAAGCTGCGCTTCTTCGGTACCTGCACGGTGGAGGAAGGCGTGCTCCTGGCCGCTGCTGCTTGCATGCCTACCATAGGAGACCTCTTTGTGCTCATGGCGAGGGATCTCAGCAGTGACCAGTTCCTGGGGGCCGCCCGGTACGCAGCCTGCTCTCCTGCCCGAAAAGGGAGGCCACTCAAGCTGTGCGCACAGACTTATTCTTTTGACGCTGTGAGAGAACTGAAGGAGAGGTGGGCAGGGTTGCAGCATGAGTTGGGAGATGCTGTGGTTTGCAAGGTGGTCTTCAGCACGTAGATAAGAAAATTTGAGCGTGATCCTGGCTCCAGCATGTTGCATCGTGTAATCTTTATCTTGTTGTAGGTGTGCAGTGAGCTTGGTCATGACTAGCCTTAATTGCTATCAGGCCTGCTCAACTTTTTGTTCCTTGAATACCTCACTATCTATGGTATATCTAAACAGCCTACTCCTACCCATTTTCGATCTGAACTTTTTTTCCCGACATGCTAGCTTCTATATAGCCGTGTAGGTGGATGACACAGCAAGTCCACGCTCTGAACCTCAGGCTGATTAGTTGTCAAGCTCTGTCAAGTTTGAAACTTGTTTAAAGCATGCCAGTGGTTTCCTTAAGTTGATGAAGCTATGGTTTTTGTTGCCTTGTTCTTTTCTTTTGAAAGTACGGTTTCATGTACTGAGCATTGCTGAGGTTATACTTAGTTTTACCTTGGAGCCAGCTCAATCAAAATGACTGCACCTATAAGGTTAATTTACTAATCTAGTAGGTTACATAGCTGTCACAGCTGGTGGATACGGTATCCACAAAACGAGGGCAGCTTAGCTGAAACTTTGTAGCTTAGCTGAAGGATTACTAATCCTCGTAGTACGAGGGAGCTGAAACCTAATAGGCCTGCAACCTGAATCGGATCAAGAAGGTGCTCATCATCACTGATGATATGATATCAAAAGAAAGGTATTGTCTGAAAGCTAGTTACATGTTACAAGTAAGGGTAAACCGCCAGCCAGGTCATTAGGCTGATTGTTGCCAGCCAAGAAATAGTCCATAACGTCCGAGATGCAATGGCAGAGTCTATTGTGCAGTTGAGAAAGGAAATTAACGACAATCTGACTACTGGTTTGATTTCCACCAATTACCATTCTGGTAATGGCAGTCCTGATTTCTAGCTCAGTTACTATTTTGGTAATCCAGGGGGCTATTACTAACCCGATTCCCAGCCAATTACCGAAATGGTAATCTACATCGATTACCAGCCCGATTTCCAAACTGGTAATCCACAAGGTAATCGAGGAAATCCTGACTGGTAATGAAAAACAACATTCTGATGTAGGCAAAGCATGCAGAATATAAGGGGCCTCCATAGAAAAGGTCTGAGAGCTAGATTTTTTGAAAAGTCAAGCCAGAAGATGCTCAAACGGGCAAGTTCTCATAAAAGCAGGTTCCTCATGTACGAGTTGTAAGAAAAAACTTGGTAGGCAGCGAATCCACCTCCTACATCAATAGAGGAAAAGGAAACACATTGGCCCGAAGAGCCGTGAGTCCCCCCACCAGGGAGAATGAAAAACTAGTGAGGATCTGGAGAGTGACAGGCTACCCCCTGCTCCAGACCAAGACCTTCAAGTTGAGAGCAACTGGATTTTTCAAGAGCGCGTCTAGTAGTTGACAGTTTGTGTGCACAAGCACAGAATGAGCATGTAACTTGAGGGCTGTCTTATGGGCTTTTTGTGTACCAAGGCCGAGCTCTTTAAGGTGATTTAAAGTGTGAGCTATACATAGAGCCTCCCACACCAAGAAGAATGGTGTGAAGGATAACTTTTTTTGGCCTTCATGCGCTTACAAATAACCTCGTGTTGTTTTTTAGAGGCCTAACCCAGAAGGACAGTGTGGAGGCTAACATTGGCCGCAGCTCAGCGAAGGTGTTGACAGGGCACGCTGTGCTGGTGGTGAGCGGCTCCAAGCTGGTTCCTAGGCCTGGTATCTTCACAGTACTTGACCTCCACAAGATGGATGTGCCGCTGATTGGGTGGGAGCTGACTGGAGTTCCGGACTCTGGACCAAGGCTGGTAAGCTGCTGCTGTTGCTAAGAGCCCCCTATCCCCTTTGCACCCTGCCCTACTTCTTAATGCATACCTAAAGTAGACATCTGGTGATTCTTTTTTGTTTTCTTTGTAGGCATTTCACTTACTAGTACAGCATCTGGGCGGCTACTAGTAAGTCTTTGCTTAGTAGGAAACTGGCGAGGGAAGAGCCATTCTGGGACGGTTCTGTTGGTAGATCCTACAGGGATTTGTATGGTTTGTAAGGCTATGCGGTCTTCGCTGCCGATATCTATTTGAACAAAACAGCCCCCTAAAGGAGCCTGCTTCTAAAGCTTTCATGATAAGTCTACATGCGATGTTGTGGCGTTCAGTAATCATACCAGAGATAATTTGGTGTTGACAACCTGATAGAATGTGCAGGGCACTGTCTGAGTGATGACAGAGGGGACATTGAAGACTGGTTGAGGTGTAAAATTGAGCAGCATTCTTCTGATTGAAAAGGGTACCTGTACGGTAGTTGAAAATGTTTCTCCATCTAGAAGGACAGATTGAACATGGTCCAGAAAGCATTACTGTTGTCTTTGCGGGCTAAGGGAAGTAAACCTCTCCATTAATGCAAGTGAATGGTACCCCTGTGTCTTCAACATTTGCGTCAACTTGGGTTGCTTGATACTTGGCCACAGCATTCGCGCACTCATTACCAGCAATACCAGCATGAGATTTGATTAAACATTTGCACAGGGGTTGGTGAGTTAAGGGAGATTTGAATATTCAATATTTCCCCTTGTACGTGGTGGTGGTGAAGCTCAGGGTACAACAAGTGCTTCCTTATTTGGTGGAGAGACGAGAGGCTATCAGTGGCAATATGTGAGTGGTTGTGAAGAATGGCGGCTGTGATAGCAGCCAATTGAGCTCTGTTGATGGTGTTTGTAATGCCCATATCATTTGGTTCACTTGTTTTTCTTGGTGAATGTGGCAGATGCCATCTGTGTATGCCCACTCCTTCCAGTCAGAAACTTTTTTTGGCGAAGTGTGGGCTGGATTCTGATGGGAAGTGTAATTCTTGACAGTGGTAGAGAGCCTCTCATACTGAGAATGTAATAAAGTAGAAGTTTTTCAAACTTCTTGAGACCAGTTTCAGTCCTTGGGTGGCTGGCATTGAGGACTGGGTCATTACTAATGTTTTCATGCTTCCAATTTGCTTCTGGACTGTCACAGGTCAGGTCCCTTACCCAGGTGGGATTGTGATCATTAAGACACAACTGTGCTGCTGTATAGCAATAATTTGCCATTTGCATGCTCCATTTGTGGCAAGGAAGTAAAGTTTCTTTGCTAATCCAAAATGAGGGGTGGCACAGTCAAGGTTGGATGAGAGGTTAGTCCCTAAAGTGCAACATGCATGGGGGTAGGCGTCGAGAAGTTCGGAATAAGGGATGATTTCATCCGTCCTCCCCAACGTGGTAGGAACACAAATGTGGCTGTTTCAGTGTTGTCTGCTATGGCAGAGTATAAAGCATGCCTAAGGGCGCAGTGCGTGAGTAGATCATCATACACAGGATGGCAAACAGAAAAGCCAGAAAATTTGGATAAGAAAGCATTGGGAATGAGTCCAAAGATTCTGTTGCGAAGGTCCTTGCTCCAGAAATTGAGGTATTTAGGGTTGTGGTTAGATACAGGCCATTCTTTCTTTGATAACTAGTGCCCATTTCTGGAGGGCAGAGAGAAAGCAGAGGGGGAGAGCACGCATATACAAGTTGTCACGCCGAGAGACTGCTGCATCCAAAGTAGACTTGAGGCATGACCATAACTAAATACTCTACCAACTGACTCAACCAACCTCCAGGTCACAATGCAGCATAAATCTGGCACTGCATAAATCTGGCGTGACAAAGTGTTTAGCCTTTGTATTCATGGGTGTCTAAAAAGCCTTGCCTTGAGAGTGGAGCTCCCCTTCCACTACAAGACTTCATGGTGGACTTGCGTGAGCTCTTGCGAGCGGTGTGGAGGGAGTTGGATGGTGCAGATCCTAGGTCACACGCTTTAAAACTGGCTACTTATCACGTATGAATGGCCTTGCCTCTCAAACCAAGCACTGTTCGGGGCCCTCCCGATTTGCTGCCTAGTTACCTAGAGTCGGAACTGAGTAGGCATTTGCTTCGTAATATTGCTCGTTTTTGCTTGCATGCCCATACCCTGAGAGCTGAAACCGATTGTTGACAAGTCCACGACAGGCTTTGTGACAATCGTGACGTGCATGATGTCCAGGATGAAAAGCATATCCTTTATTTATGCCCTTGCTTAGAAAATGTGCTATTTGAGAAGGAGATTCGCAGAACAATTTGCAGATTGTACTAGCAGGACTTACATTGGAGACACAGGCGCTTTTTACTTTGACAACATCGGAGCTGAGGATGTGAAATAGTTTTTCCTGAAGCAGACATACAATTAATTCATGATTAGTTTTGGCTGTCTGGCGTGACCAGCAAGCCCAGCAGTCAATGTAATGGTCTAACAGACCTGGCCAAAAGGGTCCGATTTACTCCAGTGGTGGATGCCACTTTGGCACCTTCCTACTCCTTTGAAAGAGCGGGGGGACTTGCACCCCAACCCTTTTGGCCCCTCGCGGCTGGCACCGGTTAGCAATTGCAACCACCTATTGCAATGATGATATCCTTACAGTCAACCCATCTGGTTGAAGGTCTAAACCCATTGTAACTTAAGTTGCCCTGAATTTGCCTAATTAGCTTTGCCCAGAACTTGCCCTTGCGAGCTTGTAGACTTCCCTTACATGAAGAGCCTGCTTTTACATGAAGTTGCTCATTTCAGCATCTCCTGGTTTGTCTCTATGAGTTTTGCTTCTTTCCAAAACTTCTGGCTGTCAGATACTATTTGTATGGCTGAGCCAGGCCTTTGTGAGCCAATCATCCATTGCTTCAAATCCTTGCATAAACGGGATCTAATCTTGCTAGTCGCTTCAAAGTTATACTTCGTGTTTTGAAGAGTGTTTCAAATGCGTCCTAAATTCTCAATAGCGAGAAATCCAAACCCAGGCTGATGATCATGATTATTATGTACAATCCCAAAAATGATGAATAAACCTGAAGAAGTCAGAATGTTCAAATAGCATTTAAGGCTCAGTGTCTTTCATTCTGAAAAACAGTATTGAGTATTGTCTTTAGCCAACACAAAATTTAAAGCAGTGCCAACATTCATCTGGTACAGACTGCATTTTAACTTCAGCCAGCGCAGCTGCCGTTTAGCTGTTGCAGCTTGACTCGGACCTTGGTGCCTCATCAGCACTTATTACTGGGCAAGACCTTAAACTCCTGAGCTGCTTATCCGGAAGATGGTCCTCAAACATACTCCTGCTCACAAGAAGGCCATTTCCAATAACGCTCTGAGCTGTCGTCCAATGGGCAAAGTACCGCCTTTCAAACATTTGCTTGTACTGCCATCTGCTCAGATCTGCATGTAAGCATGGGTATGATGTATTTTCGTGGTGTGAGAGCATTTCATATCAATTAATGTACTACCATTGAAGTATTGCGGGCAACTAAACAGATTTTTAAACAATTCTGGAAGGTTCTTGTGATACCTTAAATAATTCTAGAAGGTACTCTCGAAAAGTACTTGAGGCCAAGTCAAATACATACACATACATGCACACACACCAAAGGCCCAGAAATATACACACAAACCCAAGGTCTAGACAACAAAACATGCACACAACCATACGCACGCACATACATGCACGCACACACACACACACACACATAGACACACACACACACACACACAGACACACACAGGCACACACACACACACAGACACACACACAATCATAGGATCACATACTCACCAAAGACGCAGAGGAACACATACATACACATACAAACACACTTGCAAGCCCCAACGACCTTGATAAAAAAACTTACATGCATGTAAACGCACACTATGTATCCGACAGGCAGGGTGCTGCATGCTATGGGCTGAAAGAAGGATGAGTGCATGAGTGCGTGCGTACTTGCTCCAAGCTCCACATGGGCTGTTTCACACTTAGAGAGTAACTTGTAATATTTTTGTGTTTGAATGTGTTTCATTGATTTTTGCCCTGAGAAAAGAAGTGAGTGGAACTCGGCTGAAGTCAGCTGATGCGCAAAACTCACATTTCTCTGGGAAACACTCAGCAATCTGCTTGGAGTATTCAAAGTAAGGCTAAAGTGTTAAGGAAGAGCTCCCAGGCTCTTCCCAATTGCACTGCATCCAAACCATGCGCATCCACTTGTGCCATGCTCCATGCACAAGCAACCCATTAAAAGAACAGACCTCCAACAAATGGACTCCAAAACTCAGCATTAACCTTTAATTGCCCATTGAATGATTTCCTGGGCTCAGCTGCCAGGCCATGGGGCTCAGAGAGCCAGGGAGAGCTTTCCAGATCACCCTCTGAAGCCAATTCAGGGCACGCCCCACCATGTAGATGACGCTAACTCATTTTTTTTATGCCACTTGCACCTTATTTTTGCATGAAAATCACCCTCATCCGGGCCTCCCTATTCATAAAAGTCAAATAGCCAAATTCTGCGGTTCTCGCTGCACCTGTGTAGCGCTTCAAATCATCCAGATCCGCCGCTCAGGCCCATCTCCTCCGTTCCTGCACCTCTCCCCACAATTCTCACCACATTCTGCGCGGCAGGAACTCTGCTTCTAGGCCCTCACAAAAATTAATGTCCTTACATCTGGTGCAAGCGCAGTATTTTTGGCTCCAGAATTTACACCCTGTGATGCGAAAGACACCAATTTGGGAACTCGCCCTCGGAAGACCCAGGTCCCTATGACCCGAACGCAAAACATAGCCCCAGGCTCCTGAGTAGCAAATTGCCCTATCTCAGTTTGGGTTTTTCAAATGACCCCACACCCAATAGGATGGCCCCTTCCTTGGTGTTGGCCAGACAAGGTCAAATTCAGAGGTGGAGGCAGGGATGAGGCGGCAGGAGGAGCTACCAATGCAGAGGAGAGAGCAGGCATCAGCATCAGCCCCAGCTGTCAGGACTGTGGGCAGGCCACCCATGGACCCAGCCTGCAGGCCACCCACCCAAGACAAGAGGCCGGTAAACAGGCCTCGTACAAGCACATGCGCAAGCACCTTCCCCTGAAGCGCTGCTTCCTCAGCAGGAGTGACAGCCAGGACGGGCCAGCAGGGGAGGGCGGGGCGTGAGACTGGCTTCCTTCATTGCTGCTGAGTTTTGCTCTTGTAGCTGCAGAATTTAGTTTGTTTGCTGTAAAAAAGCGTAATTTTGCAAACAATATAATTTTTTGGGGGCCTCCGCAAATCATCTGAGTTTGCAAATGACATGATAAGAATTCAAGATTATATTTTGGGCCTTGCCAAAGTCAAGTGTCCCTTAAACGAGCTGGTGGTAGGGCAAGTAGAATAGACAGCACCCTTAGCACCACAAAAATCTCACCTTTGTGTGGCTGTCCTACTGGAACCGGGAGAATCTTTCTTGGTCTGGTTTCCCCTATTGTTTGGCGTTTTTCTTTGCGGTCTTGTAGGTACATGATCCTCCCAGGCGGTACAAAACTTGCAGAGATATCCCATTTGACAGGTAGCTGTCTGATGGAATCCTGTGAGCAAGCAATGATCTTTAAGGATCATTAAGAATTACACACGTCCAATATTGTATGTAATATGCATACACAGAGTGGTTTGGACATGTGTTCAAGCACGCGGCAGGGGGTAAACCTAGTCCTCCAAGGTGCAGATTGTGCGTAACCCTTAGAATTGTAATAATTGACACATCAGACAAATGTGACCGCCCTTTTGCCCATCTCTTAGGGTGTGTCCAAAAACTGATGCCTTAGACCATGGTCACAAATAGCAGCAGCAGCAGCAGCAGCAGCAGCAGCAGCAGCAGCAGCAGCAGCAGCAACAGCAGCAGCAGCAGCAGCAGCAGCAGCAGCAGCAACAGCAGCAGCAGCAACAGCACCAGCAACTTTCTACTCTGCTCCAAGCCATCCACGCAGCTTGGCAGTGCCTCCTGGCGCATGGACTGCAAGCCTTACAGGGAATGCTCCTCCTACCCCCAATTAAGCCCAGC
>LFCJ01002172.1_pt1 | contig 14088 bp, 19 predicted proteins | sample 643141 | NCBI WGS metagenome assembly LFCJ01 (sample SAMN03766243, study PRJNA286221) | soda lake metagenome | biome: soda lake; feature: Kulunda steppe; material: water; isolation source: sample B1-Br-g2 brine of Lake Bitter-1 | place: Russia: Kulunda steppe | collected 2010-07 | reverse complement strand
GCCTTGGGGCGGCTACCTGGCTGAATGACGCTTCTCATGAACATACATGCCTTGGACTGTTGTAAACCATCCTTTTGCTGATCAACCTATCATGACCTATCATGTGCAGCCCCGTCTACCTGGGGAGTCAAGCAACTGGGGTGCTAGCGGTTTGACCAAGGTATGTGCGCACACACACAAGCAAATGAGCCTGCAGGCTGGCAAGAGGCAGCTCTTGAAAGAGCAGCTCATGCACACGCAGTGATGAGTAAAAGCTCTGGTGGCAGCCCATGGCCAGAGGCAGGATCAAGAACAGGGGCGCACCCAGCTGAGGAAGCAGAGGATGACTCTGCTCCAATACGTGGCTCTGGGAGGGGCTCAAGTTGTGGCGGGTCACAGCTACAAGGAAGAGGATGCAAATTGTCATGTGTAACACAAACGGGTGAGCGCACTGGAAATAACAATGCGTGCAGTGCACATCCCGCATAGGGTCAGCTCCGGTGGATACTCAAGGTCAAGCTCATGAGCATTGCGAGGGCACAGATTGCTCAGGAGAGTTGGAGTTTGCATTGCATACACATGGCCGGCCGATTGCGCACCGTGGTTGCATTCTTAACAGGAGATTGGAGACCTGGTGTAGCAGACAGATGCATGCGCCAGTTTCTTGCAGCCAAGCGATCTCGCACCCCGACCTCGCCTTTGAATGGAAGCGTGCCCTGTTCCAGGCTACGTGTGAGGAAGTCGACCAGGCATCGCTGCTGCTGGCTCCTCCATTCCTCCACTGTCCCAACGACTGCAACAAACACAATGATAGAGCAGCACCTGGCCAGGTGTCCCTATGCCGGCATGCGCATACATGCATGGGGTGCTGGCTCTCCGCTCCTCCCTGGCCTTTGCAAGCTTCTCCTGCTTGGCACGCTTCCTCTCCTCCTGCTTGCGGGCGCGCTGTGCGTCTGCACGTGGGCCAACACAGGTTAGCCACTTGCGCTGGAGTGCTGAGGTGTGTGCAAGGCCGATCTGATACGCAGCCACGTACGCGTCTTTTGCCTCCCTCACCAGCGTGTCAGCCTGCGAGCACAGCCTGCTGCTGGACCCAGCCCTCCCCTGCCCAGATTCCTGAACGTTTTGCACCCCCTTGCGCGAGCCTTGGTGCTATGGCATTACATGGATTATGATTGAGACCAAAATGAAAAAGGTGCCACCCATACTGCTGATACTGGCGCTCCTTTGTTGTTTCAGACTGTCGCCCCCTCTCCTCTACCCCTGCCCTTTACGCTCACCTCTTTGCTCCTGCTTGGCACGCTCCACTGCCTCCTTGCAGGCGCTCTTTGCGTCTGCATGAAAGCCGACACAGGTGGACCATTTGTGCTGGAGCACAGAGGTGTGCGAGGCTGATCTTCAATGCAAAGCCAGCCATTTACGTGTCTTCTGCCTCACCAGCGTGTCAGTCAGGGCGCACAGCCTGCTGCTGGGCCCAGCACCCCCCTCCACCCCACCCCCTGCATCCCCCTGCCCAGATTCCTGGTGCGTGAGTCTCGTTGTTTTGGGACAGGGTGTATCTTATTTTGGACACGCAATCAACGTGCTACCCTTACTGTCAGGATGCTTTGAACACATTATGAATCTTTTTCCACTGAACAGGGAGGCGCAGCTTCACTGCCGCCTTGCCCACCATGTCAATGACCTCAAATGGACCCATAAACAATGGCTTGAACTTTTTGACACCAGGACCCGGCTGTGAAATATTCTTGGTGCTGAGCAATACCATATCTCCTGGCTTATAAGACACTTCCCTATGCCTCTGATCCTCACGCGCCTTCACGCGCTGTTGCGCTGCCTCCATGCATGCCCTTGCTTGCCTCACATTTTCCAGAATGCCTTCAGCGTAATTAGAAGCAGCGGGGACATCCCTTGCCAGCTGCACACTTGCGGGGGTCAGAGGGCAGTAATTCAAATAAAAGGGTGTGTTCTTCACAGATTCTTGCCAAGAGTAGTTAATCGCAAATCCAGCACAAGCCAATTGTGAGTCCCAGTCATTCTGCTCATAGCCCACGTAAGATCTGAGCATTTCCTCCAAAGTTCTGATCGTGCGGTCAGTCTGACCATCAGTGTGAGGGTGGTAAGCGCTTGACATCCGCTTGTCCGTGCCCAGAATTTCACAGACCTTCTCCCAGAATTTATCATTAAACTGCGGACCACAATCAGAGATCAAGGTTCTTGTCAGACCATGAAGCCTGACAACATTGTTGACAAAAAGCACAACGAAGCCTTGCGCTGTCAGCGTTTCATTGGTAGGCACGGAGTGCACCATTTTCCTGAGTATGTCAACAAACACTTGAATTGAGTCATAGCCTGCAGCCGTGGTCGGCAGCTTCACAATAAGGTCCATGGAGACACTTTCCCATCGCCTACCAGGCACAGAAAGAGGCTGAAGCTTGCCAGCGTACAGCTTATTGCTGAACTTATGCCTTTGGCAGGCGTCACAGTGCCTCACATAATCCTCAACATCGCGCCGCAAAGTCAGCCAACAGAAATCGCGTGACACCAGACTCAGGGTCCTAGCGATACCCACATGCCCACTCAATCTGGCATCATGGCACATTTCCAATATGCGCACTCGTCGCAAGCTCTTGCCTTAATGTCTGCATCTGTGTCAAGTGCCAACAATGAAGCAATACCTTGCTGTAAGTTGGGAGTGATGGTAATGCAATGAGAGGGATGGTAATGCAAAGCATGTGTCTGCTCACAATGATAATACTAGCATATCCTGGGCCTGATGGTTGATGGGTGTTCATTGATCTGGTGATCAAAGATAGCCTGGTCTGGTTTACACTGCACTTATTATTCTTCCTCATTACTGCAGTATGTTTTGGCTGGCAATGACCAGCCACAAACAAAGCAGCCGAACGACCAAGCTGACAGTAAACCCAAAACTTGTCAGCTTTACCTCGGTATGCAATCCATTCACCCATGCATGCATTGGCCATGCGTACCTTGTTTACATTTTTTCGCTCTCGTAGAAGCTCTCGTAATACTCGCTCTCTCGGCAGGCATAAATTTTCAGCAGCCCTTGTATCCAGTCCATGGGTCGCGTGCAGCTACTCCTGCTGCCTCCCACATTAAATCAGCCATATCCGAGCAAGCAGGCAGCCAGGCTCGCAATTGCTAGGCCTGTTTTAAATTCCTTCATCACCATTCATCACCATTCATCACCATTCAATTTTTAGCGACCCCAGAATGAGCATGAGGAGCCGGCCGGCCGCTGAGTGCTCGCTGGTGTATGCAGCTTGCGAAGAGGATCTGGATCAAAGTCATGCAATAGGGTACAACAGGCTTCAATGAGCAGTTCCGTGTGCATGCGCGCACGAGAACGAGGCCTCCCCCAAAACAATTATGTCAACCACACCCACATGGGTGCGGAAATTGTCAATTGTCTAGAGTGCGGAAAACAATTGTCAATAATTAGAAAATTTATCCTGTTATTGATCAAGTTTTGGGAAAAATTGATGTTGGGCCGCGTCCGTAGATCTCCCAACGTTGCCATTTTGGTGTAGCTGGCTATGTTATAACAGTCCGATCCTTGTGGTAGAGTGTATGTCTGGCAGGGAGCAAGCCGAGCAATGTGGGTATTTGCACATTGGTGCAAGCTGACAGCTTGGGCGCTTTCAGCAAGTGCTTTGCTCATACCTTGTTGCAGGCTCTGGGAGGTGGTCCAGGGTGATTTCAAGGGTTCAGGCGCATAAAAAACGCTCCAGAGAGGTGTGTGCAGGCATGCACATACATGTCATGTTGACCGTTGCATTTCTAGGGACTATTTGTTCAATTTTACAAGGGCTTTAAGGTAGATTTGTGCTGTGGTCATGCATGTAAGCCTGTGCTCATGGGTCAGGTATGTACATGTTCAATTCTTGTCAACACTTTCCACACACGTACACACACACGCACATACGCACGCACGCACGCACACACGCGCGCACACGCACACGCACACACACATGCACGCACAAACATGCGTTAGCAAATATACATGCACATTGCAGGCACATATAAGGAGATGTGCTAGGGAAACAAGTTACTTTCCTTACACAGGCTTCTCTTTGCTGTTATATTGGCACATGCAGGTTAACATTCTTGCTGATGCGGACATGGATGAGCATTGGCATGTGCGTGTGTATGTGAGAGAGCATGCGTGTATGCATGCGTGCGCGCGCGAGTGTGTGTGTGTGTTTGTGTGCGCACGTACGTGTTTCACATGCTCCTTATGTATGCTCTTACTTGTACACCTATGTCCTTTCACAAACCGTCCATCCAGGTGGACTGGCATCCATCTGTGTTGCAAGCACGTTGAGTGTTTTGACACTGCTCATGAACTGCGATTTGCCGAGTTTCTCCTCCCTCCATGAATTTTGGATAGACAAGGACTGAGCAGGTGCTGCTCACAAAGTCAGTGATGCTGGCACTACGCCTTGAGTTTGGAGGCTCCAAGAAGCAGAGAACTTTGCATAATGTGAATCTATGTTGTGTGGATTCCAAGTTGCGGGACACTGCGCACGTGCACAGAAGAAAGTGGATGGGCAGGGAGGGTGGCTCCCCTGATTTTCAGACACCAAGAACACCTAAGTGTGTGCTTTGAACGTGTAATTACCGGCATCTACAACCTTAAGCAGAGCTTTTACGTGCTGGCAACCGCCTGGGCACACCTGCTGTGTCCAACTTTTCCTCACCCAGCCTGGTCAGGCCAATCACTGATTGGGAGAAGCCCAAAGTGGGGGAATAGGGCAAAGCCACCCTTGACCCTACTTCAAATTGGATCAAGAGCTTGGGGTTTCCTGAGATTCCTGGAGACCCTACTGCTTACAGGTTTTGTCCACATCCTGTGCATCTGAGTAATTCTTAGGTCAGTTGGTCCTACTACAGACTTCAGGACGCTAATGGATACCTCCATCCCTAACCAGCCCCTTCAACCTGCCCTCTGTGACTTTGGGGAAGGGTCCACCAGTCAGGCTGAGAGCATGCGTTTGTGGTTTGAAGAAAGTGCCCAAAACATGTGATGCTACATGATGGCACGAACGCTGGGCCCCCAGCTTGCATGACCAGGTCTAATGCTCCGTTGCTCGTCTTTCAAAACTGGTGTGCTGTGCAGTCAAGCCTGGCTCTGGGTCCACAAGAAATCCCTGGCTTGCAGCCACCGCCTCCAGAAAGTGAACCGAGTCCGCCTTCATCAGCGTCCAGCGCTCATGAGCAGGATCTCAGCGATGAGGAAGATCAGAATTTGATGAGCTTGCTCCAGGTGCGCAGACATGCCAGCGTCACTGGCACAGTACTGCACAAGCAGGAGCACTTGTGGGAAGACGTTTGAGAGTTTGAACCTCTCTGAGGCTCTAAAAGATTGCTGTTTCATACAGAAGGCGTCCACATGCACCCCACCAACAAAACACACTCACAAACTCAAATACACACACAAGCAGGTGATGCCGGACCTGTCCTCGCCTGGCGGCATGCTTTCAGCTCGGGCTCAGCCCCCAGCACACATGCCCTTTGGAAAGGTCTTGAGCGTGCAGCACCGCAGCGGGGTGCCCGCACAGGAGCTCCAGGAGCCCCCCCCCCCAATCCCTTTGCTCGGTGCCGGCTCCTTTGGAATGGCCCGGACAAGGCCCAGCACAGCCCCAGTGTGCAGCCTCCGCCCCTCAATGGTGAGGTTCTTCATGTCATGCTATGCAGGCAAGATGTGTGCGCACATGCGCCTGCACCTGTGCATGCGTGGGCCTGCCCTTGCATGTCCGGGCATGGATGGGCATGGCATTGTTATCATGTATGGTGGAGGTTTAAACGTTGCTGGGCATGACTTGATAAGCCTTTGCTGGCATTTGCTGCATGGGACCTACTCTCAGGCATCAAGGGAGCCTGCAGCAGCATCACGGTTTCCACCGTATGGGGAGCCCTATCGTAACACCCGCGAGCGGCGCTCCCTGTTACGCCTGGCCCGGCTGAGCCACCAACTAGGAGAGAGCATGCCAGAGCCGTGAGTCCACCAGGGTGCATTGCTGACTGCAAACTGGATGCGCGATCATGTGATGGTCGTGCACTCCTGAAGCCTCCGTGCGTGGCTCAGATATCTGCCTGCCATGTAGATGCAGATGTGCCTGCTGCTGCTATGACCAGGGTCTGACCAAAAGTACGTTGTTTGGCACCCCTTGCACAACTGCATGCACATGTACACGCACAAACATGCTTGCAAAAGCACATGCATGCGTGCACTGCTGTGCTTTGCATCACCATTGCCATGGCAGCTCAGGCATGGACCTGCAGCTTCAGGCATGCATGGCTCAGCATTGTTGTGCGCACAACCTCTCATGAAGCAACCTGTGCATGGAAGCTTCCAATGGCCTGATCGCATGCAAGGCGGCAACAGGCGCGCACTCTGCAACTGTGCAGGTCCATGCTGCGGGCCATGTTTGCCGCGGGACAGATTGGTGCTGAGAGTTTGGACCCCTACGCGTCGCTTCGTTGCCCTGTTGGGCAGCAAGTGGCGCAGCTGTATGGGAATGTGCAGGGTGCCGCAGCAACTGCTCAGCTGGGCCCACCAGGGCCAGGGTTGGACCCAAGCTTGGGGCAGGGCCAGGCTCCAGTGGGAGATCTAGGAGCCCCTACGAGGATGGAGGCTGTTGAGGCAGGGACCATGCGCCAGCAGCAGCAGCATTTGGTGCCAACAGCTGCGCAGCACTTGGAGGCGATGCTGCCTTGGAACAGGACCCGGTACTTGCGGGTGGGTTGTGAGCGTGGCTTCAGAGCGACCTGCTTCAAGCAAACATAGTACTGCGCGCTACTTTTTTCATGGCCGGCCAGATTGCAGCGACTTGGCTGTCATTTGCGAGCGCTGTATTTAAAGGGCTTGGAAAGCAGAGTGTTAAGCCTTTGTCTCATGCAACGCGTGCTGGCTCCTCAAACAGAGGCCCACAGAGCTTGCATCCTATATTGATGTCAGACCAGGCAAGGAGGCCATGTTTGTGCAGGGGAGGTGTTGTAGTCTGTAAGCCATTACCCTTTTGGTTTGCCCTTAGTTGCCCTTTTCATATGCTATTACTCTGATTGTGTGCTGTTGCCCTATTAGCATGCTGTTGCCCTTTTAGTGTGCTGCTGCCCTGATTGGGTGCCATTGCCCTTTTGGTGTGCTGTTGCCCTCATTGTGAGCTGTTGCCCTCATTGTGAGCTGTTGCCCTGGTGACCTGGTCTCATGAAGCGCCCTGAGGTTGCCCAGAGGGAGCAGAAAGGGGAGCCTTTGTGCGCCCTGCTGCCTGTTTGCACTGCAGGGAGTGCAGGCAAAGTTAAGGCCAACTATTTTCCCTGCCAGATCTGGCTTCATGCAGCCGCTTGATGAATGTAGCAGCCAGTGGGATGAACTGGAGTCCGGCCCTGTGTCAAGGTAACTTCTTGCTAATCGCTCGCTGAAATTTTTTCGAGTATCCTTGTGCATGCCTGCAATTTGGTATTACCAGAAACCAGAGCCTGCATGGAATGTGCTAGATGCATGAAGAGGAGCAGGCATTGGTTATCAAGAAATTACATGTCGTGAGTTGAAGAGTGCAGATTGGTGCCCATGAACTACCACACATGGCAAGTGCCGTCCTGCACCTTCACCACATATGTTGCTGTCATCATTCATGACCGTGGCTGCCCAGGCTACACCATTCCATTGGCCATGTCAACCAAAGCAAGCTGAACAAGCAGGGAAGGCCCGGACCACAAGCACGGGCCAGCAGTGGGCGCTCCAAAAATCAGCCTGGAATAATGGTGCCGCCAGTCAGGCCTGCTACTTCTGCACCCATTGGTTAGTGCAAGTCTGTTGGTCACATGATGCTTGTGTTTTGGGGAAGTGACTGTTTGCAGGGAGCTTTCAATGCGAACTTGCACGCAGGCGGATACCCCCAGACCGGTCAAAGGCACCCCTGATTGTCCCAAGTTGTTCCCGCTGCATTACTGGAAACGGGCTCTGGACAAAGCTGGCCGCTCACAGGGCCAGCCTTTTGCCAACCCGAATGGTAACCAAATCAAGCTTGCCGCTTTTTATGGCATGTGCCTGCAGGGGCCCATGATCTTATGCCATGGGTCAACAAATCTAAACAAGTAGCACAGACTTGCCATGTCCTTGAAGCATGGTCGTGCATGCTGCCTTTATTCTTTTTTGCCACCATAGCTTCTCCATCTCTCGCTGCTCTTGTTCTTACACGAGCGCCTGAGACCCATGTGCCGGTAGCGATATTGATCTGATCCCAAGATGCAGCTCATAGTGAGTACCTGGTTTGCAGTGCCTGTATGTGCCTGGTGAGCACTGCCAACGCATGCCCTGCGCTGACATCACTCACACACATGTGATGCCCCCGAGGCCAACAGCCTTTTGCATGTTGATGCTCGCAGTCCGGTCTGAAGTGTTCCATAACACTCCGTTCACGTTTGTTGCTGCGGACCCCTTCGCCCTCACCAACGCTCGCATGGTCAGCGACATGCTTGACAAACCACCCAAACCAGACCCAAAGAAGAAGAAAAGGAGCGTTCGCCGGCCCGCGAACTCAGCCGTGAAACCTCCAGGTGAATCCTAGCATGTCAGACAGGCCCTGATGCCTGCCTGTGTCATCCATGGAAGGCTTGGAACATGAAGTTTATGGTCGTATGGGAGTATGGGAGCGCCTGACCATGCATCAGCCCCGCCAACAGCATGCTTTGGGCATCGCACAGACAGGCAGGCTGCCTTGATGTCGCTAACATACAAGTGCTTGGCCCCATGCAGCAGGTGCCGGCCAGGATTCTGCGTCTGAGGAGGCTCAAGCCGCAGAGCGCAAAGCCCTGTTCCTTAAAAAACGCAATAATCCGGGTGGTGCAGAGGTGCTTCGGAACTCAAGTGCGTCTGCCTCCAAGAGGCTCAGCTTGGCCAACATTGAGGCAGCTAAGCTGGAGCAGCGCCTCCAGTTTGTGCAGGTGAGGATGGGGCTATGCAAACCGCCTGCCCCTCTTCTGTGGCCTGCCGCTCGTTTGATGGACATTTTTGGTTGTAAGTGATACATTGTTGGTTGTAAGTGCTGTTTCAAGCTCGTGTGGGTTGGCAATGGGGATTCCAAAAAAGTACCTGGAACCCAAGTGGCACATGCAATGCTTACTGATGTCTGCAGGCCAAGCAGACTGCCATCGCCTCTGCCTACCTGAACACCACGCCGCTCAAAACCAAGGCATCGAGGCCTTCGAGCGCAATGGTTGCATCTTCCTTGCCCTTCCACCCAATCCCCCGACACTGTAACCAGCCACAATCAGCTCGTCCTTGCACTGCAAGCACAAGCCTTTCTTTCACCCAGGTACGTAAAGATGCACCCACTTGGGGAGGTCCCTGATTGACTGTTGGAGGACGGACCTGCGCCTTGTGTGTACTCTTACTGGGAAGTTCCCAGTGGGAACCCGCACTTGTCACAAAGGTCGTTTGTCTCAGCAAGCCCTGAGTCTTGCCACAAATGCAGTCCTTCATGTTGATCAGCTGCACTGCACTAGCTGCCTTGTGCTTTGAGAGCCCTTGTTTCGATAGAACTCGCAGCTTCTAGTGCTCCGCCTTCTTGTGGATACTTAGGCATACCCGCAAATGCCTGGAGGGCAAAGACGCAAAAAGTCTTTCACCTATCGCTCAGACCTCCCCGTGAGCAGAGGTTAAGCTGTGCTTGCTTTGCAGGGTGGGGCCGCTGCGTGGACAACCACCAATGGTATGGCTCTAGCAAAATCGCAGGAGCTTGGAGGCCTTCCTTCAAGGCAGACTCAAAATGTCCCCCCCCGGCCTGGCAAGGCTGCTGGTGTAGAGGCTGTGATGCGGCAGCACCCTGGGGCACACCGCGCATCCACTCAGCAGGATTCCGATAATCTGGGAGCGGCACGACGTCCCCTTAAAACAAGCAGTGGTGTGTGGCATGCCAACACAAGTGACCATCCCACTGCGCTGGCGGCGTGGAAGGGCCACGCAAGTTGTGGTCAGGGGGCGGCCAGCGGTGCAGGCAATGCAGAGGAAGGCTTGAAGGGGTTGGGGGCAGTTGCTGGCGCCGGAGCCGGCTGGGCGGCGCACGGGCCAAGCGGCTGGAGCATGCCGGGTGCTGCAGAGGAGACGCGGGCTGCCCTGACGCAAGCAGCGCTGGAGGCTGTGCGTGGTGCCAACCCGCTGCCCCTAGAGGCTGCCCCGCCTGTGGCACAAGCCGGCACCCGCCTGCAGCCTGGGGTGCCACGGTAAGTGGGGGCCTAAAAAAGTGTGGTACAGCGTGTGTGACTAATTGGACTGAGAACAAAGGACGATGGATTATGGTATTGTGTGATTTGTTGCACTAAGGCCTGGGTTGCCACGGTGAGTGGGGGCCTGGGACGGAGTAAAAGTGCGTGTTTGACAAATTGGACTGAGGACAGAGAGCTATGGACTGCGGACGGTTTGTGCGACCTTGTAACATGTGAAACTGCGTGTGCACTTTGCCTCGAGGGCAGCAGCATATGGTCATGGAGCGTGGGCAGCTTTTGCATGGTGGTCCCAGAAGATTGATGCCCTGAAGGGGCTGAGCGTTGTGGTGCCCCAGCACGCAGCCAGCTGCGTATACTCACACTCACATGCTGTGACACAGCGCACAGTGGTGCGCGCCTGTGTGCGCCGCTTGCTGTCTCATTTGCGGTGTCACTGTGTGTAGTGCCTGGCTGCTGTGTGTAGTGCCTGGCCCTGTCACACAGGCCCACGCTGCCAGAAAGCAACTTTTGAGCATGAGGCAGGGGCGCGTGTGGATGGCTTGCTGACTGCGGGCCTCAATCTCTGGACGCTGTGTGCAGGGATGCTGAGGTGCTATCCTCGTTCTACCCCCGGCCCTCGAGCGCGGCGGTGGCCCTTGCGTCTGTGGCTGTGCAGTCCCCTGGGCACGGGCCCCGCCCAGGCTCAGCACTGCCTGTCACAGGGGTGGCCAGCGTCGGCCGGCCCGAAGGCTTCATGCGCCAGGTGCTGGTGTGGACACGCGTACGCGCGGCTGAGCACGTTTGTTTGTGCTGTTGTGAATGCACCCATATGTACACGCGTGACAGAGGCAGGCAAGCAGACAGACACGCAGACAGGCAGATGGTCAGATAGATAGACTTTCCTTGAAAGTGCAGCACTTGAAGTGCCTTGTATTGCAAGGCACGCGAGTCCAGATGTCTGCATTTTCCAGGCACCTCTACGTAGGAGTGCAACATGGTTCATAGGCTGGTCTTGAAAGTGCGGCTCTCCCATGGGGTTGGTTGGCTTTGAAGGAGCGGGCATCTGCGTTATGCAGGCATGCTGAGTTTATCCCGTGTCACGTTGTGCCATGTGTGTGGCAAGCGTGCATGTTATAAGCAATGGGACTGCTCACACTAAGCCCTTGGGTTGGTGTAACATCATTCCGCACCCATCCTCATGCTTCCCTGATGCCTTCCAAGAGCTTGGAGCAGCGGCTTGTCTGTTTGGTGTGGAGCTGCAGGGGTCCAAAGCGGCAGCGGAGAGCGACATGTTTGTTGCGGAAGCCTTTGAGGAGAGGAAACAGGGGGCGTTTGAGCATCTTGGGGAAGTGGGACGCATGCTGCGCCGCTACCAGCAGCAGCCAGACCCTGGCACTTTGCAGCTTTCTCATTGCATACGGTCCATAGACCAGGTGGGTCATGAGCAGCTGCACAGCCCATTGCTCATGTTGGTAACACATTGCGTCACATCATTCATGTGCGCGTGCAAGCACTGCAAAGAGGTCTTGGGTACCTGCCGTTGATGGCAATTGCACACCTGTTGAAGTCCGCAGACTGCTCAGCTTGTACGTGTTGTTGTCTCACATGTGTGCAAATGTGTGCATCAGCTAGTGGCTGGCCCCTAGGCCCAATGCTGTTGGGAGGCTCCTGTTCTCTGTCCGCGGCCCAAGCATGGTTTGAAGAGCAACTTGGGTGACCTCTGCTGGAATCAAAGCAAGATCCAGCACAATTTCGCCTTGCTATGACCTGACCTGATGCAATCTTGAGATGTGCCTTGAGCTGTGTTGCCTCCATTCAAAATGGAACACTGTGGGCGTTTGCAGCAACACCAGTCTTGATGTACGGCATTGCTGCTGTTGGTGCACGCCAGGTGGGCGCCCTAGCTGATGTGCTCGTGCAAATGCCAGAGTTGGAGACGCTGCTTCTGGGAGGCAACGACCTGGATGATGAGGCCTTCAAACTGCTGGGGTCTCAGGTAAAAGCTTCTCCTGTGCCAACATGGGTGAGCATATACACGTGGACTGCACGGCACTGCCGCTGGCTGCCTACCCACAACAATTTGTGCCATGACTGTGGGCTTATGTCAATCTGGCTCCAAGAGTGCAGCTGCTTGAATTTCATGCACCCTGGATCACTGGCTGTGGATCACTGGCTGTGGCCCTGCATCAAAACAAGCCTCCTGGGTGTCTATCTGAGGCTGTTCTTGTAAAATAAGTCTGTGATTGTACTTTTTTACAGAATCCCTGATGTCCGCCTACAGAATGCCTGATGTCCGCCTACAGAATGCCTGATGTACGCCTCTGTGTGCATGGGCTTAACTAGGGCTTGCTGCCCCTCCCCCTCCTATCCCCACTCTTCCTTTCATAGCAAAGCACCTGCTGCTTGCAGAGTGTGCTGCACTCCCCAGGCGCAGCCAGCATCACCAGCCTGGACCTGTCTGACAACAAGCTAGGCCCAGCGTCTTTGAAGCTCCTGCTCCCGTTGCTCCGCCACAGCTGCACGCCCCAGGAACTGGTGCCAGGTGTGTTGCCCAGCGCTCCTCACAGCTGCAGCTGCAGTGCAAGGCTACAGCGCAGGTCGGGGCGTAAGTGGCACGTACCCTGTTGGGCGCAATTTGGCAAGCAGTGCATGGACACGGCCAGTCGTGCTATGCACGCACAAGCAACCGCGGGTGATGGATACTCGCTTGCACATCAAGGTGACCAGGCCCCTCTTACCCCCCTCTTGTGCCTGCCGCAGGTGAAAACTCGGGGATCCGGCGGGTGCGCAGTGAGCCTGGTAATGCTCCGGATGTGGCAGGCAGCCCAGGCCTCCAGGATCCTGGCGCGCAGGTAGGCGCTGGTTGGGCTTTTGCTACGTTAGAGGGCGCAGCGCTGTGGAGAGCACTGTGGGTGTGCTGTAATGTTGGGAGTGCATGGGTGCTTGCTGCTAGCCGCACTGCGCTGTGCGTAGGTGGATCTCTCGTGTGTGCGCGCAACCCAAGCGCCCTTGCAGGTCCGCGGTTGGCGCAGCATGCTTGCTCTCATCACACTGACCATCTTAACACACTGACCCGCCGGCCACCCCTGTGCATGCCGCAGCCGTCAGGCACACTGACTGCAGCAGCCAGCCCAGACGGGGAGGCAGGCGCAGCTGGGGCAGCAGCACCAGCACCTGTCGCAACTGAGGCAGGTGAAGCGCTGGACGCTGATCCCAAGGACCCCGGAGAATTCAGCAGCTGGCGGGCTGCCAAGGCAGCTGCTCCAGAGGGGGAACCGGGTGGGTGGCTGCGGCAGTGCTGAGCAAGCAGCAGCTTGCTGGTGCCCCTGTTCTTGACTGACGCGCAAACCACAGGCTGCCTGTGATCATGATGTGTGCTTGCCAGGGATTGCTGCACGCCAAGCCTGCGCATGCGTCTGCTGCACGCCTCTGCCGTCGCTGAGCATATTGGCGTCCTTTACAAGGAGAAGGCGGCGGCCGCCATGAAGCCAATGCTCTGCTTAAGGCTAGCGCACGTGGCAAGCGCCTGGAAATCGGTGGCAGCGGGCACCCTGCCCGAGTGCCCTGCACGCTGCATATGCGTTCAGCACGAGCGCTGGGGCCACATCTGCGCTGCTCCTTTGCCTTTGGTCCCTGGCGCAGAGCCAGAGCATGCTCCCCCAGAAGGCACGCTTGCGGAGGTGGCCAAGTGGTGGCGCCAGCGCTCGCTCAGGCTGTTCCGATCCGGCAAGAGCCTCGCCTGCCTGCCCAGCATGAGGATGGGCGTGTTCTCCCCGCAGCGTGGGGCGCACCTCAGCGTGCTGGACCTGTCGGGCAACACAGGCCTGCACGACGTTGGCATGGAGCTGCTGGCCACCGTGCTGCAGGGGGTGCGTG
>LFCJ01002171.1_pt1 | contig 14091 bp, 15 predicted proteins | sample 643141 | NCBI WGS metagenome assembly LFCJ01 (sample SAMN03766243, study PRJNA286221) | soda lake metagenome | biome: soda lake; feature: Kulunda steppe; material: water; isolation source: sample B1-Br-g2 brine of Lake Bitter-1 | place: Russia: Kulunda steppe | collected 2010-07 | reverse complement strand
GTGTGTGTGTGTGTGTGTGTGTGTGTGTGTGTGTGTGTGTGTGTGTGTGTGTGATATGTTTGAGCGCTTGTGTGCTTGCTGTGCATGCATAGGCTCTTGCATGTGAGTCTAAAAGTGCAGAGATTAAGCAAGTTTCACATACCTTCATCGACGTCCACAGCGACTCTCAGCTTAGGAGCTGAGCTCGCAGGCACAGAGACCACGCCGCCTTGTAGGGTGCTGCTGCTGCTGTTGCTGCTGCTGCTGCTGCTGCTGCTGCTGCTGCTGCTACTGCTACTGCTCCTTTCTGCAAAGTTGGCAGCCACCCCCGCCCGAGAGCGGCTGAAGGGCTGTCGAGGGTGAGGACCAAGAGCTGAGCTGTTGTTTCCAGGAGAAGGAGCAGGGTTCCAGCTAGACGAGGTGCTGTCCAAGGCCCGTACTGCTCCCCGTGCGGACGTAATTTGTCGCACGAGGGCAAATTTGCTGGACTGGCTGACGCAGCTGCTTCGCCTCCATGCCCTTGAGAACAAGGATGAACCCCCTAACAGCATCACCTCGCTAGCTTGCCCAAAACTTGATCCTTGCAACACAGAGCAGTCGCAAGCAAGAGAAAAGGGGTCTAATATTGAGGCCTCTTCATCAGGGATCCTTGCCCTCTTGATAAAGTTGAAAATTGAGTGTACAAAATAGTGAAATGGCGATTGACGCAGTTTTCCATCTTTGCCCACACCGACAGCTGGCTCAGACCAGGGCAAAATGTTAAAAAATGCATTTCAAATTTTTATTTATTATATGAATCTCACAACGTAATATGCTCGTAAGCATTAGCTTCTCCGAACTATCACCAGCGCCTGATGAATGTGTTGTGCTGTCAGTCTTGTGCAACAAAAGTAACTATAATTCATTGCTTAAAAACTTTTGTGAACTTCACGTGTCAGGGTGTTAACAAACAAGGCTGTGCAACGTATGTACAAGCCTTGTTGCGGGGAACCCTATTTGTTACACAGGTTTTACTACTGATTATGGCCTGAGGATCTTGAAGTTCAGGATGAGGACGGTGTAGAGGGATGTTACTGATCAGCATATTATGATCAGGCTGATCAGATCAGCATTTCATTATCAACCCTGCAACAACTTATCTGTCTTGGCTTCTTCAAAATCTTCCTGCTCATTCCATTTTACATTTGGCTTTTCCTTTGACCACTAGCTGGTAATATGCCTGCTTTGGAGCTTTGTTTTTCCTGCTTCTGGTGCTTTCATGACCCGGAATGGATCCATTACTCTTACTAAAACTTTTAGTAAAAGTGGTAAAGCTAGTAGCTAGCAGGAACCAGCCATTAGGCCTAAAGGGATAGAAAGGAAATGACTACGCCAACGAGGTAACCCCTGTTGGCGTGAATTAAGGAAGAAGTTTACATCAGGTGCAAGCACCAGGCAAACTTTCACCATCAAATTAGGAAGAGGATCGTCTGTGGTGGTCAAGGAGTTCTAAAAAGAATCATGTACTCCATCTGTATTATTTTTCAGCCTTTATACTTAAATTTGCAACTTTTGTCACGTATAGAATTGAATGAGTGTTTGGGTCAATTGCAAGTTTTTTTTTTACTTTACGCCGGTTTCGGTCAAGGCCGTCATGCCAAATCACCGTCATGAACAGAAAGAAAAGAAAAGAAAAGAAAACTGCGCAGGCAGTAAGACTACTCCCTACATCAATTAAGGAAAAGGAGACACATTGGCCCAAAGAGCCGTGAGTTCTCCACTAGGGAAAAGGAAGAACTAGTGAGGATCTGGAGGGTGACAAGCCGCTCCCTGCTCCAGACCAAGACCTTGAGAGCAACTGGATTTTTAAAGAGCGCGTCTGGTTGTTGTCAGTTTGTTCGCAAAGAGCATAGAAAGAGCATGTAATTTGAGGGCAGTCTTATGGGCTTTTTGTGTATCAAGGCTGAGCTCTTTAAGATGATTCAAAGTGTGTATAGATAGAGCATCCCACACCAAGAAGAATGGTGTGAAGGATAACTTTTGTCTTTCAAGTGCTTACAAATAACCTCGTGTTGTTCTCTAGAGGCCTCTAATTGGTATCCAGGCTGAGTATCTTCACAGTACTTAACCTCAACGAGGTGTATCTCCCTCGTGTTGATATTGAGCTCGTGAATACTGTGTTCATCTCTGCTGGCTTGTCTAGGGTGTGACACCTGGTGCAAATGAGGAGTGGTTGGCGATTTGCGTTTTTTAGTAGGTAAGGGAGCGACCAAAATGGCGTTAGGGCGACTAGAAGCGAGTCTATCTCTAACAGATAAACGAGCATCAAAAATCCAGTTGGGTATTGTCCTGTTATTAGCATGCTCGAGAATCTGACGGTTTTGTTGGGCCAAACGATCAGTGCTGCCGGCATCCAAATGGACCAAACAACCTGCCAGAGAGCCTTTGCTGATAGCTTCCATTATGAGCCTGCAGGCAACATTATGGCGCTCACTGATTATACCCGAGGTGATTGTATGTTGACACCCTGAGAGAATATGGAGATCACTATCTGCTTGCTGACAGAGCGGACACTGAAGGCTGGTGGACATTTTAAACCGAACAGCGTGTTTCTGATTAAGAAGGGTGCCTGTACGGTAGTGGAAGATATTGCGCTTCATTTGGAGACAGAGTTTGGACATATTCCCAAAAGCGTTGCTGATGCCTTTGTGGACCTGTGGAAGCAGATTCTGGAAACACGAGTAGTGCCCTGTTTTTGAGTTGGCATTATCCAGTTTATGGCTTGAGTGCATGTGGGATTTTAGTGTGGTTTGGAGATTTAGAAGGGAAGTCAATTTAGGGCCGTGTTGGGGAGCTTCAGGACCAGATTCTTGCTGATTAGGTTCTTCAACAGCTAACCAGCTAATACCAAAGAAGGGATTGCCACCAGGGCCTGCAGTGCGGATGGTTGTTTCAGCTGGGGGGCTGTTTCCATGGCAGGCTTGGAATTTTGCAAGGGCACCTTCACATTCATTTACGGAAATACCGGAATCAAATGTTACTTCATACTATAGGAAGACGTGGGACTGAGAGTTTTGGATAGTAATGGAAAGAATTTTGAGGATGTCTCCTTGGACATGGTGACGGTGCTTCTCTGGGTTCGTCTAGGAAACAACTGTTTCCTAATTTGATGGAGTGAAGTAATATGATGGCTGTGGCAATATGAATATGATCATGAGTGATAGCAGCAGCTATAGCTGCCAGTTCTACTCTCCCTATGGTTTTGGTTATACCAGCACCATTTGGTTCAACCAAGTTAGAATTGCCCGAACTGGGGTGGCAGACACCTGCCCCAATAACTTTTTTGCCTTCTCCGTGGGATTCCAGGAGTTCCGGTCAGGAATTTTCAAGTTTCAGTTCCGGTTTGGAATGATGGGAAAGGGGGGCTACTTCACCCAAAGCAGGTCCGTGGGTGCACCTGGTAGTGAACAATTCAGCACAGTGACACTGATTCGGCAATGACACTAATCTGGCATCATAAGGCCAAGCTTATTGAGGGGTAGTTCAGTATGACGTTTATAGATGGCCCCGAAACTCCAATCAGGATGGTACGTACTAGCCTAATAGGCTTACTTTGTGGTATTGCCGTGCAAGGGCGTGTTTCAATCTAGTATGCTGCTCAGTTGCTCTTGCTAGTTGTTACTCTGGTCGTGTGTCATCATGACACACGATGATCACAATATTTGATTTCAATGAGGTGTACATCCCAGCGCGAAGGGGGTATAGCCTGTATGTCTGTATGACGGCCATTTTTTGCTTTAACTGGCTGTCATTGAGACATACAATAGCATCTGGTCTTAAGCAGGAACGAAGTTCATCTGCTGAAAGGTTTGGTAGAAGCCTTTCGGGTAAAGTCCTTTTGGCTACATGTGCTGGCAAGACTAGACTTCGTTGAGCCCTCCATGTATCACTTGCAATATCTGTGAAAATGATGTTTCCTCCAAAATCACCTTTGCTTAAGCTTCTGATGATGAGCCTGCCGGTGGAAGCAATGTAATGTCTTTTACTGAAAGTTTCTGTCACCATGTTCTGAATTGAAGATCTGTGGGGGTAGACATATGGTACTTCACACCAAAGTGTCTCCTTTTCCTTATTTGATGTGTGGGGGGGGTGTTGTCACCGCCTATGTAGTTTTCTGAATTGAAGCATTCCTATGTATAGGCCTATACCTAGTTAAGCCAAATGTCGTGGCTTTCAATTAACCGAAACCTTTTGATCTAGCAATATTACTAACTGGTACTACGCTCCAGTTATAAAGGGGTCACCCCGATATGGTATCAAAAAGCTTCGAAGCCATGAATTTAGGTTTAGCGTCTGGGAGCAGAGCGCTACCTTTGACAAGGTTGCTTACAAGTTGTTGATTGTTCAGTACGCACTGAGGATAATTAATCGTGCCCTTTGAAGGGATTATTTTTGCAGTAGGTAATGAGACAGAGCATACGTCTAACAAAGGCCAACCACTTTGAGAAAAAATGAGAAAGTTACCAAAATGGGCAGCCACAACTGAGTCTGCGCGGAATGGCATGTGTGGAAAGAGGGTTGCACGAAGGAGTGCAGGTTGATGCCATTACAGTGATCCCCTGCTCTAGGTATAGAAGCTTTTGCACGATTGCATGGATTGCAATGAATGCTGTGCAGCAAAGCACTCCGCTATGGCAGCTACCAGATAAGAGTCAACGAATCAAGCAATCAATAAATTTATCATGCAGTTTAGAATGCAGTGAACTATCATTCAAAAGAAACTTCTCTCCTTTGTCCATGTACTGTATGAGCCTCATGAATACGTCACTTGTCACAGAGCGGATCACAAGGAGACGTGTTCCTTGATCACTTGCTTCAGTCATGCCTGCTTGCTCTTTAGTCGTGTCCCCAAGCCTTTGATGAAGCCAATTTAGCTCGTTTGAATGAGAGCGCAATGCAGTCAATAGCGCGTACCCTTACCAGCATGCTGAAACCAGCAGCCGCGCCATCATGGCACTGTGCAGCTCTGTGTGAGTGTACGCGGAGAGTGAGGGAATGAGGTGTTCATGGGTCCCCTCGCACTTTCTCAGTGCGGAGAGGAAGACTCAAGCAACTCCTTCACAGTTGAGCCTGCAGCCCGGGCCCGAATGCTCTCAAGCACGCTGCTGTCACTGATGAGCTCCTTTTTTTGGGCGGGCTTGAGCTCCGTTGCCTGCCACGCCGCCAAGGTGGCCAGCAGGGCGAGGCCTCGCAACCGGCTACCCTGGTCGTCGTGCTTTGCCTGCACCCAAAGTAAGGTAAGGGTCACATAGCTGCACCTGCCAAATGAGGGCAGCTGAGCTGAAACCTATCAGGCCCACTTAAACCTTAAAAAAGCACCAACATCTATGAGGAAGGTGGCGTCCGAAATATAAAGTCAAGGCACTGGACAGCCAAAAGCTCTGCGCCACTTCACCTGCACCAAACCACGGACAGTCTGTGCTCAGTAGTTGCAGCCTTTGGGCGCCACATGCGCCACTTGCATCAAGGTGCACCCTCAATCATCAAGCGCTGGACGTCATGAGGGGGAGCCAGGCAGCAACCACACAGCAAGGCCCCGGGGGGAGGGGGGGAGGAGTGTCAAGTCAGGCAGCGTACCCACCCATATCACCTCTGGCAGTGCTGCGCCAGGTGCTGCCTGCCGGTGCTTGCGGGGCTTCCCTTTTTGCTTCAGCATTTCGGGTAAAAGTGGAACAATGGCTGCAGAGGTATCAGTGCAAAAATGGCTTGCACTGGCCCCTCACAGCCGTTTGCGCGCGCATGCTGACCCACGCTCGTCCAGTCCCACCCCTTCAAATACACCCACTGGAGAACGGCACAAGCCTGTAGGTGCTTGATGCAGACAGCACTGGCGGCAGGCTCAGGCGCGTACCTGCCGCTCCAGCCATGATCGCACCTGTGTGCCCTTGCATGCCAGGTCGTGCAGTCTCCTGTGCCTGCAGGCACGCAGGGCAGGGCAGGCTGAGGAGGCAGGCTGAGACTGTGCCAAGGCGGAGCCAAATAGGCTTGTGTCAAATGCAGCTATTGGTGTCAAGACACCTGCAGGAAGCGCTCGCCCCATGCGGCCCAGGCCTTTGAACCCCAGCTCCAGCCTTTTTGCATGAGCTTGGTCCAGCCCACAGCAAGGAAAGGTAAGGTTACATGTTACCATACCAACCCACAGCTAGAGGCATGACCTGTCATGCACGATGCGCTGTGTCGGCTCCCACTTGCAGCTCACCCCTGTGGCATGCGTGAGAGACTCATAGCCCATGCCATGGCCCATGGCACGCGTGAGCGGCCCATGCCAGGCCAGGAGTAAGTGCAAGTTTGCTTGTGACAGTGAAAGCAGCAGGCCCCTCCCTCCCGCACCTGAACTCCAGCTCCCGCTCAAATAATGGCCACGCCTCCATCGCCGCTTCAAGCAGAGCCTGGTTTCGCGGGCCCCGGAGCTCCGCCCACACTGGGCTCAGCTTCCACGCCGGGACTTCTGCATACCTATTCTGTGCCGTGGCTGTCTTGGCTGCGGCCTGCGTGCATGTGTGTAGGTGTGCGTGTGTACAAAAATGTGTGTGCATGCTTGCGTGTGAGCAAGCATGTGTGTGCATGTGCTTGTGTGTGTATGTGTGTTTGTGTGTGTGTGTGTGTGTGTGTGCATGTGGGTGTGTTTGTGTGTGTTTGTGTGGGTGTGTTTGTGGGTGGGGCCTGAGGGTTGTACACTGAGCAAGCCAATGACCGCTTCTTTAAGCATGGCAGATGCACCTTGGTGCATACCACGCGTCTGCATCCAACCCATCCCAGAAAAACAGTACATACTTCCACCAAACAACTTTCTTGCTTGTCAGTGAAGTCTGACACCAGCGGATGGTGCTTGCAGCCTGCTGATAGCACTGCCCTCCTGCACTCGATGTTGGAAGATGCGCGAACCAGTCCTTTGCATGCACAGCCTCACAGGCAAGCGTAGACATGCTTTGTCTCGATCATACCACTTTGCCGCAAGTCAAATCGCATGCGTGCTCATCACTGCACATGTGCATGCACATATACAGAAATACAAACACGCACACGCGCATTCAGGCACCATCACATGGCACTCATGCACTCACCATGATCCAGGCAGCGATAGCAGGGTGGACCTTAGCCAGGCGCCGCGGCTGCTCTTGCATGCGCTCAAATTCTTGATACGCAGCAGCAAACCAGACTGGGTGGGCTGCTGTCATGACCTGCATACATCAAAAGTTCACGTGGTTTCAAGTGTTAGCACTCAAATCAGCTATGCTAAGTCACACCTGACCCGACCAAAGATTTGAAGTGCCGGTCATGTTGCAGCCCCTGCACTGGCTCATCCAGAGACCTCGGTCTGCCCTTTACCTCTGTAACACGTGTACTCTGCACACGTGCTAGGAGCCGCACGTGCCCTTGACCTTTGTAATACATGTACTCTGCACACATGCCAAGAGCTGTTCTCGGGGAAGGGCAGCAGCTCACCCGGCAGGCATGAGCCGGTCCAGTCAACCAGCACACACACACAGTGATGGTGCAAGTGTACCACCAGCTATACAGCCGCCGCCATGCCGGCCTGCAGCCTGTGCACACCAGGTTGCGTTGGCAGTCACGCAGCTGCTTGCGCAACGATTTGGGGCACTGTCATCAGGCACACCGTTGCATTTGTGCTTGTCCTCATGTCAAGGGACGAGGAGCGCGGTCGCTGTGTGTGTGCCTACCCGTACCTCCAGGGGCGAGTACCGTGGCAGCTCGGTGCCCACCACGCCCTCCAGCGCCAGCACTTCATAGGCCACCCCCTGCCACTGCCCAACAGATCCCCCTCCGTCTGCAAGCTGCATCAGCGGGCTGTACTTGCTCACGCTCTCATTGACCTGCGCGCGGTACAGGGCCCAGTAGGCGGGCTCCTCTGCTAGGGCTGCGTCAGAAGCAGTGCGCTGCGTCTGCGCCTGCACGGCCTCCTGCCGCTGCTGCTCCTTGGCCTCCAAGCGTGCTAGCGCCGCCTCGCGCCGCTCGCGCAGCTCCTGTCTCTTGGCCGCTGCTGCTGCTTGGGCAGCCATCACGGCTTGCTGCGCAACCGCGCCCTGGAGCGCTGCAGCGGACGCCACCTGCCGCGCGTACCACTCAGCCTCCACTGCCAGCGCCTGCCGCGCCGCCGTGCACTCCTCCTCAGCCTCGCGCAGTAGGCGCGCTGCACTCGCTTGCGCCTCCACCACTTCGCGCTCCCGCCTCTGTGCATCCCTTGCTGCTGCCTCCTGCTCCTCCAGTGCACGTGCAGCTGCTGCAGCCGCCCGTTCTGTGGCAGCCCGCAGCTCTGCTTCCGCTTCGGCAGCCGCCTGCGCCTGCGCTGCAAGCGCCGCCCGCTGTGCAGCCACCGCCTGCCGCGTCTCCTCTGCCTCTCTCTCCGCCTGCTCGCGAGCACGCAGCGCTTCTTCTGCCGCTCGCGCTGCTGCCTCGGCGGCCCGCGCCTCCTCCCGTGCAACCTCCTCCGCTGCTGCCCTCTCTGCCGCCTCCTTCGCCCTGCGCGCCTCTGCAGCCGCCTGCGCCTTGGCCACTGCCTCCTTGTACAGCTCCTCGTTGCGGATGGCCTGCAGCCGCTGCTGCTCGCGCTCTGCTACCTCCCGCGCGTTCCACGTCGCACGCCGCTCTGCCCACTCTGCCTCCAGTTTGGCACGGTACGCCTGCTGCCGCTGAAGCAGCGCCGCCGCCGCCGCTGCCTGTCGTGCCTCCTCCTCTGCTGCTGCTGCCGCAAGCTCTTTAAGGTGTGCGGCCTCCTCAGCTGCCTCGGCCATGCGCTCACCTGGCAAGTCAGGAGCCGCAGAAGCCCTTTGTGGCCTAAGCGCACAGCAGCAACAGAGAAAGACGCACGCAGCACGGTGCCGCCCGGCATGCAGCAGCCTCCTTACAAGTGCGGCGGCATGCGCAGCGCCAAAGGGAGAAAGCCCTGGTGAGCCCAGGTGCATGCTGTGCTGTGCGAGGGCCAACACACAGCTGCTCCCTACCTACCTGCAAGGACAGCCAGCCGTGCAGCTTCCGCTTGCATGGCCAGCGTATGCTGCACCAGAACCGCCAAGGCAGCCTCCTTGTCAGCAAGGGCGGCCTCGAGCTCCGCAGCCGCCTGCCGGGCCTCTTCCCTCTGCCTGCAAGGTCACTGGAGCCGGGCAGGCACAGGCAGCGTCAGCTCACTGGGCGTGTAATTGAGGTCGCCTCTGAAAGTGCACAGTTCCTTCTGCCTGCAAGGTCACCGGAGCTGGGCAGGCACAGGCAGCGTCAGCTCACTGGGCGTGCAATTGAGGTCGCCTCTGAAAGTCACAGAGGAGGCAAGCGTAGCATACATCGCCTGCCTGAGGAGTGGCAGGGTGCGGACAGGAGAGCAGTGGCTCGGGCCACAGGTTGCATACTCGCATGGGCCACAGGTTGCATACTGGCATGGGCCACAGGTTGCATACTCGCATGGGCCACAGGTTGCATACTCGCATGGGCCACAGGTTGCATACTCGCATGGGCATGCCGCGAGTGACGGCATGGTGGGCAGCGGCATGGGGGCCATGAAATAGAGTGTGGTTTGGTGGTCAATGTGAGCAACAATATCTGGTAGACCACGACTAGTTGGTAGGCATGCACATGCGCGTGCTTGCATGCGTGTGTACTTGTGTGCACCCACAAAATGCACCTCGCTCCTGTGCACCCCCACGCCCCACCCCCACCCACCTTGCCACTGCACTGACCCACGCCAGCATCCCATCCACCCTGACGGCATCAGCTGCTGCCTGCACCCGTGACGCAATTGCCGCATCCTGCTCGGCTGCCAGTGAGTCGCTGGGCGCAGACAGCATGCCCCGCGCCCTACCCCGCCACTCTTGCGATGCGGTTGCCCCGTCTCCAAGCACAGCTGGCCGCAGCTGGGCATTCCCCAAGCTGGGCTCTGCAGCATGAGTGCCTGCAGGCTGGGCCTGGCCGGACGTGAGCTGCTGCAGCACATGCAGGCACGAGGGTAACGTCAAGCTTTGGCCTCAAAGAGCATCAATGCCAAGCGGTGTTGGGGCACGGCCGCGTGGGGGGCCCTGGGGAAGCATGTCAGCGCGCAGGGGCTGCTCTCCATGAAAGCACTGGCGCAGGAGCGGGCAGGCACATGCTGCTGTACATGCAAGGAACACGGCCCAACAAGGGCCGCTGCTGGTGGACGAAGAAGGGCATGAGTGCCTGTGAGCAGCGTCAGGTGATGATGGGCGGCGAAGCAGCGCAAGCATCCCCTGGTTGTGTGTGTGTGTGTGCGCGCGCGTGCGTGCGTGCGTGCGTGTGTGCGCGCGCGTGTGTGTGTGTTCGTGCGCGCGCGCCTCGAGTGAGGGCCATGAGCCAGCAGTCAGTGAGTGACCTCCATCTATCCAAAGCGCCCACCAAGCCTTGCATTGGGAGCAGCACAGCCTGTACGTCTTGGCCTATCTCAGCGATGATGACTGTCATGTCGGGGTCTTGCAGCCCATATGGGATGTCCCGCCTCTTAGCGCCCGTGCTCCCCTTATGGGGGTTTGGCTCCGGAGGGGCCTGCACTGTTTGCTCCCCTGCCCTCAGTTGCGCACCAGGCATGCATGCCCCTGTTCCTTGCACTTTGAAAGCCGGCAACGCCTCACCCCTTGTAAGCCGGCAGTGCCTTGCCCTTTGCAAGCCGGCAGCGCTTCGCACTTTGTAAGCCGGCAGTTCTGCACACCTGCTGCTGCAAGAGCCGCTCCCTGGCCTCCAGCTGCTCTGGCAGGCCGGCCATGAAGTCCACTAGCTGCGCGACCTCGCCGTGCCTCTGCCCCTGCCCGCAGCACATACGCACAACCAGCGGGAGCTTCAGGGCCGGATCGCAAGATTTGTGTACAATGCTGCAAGCACGCACGCTGGCTTGGGGTGTGTGTGGAGGGGCAGCGGCAAGTGTGGGCCAGCAGCGGCGCACACACCAGTGGCAGGCCTGGTGACGCACAACGCCTCCACCCTTCCTGTATCCATGTACAAGCACTAAAAGGGCACACATACGTGCACACACACGCGCGCGCTCACACACGTAATGTATGTGTGCACACTCATTCCTTGCTCTTACCGGCATGGTAGCGCCCGAGAAGCCCTCAGGAACCTGCAACTCTTGGTCAGGCGTAGAGCGTGCGTCATCCCTGCTGCTGATGCCGACAGCACGCGCAGCGCCCGCCTCCTCCCCCCCCTTGCTGCCAATGCTGCTGCTGCTGCTTCTGAAAGACACAAGGCCCACTGTGCCCCTACCCTCACTGCTGCTGTTGCTGCTGGGGTTTGGACTATCCTTGAGCTTGTCCTTACTTTTGTCCACAACACTCAGCACTGCCTGCGCCAGGTCCACTGAGGCCCGCAGTGTCTCGGCGGCCTCCCTCTGGCTACCTCGCTGGATGATGGCAGACCACTGCTGGATCTGCGTGCAAGGCGAGCAAGCATGGCTGTGTGCCTGTGTGCTGCTTGCATTTAGAGGCATGCGTGTGTGTGCCAGGTGCGCAGGTTTAGGAGGCCAGCGTGCGTGCGCTTGCATGCATTTGTGCACCCTTTGCACGCCACAAGTACTAGCACAAGTACTATAGCACGGTCGCCAGTGGTACTGCTCTTCTGCTGCATCCTCATTCTCGTCTCCTCCAATGTATTGCTTGCATCCGCTACACCCTTGCCATCCAAGGCCGGATCCATGTGCCGGCAATGCAGGAAAAGCAGCACTGGGCCGCGATCTGCAGACTGCACTGAGCTCAAGCAACCCAAGCATGCCAGTCGGCTTTGCCAGCCCCCTGCGCACTTCTTCCACCTGCTAGACAGTCCAGCAAAGCACAACCAAGCCTGGTGGTTCAGCTCACAGCCTCGATTTCTCCTGCAGGAGCACCAAACTCGCGCAGCACCACAGCCATGCTCCCTGCCTCCCGGTGTGGGGTCTCGCTGATCAGGGCTGCCACCGGCGAGAACCAGCCGCAGCGGCTGCGGCGCCCAAGTTCAGCGCTGCAGCAAGGAGCCGCAGCCGTGTGCTGAACCACCAGAGCCAGGTCCCCTCACGCGTTACCCTGCTTACTCGCCCCCTCACCTCCTCTGCGAGCGTCGTCTGGTCGTCCCGCTTCCACCCCAGCTCCTCTATGCTCGCGCTGGTGGGCGCCGTCAGCTGCTCGCGCGTGAACACCAGAGAGCCATCCGCGCCCATCACCGGCACCAGCTTCGGAGCGTCATCCGGCAGCACGCATCCACTGCCACGCAGCTGCGCCCTGCTTGCCCAGCTCTTGAAGCCCTGCCCTGGGAGCGGCTCCCAATATGGGCTCACCGCCACTCCCACTGCCGCCGCTGCCGCTGACTGCTGCTGCGCGCAGACCCCCAGTTCACCCTGAACCCCCTCTGCACTCTCGTCCACCTCGCCCACAGGGGGTATTGCAGTCCTGCGCGCTGCCTCCCCTTGGGTGCCCGGGCCTGCTGCATCTTGCCAGCCGTGGGATGCAGGAGGAGGCGAGGGGGACGAGCCTCGGGGGCTGGTTCTGAGCGGCTGACCGGCCCCGGCAGAGCGCCCCTGTGCGGGCACGGCGCTGGGCTTGCTTCCGTTGTCCTCCACACGCTCCAACATGGATTGAGTGCGGGCCGTGACGGCCCTCAAACTTGTGGTCAGGGTGGACAGATTGTCCGTGCTGAGGCTGCCATTGGCGGGGGCGGGGCTGCTGCTGTGGGCATCCATGGGTGCTGTGGCATGTGTGCTGCTGCGGCGCAGGCTGCTGGTCAGGCGGGGCACCAGGATCAGTGTGAGCAAGATGGGTGTCGCTGCGGCGGCGGCAGCAGCGGCAGCCTGCAAAGGGCAAGATGTGTGTGCAGGAGCTGAGCCAGAACAAACACAGCTGGTCCCTGCCCACAGCCACTCATGGCCACTGGAAGTGACCGCAAACAAATGCTGGGGCAGGTCCAGCCTCGATCAACTGTGTTGATGACCCTGGTGGAATAGTCGCTCTCAGGTTCTCAAGGTCCATGATGTCGCACCTTGTGCTCAGGCACCAAGTCCCTAAATGCTTTAAAGGCCATGGCAATGGGGTTGACTTTGCTAGTTTCAGCGCCATCTGGTTGTGCCTTGCCACGGTCACGGCTTCTGTTCGGCCTGGCTGTCCCAGCGGCAGTGGGCAAGGCAGGCGAGTGCGCTTGAGGGACAGGAGAAGGAATGGTGCCGCAGGCAATGAGGGTGGCAGTAAGCAAGCCAGCCGCTGCTGCTGCCAAGGCCTGCATACAAACGTACGGAGGAAGGGGTTGAGAAGCGGGTTGCAGAGCAGGTGGGCAAATTTAAAGCATCATCAGGCTTCGCCACTCCAAGTGCTAGTGATCTTCTGAGCTCACCACAAGGAATGTGCTTTTTCGACCAGGGTCTGATGGCGGTGCTGGGCCAGGTGATTGCGGCTTGAGCAAAACCGGCTGATCCTGCACATTCAGGAAGAAGAAGTGTGGCGTAGCAAAGGAAAACATGTGCAAGTGCCACACTGCATGCATGTGCAGGTGCGGCAAAGGTGCAAGGCTTTATTAAACCTCTAGAAGACCATCTTCTTACCTGGGTGGCAGCTTGGCAACGCCCCAGCGGGGGTCTCAGTGAGACCTTCGTAACAGAATATGAGCTCAACGGGACTCCTTTGAATACACGTGAGGGAGATGGAGCAGGGGACAGTCTGGGACGATCGGGAAGTAGCGCGCCATTCAATCTGTTTAACATGGTGGTCGGGGATGCGAAATGGTTCGATTTGACTGTCCCCCTTTGGGCGAAAATGCAATGTTGTCAGGCCTCCGTCATCCTCAATCGTTCTTTAAAAAATGTGTTAACGTGTGTAGGAGATTCAAAGACTTCACAGGAGTGGGACAGGCAGAATCTGACTATTGGAAACAACGGCAAGCTAGGGCAAGGATCGCACAAGAAATAGAGGAGAATGCGCGCTGCTTGGGGAATTTTCAAGGCAAGTGAGATCTGACCTGAAGATATACCGCACAGTGAGCACATGCAAATACACCCTTACGTGCACGCGCACACACAGACACATACACACACATACACGCATACACGCACACACACGAACACGCACGCAAGCACGCACGCACACGCATGCACACACACAC
>LFCJ01002170.1_pt1 | contig 14092 bp, 17 predicted proteins | sample 643141 | NCBI WGS metagenome assembly LFCJ01 (sample SAMN03766243, study PRJNA286221) | soda lake metagenome | biome: soda lake; feature: Kulunda steppe; material: water; isolation source: sample B1-Br-g2 brine of Lake Bitter-1 | place: Russia: Kulunda steppe | collected 2010-07 | reverse complement strand
ATCGTTTTATTTCTAAGCTTATGGATGTTTATATGATGGCTGGTGTTCACCAGCAACCTGATCAGTCAAACTACCTGGCTGAAGGTCAAACTTAAACTTGTAAACTTGTAAACTTGATCTTCCTCGTACCCAGGTATCTGCATCTGGATTTAGGTAAGCAAACACAGCGCAACGTGGCACGTTTCAGGTTACATTCCCATGCGCTGCGAGTCGAGACAAGAAGCTGGGAACATCATGATGGTACCTGTGATAAGTGTGGCTTGCAGGCTATTAAAGATGAAAAACACGCTCTTTTTCTGTGCCCTTGCATGCAGATGTGTTCGTTGAGGCTTCAATTTGCGGACTTGTTTAACGATCTATCTCAATGGCTCACAAACTTACTGTCAATCAGACTGGAGCTTTTTATTCCTCTTCAATTTTTTCCAGAAACAAACTAATGATTCCTATCGTTTTATTTCAGAGCTTATGGATGTTTTTCTTTAATGGCTAATGTTCACCAGCAACCTGAAGAGTCAAACTACCTGGCTGAAGGTTAACCTTTAACTTGTAAACTTGATCTTCCTCGTGACGTTATTCGCAGCGTGTTTCTGTTCAGACTTCGTGCCCACACCCTACGAATTGAAACAGTGACCTAAACTCACAATACCTCCCCTACTTGTGACTTGTGTAATGCTAATGATGTACAAGATGAGCAACACGTCCTTTTTCACTTCGCCCATCCACACATGGTCTCTCTCCGAAGGACTTATGCGTCCCTATTTCCTCCCGCAGTCTTCAACAAAATGTCTGCTTTTTGGGCCAGGAAAACAATAAGCTTTGTTTCTTCCTTCATGCACTGATAGTTGTCTATGAGCAGGCTAGCAGTCGCACTTCTTGACTGGAGGGCTTTTCTTGTAACCCTTGTAACCCTTGCAACTTGCAAATGAACAATGGTATCATACCATGATGGATCAACTTAAGCCAGAGGATTGCCAGGGTGCATCAGAAACAGTGCCTCCAGTAGCAATGGGATTATTTACCCAAAAACATTTACTTTTATTTATTTTACTGCATGATCCATCTCACAGTTGGACACTTCTCATTTTGCTTTCTTTTTCCCTCTTTTTTTCCTGGGGTGATGGCCTTTCATTATGATTCCGATTTGTCCGCCACCCTGCCTCGTCATCCCTCGGGCAGTGACCCTGAATTTGCGCATGTACGAAGCTCCTTGGAGGAAGGGTATAAACACAGCTGCACCCGCATCACCTGCACATACCAGCAACGACAGAATTGACAGCATAGAAGTAAGATGGCAAACAAGTATTCGAGCAAGATGCTTGGGAGTGCCTTAGATACCTTGGCATAGTGCGTACGAAGTGCTCCTCCCAGAGATTGCTGCCAGCAGAACAGTCCCCGCTTTTGTACATTGAAGGATATTGAGATCCCAACTTTATCAATCAACGTTTCACTTATGGCCTGTCATTAAGAGCATTGTGACTGAGCTTCAGTGCGCAACCAGATATAGAAGTTTCGCAACCCCTGCTTCCAAACACTGCTTGCAAATGAAAGAAATTTATCTGAAAACACTCCTGGTACACACACATCAGCCACACGCATAAAGGCAATCACAATATGGTGGATTGTCATCAATAATCAGGAAAGCAAGTTCGTATGCTTGAAACATTGCGCAAAAAAGCAAAGAAATACATGCTGCTTACAAATTGTCATGCAAACTGTGCAAGGGTTGCTCACCAAAGAAGTTGCAGTCAAGGTCAACTTGGTCAATGGACGGGTTTGCAGAGAGAGCGCCACACAAGTACTCCAACCCCCGTACATGCTCTTCAGTGAGGTCCACAGAGGAAAGGTTCAGAACCTGTGCCATCGTAAATTGCACAATGCAGGTGCTTTACAGCAAGGTAAGGGAGTAAACAACAGCAACGCTGTTAGGCTGAGCGTTTTACGGAGTTCTCTGACAAAAGAGGCAACGGCTGACTTCCTTGCTCACACTCATCACAGGCCCTTGATTGCATCATCTGAGGCGTTGCATTTATTACACTTGCATGACATTTCAGTTAGACTTAGAAATCCTTATCAAGGTCTATAGTCAAATTTAGATGACACAGCATACTGGACCTAAGACTCACAGCAAGTTCCTTTAAAATTGCTGGTGACTGCTTCACTCCAAAATCTGCCACAACTGGGAGTGCATCCTGGCAGTGCATCATAGTTGACAGGCAGTCTGTGGATAATATCGATCACGACCGACCTTCAAGGTGGTACAGCAAGCCAAGCCTTTTGACAGGTTGATCACGCCTTGGGAGCCCAAGGGATTCCGAGACAAATTCAAGCTCAAGTACCTGCAATATTTGCATCACGCCGCCCATGATGTGCTAAGCATATAAATTCAAGCTCAAATACCTGCAATGTATGCATCACGCCGCCCATGATGTGCCAAGTATCTGTTGCGCTTACTTCGACAAATGAATCTCATGGAACAGGGAAAAATACATTGTTTTGCACTACACCCTCCGACGATAAGGGCATGCTCTGATGACAAATTAGATAATAAGCCACACAGTGTGTTGGCAAAGCTTAAGCCGATGGCTTTCAGACTGCACATGAGACTCATGCGCAAGGACCTGTGCTGTCGATGCATATTCCTGCTCACTCCCACCTCCTCACCCACGCAGCCACCCACAACCCACATGCATGCATGCATGCCCATACACACTCGCACTTTTGCAGGCTTGCTCAGGGCAAGTGACTTACTTGGGTTGCATGGCAGCAACTTTAGGGTCGTTATCAGGGATGAGAGTGCTGCTCAATGCAAAGGTGCCCTCGGGGCCAATGCCGCAGTCCTCCAGGCTCAGCTGCTTCAACGTGCCACACCTATGAGAATGTGTAAGGGATGGGTGGGTGAACAAGACAGAACAACCAAAACTGGATTTGGTACGTGATGCACTTTTTGTAAAAAGCATGCCCAGTAAAGTACAAAGGTAATCATCTCCGGGCTCAGCCAAGCCATAAATATATCTGAGCACCCTTCAGCCTGATTCACGTGCAGCTCGCAGCAAACTAAAGCAGCTCAAACTGAATGCGGCTTGCGGTGGACATGGTCACACAGTGTCGCACCTGTTGATGCCTGAGCTTAGTATCTGCATCCCTAAATCACCTAGCTGGTTGTGGTCCAAAACGAGTATCTGTAGGGAATGGGGGTTTGAAAGGAAGTAAAAAATTAAGGAGAACATGGCGGCTTTGGTTTGAATTGCTGCTTTGGTCCATACATTTCTGCTGCAATTCTTTGAGAGGTGCGCACATCAGCCATTTCAATACTTACTGTTGTATTCAATAGAGACTAGGCATGGCATGGCACAACGCAACCGGCCTTGGCTTTCAACCACGCGCAATTTCAGGCAATCATGCTTGTCAGTGCGTGCTGGCAGCATCTAGCTCGTGCCCTGGCAGCATGGCAGTTGCGTGTTGATGGCGCCTCACCTGAAGCAGCCCCCCCTGAGCTGCAAATCCAAGTGATAATGCTCTGAGGGCTCCAGGGCTGAACGTCATAGGTCGGATAGGATCCAAGGGGTGTGCAGAGAGTGGAAGCTGTGGCACTGTCCTTGCTTTCCTGATAGTCAGCTCCTCTAAAGGCAAGCACAGGGGATAAAAGCATGGCTGGCTTGAAATATGAGATCAGTGTATGCTAGATGCAGCATGATGCAACAATATAGTAATAGACTTCCTACAGGCAATCCAGCACTGTATGCATGGAAGGTATGCGTATGCAGATGCTGCCCTCAATCAGTCAATGATTCAAACATTGAGATAAGGTACAGGGTTTAGGTTTTACACTGCACCTCCCGCATCCAGTGCAACATGGAACAATGCTCCATCTTACAAATCAGTAAACTAAGTGCACCATCTGCTGGAGCAAAAGTCCATGCCATGACCCTAGATGGCAACGATAAGGCATACGCAGTAACACATGCACGCTGAAACGCCCCACGCTTCCCCTCAGCTTGCAAGTTCTGAACAGAAGTTGCAGAGCTTGAACAGGCTAATTGGCATAGTGCACCCAGGGGTTGCGGGCCCTCCGAACTAAATTTGCCTCCTCCGCGAGGTCTTGTTGCTGTGTGCGAACATGCAGGCGCGCAAATCTTCAATACCTGGAGAAGGAGTGGCTGCTGGCCATGCTGATGCCTTTTGAGGCGGTGGCTTCTGAGACCAGCCTTGTCCTGGCGTGCCTTGACTGCTCCTGTGCTGCCAGCTGCGTACGCCAAACAACCTCTTGTTCTAAAACATGTGGGGTGAATGCGACAGAGGCCTATCAAGTGTAAGTGGGTCTCTGCTTACGTGGTATTGTGCGCCTGTAAAACAATGTTTTAAAAACATTCTTTCAGTCTTAACCGTTTGATCATGTGAGGAAGTTCTTTAAGTTCTTTAAATGGTATCTGTGGCGGCCAGCAACACCTTGCTTCTCAAATTGGCCGCAGGAGGAGCCATATGCTAATTTGAGCTCAAAGGTCCCTAAGCCCTTGCCGCAAAGTAAATGATCTCACTTTGCTACGCTGCCTTGCACGCGGCGCGATCCCTCGACTGGAGCAACAAGGAAACTTTTCAACTTCTTGACAAAGGTCTGGCTGACATGGATGTTTGCATTTGGCTTTGCCATTCTGCATACCTGTGTCCGCTTATGGTTGGGCGTGGATTTGCTTGCACACTTTGCAGAGGGGCGAGGGCACAGTGAGAGAAAGGCTATCAAGCCTCTCTTGTAAGGCAAGACACACACATGCACACATGCAGAAACACACACCTGCGCACGTGGCTTTAACGGAAGCAGCACATCCCAAGGCCTTGACTTTCTAGGCTAGAGCAATGCAAGTCATATAAGCATGACCTGGAGCATCAAGTCTTTGCCCACCCAAGCTGCAGGCGCTGCTTCTCAATTTTAGCCTCAGATACAACTTCAGCAAGCAAACCAGTATGGTTATTGGGGGAAAGGCAGGGAAAACCAGGATGGTGGGCACATGGCAGGTTGATCAGGGGCACAAAGGGGAGTTTGGTGCACAGGGACACAACCCATGTTGTGATCTACAGGGCGTCTCTTGCATAGGGGCTGGGATGGCAGGAGGCAGGAAGCATCAAAAGCAGGCAAGGCAGGTGTGACTCAAGCAACTTATGGATGGGGGCCTGCTCGGTGTGCACAGTGTGCCAACCTCCATGTTCCCTAAGGGAGCAACCGCATGACAGTGGATTCGATTGCCAACTGTGGTCTTGACGGTGAAACAGAAATGTCTAACCCAGAAATTCAACCAGCCAGTGGGCAACAACGGATGCGCTGCATTTCATGGTCTGCAAGCAGGCTAGAACATTGGCACCTTAGATGCCAGCTGTATCACATGACAAACGGACTGGAAACCCCGTCCTGGACCACTTGACCCCACATCGTCAACATCAAACTGGGTCAGGAGGTCCAGACTTTGACTGCAGGCCCAGAGCTAGACCATTTGAACCCTCATTGTCAACATCAAAATGCGTCAACATGTCCCAACATAGACTACAATTCCTGTGGTAAGCTCATTGGGGGCAGTTGGTCCCTACCACAGGTGATTCCACTGCCGAAGACCCACAGTCAGTTCCCTAGAGCAGCGCACCTGCTTGGGCTGGGAGGCACTGGGCTTGTCATTGAAGGATCTCTACCGCCGATGCTTGCCACGGTGTTGACAGAGGGTGGGCGTACGGCCCTGTGACTCATGGCGCTGGCTGGCCTTGAGTCTGGAGGCGACCGCTTCATCTGTGCACACAAGAAAAAACACAACATGCACAAGGCCTGGGGACGTTCTTGCGAGCGCGTCAGTGGTGTGGGACGGCAAAGCTGCTGGTGGAACACTTGAGCCTGGGTGGACAAAGGCCTGGGGTGCTTTTGCCAGGAGGACAAAATGTATTGCATGGCAAGTAACTGCCCCCACGGCAAGTGCTCCTAGCTTCACAGGGGGAGTCAAGATGCAAGCTTTTCAGCAGGGTAGCAGTGCCCATGCAAATCACCCAAGAACTAACGGGGAAATGCAAAAAGCTTTGCTGCATGACCTTTGTGCAGGCACTTAGCGGCAAGATTTAGCATTGTACCGTTGTTGCAAAGGAAGTGCACCAAGGATAGGCTGGCTTTTTTGACTGGCCGCTGCGCACCAAGCGCAAATGGTTGTCTGTGCTATATTCAATATCCTCAATACAAGCCAATGCCTTTGCATTGGCAATATCATGGCTTCTGACCCCTTTGAGCCTGGTACATTTTTTGCGGCAAAGTTTCACGAAATCATGCACTGAGAACATTGGTCTTCCTGCAAGTACTTCAATTGTCACAAATGCAAACACTTGCACAACACATGCTAATACAAGCTAACTTTATCTTTCATTTCCTTGCTTGCCGTTTTATTTGAAAGGTTACGTGCAAAATGGCTGCGGAGAAAGCACTGATCTTATTCCCAGGTCTAGCAGGTTGCCGGACGTATTGCAGATAAAAAGTGGTTCATTGCCATTCCATCATGGCTATCTTGCAATGCATCAGCTAAGATCTACAATGGGCTTCAACCAACATGGGAGTTTTAAGCTAGCATTGCAAGCATCATACATGTTGATATGTACCTGATCAGATTGCGCACTGCCTTCCTCGTCCTCCACTCCTTCAGTAATAGTATGTACAGTAGCTGTTGATTGGGCTGGGTCCCCAACAGCTTCAACTGATGCAGCAATCGTGGGGTCCAACTTAGCAACACTCTTTGGTATCTGTGTGCCATCAATGATTGTACTGCAAGGTATGTACAAGCAGGTCAAATTTTCAGCATGTAAAGAAGCCTTGGCAAGGACAGACCTGTGTGCAAAGCAAGCAGGCACAGATGAAACACGGATTGCACATTGGCGTAGCTTGGTGTGCTGACAGGCACAGACAGGGCCAACAGAGAATGGAAGCGTGTTGGCATCAAGCATGCAGTGTCAATTATCTGGCGAGGGGGTCAAAAGCTACAATGAGGTAGACCTATGAGTCTGCAAGAGTGCTCAGTAAGTGCTACCCACGCTTGGTTAGCGCTTGTGTGCTGAATCAGCGCTATCCAAGCTTAGACCTGTGAACTAGCAACTGGTGCTCAGGTAGCACTACCCATGCTATCATTCCTGACAATGAATACTGCACAGTTTTTGCTAGGTGCATCCTTCATAGCGAAATAAAGCTTCCAATAAACAGCCTACCTGCGCCTTGTGAACACACATGCACACACATACACACACACACACACAGACAAACTCGTGCATATGGAGACGCGCATGCACACACATACGCACACACTTCCACCCTGGTCCAACTCATACTTGCATCAATCACCCTACAAGCTGTAGCCTGCACTTCCAAGAACGGCGGCGTTTCCTGTGTGACCCACCCAGGATGTCAGGCATTGCCCATTTACCCAAGGCCGGCTTGCATGGCCTTGCCCACCCCAGCCCAGCCCTGCCAGCCTGCATGGCACTGCCCACCTCGGCAAGGCCCCGCTGGCCCGCATGGCAGCTGCGGCTTGCTCCTCAAGCTCCTTCACCTCCTGGGCGAGCTGGAAGGTGAGGGACGTCACAGGGCCTGAGGTGGCAGACAGCCGCGCCAGCTCTGCCTCCAAATCGGAATGGCTGATGGGCGTGTGCCTTGCCTGCATCCGCAAACCCCAAAAGAAGTCAACCAACACACATGATTCAGGTGCACCCAAGGCCGAATTCTCAAGTTTGTGCAATGAGACAGAGCAGGATGGCTCTCCACCATTCCCAGGGGCGTCCACGTGCACCTAGGGGCCTGGGTGCCGCACCACAGACATTTTGGTGCGGGCCTCATTGGCCCCCTGCAGACCCTACCATCAGCTGCAGAGCTCATCCTGCGAGCTTGCCATCTCCACTCTTATCAAATACAGTGAACAAAGCCCAGCCACACTGCACCGCCTGCCATGCAAAGCGCGCTCTACCCCCACGGGCGAGCTAGAAGCAAGCCAGCATCGCATCCTGTGCCTGAGGCAAGAAGCTGGCTGAATGGACGCTTTGATTCACCTGGGTCACATACAGCGTGTCTGCGGTCACCGACTGTGCATCAGCTTCAAGGGACAGGCTGGGCATGGCATGGGCTCTGCCTGATACCGCCAGTCCTCCGTTGAGGTGCCACAAGTACCGCTCGGGCCTGTAGTAAAGATCGCATTCATATGCGCAGTGTGCACCCATGCTAAGAGCATATCAATGGGAAGGGTGCATTCATGCAGAGAGCACAGTCCGTGCACTGAGTACATGTGGGCCGGGGTTGGGCCAACGCCCTGTGGCTGGACTGCTATGGGCTTCGGGTGCACGTAAGCATACTCATTGATTGGCAGAATCAGGAGGTGGCATATTTTGCATGCTGGCACAGGAGGTCGAGCCGGGATGCCAGCATCCTTGTTCCAGCATTAAGGTCGTACACAGGTCCTAGACTGAATGGTCACGCAAGCTGTGGCTGCGCATAACCTAGAGCCGCTGAGCACCACTCCAGCATCATAGGCTTACCACCACGCAGCCAAACAGGCTGTGCTTGCTGCTTTTCCAAACATCCTTGTGCTTATTGATATGCAAGCAGCTCATGTTCAACCTGTGCGCATGGCTTCTTATTGCACATGATAGACTGTTCTCAAACTAATCCTCCTTATACACAGGCGTTTTCTCAACTTTGCTCATGTGAATGCCATCTGAGTTAAACCTCAAGTTCCCATGGCAGACAAGCAAAAGCCTCATGGCTCTGCAAAAGGCGCTTGGCCTGGCACGCACTCTGTCCCATCCACGAGAAGGTGGGCAACATCGCAAACTTTTCCAGTGTAACCAGATCTGGACCAACCTGTGCCGATGCTCATGCCATATAAGCAGCTTGCATAGCAGCTGCCGTAGGCGTTTAACCCACCATTTGTCCAATGGACAGCCAACTCCATCCGACGATATCTCCAACAGCCTGAGCTTGGCCCCTGTCCACCACCGATCTGTGCTTGCACGCACCAGTTGCGCCACAGCTATAAGGCCCTGCAACCCCACGTGGCATGCAGCTTTTCATCCAGCATACAGGCAGGGGGACTCACATCAACATAAAACAGGGCATTGCCTCAATGATCAGCTGGCCAACAGTGCTCCGTTTCCTGGGAACGTAGCTGCCCGCTACACATGCTTTCATGGTTGAGTTTGCCTGCACTGAAAAGTGATTTTTAGGTTAGCAATAAACATGCTGCGCTGCTGAGTCCAACCACATACATGGTTCGCCCGACCCAGGAGCTCTCCAAAGTGTGTAGGGTGGTTGTGCACCAGGAGAAAGCAAGGCTTGTTGGTGGGGAATGCTCAATAGTTAAGAATACAGTGTTGGGGCTGCATGTATTACATCATAGAAGACAGAACTTGGCAACTGGTCCAGCAGCTGCAATTACCTTGTAAACAGTGGACCTACAATGAACATGTCTGTGCTTACCAACCCGTCAAAATTCGCCACTTTATGCTGCATGGTGAGGAACTCCCTCGTGAGTGCAGCTGCTTGTACACCCAAAGAAACAAATGTCAATGCATATCAGATTTTTGCATGATTTTCTTACCGACTTGCCTAGCAGGCGAGTGTTTCATGTCAGCAGGTCCATGCTTGGCAAAATTGCATATCGCTTTGCCTATTTCCCACATGCAGACCAGCCCAACATGCATTTCCCAGCCTCTCTTCGCGCACCTCGTCACCAATGCTGCACCCAAACAAGGCCAGATTTTTGACACTTGCGTAGCCAGCCATCATTTCTAATACTGCTTTGACAGACCCTGGGCCTATGTCAGGCCCAATTAGAGTCACCTGCAAATCAAGGTGCATGTTGCATAGCCAAGAAACAGCATGCTGGCACTGCTGGTGTTTCAGAAGGCCTGATTGTATATTTTCTCTGGGATTGAACTCTAGTGTGCATGAGCTGATGACTGAGTGGTTTATGAACCCCTGTAAGCTCTATGAAGCAGTCATACGAGCTCTTATGTATGAGCTAATGACTCAGTGGTTCGCGAATCCCCCTCAACTCTTGAGGTAATGGAAACACAATGGACTTGAAAGGCCTGAGATTTATGGCTGAGGATTCCTTAATTCTCGACACTCTCTCCACAGTTAGTGTGCGTTTATGCTGTTCCAGTTCTCCTTTACAAAGCAGTGACTCAGATCATGAACTATGCATATGCCCCTGCTCATTATGCCCCCCCTTGCCTTGTCGATCTTCCCTCCTTTGTCCTGGACGTTCTGTTCCATGGCCTGAGAGAGTGGCTTGTACAAAGGTACCCCATGCCGCCGGCAAGCTGCCTTGTAGGTGTTGTACACAGCACTGAGCTGGGCGAGAGATTGCACTGCAGGAGTGCAAGAGCAGTATATAGGAGACAGATAAGGATTCTTCTTGAGAGCACTCTTGACTTGATGGCGCAGGCATGTGATGGTCAAGAACACTGGTTAATGCTGTGCAGCCTACATTTGTGTGCAAACGTTATTTCCCCTTCATTCTTAGCACTGTTTATCCAGAGAGCAGTTTTCCAACACTCACACTTTCGAGCTGCTTTTGCCTTTTCTTTGAGAGCCTCCTTGTCGGCAGCCCCGGGTGCCATGCTTGGTGCTTGGCCTTGTTGCAAGCTCGCTTACACTGGTGATTATATCACGTGGACATGGGCTCTGCATTAAGATTTGTGGCAGCCCTACTTAACAGGAATGCCCCACTGCTGACTGCCATGATAATCATGACAGCTTAGAAATGTCGATCACATCACACCATGAACACGACGTAACGTTTTTAATATTGGAATGAAACTACAATGAATTATTGATGTATTTTTTCGTAAGTGCTCACAAACAGATGGAAACAGCTGGATGATGGAAGGACATGGATGGAGAGGGTGAAGTTGGAAAAGTGTAAGCGGACAGATCCCGGTTGGCAATGAGCCGCACAACAAGACATCATAACCATGCTCCAGCTCCGGACCATGGCCTGCAAGCAGAACTCCAGCAGAAGGCATGCAGCCTTATTGCAGTTCAACGCAACTATGATGTCCTGTCGCGCGTTCTACAGCAGAAGACAGGCGAGCTGGATGAGGCAAGTATTGAAATGTGTGGCTGTTTCCCAGGGATGTTTGATTGTTTATAAGGGTCGTCTTCTTGAGGAAAACATGGTGGCACGGAGAGTGCAGAGACATTCAATGTGTTGTCCTCCTTTCTTACAAATGAGCAGCTCAAAAAATTGTACGATGAGGAGTCGAGGCGTGCTTTGAGTCTGAGCGTCAAGCTGGATGATGCCATGTGTCGTGCGCAGCGTGCAGGTATGTGGCACACTGAACTGCTTGCACACTACTATTCTTAAACTAGTACCGCAAACTCCAATGCACTCTATGTACCATGTATCCCTCAATAATCAGTGCATGGTCATAAGGGCAAAAATCTGAAATTCCTAAAAGGTTAAAGGAAATAGTTGCCACAAGATTCTTCTTACGCTGATTGTGTGAATAAGCATGCACTAGCAAGGCTTGTGAATTGAATCAAAAGAGAAGAGATACTGTTTTGTGCACAGAGGCAGGAGCAGCTAAAGCTCGTATGGCAGAAGAGCAGCTGGCTGTCATGGAGAGACAAAACGCAAAGTTGGTGGCGGATATTGAAGAATTAAACTCCCAATTGTGCTCAAGCGCAGCAAGGATAAGAAGGTGATGCAAATATTCATTGTCGAGATATTCCGCACTTGGTACCGAGCATGCAATAGATTTATTCACTGAACTGCTCATAGTTTTTTTGCTAGCTTGTGTAAACCTTACAGTCCTTCAACATTTTTCAAAAGAACAGTTGGGCTGGGTGCTTTGGTCATGGCCTGGCTTGCAGCTTGCAGAAAGCAACTGAGGAGAGCGAATTCAAGGTGGTGTCTGTGAAAAGAGAAGCCAATACATGGCACAACTCGGTGGCAGCTGCCCAGGTTGGTTACAGAGATGCTGCCATAGTGGCTTGTGGTCTCTCGAGCAGCTTTTGTGGCGGCCCTCAAAAGTCAAGTCAGCAACAGTACACATGGCGTGCACACATTGGTCCGTGCAATGAACTAGCAAGGAAGTGCTCTCAAACTGAAGCACACTGTGTGTTGAAACGGTGCTAATCCAGGCACTCCAGTGCCATAGCCCTGAATTGATGAAAGTTCTTCTCAAGCTTTTACAGAACGTCTCCTGGGAGAGCTGTGATTCAAGCATGTTGCTGAAAATTATGCCTGCAGGAAGAGAGCAGGAGGGCTGCAGAGAAGCTGGATTTAGCCAGAGCAGAGATAAATGCCCTCAAGAAAGAGCTGGGGGTTGCCCGGTAAGAGGTGCAGGCTATAAATTATAGCTACAAGGCTGAAGCATCTATAATGCCAAGGTTGGGGCAGCTTTTCACGTTGAGCTTGCATTGAGTCCCAGCATGCGTCCTGTTTTGTCTCAATTTTTAGCAACACCTGAGCTGCTTGGGTGGGGCTTGCTCACCCGCTAGTGACAAGAGCTGAAGGCCTCTTCCTTTAGCCGGATGGTCTCCTCTCCCCCCCACAACACACCTGGCCAGCACAGAGAAACAAGCAAAACAGGCACTGCAGTTCCTAATGGTCCCAACCTAGATAGTAGCTTGCTTTGCTGCTCTCTAGTTGGCCCTCCATCAACTGGCGCATGCCAGGCAGCATGCTGGGTGAGCTCTTGATGCCGTTGCTCCTCTATAAGCTAAGAAGCCATTTCCTTGCTTGTTCGCAGGGCTGCTTCCTCACAATCCACAGGGCAGCGCCAGGCCGCAGAGACCCGCACTTCCAACTTGGAGCTCATGCTCCAGAACCGAGACGAGCAAATCCTGGCGCTGAAGGCCACCATCAGGTAACGCGTCATGCCACGCAGAGTTGACAAACCTGGTATGGTACCTGGGGCATAGACAAGGTGTGGCAACGCCCGGCCGGGCACTGTATTAGAGGGTAAGTCAGCAGATAAATATTGAAGGCAGACCTTGACTGTAGGGAAGGATTTGCGGGAGCAGGCATGGGGAAGGGCTTACATCTCAACATTCACAGCTGAAGCACGCGCATTGACAGCTCCCCAAATTGACTGATGCGGTGCTGCTTGAGAAAGCCTTACGCTGCAGACAGACAGAGCCACAGGTTTGATGATTTCAAGCATAATTGGGCACCGGCAGCCGTGGTTGCTACCGCTGAAGCATTTCTAGGACCACATGAAGTGTCGCTTGCATAGGCTGCTGGTATCCTTGATAAGCAAGGGCTCATCAAGCACAGAGCAGCCAAAAGACTCACATGGATTTTGAGCAACTGCTGAGTTCAGATGCTGCAGTCTTAAGTAGACCTACAAAAAAGCCGCCCATGTATCCGCTGTTGCGTATTTGTAGGTAATAGAGGTAATGACGCTTACCAATAACAGAGTTATTCTGGCCTTGATTGAGCAGTACCACGGACATTGACATTCAAGTGCAGGTCGCTCCAGGATGATCTCCAAGACTCAGACAGCATGTGCAGGGCAGTACAGGTATGATAAACAGTATGGGACTGTGAGGAATTTGTTGAAAGACGCGTTGAAGCAATTATGAGGGAAAACACGAGGTGACTCTAAAATATACTTATGATCATAATTCATTTGTTCTACGTGTAGCACGATCAGGCGAGTGTGCACTTGGCCACTTCAAAGGGTGTTATTTTCAAACATTTCTTAAGGCATCTGCCAAAGACTGTCAGGACGCTGATCTCTGTAAAAAAGACATCCTGCCGGCCCTGAAGTGTCCTGGCATTCATTGGCAAAAGCTGTAAGATGTTGGGTTGAAGCAAAGCATAAAACCTATGAGATACCAACGTTGCAGGTAACACACTTAGTCAGGGTGCCAAACATTGCCAGGCATTATTTTTTTGGCATTTGGTCAATTGAGGGATGAATGTAGTTTTGGTTCAAGGTGCAGCGGTCGGGAAATGTGTGCATTGGTTATTTCCTGCAGACAAACTCAGCCCGAGTGTCCCACTCTCTCTCTCTTTCTCCTCTCTCTCTCTCTCTCTCTCTCTCTCTCTCTCTCTCTCTCTCTCTCTCTCTCCTCTCT
>LFCJ01002169.1_pt1 | contig 14094 bp, 15 predicted proteins | sample 643141 | NCBI WGS metagenome assembly LFCJ01 (sample SAMN03766243, study PRJNA286221) | soda lake metagenome | biome: soda lake; feature: Kulunda steppe; material: water; isolation source: sample B1-Br-g2 brine of Lake Bitter-1 | place: Russia: Kulunda steppe | collected 2010-07 | reverse complement strand
CGCCGAACCCCCCGCGTTCTCCCACCCCCTTGCAGACCCCAGCAAACCCTATATTGCATACCACGCAGACAATGCATATTACTAGTTGCAAGCAGATGGAAGATGGTTGAAAGTGTAATGTGCACGTCTATTACATGTCCTATTTCATTGCACACATCCCCAGGTGGCCTCTCTCCGCAGGAAGTATGCTCCCTTGTTCTCACAGGCAGGATCTTATGATGTGTCCGCTTTTTCAAACCAGAACAACCATAAACTTCCTTTTTTCCCTCTTGAATTAATCGTTTTTTTTATGAGCAGGCTGTCATGCCAGATTCGTGTCATTGCCTAATCAGTGTCACTATCCATTTGCGATTAGTTGGTTGGTTGATATTTGTTGTTGTGACTGGATCTCTCTCTTCGATTAATTGTAACCTTCCTCCTTGGAGCCTGGAACACTCCTCTGAGGCGCTGGCCGCCTGGCCAGGGGCCTGGCGTCCCCACGCAACACGAGCCTGGTTGGGTCTGAGTAAGGATGAGAGCAGAGAGGCAGAGGCGCCTGTGGGATATGGATGGGTGGCAGCAGCAGCATATGCCCCGGCGCAGATCCAGATAGTGCGTACATAGTTGAGTTTAGGTCCTTTGTAGCATGGTTTAAGGCTACTCTGGACGGGCGAGACCGCCTCTCCTCGCCGACCCCAAATTCCTTTGGTGCACCATCCGAGAAGCGTGTGTGACATGTACATATCATGTTCCTGAGACGCTGAAATGTTCATGACGGTGATTCGGCATGACAAGCCATACGAGAAACATCCATAAGTGTGCAAGTTTAAGTTTGACCTTCAGCCAGGTTGTTTGACTGATCAGGTTGCTGGTGGACACCAGCCATCAAAAAAACATCTGTAAGCTCTGAAATAAAACGATAGGAATCATTAGTTTGTTTCTGGAAAAAATTGAAGGCATCTCCAGAATTGGGAGAAATAAAAAGCTCCAGTCTAATTGACAGTAATTTTGTGAGCCATAGGTAAATCGTGAAACAAGTCTGCAAATTGGGTTACAAGGGTTACAAGAAAAAGGCCTTCAGTCAAGAAGTGCGACTGCTAGCCTGCTCATAAAAAACTATCAGTGCATGCAGGAAGAAATTTAGCTTATTGTTTTCCCGGCCCAGAAAAGCAGACACATTGTGTAAGCCTGCGGAAGAAAAGCAGACACATTGTTAAAGCCTGCGGAAGGAAAAAGGGAAGCATAAGTCCTTCGGAGAGAGACCATGTGTGGATGGGTGCAGTGGAAAAGGACGTGTTGCTCATCCTGTACATCATGAGCATTACACAAGTCACAAGTAGGGGAGATATTGTGAGTCCAGGTCACAGTTTCAATTCGTAGAGTGTGGGCACAAAGTCTGAAGCGAGCCATGCTGCGAATAACGTCGCGAGGAGGATCAAGAAGCATGTATGTAGGAAGGGTGTATGGCGAATATGTGACCAGGGCCCTCTTGGTAGGGAGGGCACACCATTGATGGTAAGCGGAGCGTTTGCTGTTGCACTCTCGTGGATTTATATCAGAATCAGGTGTCCAATAATCCAAGTGCCTCTCCCTGAGGTCCACAACAAAACGACCAAGATCAGTGGGTTCACACTTCAGCAGCCTTTCTTTGAACAAGCAGGATTGTGTGAGACCGTCCATAGCAGACAGGATGTGGGATGACCACCCGTGAGCTCAGTTGCATGTCAGCTTATAAGATCTGTATAAGAAAGGCCTTCAGTCAAGGAGGTTACAGGGTAGGGTGGACTGCCAACCTGGATGAAAACAAGTTTTTGCTCTGCAGCTTTGGTTTGCCTCTCCTCCTAGGTCTTCAGGCTGATTCACATGCTTCTGTGCAAAAACAGGAACTCTTGTGCCGCCTAATTTTGCTGGGTGCAATAGCCACCCCTACCTGTAGAATCAAAGAGAGCAGCAGCAGCAGCAGCAGCAGCAGCAGCAGGAGAGCCAGTCCCAAAGTATCAATATGCCCCCCAAGCCTACCGGCTCGAGTACCCTAGAGGCGGGGATAGGTTGCTGTGCTCGATTGGATCTAGGGTTGTCCAAACCTGGAGCTAAAGGAGAGGCCGGAGGGCAAGTGGCTCGAGGGGAGGTTGTTTTGGTCCTATCTTGCTTCAGAATAGCTTGCAGATCATCTGATGATCGGCCTTCTTTTCGTAGCAAGGCCCCATACTAGGTTTTAGGAAAGAAAAATTACGCAAACAGGAAAAAAGCTCCTCACATCAATTAAAGAAAAGGGGCCACTTGGGAAGAAAAGCCCCTTCACCAGAAAAGAAAAGGGTGGCCAGTGAGGGTTGCGGGCAGGCAAGCTGGCAGACCTCTCCTGATTAGTTTGAAGGTGAGGAGAATGCTCAAGATAACGTCAGGTCTACACAAGCTTATGAGCTTAGTGCACAGAATGAGCATGAAGCTTGAGAGCGAGTTTCTAGACTCTTTGCGAATTAAGGAAAGGCCGAGACTCTTCAGAGGAACCAAAGTGTGAGGAATGTAAATCACACCCCCTACACCTAAGAGAATGACATGGAGAGCATGGTCTCCTGCCATGCTGCGTCTAAGGCTACCGCGCTGAGCATGGGCAGCTTGGAGCTGCTGCTCAGGACGCGCGCGAGTGTTTTCACAGTACTTGACAATCATTGAGATGAAATGGGGTGGTACGACGCTGCCAAGGGAGGTTCTCAGGGCGAGGATGTCTAGGCTGGCAAGCTGTGGCTGGTATTGGAGGTCTGCCTCCAGGTGCTGTGGCTGCCGCTAAAGAACCCTGCCCCCTCCCAAAACCACCCTCCTTCCACTCCTGAAAGTAAGGCCTTTATCATTGGGATGGTCCTTTTGAATTTGGGAATTGATCTTGCGTGTTTTTTTAGGCACTAAGGCGAGAAATGAGCCTGTCTCTTCGATTGTGGTTTATAGCAAATACCCAAGTCAGAGGAACTATGGATGGTCCAGTCAGCAATAATGAATTGACTCCGAGTCACTGGGTTCTTTAGAGGGTCAAACCGGAAACATTTCGAACAGGCTTCTGGGGAACCAGAAGTTTTCAAAAAGTAGGCGCCCCCTTCCCCGGTGTATATTATATTTCATTATCACTTCTCTCAGAAAGAAGATTTCGTTCCTTCTTCTCCTTTTTGTCAGTGTAGAGGCCCCTTATCTTTTGCATGCCTTACCTGACCTGCCTGTCTTTTACTTCCTTTCTCACTGGCACAAAAAACTTGCAATCCCATCTCAGACATTATGGATTACTTTTTGACTGGCGAAGACCAGCCACAAACTACTAGTTTGTGTAATCATTGACGTCCAGGCTGGCAGTTTACCCTTACTAAGTAGTACTTGTCACTTATTGTTTGCAAACAGAGCAAGAGGATCTGATACTCTGCTCTAAATATGACATTCCATGACGCAATTTCAAGCATCTGAATCACCAAAGAAGGCAGAACATGAACAATTAAGAGATCTCAGGTACTACTAGGGTTCTACAGGATGCAAGCGTCTGAGAACTAGAAATCAAAAGCGGAAGGCATGCACAGGTATGCTCTATACCTAGCTTGACCTATCGTGTGCAGGCTCACTAAGCACTGGAAGTTGAGGGTTTTCTTTTCAGAGTAATAGCTTGTTGCAAGCATGCATTGGCTGCACTACAGGCTCAGAGCCAGCTGCACACCCAAGGCACCATGCACAGCAAAGAGGCCAAGCACGCCAGTGCCCAGGAAGGCATGCGCAGTGCGAGCGCTGGGGCTGCCGCTGGCAAAGAAGGCAGGCAGAAGTGCTTGGACGGTCAGCACGGACATCCCCAGGAGTGCAGTCGTGACGTGTGCCCTGGATTTTGGAGAGGTACAGCAGGTGCACAGTCGTGGCACACTAAGATAAGCTTCTTGCGCAGCAAGGTGGGTTGATGGGACACTGGAGTCCACCCTGCATCAAAAGAAGCCAAGCTTCCACTGCACTGTGTGTGGCCTTGGCTCCCCTGCACATTGTGCCTAGGGCCCTCATGACTTCCCCAGCTATCCGTCCAGCCACAGTGCTTCATCTCAAGTCCACTCATGTGCAGTATGCCATAGCAGACTGGTCACTTACGACTCAAAGATGGGCTTCTCTTGCATGAGCAGGCTCATCATTCCACCCAGAGCGCCCTGCAAGCCGAAAAACAGGTGAGACATGAGCAAGAGTGAGGATTTAGGCTTGCAAGCATAGGACCATTCTGTGGGGCATGGGCTCAGAGAAGTGCAGCTTGGCATCATGAGGTTCTTGCACGCGCACTCTTGCAGGTAACACTTTCTTCTTGATCTGTTGGACCCCAGGCACACTGCGTTATTCCCTGTCTGAGCAGGGGCAACACTAACAAAACTGAACATGTAGAGAGGGCCTACCTAGCACAATTTGGCATTCACAGGGGTCATGCCATCCTCATTATAACGCACCAGTGCAAAGAAGATATACATGCCGAGAGCAAGCTTTGGGTGCATATCCTTCGCCTTGGCAATGACCTGGCAGGGGAAAGCACAGACATCTGTGTCAGTATAGAGGCGCATCTCATTTTCCTGGCTACACAACTGCTCATCACACAGAGGATGTCAACAAAACTCTGCCCCGTGGAGCCAGTGACATGTGTTCCTTCAAGGTCGCCTCCTGCCGTCCTGGGCCAGGCACGCAGGTCACTTTTCTTGTGTTGATATCTTCTGCACTTTCTTTACAGATGCTAGTGCTCACCTCAGTGTCCTCGCTGGTCCGGATCTGCCATCCTAGGTAACCTGCTCCGTAGCCGCCCATAGCTAGAAGGACAACCTGTAAATGAGCATTGTCATCCCTAGGAGATTGAGGTCGGAGGAGCAACTTTTGCTGCTGTAGACCTGCTGCATTTTTCATGGCACTCTAAATCTTTTGAGTCACTGCACAACATGCGCAGCTGGGCAAAACTAACAGCCCCACTGAGAAATGCCCAAAACTTGGAGCCTGCTCACACAAGGTGTGGCTGGAAGGAGTTTTTGCAAGCACTTATTGTGCAGACTGCTATGGGTTCTAGCAGTCAATGACAAGCAACAAGATGGGATACTGCATGAAGCTCCCCAAGTAATTCCTTTGCAGCTAGATGACTTGCTCAGAAGACCCGCTCATGGATGCTTCACAACTTGACAATGCGTCCTCGCTTTGTTTGTGCCTACATTGCACATCTCAAAGAGGTCTGTGGTTCATAGTGCATGTCTTTTGTTGGCAAACCTAGAGCCAAACATGATGGACGCTACTTACAGCCATGTTGCCGCCGTGTCCGTACTTGATCAAGGCCTCGGGCAGATTCAGAGTGCTGAAGTAGTCTGCCTGGGATTGCAGGTAGCTCAAGAGTCCAGAGGACACCATGATGTCAGGAGCTGCAAGCAAGAAAGGCAACCATTTTAAGGAAAATCAGTTCTGCTGGGGAACGTGGGTGAGCAGGGGACAGGCAAGCCAGCACAATTTTCTGTGCAAGCAGGCATGTTCAGGCACAACGGCGAGAATAGAGGAGGATCTCAGTCCAACACACAAGTTAACAGCCTCTGGATCCTTTCAACACCTCAATGGTGGTGCTGGAAACTGACATTGCGAGCTCGGGACCGCAACTCAGTGTCTCTGTATGCAAGCGCGCATGCTCATCATCAAATGTTCACACCACTAAATGACATGGTCCGGACACATGCTCTGTTGTAGCCCTGATTTGCGGGCCTGGCTGCTTCAAGGCTGCACCGTGTGGGGCCAACGTGTGGCTTGCATCGCGCCAACTTGTCACCAGTTTGCCGGGAACCCACTTCTCATCTTCCCAACGCAATCGTGCACGCACCGGCATTGGTGGCAACCTTACTGTTCCCTCTTACGCATGGACGAAGGGCCAAGGGCGAGCGAACGGGCAGCGGCCTGGCCGACCTGGGCCCGCTCAGGGTGGGAGATGCCTTGAGAGCCTGCATCGCCAACTAGATTGTGCGATTCTAAAACTTCACAATTTTGGCGTTTAAAAAGTTAGCCTTCTGGCCACCTGTTGGCAACTGTCTTTCCAACCATGACCCATTATTCCGCCTCATGTTACAGGATATGAAACAAGGACCAGGATAAAAAGACAATTCCAGATGAGAGTACATCGGTGGCATGTACTTATGAGAGGTGTGTCCTGTTGCAACTGTTGGAAGCACTGGTCTCACCCCCACTCGCAGTGGTGGAAGGAAAGAGGATACAAGTTGCTTAATGGGGCCAAGGGGGCATTTGAACCCTCGTCAGCACCATGCCCAGTGGCACCCCTTGCAAGGGCCACCTGGCCTGGCATCGCCTTTTGCGTGTCCCACTGGAGGGCGCCAAAGCGCGGTGCTGATACGCTGCATGTGCTGTGGTGAACATGCTTCCCCTTTGCCGCCACTCCGGAGGAGCGTGTGCTACATGGCTTGCAGGACCAGGAGCAATGAGATAGATCCGTGCAATGAGTAGCTGCTGCTAGCCAGTCCGCATTCATTGTGCGCATCCTCCATCCAGCTGCAGGTTGCTTGTTGCGGCTGGGTTGCTTTTGAGGCTGGGTTGCTTGTCGAGGCTGGGTCGCTTGTTGAGGCTGACCAAGAGGACATCCCTCTCCCAAAATGACCGTGGTTTCCTCCTGGCGTTCAATGGCATATCTCTCTCTATGTGTATGTATATATAGGAGAGAGTACATGTATACTGAGAGGAGAGAGTTTATATAGGAGAGAGGTATATATAATTTATATTAAACTCTCTTCATACATATACTTTCTCTCTATGTATACTTTGTGTATATATATACACAAACCACCAGGAATTCCTTAACCAGGCGGATTGCTTGGACACCAAGAAGCCCCAAAAGGTGGTAGGTCTGACTGCTGACTCTGACCTGCCCAATATGGAGGCCCTGGCCCAAGCGCACGCATATGCAACTGCCTTGCAGTCCACCACTGCCTACCCTCAGGCACCTCACCAGCCGCACAAACCTGCAGGCAAGTATATATACTTAACAGACTGTTTATGAAGGTTGTGTACAAATCTCTAAGAATGGTGCGGAGGAAAACTTTGTTGCAGCCTTGAGCCTCCAGCATTTGTTTAAGATGACGATGCTGCTTAGACGCTCTTTAGAGGTCTGAACTTGTGGCTCTGGACGGTTATCGTCAGAATACTTGACTTTGATGTAATGCACCTTAAACAAGCTTCCATTGTGAAGGATGAATCGATAGATTATGCTAGCAGGGACTTGTTGGTAGTCAGTTGGTAACACAAGTATGCAACAGGTCTTGATGTGGGCTGATTATTGTTTATAGTATCTGCATGAGCCAGCTTGGGAGTATCCTATTCAAAATCAGGGAAGGCACCACCAAATCCTTCGAGTCGACTAGATGTCGCTGCATATGTCTGTGCATAATATGTTACCACCGAAATTACCTTCACTTATTGCTTTCATGATAACCTGCTTTCATGAAGTGATAAATGTTGGCATTCAGATAGGAGATGGATCTGAATATCAAGTTGCTGAGAGACAAGACAATCAGCATGTGGTGCCCTGCCACATCTGTGGGCAAGCTTTCTGGTGTTGAGTGTGCCTGTTCTGTACTTCAAGACATCCATATTTTGTGCAAAACTTATCCCAGGGTCTGTTGAGCATGAGTTGTTAGTAGTAGGGTTGACATATTGCGATGTGTCTTGTGTCAGCATCCCCTAGCCTATGTTCTTTGGTCAAGTGTTCCTTCAGTTTTTCCTGTGAAGTTTGAAGGGGATGCATGAAGGGGGTGGGCAAAGTGTTTAAATCCTACACCTTGGGGTGTACATAGCATTAATTGGTGAGGCCTCCTGCCAATAAAAAGGTGTTGCTTACAATAAGATGCTACATTGGCATGCTTCGTCAATGACGCTGCATGGCGAGAGCATTGGTGTATGGCCCCTCCCTTTATCCTGCTGTGTGTGTGGTCTCTTCCAGCATGATTTTCTTTTTTCTCCCCTTACGTTCTGCTCCTCTTTTAATGCTGCATCTTATTGAAACCAACTCCTCTTTATTGGCAGGAGCGATAGCAACGCTGGACGACCTGAAGTTTATCCGCTACAGCACTCAGTTGGATCATGTAGCAAGCCTTGGAAAAGCAGCCGATACTGCAGCCTCGGCATCCCACCAGTCAGTGTCATCTCTCTCTGTGCCTTGCAGCACTCGCTCGCGCCAGCAGCAGCCACAGCATCACCACTGGCAGGCATGTGCAGCAGCCAGGGATGGCAAGCATCTGGCTCTGTGAAGCAGGAGCTGCAAGGTACCTCGCCATCAAAAATGGGCTCACCGCGGCTGCTTGGCGCATTCACCCAAACAGCCGCCTCCTTGCTTGCATGGTCAGCAGCGGCAGCATCTGATGAGACAGCTGCCTTCTCCAGCCCTTTTATCTCACAGCCCATTTGCAAGCTCCATCAGCTGAACAAAGTCGTAAGCAGCCTGCTTGCCATACCTGGACCTTCCCAGCCAGCGCGCCACTCTGGCGCTGCTCCCCTGCAGCAGGTGTCAGAGAACAGCTTGACAGATCACAGAGTTAGGGGAGTCATGGAAAGGGGGCATCTCTCTCGCCTTCACGAGTCCACAGCTCCCAGGCCCATACAGCACACCCGACAAGAAGAGCAGCCAGCCTCGTTGCCACTACTACAGCAGGAGCAGCAGCAGCAGCAGCAGCAGCAGGAGCAGCATTAAGTCCACAACACAACCCAGCCCCCCCCCTGCAGCATGTTCAAGCTCATGCCCCCAGCCGCTGAGATAGCGGCTGGCTGGAGCAGCTTGCTGGGCCTGAGCAAGCTACAGCAGGAACCATTAGGGGGTAGGAAACAAGTCTAGAGGCCAATACGGGTGAGATAGAGGTGGCGAAGCGCGCGTAGAAGAACCAGCCTCATGAAAAGTGCCAGTGCAACAAGTACGATGTGAACAAAGCACTCAAAAGCTGTGCAAGCAGTGCTGCCAGAACATGAGGGGATTCTGCCCTGTACACCGGGTGTAGGGCATGATGTTGCTGCAGCTTCAGGTATGCTTGAATGAATTTTTGTATTGACCAAGTTTAAGGATGTCTTTGCTGTTGGCCATGTCCTTTGCGTACTTCTGCCTTGCCAACTCTGTCAAACTCTAGTTACTGTTTTAGAGGCTATCTTCCTAATGAGCCCCAAACCAATGAATATTCCTTGCAACTCTGCTGCTAATACCCTTCGTAGACCAGCAGTCTCTCTTTTATAGAATGTGGCCTCATCTGCGTCTTTAGATCTTTCATGGAATGACATCTCCAAGCAGCCTTGATATTGGTTTTTCTTCAAAAGTGGCGTTGCTGGCAGCCTGGTCAGCCCAAAAGCCACAGAAAAAAATCAAAGACCCTTTCTTGCGAGCTCTGCCCATACATGTACATACTGCCCCCCAAATTGGGCTTAGGTAACACAAAAGAAACGCTCTTTGGTGCCCACCTAAACTTCCTCACGTTCCAATTCACTGGTTTCTCTGTGTCTTCCCATCTATAACGACCATACCATGACCAATCTTAGCCTCCTTGGCACTGAGACAAATGCCACCTTCATGTTCCTACCAACTTGGAATGGGGCCGTGATCACCAAGCCTTACCCAAATTTTCTGGCAGCCTGCCCTCACCTGTGTTGTAAACTCGGGACAATCCCTGCTAATCAGATTGCCTATACTACCCCTCAATCCTGGACTTGTCAAGATTTTCCTTCATCCTTGGCCTTTTGGATTCTTCACATCACAGCACTCTGTACATGTGAAGCAGTAGCTGCGCGGCTACACCTGAACAGCAAAATCATGTAGGATTGTTTACGTGTTCTCAAAATCTTGCCCGTGACAATCCTGATGCAAATTAGTACTTTAACAATATTGTTGATGATCCAATAGATGATGCTTGGCACACTAAGGCGCCGCCTGGTCTTAAGAATTTTGATAAACTTACATTAGACAAATTACAAACTACCAAGTGCTCTCATTGACCTGCTTTGGACAAAATGGCCCCCCTTTCCCATCAATCCATCGGGGCTCACACTCAAGACTGCTGACTGGAAGTCTTGGACCTATAAAGATGGTGGCTGCCATATCCAGGAAGGCAATCAAGTTATTGGGGCAGGTGTTTACCACCCCAGTACGGGCAAATCTAGTTTGGTTGAACTTAATCGTGCTGGTACAACCAACAGCACAGGGATAGCGGAACTTGCAGCTATAATTGCTGCAGTTACTCACAGTCTAAGTCATTTTGCCGCAGACAACCTTAACCCATTCCATCAAATTAGGAAACGATTGTTGTGCTTAGAGAAGCACCAGCACCATGACCAAAGGAGACACCCTCAAAGTTCTCTCTTAAACAATCCGTAACTCTCAATCTTTCACTACCGCACAGGCACCATCAATCTGAAATATGCCCTCCATGTTCTCCCGGGTGTCAACACAATATTATCTCTAGTACAAGCAGAACGCCATAATGTTGCTTGCAGACTGATCATGAAAGCACTTAACGGTGTGAGTTTTATTCATTCTTTCTGATCGGCAGTTCTCAAGGTTTTGTGCATATGAGAGGACTGCAGTACCTGTAATAAGTTTCTTTCCTAGGGCCATGTTAAATGTATGTACTAAGCAAAATGCCTTCTCTTGAACCTCCATATATGGAGGAGTGAGAGGACGTTGGTTTCGTAGCTTGTATGGCCGGTATGGTAGTTGCCCTAAGTTTTGATAGGTTGTCTATTTTACCAGGTGGGCAAGTTAAGTTGGAGTCTAGGAGCATCCACTTACTTTGGGTGTAGGGGATGGTAAAGCCATGAAATTGGTTGGTGCACAGGAAGCCTCGACATGTACTGTCATTCGATAGTTGCCTGAGTTTCCGTAAATGATGAGCGGCATCTTGGTTTTTAGGACTTTTTCCCTGAAAATCAGCTCTTTTCCTTTTGATTTCAAGATGCTCTATATCAATGAGTCTGAAAATCCATTAGCTGGGTCATGTGTATTTCTAGGTCTCATCATACCGTTGGCACTGTCTACTATAGTGTTCTGTGGCCATTTTGTAAGACAGATATGTCACACCCATAAAATCACCTATTGCATGTACCTGGCAGCTGCGGCTTTTCTGTGATTGAGCTTAGGTGTCTTCGTGAAGGGGTTGTCAGGTGGTGATAGCCAACAATATTTTGCGCATAGCGCTGCTTGCAGCTTTTCTCTTAGCAGCCTTCCCTTGCAGGTGGTGAGCTGCACGTGCCATGAGCAGGAAAGCTGATTCGAGAGTGGATGAGAAAAAAGCGGCTGTGCGCTTGAACTTATCCTGCTTGCGTGCATGCTTGGCTGCTTGTTGCACCTTCTAACAAGGGCATGTATGCTGCTTGAAAGCAATTGATGTGTTTACATAACAGTGGAGCATAGCTCGGAGGAGGTCTTGTGCGATAAGGTGCTGGGACATTAGCCCATGTAGGTTTGCAAGACTGTTGCATACAGCCTTCAGGTATCCTTATTCACAGTTCCGGTGTCTGACTTGGCTTGGAGAAGATTTGTGGGAACGAGGATTTGAAGGGACGGAGAGAACAGGGGAAGAAAAATGTGTGGGTGTGCTCATGCTGTCGATGGGCTGCAGATTCGTGCATGAGTGACTCAAATCACCACCCGGCTTTTTTTAACTGGTTTTGATTGCAGGCCTGATTGGCTTCAGCTAAGCTGCCCTTGTTTGGCAGGTACAGCTATGTAATCTGACACATTTAGGATTGTGGCTTTTCAGATGTAGCCTATCATGCCAAATCACTGTTATTGGCTGATCAACAATTGATATACATGCACACAGTTATTGAGAAGCGACGTTGAGCGTAGGGCTTTACCTTCCCCAGCTTGCCCAAAGCACAAAAAAAAGCGCATGCGACAGAGGGCACACAACTGCATAGCCCATGAGCTGCATCATTCCTTACGCTGTAGCATGTCTTCAATAAATTGCCCTTTTGCTTCCCATCCCGCACACACACGGTTTGGCTGCCATGCCGTTTTCCCCCCAAGAGCCTCTGAGCTTAGGCTGCCATCTAGCAGCACTGACCTTGCTTCTTCGTGTAGGTTATCAAGTGTTCCACAATCAAAGCCAGAAAATAAGAGTTCTCAATTACTGGCCCTTCAGTGCTCCGGGCTCAGTGAAATGTCTCCAACCAACAACTGTCTGGTCTCAAACACAGTCTCAAATACCAATTCGGCAAAGACACAACTGGGCGTGACAAGCCGGGCTGCTTTTTTCTTTGGTGATGCGGTCTCCCTGCACTCTTCCCAAACACATGTTTCTTGATATGCCCCATGATGTCATTCGTAGCATGGCTTGCTTCAGACTTCGTGCCCACACCCTGCGAATTGAGACCGTGACCTGGACTCACGATCCCTTCCCTACTTGTGACTTGGGCAATCCTAATGATGTAGAAGATGAACAACACGCCCTTTTTCACTGCACCCATCCACAAGTGGTCTCTCTCCGAAGGATGTATGCGTCCCTATTTCCTCCCGCAGGCTTCAACAATGTGTCTGCTTTTATAGGCCAGGAAACGGGCTTTATTTCTTCCTTCATGCACATCACTATCAAGTTTTCTATTAGCAGGCGCAGTAGCACTTCTTGACTGAAGGCCTTTTCTTGTAACCCTTGGATACTGTGAAGATACACGACACGGTCTGGATACCAAGGCCTCTTGAAAACAACACGTGTTTGTTTGTAAGCGCTTGAAGGCCAAAAACGTTATCCTTCACACCATTTATCTTGGTGTGGGAGGCTCAATCTACACCTTTATCTTTTATAATCACACACTTTAAATCATCTTGTAGTGCTCGGCCTTGATACACAAAAAGCCCGGAAGACTGCCCTTAAATTAAATGCTCATTCTGTGCTCTATGCGCACAAACTGACAAAAACTGTATGGCTCTTGATAAATCCAGTTGCTCTCAAGTTCTTGGTCTGGAGCAAGGGGCGGCTTGTCACCCTCCAGAACCTCACTACTAGTAATTCTTTCTTTTCCCTGGTGGAGGAGACTTACGGCTCTTTGGGCCATTGTGTCTCCTTTTCCTCAATTGACGTAGGGAGTGGTTTCACTGCCTACTAATAGTAGTACTACTGTAGTACGTAGTCTTTCTTTTCTTTTCTTTACTTGCTGGGCAGTGAGTTTGACAGTCCCCTTCAAACTGTGCATCTGTGCTTTCTCAAAGGTGTGCTTGGTGTGAAAAGGTCCTCGCCCAACTGGGTTGTGTTGTGAGAGTGTGGCCAGGAGCCTTTGCAATTTTATTGGTTCCGCGCTGCTGCAAAGTTTTTCAACTCTCTGCTTAGCGGGAATAGGGGCTTGCTCACGAAGATTGTGCGTGCGGGTATTGCTCTAGGTGCTTCCTACAGAAAGTGTACACACAACATGCTGGACTGCGGAGTAACATGTTGGACTGCGGAGTTCATAGAGGCGTGTGTGGGTCTACATGCAGCAGATACATATGCTAATTGCATTAAGGCTGCAACTCCCCTTCCCCTGCAAGACTTTGTGGTGGATTTGCGTGAGCGCTTGCGTGCGGTATGGAGGGAGTTGGATGGTGCAGATCCTAGGACACAACCTCAAAACCTGGCTATTTATCATCCATGAATATGGATGGCCTTGCCTCTCAAACCAAGCAATGTACGGGGCCCTTCCCATTTGTTGCCTAGGTACCTGGAGCTGGGACTAAGTAGGCATGTGCTTCGTAAAATTGCTCGTTTTTGTTTGCATGCCCATACCTTGAGAGTTGAAACTGGTTGTTGGAACCGTCCAAGACGAAAAATTTGTCCTTTTTTATGCCTTTGCGTGGAAATGTGCTATTTGAGAAGAAGATTTGAAGAACAGTTTGCTGATTGTACTGGTAGGACTTACATTGGCTGTCAGGTTTGGAGCTCAGGGTTTTGGCGCGAAGGTGATGTGTTTAAACCTAACCTCCAGACGTTGCACTTGAATTTCTTAAAGGGCACCCTCGGTGTGAAGCGGTCTGCGCCTAACTGGGCTGTTTTATGTGAATGTGCACATGAACCCCTGCAATTCTATTGGTTTAGAGCTGCCATTCGGTTTTACAACGGGATGTTGTCCTCCACTAGTGCCACTCTT
>LFCJ01002167.1_pt1 | contig 14103 bp, 16 predicted proteins | sample 643141 | NCBI WGS metagenome assembly LFCJ01 (sample SAMN03766243, study PRJNA286221) | soda lake metagenome | biome: soda lake; feature: Kulunda steppe; material: water; isolation source: sample B1-Br-g2 brine of Lake Bitter-1 | place: Russia: Kulunda steppe | collected 2010-07 | reverse complement strand
TGACCTTCTTCCTCGTTTGATGGTGGAAGTCTACCTGGTGCTTGCACCAGATGTAAACTTCTTCCTTAATTCACGCAAACAGGGGATACCTTGTTAGCGTAGTCTTTTCTTTTCTTTTCTTTTCTCACAAGACTGCCCTCGAGTTACATGCTCTGTCACACCAAATAAGTGCTGCAGCCAGAAGTGTGCTGCACTGTGTGTTCAGTCGTTTGGAGTTGGTTGGCTGAGTACTTGATGATGGCTCTTCAGGCCAATGTGTCTCCTTTTCCTTTATTGATGTAGAAAGTGGATTCACTGCCCGTGCAGTTTTTTTCTTTTTTCTTGATGGTGGAGGTCATACAGTGCTAAGGCCCGAGGTGACTCCATTTCCTGAATTGATGTAGGGAGTGTTTCACTGCCTACATAGTTTTCTCTTTTTCACATACCAACAATCGTCATTTCTGGAGGAGGGCCCCCTCTGGTAGCTATGGGCTGTCTTGTCCTTGCACCAAGTGCATATTAGTCGACACGTGCCAACTGTGCCATCACTGCTTGTAGCTTAACCTCAAAACTTAGATAACGTAGGCAGTGGAAATACTCGCTACAGCAATTAAGGGAAACCTCATGGAGCAATGTCATGCAATACATAATCTTTCATGCCATTTGTGAGCATCACAACAATAAATCGTCACACAAATTCAAGGCGCAGCCATTGTACAGTATTAAAGATGCCATTGGACAGTATTAAAGATGCCATTAAAGATGCCAGAGCACTTTGAAAACGCTGTACAGCCTGACTTCATGACTGGCTTACCAGCAATACATGTGAATGCAGGCAAGCCAGTCTGAAAAATCCTCCTGTGCCTCTTTCCCTGGCCGAAAGGCCTCATCTTGGGCCTCCCCTGCGCACAGGGTCTGTGCAACACATTAAATCCACGCCTTTCCCTGATAGTCATCCTCATCGAAGCGACGAGCATGCTGCGCCCTCAATGTCTCTCCTGCATGCAGCACCAGATAGGGAATCCATGCATCGCTAACGGAAGCGGATCACCACTCAGTAAACGCGTGTTGCCTTGTCCCTGGTTTGCGTGGACTTTGCAGACAGCGCATCTAAGAGGAATAGCCTGAAAGCTGTTGTTACTCAATCCCACACTTTTTTCCTTCGTTTGCTACAACTGATAGACTGTTCACCTACTTACCAACATTCTTTTTGAAAATCTTCACGCTGCTCCGAATCTGTTGCGTGCTCTTGAACATTACGTACAGGCAAATAAATCCAAAAAACAGGATGGCATAGAAGAAAATGAACTGAAACAATATCTGCAAGTTCAGCGCGAAGCAAGGGTTAAAATATTATCTTCACAGCAAAGCATGCATTTGCATATGTTCAGCTTAAATCATGTTATACAATTAAGATCATGTGCATGAAGCAGCCGTGCCAATGGAACTCTGAGCGCAATGTGACAGTAGATCCATGGAAGCAAGGGGTCCGTCCAGGGGTCCCGTGAGATCAACTTACATGCCGTGCACCCTTTCCACCCAGACCTTCAAAGATATACCTGCAATCGAGAACGTGCAAAAAGGCATAAGAGGACAAAGCGGTCTTGGTTTGCATGAGGAGAGCGTGTACAGACTGACACTGTCAGTAAGCTCCTCCTTCTTGCCCTTACCTGTGCAGCAAGATAGCTCCCAAAGACCTGCACGTGCACGTTTTGCAATGGAAGTAAAAATATAATGAAATGCCTCGATAGCGTAAGTCATGCGCCATGACTGTGCCAGGGCCCAGAGTACTGCTTGCATTGGTAATCTTTTGTTTGGGCACCGCAGCAAAGTCACCACACCTGGGCTCATCTAAGCCCTTGGAAAGCTCATTCTCCCCAAGCTTGTCAACTGCCTCCAGTTCACTCTCATGGGCACTCATTCGATCTACACATAAAATGCTGATTGTTGCATCATCTAAGTTAATGATTTGTTTCAAAATCAATTTTGGATTATTGGATCCGATACTTGTTTGAACCTATGTGTATTGTTATTTTTGTGCGAACCTATGTGTATTGTTATTTTTGTGCAAAAAGGTGTGGATGCTGGCTAGAAGGATTGGATGCTGGTAAAAAGAATTACCTGCTATTGGGTGGGAAATCCAGGCTCACGCAATCATTCTCCCAGCTCTCTCAAACAGACTGTTGCTAGCCTCCATCCAAAGATTTTTGGCCCGATACCAGCCCTAATCAATAGTGGGGCACATGTGGGCAGCTATGCGCATGCAGTGTGTGCCAGGAGCGGAGCAGGATCACATTCACAAGCAAGTCTGCACGGGAGTCTACTTATCCCGAGACCCCTGCTGCGGAGGACGATCATGCAGAGTACCAGTAGTGGTGATGGACATGGTGGGGGCCCCGGCAGCGGAAATGGCAGCAGGGGATCGAGTTTGACGAGTTTTGGGGATGGCGGAGGCGCTGGCCTTCCTAGATGGTTGATCCTCCTTGGAGCTACCATACTAGCTGCAGGTAAGGCTGAATCACGAAGCCTCTTCATGAAGAGGGGCATGCCAGGAGTGGGACAGGCAAACGTCTGCCGATCGTGCGGCCGTGCCTCGGGGGGAGCTCACTCGGTCGCACACGGGGCTTGCCAACGATCCAGTGCGCGAGACGAATATCACCAGCACGCATGGCCATACATAAACTAGCAGTGAATATGTTAGTTCCTCGGCAAACACTTGTGCTGTGCCCTCCCTGATTGAGCAGCACGACGTCCTCAGCTTGCAGCGCACACCACGCCGCCTTGACACGCCAGACGGCGTGCGATGCCAGACGAGTGAATGCTATGGTTCCTTAGCAAGCACTCCTGCTTGTGGTCAAGCTGCGCCAACTGGACGTGCTGCCAAGGGCAGCATGTCCATACCCTGCCTGATGGAACGAACAGGAGAGCTGGATGGTGGAGCATGACAAAAGTCCTAGACGACGTGCTGTGCAAGGAACTTTGTCGCAAAAGGCCTGACCGTGCAGTGCAAGAGACTTTGTCAGGAGGGCAAGCTTGATCCCTGGCATCATGCATGGCCTGGTCTGTGGTATTCCTCTCATTCCCTCCCACGCCTTTTTGATCAACCCTGCTCCAGGATTGACCGCAGCTGCCACCCCATTCATCCTGTCCTCCCCCGTGGCCCTAAAAGCTCTGCTGGCTGCAATCAACTCAGCAGTGCCTGGTGCGCAATCAACTCAGCAGTGCCTGTTGTGCGTCTGGCGCCTCAGACAGAAGTGCGCTCCAGCACAACAAGCGGCTTGTACACTGCATTTGCGCTGCCTGCTCATCACCTTATGGAGAAGTGGGAGGGTGCTGCGGGCGTGCCGTTCCTGCGCTTAGGGTGCCAGTGCTGGTGGTGAATGCCTGGCGCAGTGGTAGCAGCTCAGCAATGCAGCCTGGATGGACTCTCATGGAAGCGCAGGGCTCAGGGTTTTGACATGATGCGGTGGTGCACTGGCTGGGATATGGCATATGCGTATGCCTCAAGCGAGAGCAGCCTTGCGCTTTTGAGTACGTACGGCATGGACACATAAATCAATTCGCGCTGCCCTGACTGCAGCCAAGATCGAGGCTGATAGGCTGGAGGTGGATGGGTGGCTGGGCGGCACAGGCAGTGTGAAGCTGTATGGTCTCAGGTAGGGGGGTTGTGAGTTCAAAAGTTAGGGTTAGCCGCCAACCGCCAGCCTGGTCGTTGGGCTAATCGGTTTGTGGCTGGTCATTGCAAGCCAAAAAAATAGTCCAGGGTGGACGTGTACGGTCTCAGGTGGAGGGGTGTGGCTGTCCAGCTTCAAAAAGGCAAGCGCTGCAGCACAGATCCAGACAGGAGCGTGTGCCTTTATGGTCTTAGCTCAAAAGTGTTTTGGTCGGCCTCAAGTAGGCGAGCGCACCATAACATGTCCAGGAAGCAGGATCAATCCATATGGTCTTGGATTGGAAGGGCTTTGCTCAGCCTCAAGGATTGCAAGGATTACAAGGATAAGGCAGTCAAGAAGTGCGACTGCTAGCCTGAATCCATATGGTCTTGGATTGAAAGAGCTTACCTCAGCCTTGAGTGAGTCATTTTGGCCAGACCCTTGCTCTGTTGAAATGCCCCCATTTTCTCGCATTTTCTCACACTGCCCTTGCAATTTCCCACGATGGATCGATTTATGTCTGGATCAGTGGCAACCAAGTGCCACCAAGTGCAATCAGTGGCAACCAAGTGCCACCAAGTGCCATCAGTGGCAACCAAGTGCCATCAAGTGCCACCAAGTGCCACGCCGGCTTTTTGGGTTGCCTTTGCTTGCGTGAGGGCAGGCAATCAGCTTCTCTGAAAGGCAGCATGCATTCGTCTGAGCCTCCTTTGCGCATGGCCAGGATCAGGGTTGGAACGCAGGTGCAGCAGTATTAAATGAATAATTCCCTTGGGACTTATAAGCAGGTCACACTTTGAAAGGCCCAAATGGGCTGATAAACTTGGAAGTAGCACACGGGCTGGCTCTTAAGCTTGGGCACCTTGTTATGTTCCTTGCTGCAACAGAGTCACTGAGCTGGAGGCTGCGGGGGGCCAGCAGCTGGTGTGGGTCCCTCACATGGCCATGCAAGGCACGCTGTGGCGAGCGCTGCTGCTGCAAGGTGAGCCTGCGTGTCCCTCACACGGCCATGCAAGACATGCTGCCCGACTGAACGCTGCTGCTGATGCTGCTGATGCTGCTGATGCTGCAAGTTCAACTTGCGCATCCCGCACACGACCATGCGTGGTATACTGCCCAGCAAACCGCTGCTGCTACTGCAGCGAGATGGGCAGGTCCACTGCCAGATTGCCGTGCTGAGTGTGCCAGCAAGTTGGGCTTATTGTGTTTGCAGCCCCACACGTCGATCTTACTGTGGGTGCGGCCTTGCAGCAATCATCTGACTTCCTTGTCAACCTTGACCGTGTACCTGTGAGGAGGACAGGCTCACCGTGCATGATGTTTGGCTTATCCGAATTCCTTTCATTTGCACGCAGGCACGCCTTCCAGCCCTGTGCATATTGTCATGAAGGTGCGCCTTGGTTTGAAGAGTTGAGGACTCTGCTGCAGGCCTAAGCTGCACCGGTTTGATGAACGGCACAGGAGTACATGGCTGATGGAGTGTCGGCTGTCTGTTAGGTGAACTCTTCAGACTGGATGAAGTGATTGTCAAGCCATTGACACTTGTTTCCACCATTCCTATTCTCTTTAGGAGCCTGATATGAATGGTGGCTACGACGCACGCGTGCGTGACTTTCGTATCAACCGTTTCTTGGAGGAAGCAGGTTAGAAGAGAATGTCTTCACTAATGACTTTCAATGTCAATGCCCATGCCACACCTTTTGTGAGTTGCTTGTTTCTGCGCTGCCCGGTGACAGGAACTGCAATTTTAAGGTGCATCTTTGCAATGTATACCTCGATTTTTGCCCACGAGAAGGGTTATGCACGTATTATGCTTTGCAGGAGTGCTTGCGCCCCCTCCACCCACCTCGTCTACCACGCCCGCAGCTGTGCTGGATGCTGTGGAAAGGTGACAGTTGTCGTTTGTTGTCTTGTAAATGAACTACTTGCACTTGTACCCCTGCGCTCCCATGCAGCCATTTCCTCATTTGTGCAGGCCTGCTTTGGTGTAACCTTTCTTTGACACTTAATTCCCTCTGCTTCACATTGTTTTCTACCACTACAAGGTTGTGTGACTTCAGGCCAGGCTGGCTTGCCCACCAGCCAGCCATCATTCACACAACACTACCATGAGGTGCAGCGCTAAATCATGCTGTGATCCTTGGATCTATTGCTCAGACATATAATCCCGTTCAGGCAACTTGTTTGCACTACGCTTGCAGTGCAGCTGAGTCAACAGGTGCTGCAGCTGAGGCTGTGGGCACAGCAGCAGGGGCGGCCGCTGATGCTGCCTGGGAGCTGCCAGACTCTGATCAGCAAGCTGAGCAGCAGCAGGCATCTGTGCGGCCGATGGGTCAGGCTCAGAAGCGGGAGCAGCTGCAGGAGCAGCAGCATGGGCGGCGGCAGCACAAGAAGGAGGAGCACATGCAGCAGCAGCAGCAGAATCAGGAGCAGCAGGGAGACAATAGGCAGATTGAGCTTTCCAGAGGAGGCGGAAGGGGGCCGGCAGGCACAACGGAGCGGCTGCAGCGGAAGCAGGAAGATGCTGACAAGGAGACGGGCGGCTCCCTGCGCACCCTCGTGGACGTGAACTCACATGTTGACCTGTGGGGGGAGCTTCTTAAGCCTGAACTCACACTGCATGTGCTGAACGGCAAGCTGAGGGTGAACGATGAGGTCAGGTGCGTGCGTGCTGGTGTACAGGGGGGTTAGAGTGAGTGCGCGCATGTGTGTGTGTGTGTGTGTCTGCATGCATGTGTATGCCTGTTTGCTTTCCTTTCAACGCGTTTTACTATGCTTGCGCGTGCATGCCAATCGGGAACGCCTCTGACTGCTGCTTCTGTTGAGCCTCAACGCCTCAGGCTGCGGGTGTGCCGCGCTCGGTCCCAGAAGCAACAATGCAGTGAGCCCTTAGCTCTCACTTGCAACGCCTCAGGCTGCGGGTGTGCCGCGCTTGGTCCCACAAGCAACAATGCAGTGAGCCCTTAGCTCTCACTTGCAACGCCATGCATGCTGGTGTTGGCACAGGAGCATCTTAGGTGGCCAGCTGGTGGTCAAAGGCGCCTTTGGTGGCAGATACCTGAGCCAGCAGCAGGAGCAGCAGCAGCAGCAGCAGCGGCGGCGGCATGGTGGGGATGAGCCTCAGCCAGCCAAATCCCAGCCGCAGCGGCAGCCCCTGTGGAGGGTCCATGTCTCCCAGCAGCCGCGCTTGGACGCAGCCCCCCCTGATCTCCCCAGCAGGCCGGGGCAGGGATGTTGTGAGGGCATGGCCAGCAGCAGCAGTGCAGGCAGCAGCAGCAGCAGCAGCAGTAGCAGCAGCAGCAATAGCAGCAAAGGCAGTGGCAGAGGCAGGGCAGAGGGAGCGGGCGGTGGGGGGAGCACCGAGCTTGGTGCCAGCAGCAGTAGCAGCGTTGGCGGTGGTGCCAGGGGGGCGGGTGAGGAAGGTGGTGGCAGCAGGGGCGCTCATGCAAATGGGCCACGGAGCGGCAGCGGCAGCGATGATGGGGCTGCTCAGTGGGCTGATGAAGCGCGCGGGTGGTGGACGAGCAGCCCTCCCCACCACGATGCGTCTGTGCGTCTTGCGGAGGCAGTCAGCGCGAACGGCAGAGAGCAGTGTGTACCAGGCGAGTGGCAGGTGAGACAGGGGGAGAGGTTTGGAATGCAAGAGTGGGGAAAAGGTGCACAGGTCAGGGGGGTTGGAAGAGTGGCATGCGAGACAGGGGGAGAGGTTTGGAATGCAAGAGTGGGGAAAGGGTGCACAGGTCAGGGGGGTTGGAAGAGTGGTAGGCGCTGGGGATGGATTGTGTGGCACTTAAGGGTATAGGGTGAAGGTGTAACAAAAGGCATCCAATTGCTGCCTGATACGCTTGCTGATTGGAGAGTACACAAATGTTTTCTTACATTCCCCCCTGCTTAGCTCTGGACGTCCCGGCCAGATATAGGTCTTTAGGGGGTCTTGGCCTTTCCCAGCCTTCGCCTGAGCATAGCTTTTATGTCCTTGCCCAAGGGCCTTATCAATCGGAGTAGCAAAGCATGGTACTTGGTAGGATTCGAATCCATGACCAACTTGTGTCAAGCCTGAGCCTTGCCTGCGCCTTTGACACAAGTGGATCATGGACCCAGCTCGAATACCAATGTGACAAGAGGCACCCGAATGCCGCCTGGCAAGCCTGCTCATTGGAGGGTGTATGCATGTTTCTTTACAGTAGGAGTGGCAGGCGTTGGAGGGGGGACAGCAGAGGATCCGATACCCCCGGTCCTCCATCGGACCCCTGATGCAGGGCCAGAGCATCCTGGTAACCAGCAGGGCCAGAGCATCCTGGTAACCATCAGGGCCAGAGCATCCTGGTAACCAGAGGATCCTCTGGTAACCAGAGGATCGAACCTCTGATGCAGAGGGCCAGAGCATCCTGGTTACCAGAGGATCCTCTGGGGAATGTGGCTGTCAGAGGGGGAAACCAGCTCCTGAATGTCGCCTTAGCTTGAATGCAAAAGAAAAAGGTCATGCTAGTGTGCGGCTGGTGCGGTGCTCCAGCCAGGCCTACGAAGACGCAGTGAGGTCAAAGCCTCCGACCTTGCTGGGTGGTGCAGCTGCAGCAAGCTCTCAACACAATTGGGGTGCGCAGGCTCATGGAGGCTGAGCTGCGCGTATTGGGTGGGGCGGGCGAGAGCGGCAAAAGGCGCTGTCTCCAGACTGGGCGTGAAGGACGGAATGTCACTTGCCACCACAAAGATCCAGCAAGTTCTTGCTGAGGCTAGGGCAGAGACCTCGATGTTTGCTTCCCCTCATCTCATTGCGCAAACTCACCCACCCCTGCAAGGCTTTTCTGCTGGACATGCTGTGCAACCCTCCTGCAGGTTTTGGCGCCCAACCTTCACATGCGAATGCGGGTGTGGGAGGTTAACGGGTTCCGCACCGCCCCTCTGAGAGCTCGCAAGCTGTTTGAGGGTCATGGCCAACAGCAGCAGCAGCAGGTGCAGGCGCAGCAGCAGCACGCAGAGCAACAAATTGAAGGGAAGGAATCAGGCAATGCCCAGCAGCAGCAGCAGCAGCAGCAGCAGCAGCTGCGCGAGGAAGGGAAGGAGGTTGCACATGCTGACACGCGCAAGGCCCCAGACATTGCGGACCTGCCGCCCAAGTTCACGCTGCTGCATGAGCCTGCCACCATGAGCCTGCGCTTCTCTCATGCGCTCGCAAGGTTGGGCGCCTGTTCTGCTTTGCATTGCCTGTGGAATATGGCAGCAAAGGTCGGCATGCCTGCGCTGCACGCCCATGGGCAGCAAGTGCCAAGCAGCCGGCACATGCCTGTGTTATCCTCTTCGCAAAACGCAAGCGTGACGAGCCAGGGGAATGCAAGTGTATAAATTGTGGGCATGGGGAGTGTATAAATTGTGGGCATGGGGAGTGTATAAATTGTGGGCATGGGGAGTGTATGAATTGTGGGCATGGGGAGTGTATAAATTGTGGGCATGGGGAGTGTATGAATTGTAGGCATGGGGAGTGTATGAATTGTGGGCATGGGGAGTGTATGAATTGTGGGCATGGGGAGTGTATGAATTGTGGGCATGGGGAGTGTATAAATTGTGGGCATGGGGAGTGTATAAATTGTGGGCATGGGGAGTGTATGTCCGCATGTGCACAGGCAGGCATGTGAAAAGTGGGTTCCATCGCAGGCACTCTACTGCTAGTGCGCAACCATGAGCATCCCCCCTCGTGCCTTTTGTTCCCATTTGTCTCTCAATAGGACCGGGTTCCCGGTTGTTGCCCCCATCCTTGGTCAAGTCACAAGCCTGGCAGAGGACAGCAGCGATGCAATTGCTGCCACGTTTACCCCAGATGGTGAGTGATTTCCTGGGAGCCATGTTGATGTTGAAAGGTATACCTGTGCACAACGGATGACCAGCCGAAGGGACGTCTACCTCTTTAATTAGACCAAAAGTGGGAGGTGTATCACATGGTTTTGATGAAAGGGTGCCCTGAGGCACTGCACGGGCTTTGGCAAGCCGTGCTTCCTTGGTGTACTCTGGTCTAAGAAGCGACACTGATGCGCGGCCATGCCATCGCCGCACCACCTCTGAGCTAAGACCTGTTTTGTTCCATGCAGGCAGGACGCTTTCCTACACGCCCTCGCCGCACCACCCCTGAGCATACACCTATTTTGTTCCATGCAGGCATGACGCTTCCCTACAAATCTGCGTCTGTGCATTTGGCGCCCCTGAAAGTGAGACTGGCTGCATCCCCAGTCCTGAACAAGCTCATACTGGGTGAGACAAGCAGAGGCAGCCTTGCAGGGCAGTTTTGGTTGGAGAGGTGGTTGGAGTCAGTTGGATGGACATACTGCAGGGCAGCCGTGTCTGCTCTTCTCAGGGCTGCTGCCAGGTTGGGTCCCATGTCAGCCCAAGTGCGCAAGCTTGTCTTTCTTGTCTTCTGACCAAAAGGTAGAGCCCAACGTAGCAGATGCGTGCACAGAAGTAGCCAGGCTGTGTGCGACACGCTCTGCGGGAGGTGCTGCGTGTGCCTGGCAGTGCTGATGTGACTAGTTGACATGTCGCCGTCAGAGCTGTGAGTGCCTGTGTGCCTGCACTGGCCATTTCATGTGGCACGTGTTTGTACCATGAGCTTATCAGAACCAGTTGGATGGACCACATGCACACGTACGCATGCACACACACATACATGTCTACAAACACGCACGTTTGCATGCACACACATACATGTCTACACAAATACGCATGCATGAACACACACATGCATGTCTACACAAACACGCATGCATGCACACACACATATATATATGTTTACACAAACACACGCATGCAGCGCTGCGGGGCCTGCCGCAAGGCATCATGGCGTCCAGCACGGAGGCTATCAGCTACCTGACTGGCACCAAGGCGGGGGAGCCGACAGCACGGGGCCCCGCCGGCCACGAGCTGGGCTTGGAGGCCTGGATGTCGGGCATGCACGTGCGCATGGAGCGCAGCGGCACCATCGAGCAGCGGCGCCTGGACCTGCTGATAGGTGAGCTGAGGGCAATGTGCGGTACGAAGGGGTCACTTGCCGCAGCCACTGGAGCTGCTCATGAAGTAAGCTGTGGGCGAGGTGTCACATATGAGGTCACCTTTACCAGCGCCTGGAGCTGCAGACACATGGGCTGCAGGCAAGGCTTTGCCAGTATGGTGTTTGCACCTTGGCGGTAGCGAGTGCTGCATCCCCAGCCACTATGCAGGGGTTGCGCCGGTGGACATGACTTCACAAGTTGTTGTGGCCTCCGCCCCCTCATGGTCTCTCACTTGTGTGCGCACACTGCATGCGTACGCTCAAAATGCACAAATACACAGGCAGGGCAATAATGTTGATGTATTTGCTGCTGATGCTGCTGATGCTGCTGAATATACCCAGTGCTGACACAACAGCTACGGCCTTCAAATCTCCATGCTTGCCACAATTCAGAGAGCATACAAACAGGTACAAAACATCTATGAGTACAGGTGCAAGACTGACGCACTTGGGCCTCCACCGATGGCAGCTGCCTCAAAACATCTTGCGTACAGCACATTGGGACTGGGGTTGTGTGCCTTCCTCCGGCACATTTGAGAATGTGACCTCTGGGGGTTTGGGCTTGATAAAAACATGCACAATCCGTCTAGCCTATTGATAGAGTCCTGCCCTATCAATTGGGCAGAAGTCACTGGGATAGCAGCAGCAATGTCAAGGAGCCTCTGCGCACGGAAGGGCACTGGGCGCAGCGTTCCTCCAGGCCTGATTGGTCTATGTCCATGATGTTGCTATTTGACTATGAGGGATGCCATGAACAACAAACAAGTTGTGGTGCGTCACGGTGTTGAAGCCCAGGCTCTGCCAGGCGCTCAGTGCCTAAGGGCGCCAGGGCCATTCCTGTTCCTCTCACCGCGAGTGAGGCCGCCGAAGCGCAGTATTCAGGAAGGAGAGAGGGCGGAAGGACTGCCAGGGGAACAAAAGCTTGTTAGGCACCGGCCCAGGTTCAGTCTGGCTTCCTGCCCCCTGCCCATCTAATTATGTCGAAAGTGCCCAAGTGCTGTGTACCACCCCAGCTGAAGCGCCTCTCAAAACAAGATGGGACTGTTGTTGGGTACCTTCTTGTTTCTCTGTCTGGGACCAGCCAGATCCTGAGCTAGGAGGTCAGATAGTCAGGGGGTCAGATGGTTAGGGGCTCAAATGGTCAGGAGACTTGGATGGTAGATGATCCCATATCACCGGTCACTGACCACGGGAAGCCTCTGATGTCGTCGTGCACCCCTCCCCTCTGCCCTCGTGACTGCGCAGGGCCGATGGGAAGCCTGCCTGATCCTTCTGACACCCAACAGCAGGCGGCTGCTGCTGCTGCCGCAGCCCCCTCTGCTGCGCCGCAGGCTGCAGATGCGGAGGCCGGCAGCAAGGATGGCACAGGTAGCGCTGCACCAAGCAGTCCAGGAAGTGTGGGTGCAACTTGGTCCATGCGGTCAGCGGCAGCAGCAACAACACTGATGGCAGTGGTTGTCGTTGTGGCTGCTGCACCAATTGCCCTGGTGATAACCGTTTGTCCACAGAGCATTTGGGTCACTCCATTTGATCGGGCGTGCCTCAGAGGTCGAGCATGGTTTAGGAAGGTCGGCTGCACCCTCCACCTCTCCACCCCCATGAATGGGCATGCAGGCGCATGGGCATGTTGACAACGGTCCACCACCCCCTGGTAGCGCATTTGCAGAAGCCGAAAGCTTGCTGGCACAGCTGACACCCAGCCGCTCCTGTCTCCAGGATCCACAAGTGCCCAACAAAGCTTATGTGGCATATGCTACGCCGCACCTGTCTCCAGGATCCATATGTGCTCAACAAGGCTTGTGTGGCATATGCTGCGCCGCTCCTGCGTGGCGCGCTGTTTTAGTGCTGCACGGGTAGCGCTGTGCGGCTGCTGCGTGACCGCCACTGCCATCAGTGCAGCTACTGCCATCAGGGCGGCCACTGCCGTCAGTGCGGCCACTGCCATCAGTGCGGCCACTGCCATCAGTGCGGCCACTGCGTGACGGCCACGGCATACACTGTGCGGCTGCTGCGTGACAAACACGTGCAGGTGAAGCTTTGCGGCCAGGCCAAGGCAGCCAGGAGGCCCAGGAGGGGGGCAAAGGGAGGGCCCGGGTGGTGCACTTGGTGCTGTGGGGCGCCATGGACCCTGCGACGGACCAGGTGCGCGTTGCTTGATGCACACGCATGCACAGCGAGCTCTGGACTGGTCCAGGCAATCAGGCCTAGGCCTTGTGAACGGACCAGGTGCACATCACTCAACACACAAGAGTGCACAGCAATTTTTGGATGAGCTCCGGCAATTGGGCTTAGGCCTTGTGAACGGACCAGGTGCGCTGCAGTGCTCACATAGATGGGATGCGCTGCAGTGGTCACATAGATGGGATGCGCTGCAGTGGTCACATAGATGGGATGGGATGCAGTGGTCACGTAGATGGGATGCGCTGCAGTGGTCACATAGATGGGATGGGATGCAGTGGTCACATAGATGGGATGGGTTCTGTGCAAATCTGGGTGCACCAGGAGGGCTGAGATCCTGCAAAGTAATCCGGGGGAGAGGGCGTGGGAGGGGTTTGGCAGAGGGTTGGCTGAGCATTGCTGCATGGACTAAGGTTGTCCCGCATCACCAGGTACGCCAGGCGTGTTGCAACGCACGCACAGGTGGGCCAGTTGTGCTGCAATGTGCGCACAGACAAGGCTCCTGTGTCAATGCCTGCCAGCCATGCGCTGCAACTGTTGCACGTGGAAGAATGGCGGCACCTTGTGTATGGGCATTGCCCGGGCATCGCTGCCCATGTTCAGCAGCGCGCTTGCACATGCAATCCGAAGTGCGCACCTGCACCTGGTGCCATGCAGTTGATGCCTTGAGCAGGTGGCGCATGCATTGCCTGTGCAGCTGGTGCGTAATACAACATGCCTTGGACCAGGCTCCTGTGTGAAGAGCTAGTAAGTATGTCTCACAAGGTCAGTCCCCATTTTGGGGGGGATCCTCAGGGCAAATGCATCTCGCCCACCTGCTGCGTGCAGGAAGTTGCACGGAACTTGAGTTTGTGCGCTTAGGGTGTATGACAAGCTGGGCTGCGGGAGGGCTGGAAGGCTTGAGGACAATCCTAGCGTGAGTGTGCGTGTGTGAATGTGCGACTGCATGTGCTTGCGCGCAGGTGTCTATGACGTTAGGCGTTGCAGGGAGCACGCTTGAGCACCTGCTGGGCCTCAAGAACCTCCCGCACGGCTACTGCCTGCCGCTGTCCTTGCGTGGTACAGCACAGGCGCCAGTGCTGGAGCTGAGTGACCTGTCCAGGCGCTTGGCAAGGTGGGTGGGAGGTGGGTGCGCGCGCGCACGGGGCAAGTGCAAAGTGGATGAGCATGTGAGCTTGTGCGCTGCTTGCTTGTCTAGCTCACTTCAGTCATCATTACTTGCGTAGCCAAGTGAGAGTGCGAAGATAATGGGAGGAG
>LFCJ01002165.1_pt1 | contig 14108 bp, 8 predicted proteins | sample 643141 | NCBI WGS metagenome assembly LFCJ01 (sample SAMN03766243, study PRJNA286221) | soda lake metagenome | biome: soda lake; feature: Kulunda steppe; material: water; isolation source: sample B1-Br-g2 brine of Lake Bitter-1 | place: Russia: Kulunda steppe | collected 2010-07 | reverse complement strand
GGGAGGGTCACAAAAGGCAAGGTACAAATACGAACGTCGATTCTGATCGGATGCGGGCTCGTAGATCAGCGGCAGATCGCTTCCTTCGCAAGGAAGAGGCCCGGGGTTCAAATCCCCGCGAGTCCATAGCAGTTCCTCTTCATATAGAGTTCTACCGTGTAGAGGAGTCTCCGACGTCCAGTAGCCAATACTCGGAATTCGAATCTGCGAAAGAAACACCGCCTAGGTGTGAGTTCACGAAGGATCTTTCTTCGGCAGCGGACCGTACGGCGATTTACAGAAGGAACGTATCAAATAAAATCAGGTGTCGTGCGAGCCGATCCCTGGTCCCGCGCGCCAGCTGTGACAGAGACGGGTGGGTACAGTGACCGACCCGGACGACTTCTTCGGGCAGCTCGATGACGCCGAGGCGGTCACTGACGACCAGACGGACTCTATCGAAACGTCGGTCGAGCAGACGGAAGCGGACGCACTCCGAGCAGATGCGGATACGACAGCCAACTCAACCAAATCCACGGAGCCACGGCGACGAACTGTTAACCCCCGATACATCGCTAGATGTCGGTTCTGTCGGTGTAAATTCAAAAAACACCGTATCGCGGTGAGGCACGAGGACAGGTGCGACACTGAAGCAGTCTCGCAGTGTCGATACTGTCGCGAGACGCATACCCGAGACGACAACCCGACCCATCATCTCAAGACGTGTGAGGCGTACAAGCGCGCCGAGAAACGTCTCGAAGAACGGAGTGAGTCGGACGCGACCGACGCCGATGAGGCCACCGAGGCGGCCGACTCTGATGACGAACACTTCGCCCGTACGTTCATCGACCCGCAGCCCCACGAGTTCCACGCCTACCTCAAATGGAACTGTGAGGACCTCCACAATCCGCTCCGGTCGTACTTCGGCCTGCGCTCCCTCCAGGGAGAGCACGACTTCGAGCAGCACGGGCGACTGAAGACGACGGGCGAAATCGACGGGACCGAATGGAACGTCGAGTTCGGATTCAAGTCCTCCGGGCTTGCCCCACGCGCTACCGACAATTTCCAACTCGATGAGGTCCGGGAGTATCTCGTATATGTCTATCCGAGGGGATACGACTCGTGGGGTGCCGCCAAGTCAGAAGCTCGGAAGCGCGCGTACTTCCGGATCTCACCCCGATGGCCAAACATCGAGACGAAGGAGGGGAACAGGGCGATGTCCAATCCCTACGACTTGGAGGGGTACGACGTAGAGGTAGAGGGCTCATACTGGGACTTCGAAGAGTACCCGACAGTGCTCCGGCGGTCGCTCGATGCGCTCGCGACGCGCCAGGGGTTCCGGTTCAACAGTCCGACCCCCATCTATCCATCCGACTTCGATGAGAACCGCCTCCACAAGTCGTCGAACATCGTCGACGCGGAATTGTACGTCAGAGTACTCAAAGGAGAGACCGGTGAGGTCATCGCATACGACGGAACGCTTCACGAGATCTCCCTGTTGCTCGCCGGCGACCGTGAGGGGTACACGAAGTCGGTCCGTGACGACCGGGAGTGTCCCGGTCACTATCATACCGCGACCATCGACCCTCGTCGTGCCGGCGAGTTAGTCGGCGGCCACGAGCTGGCGAAGGAGTTCAAGCACTATCACATGAGGAACCCTGACGCCGTCGAGGGAACGGCCCTCGAAAACCCGAAGATCGGCGTCTCCTTCCAGAACTCGATCCACGACGACACGCTGTACTGGAAAGACCTCGACACGCTCGTCACTGAGCTCGACGAGGCGCTCTTGAACGTTCTCAACTGGTCGAGAATTCCGACCCGTCCGGACGGCCAGATGTTCGTCGAAGACGACTATTTCGAGGTGACCGGATCTCGTCGATGGCGCAAGATCCTCCCTGACCGTCTGCCGCGAATCGAGACCAAGCAGGACGACCAGATCTTCTCGACGGCGGCAAAGATGAACGAGACGGACACGGAGATGGTCGAGACGCTGCTCACAGACGGTGGAGAGACATCCCCGAAGCAGTTGGCCCAATCCATCGGCGTTCATATCGACACCGTCTATCGCGCGCTTAAGCGGCTCTCTCCGCTTGTGGATCATACCTACGGAGAGGTTCAACTCGGGTCGAAGTACATCGCCCAAGAGCTCACGGGCTACATCGACTCGGTGTCTAACAGCATCAAGTCCGGCTTAGAGAACGCTCTTGACGGACTCACTAGAGCCGAGGCTCACGGCGGTGACGACGACCCATGGAGTCGCTGGCTCGACAGATACGGCGGAGAGATCAGTCGGACAGAAGGTGCGGATCCCGACAAGCTTGACATCGGATTCCAGCCCGATTCGCTCGCTGAGGCCCGTCGGCTCCTCCGGAGTGCGGCGAGCCAGTGGTCGAAGGTGACGGGTGAGGACCTTCGGCAGTTTGCGTTCGAGTTCGCGCCAACGATCACTCTCGTCGACGGTCGCGTATACGAACCCCGTCGCTTTGCCGACGCATTAGGGACTCCCGGCTAGCGGGGAGACTCGTGAGAGGCATCACTATCGATCTAGGCATTTAGCAGTTCTTTTTGCTGCTTTCTCGGGGGTGTTTGCGAGTGCTTCGTCGATGATCTGATCCCTGAGCGACTGCACCGTTTTTCGCACCGGCGTAACTTCGAGGTGGGGTACCCAACTCTCAGTTACGTGTGTGGCTAAGGAGCCACTAGAGTAAACTACTGCCTCGCTTCGCTCGGCAGATTCCAGCAGAAACGCAGGGGGTCGGCGCGCCTGACTCGGCGCGCCTCGGCACCGACCGCCGAAGAACGAGTCGAGTCCCGACTTGATATCGGCTCCGAACTTTCTCGCACCAGTAGTGGAGCTCTGCTTTCGCAAAGCGCTGCTCGGAAAGGATCTGGATTAGGACTATCCTTCCGCTTGCTGACTCTCTTGATACACTTGCTGGCGAAGGTGTTCCGTGATGACCTCCTGAACTTCGTCGTTGTCCATGAACTCGGCGAACAGCTCTTCGTTCTGGTCCATCCGGTCGATGAACATCTCAGTCAGTGCGCTGTCGAACTCTAGGGCGAAGTTCTCGCGACTGTTGACCCGCGCGGACCGACGGAGGTGATCATCTTCGAGTGCGTCCTCTTTCAGCTGCTCAAGGAACAGCTGATCTGCTTCGGTGAAGTCGGTGCCGAGCTTCTCGTTGATTTTCTTAACGATGGTCGAAAGCTCAACCTCGTCATCGTCACCTCCTCCACCGGTTCCCGTCTCGGTCGGACCTCGTACTTCCCCGTCGGTCGTGTCGATATTGATCTCTCCTTCCTCCGACTTTTCGAGCCGGTAGTATTGTAGCGCGAGTTCGTCGTCGAACTCGACATCAGGCTGTCCCGAGCCCTTTGGCAGCTCTTTGTAGAGGAACCGTCCGAAGGTGTAGATCTTCTCTAGGTGCGTATCCGCGTAGCTGACAATCTGGGACTGGAACTTGTAGAGACGAAGGAACGAGCGGAGCGTCGAACGGAACTCCTCCTGCGTCTCTACGTCGGACGCGATAAACTTGTCACGCGCTGGTTGGACGAGGCTGCTCAGCTTCGCGTGTGCCCCCTCAGTCCCGGTGTTTTCCGGGTCGAAAAAGACTTCCGCGAACTGGTTGACGGTGTTCTGATCGAAGACACGGAATGACCTCACCTCGCTCGCCAGTTGCTGGAGATGTTGCGGATCACTCTCCTCGGTAACCGTGGTCTTCCCGTAGAACGGCTCGAACGCCTCCTTAATCTCCGACTGCTCATTCTCGAAGTCGAGGACGAACGTGTCCTCCTTGCCGGGGTGCGTCCGGTTCAGGCGGGAAAGCGTCTGGACCGCCTGAATCCCGGAGAGCTTCTTGTCCACGTACATCGTGTGGAGCAGCGGCTGGTCGAAGCCGGTCTGGTACTTGTCGGCGACAACGAGGACTTGATGGGCTTGGCTGTCGAACGCGTTCGGGAGTTCGGACTCCTTGATCCCGTCGTTCATCCCCTCCTCTGTGTAGCTTTGACCGTCATCCTCGACGGTGCCCGAGAACGCTACGAGCGCGCTCAGGTTGTAGCCGTTCTCTTCGATGTACTCGTCGAGGGACTTCTTGTAGCGGACGGCGTGAGAGCGCGAAGAGGTGACGATCATCGCCTTCGCCTTGCCACCGATCTTGTGCTGCGTGTTGTTCCGGAAGTGCTCGACGATGATCTCTACCTTCTGTGAGACGTTATGCGGGTGGAGCTTCAGGAACCGCGAGATGGCTTTGACCGCCTTCTTTTCGGGGACTTGCGGGTCTTCTTCGACGACCTTCGCGACGTTGTAGAACGTCTCGTACGTCGTGTAGTTCCTGAGCACGTCGAGGATGAAACCCTCGTCTATTGCCTGCTGCATCGAGTAGAGGTGGAAGGGTTCGTATCCGCCGTCCCCGTCGGGCTCTCCGAACATCTGTAGCGTTTTCGCCTTCGGCGTGGCGGTAAAGGCGAAGAAGCTGAGGTTCGGCTGTTTACTCCGGGCTTCGGCGCTGGCGACGATGGCGTCTTCCGCGTCGTCGATCTCCTCCTCGTCCACGCCGGAGAGGATCCCCTTCATGTCGGCCGACATCTCGCCGGTCTGGCTGCTGTGTGCCTCGTCGACGACGACCGCGTAGTCACGTTCTGGGAGCGACTGGGTGTGTTCGATGACGTACGGGAAGGTCTGAAGCGTCGTGATGATGACCGGTTTGCCGGCTTCAAGCGCGTTCGCGAGCTCCTCCGACTTCGCCCCCTTCTCGCCGGTGATGCCGTGAACGACGCCGGTCTTGTGGTCGAGTTCGTAGATCGTGTTCCGGAGCTGTTCGTCCAGAATCGTCCGATCGGTGACGACGACGACGCCGTCGAAGACCGCCTCATCGTCGGCGTCGTGGAGCGACACGAGGCGGTGGACGAGCCACGCAATGGACTTGCTCTTCCCGCTTCCGGTGGAGTGCTGAATGAGGTAGTCCTCGCCGGAGCCGTCGCGTTTCGCGCTGTCGACCAGTTTGCGGACGCATTCGAGTTGATGATAGCGCGGGAAGATCAGCGTCTCGTCCTCCTCGACGGTGATGCCGTCTTTCTTGATCTCCTCGGTGTCGATGTGGATGAACCGTTGGAGGATATCCATCCAGCTATCCTTCTCCCAAACCTCCTTCCAGAGGTAGGCGGTCCGGTGGTCGTCCTCCCGTGGTGGGTTGCCGCCGCCCTTCTCGTGGCCCTTGTTGAACGGGAGGAAGTTGGTGTCCTCTCCGTCGAGTTCGGTCGTGTAGTAGATCTCGTTCTGGTCGATCGCGAAGTGGACGAGCGCGCCGCGTTTGAACCGGAGGACGGGCTCGCTTGAATCGCGGTTCTCGTACTGCTCGCGGCCGTCTTGGACCGTCTGATCGGTGAAGGTGTTCTTGAGTTCCGCGGTCGCGACCGGAATCCCGTTGACGCTCAGGGCGAGGTCGAGGCTCCGATCCGGGTTCGTCGCGGAGTGGTGGAGCTGTTGGGTGACGCCGAGGACGTTGGCGTCGTACTTCCGCTGCAGTTCGGGGTTGATCCCTGTGTTCGGCTGGAACGTCGCGAGATCTATCTTCGTCCCGGTGGTGCGGAGGCCGTGTCGCAGCAGTTCGAGGGTCCCTTGACGTTCGAGTGCGCTAGTGAGTTCCTGCAGAAAGCGCTGACGGGTGTTGCCCTTGTGGGCGGTCTCCAGTTTCTCCCACGCCTCCGGCTGCGTCTCCTTCACGAACGAGACGATCTGCTGAGGGAAGAGGCCGCGCTCGGCGTCGAATCGGTCACTCGGAATCCGGACGTAGCCACGACCGAGCAACGCGGCCGCGATCTCGTTCTCGAAGGCCTTCTCGTCGTAGGGTTTGCTCATTACTTATGTTCTTGAGTAACACCTTTCTCCTCAGACATATCAATCTGCCCCGTGACCGCGGCGGTGATGAGGGCTTGACGTTTCTGCTCCAAAAACGAATTTGCGCTATCGATATTATCGTTCAACCTTTTCGCCCAGTTTCTGGTTGACAAGAGTTCCTCTACAATGTCATCCTGATGGTCTCGTGGAGGAATTGGTATCTTCAAATTTGGAACGTCTCGAACTCGCAGGTGTTTAACAGTTGACCCGTGGCTGAGCAATTTGTACTGATACTTGGCCATCGCTGAGTAGAACCACAAGAGGAGATATTCAGGATGCAAGATCGATTTGTCAGGCCTTATTAGCATCATTCTTTGTCCTAGGATGATTTTCTCATCACTCGGGATAATACATGCTTCACCCATAGGAGCTTCCCGAGTAAAAATAAGATCTCTGGGCCTCGGGGTTTCTCTTCGATTCCACTCCTGATATGTGCTTTTGTCCACGGTATCTGCACCTTCTAGATCGAGACGCCCATCCCGTATTTGGGTTGTACGAACCATGTGCGCGTAGCCGTCATCTGTTGTTGGTGCAGTCTCATTTATTGCATCAACAATCCTATCACAACAGTATTTCAAGGAGCGTATTTCCCAACTCACAGGAATTTCATTAAGCCAGTCCAGTTCTGTCTGCTTCATCGGTGACCTCGTTAATCCGTTCTCGACTATGTGCGAGATTTGAGACTGTTCCTTCTTCCGCGATAATTCTGATAACTTGGTATACAGTGAAAACAAGCGATTTGCTTGGTCAACTTCAAAGGCCAATCGTTTGGTGATCGCTCCAGCTTCTGCAGGTGTGGGTAGATGTACCTGAATACTTTTCAAATCCGACCAGTATATGCGTTTTCCTTGTCTTATTCCACTGCTAAGGGCAGAGAGTATCGAGATAAACGGAGGTGATTTGAACAGATATTTCAGAAAATTAGTCCTTTCTTCGCCTACTTTCGGCCTGAGGACCATATAGTCAGGAGAGACCCCTCCGGAGATATTACAATACTCGAACCCGTGTTCATGACTACTCATGTTAACTACGAAGTCTCCCTGTTCTACTGGCGTTAGCTCATAGCCTTCTCTGAGTGCTTTCTGTGGGTTCTGATCTAGTTGGTCCTTTGGCACAACTCCGTGGACTGTACTCGGTGTTAGATGAGTTACTTCATCGGAGTTGACGCTTTCATTGACCCTGTCAACGATATATGGAAAATTTCTTGTCTCCCATGTGCTTGGCGGTGAAAAGCCCTCTATGACAGATCCGATGGACATCTTCTGCCTGTTTGTCATTCTCTGTTCCTCTCAATCAAGCGTGAGATCTCCTCTTGTACTTGCTTGAGCTCTGAATTTATTTGTTCAATCGGCTCCGGTGAATCATATTCCAGAAAGTACCTATCAAAGTTTATTTCGTAGCCGACTGTTCCTAGGCCACCGTCTTTATCATCGTGATATTTGCTGCTTTCATTTAACCAAGCATTCTCTACGTATGGTTTAACTTCTTGTTCGAAGTATTCTATTGGATCCTCTCCCAGTGGAACTCGCTCACGCTCTCTCAGTTCCGTATCGTGTTCTGGTTCTCCATTCGATTTCCGACAGATTTCCGCCTCTTCATTTCTTTCTCCGAGTGCCCGTTCTATCGCGTTGTAAACGCTGTTCCGCACGTCAATGCCGTTCATATTTAGTGCTTGTTCTACTTCGTTCATGAACTCATCCCGGTCCATCCATTGCGTCTCTGAATCTAGTGTATACAACGCCTCCTTTACCGCCTCTTGGATTTCCACGTCTCGGTTGGTAAACGCACGCTCTTCATCGAGGCTCTCAATTCGAGCTTTAGTCGCTCGAAAGCTCATTCGGAGAGGCCGGTCAATAACGATTCGTCGATATCCAAATTCTTTGGAAGAAACAATCTTTGAACGATCGCTTTTAGTAAAATCGCCAAATATACTGCTAATCCTTTTAATATGATTTCTAGAGAGTCGATTCCGTTTTTCTCCCAAACTCTGATCCATTTTCTCGAACAAGTCTTGTCCATCAATTAGTTGGACTTGGTTTTTGCGAGCCTGAGACTTATCGTTCGATAACACCCATACGTACGTAGCAATTCCTGTATTGTAGAATAGATCTTCTGGAAGGCCAATTATCGACTCTAACCAGTCATTTTCAAGAATCCAACGACGGATCGCAGATTCTCCACTATTCGGACCTCCTGCAAATAGAGGTGAGCCATTGAATACTATCGCGATTCGTGAACCGCCTTCTGTAGATGGTTTCATCTTACTCAACATGTGCTGAAGAAACAGAAGGGAACCATCGCTTACTCGCGGCGTCCCGGCACCGAACCGACCGGCGTACCCCTCCTCCTCGTGCTCGCGCTCGATCTCTTCTTTCACCTTCTTCCACGAGACGCCGAACGGTGGATTCGAGAGCATGTAGTCGAACCGCTTGCTCTTGAAGCCGTCCTGTGTGAAGGAGTTCCCGTAGACGATGTTGTCGGGCTCTTGGCCCTTGATAAGCATATCGGAGTTACAGACCGCGTAGGACTCGGGGTTCAGCTCCTGCCCGAAGACGTGGAGGCGCGCATCGTTGTTGAGCTGACGAACGTACTCCTCGGCGACGCTGAGCATTCCGCCGGTTCCACACGCTGGATCGTACACGGTGCGAACCGCGCCCTGCTCGGACAGCGCCTCGTCATCCTCTTGGAAGATGAGGTTCACCATCAGCTCGATCACTTCGCGCGGCGTGAAGTGCTCCCCAGCGGTCTCGTTGCTCAGCTCGTTGAACTTCCGGATGAGCTCCTCGTAGATGTACCCCATCTCCTCGTTCGGGACCTCTTCCGGGTGAAGATCGATCTCCGCGAACTGGCGGACGACCTTGTATAGAAGGTCGGCATCGTCGAGGCGCTGAATCTGGTGCCCAAAGTCGAACTTCTCGAAGATCTCCTTCGTCTCCTCGTCGTACTGGTTGATGTAGTACTGGAGGTTCTCGGCGATGTTGTCGGGATCGTTACACAGTGTTTCGAAGGTGTACTCGCTCGTGTTGTACACCTCCGCGTCGGCCGCCCTCTTGAGTGATGGGGCGACGTTCTCGATGCCCTGCTCTTGGAGCTGCTCGTGGCGTTCAAGAACCTCGTCTTTGTTCCGCGCCGTCACGCAGTCGAGCCGCCGGAGGACTGTCAACGGAAGTACGACTTTCTGGTACTCCGATTGCTTGTAATCCCCTCTGAGGAGGTCGGCAATAGACCAAATGAAGTCCGCCTTCTCGTTGAAGTTCTCGACCATTAATACGCTGATTGCGAGGCTGCCGGATAAACGCGACGGAGCGTCGACCTCAGCTCGAAACTCGTTTCTGACGTGTAAATACCGATCATCCTGTAACACCCCCGGTCCAACGAAGGTAGAGTCGGCCAACGTCTGTGAGCTCAATCTCTTTTCGTCGCCCATCGCGGTGAGTCTTGACGAGGCCCTTCTCCTCGAGTTTCCCGATGTGGTAGCTTACTCGTTGAGCGGATATATCCAGCTCGTCACCGATTTCACGGCCAATAACCCCCGTTCGTCCAACAGCGTCCCATTCGCCAAGTTGTTCGAGAACCGCCCGTTGTGAGTCGCTAAGGTCGAATGTGAGGGGCTGCGTGGGCGCTGGGAGTGAGACCACCAGCTCCTCTACAGACTCATCGGCCTGTGGTTCAAGGACGTAGTACGGACTTGCGCCGATGAAAAACGCTGAGGAAGTTGCCGCACCAGCCATGAGATTCGTTCCACCGGTAATATTCACGTAGAGTTCTTCTTCTGGATGGCCCTTCGCGATGGAAACGATGGTATCGACGACGCTCCGCATTTTGAACGCATCGACCTCCTGGATTCGCACGTCGAAGCCGAATTGCTCGAGCTCCTCCGCGAGATCGCTTCCAGTTTCGGCAAACTTCACACTCGGGAGGAGATAGACGCGGTCAACAGCATCGTATCCACGTAGGCCTCGCTTGACGTGCTCTGTAACCCGCCCATGAGGGACTATGTGTATGCTCATTCCAGACGAGTGATTTCGGTAACAGAGAAGGTACTGAATGGCTCTCCGTCATCCTTTGTCTCTTGTTCTGCGTTAAACCGAACAATATCACCGACAGAGGGGAAGAAGTTCGCCTCTCCAGCAACAAATCGACTATTTTTCCCGCCCTCCCCGTTCTGGTAGTCGGTGATATAGCCCTCATCCGGACGGCCTGTTCGATGGTTGAAATTCTGGATGAATCCATACCGATAAGTCGCAAGCCCTCCATCAGGGCTAATATCACCTTTGAGTACCTGCTCACGTTCGTCACGCTCCTCAGAGCTCATGTCAAGTATTTTTCGCCATAAGCGAAGGATATCCTCTAAAACGTACCAAAGCGGGACGATCGAGCTAACGTACATCGCGTCAGGTCCAGAACCTGGCGCTTGAATGGTCTCAGGATGAGAAACCCGCATATCCCGGTGTTCCTTGAAGTGAGAAACAGCCCACTCGTAGGTGATGTCGGGTTGCGTTTCGAGAAGCACCCCAGCATAGAGTTTGAACCAATAGACACCACGGTCGATTCCATCAGAGACCTGTTGCTTACCGTACTTGCTCTCGTAATGCATGAGGTGCTCATAACCACACTCCTCACCGATGCTTCGGAGGAGCAACTTTAATGCATCATACACCGCAGAGGCTTTGAAGCGGTCATCGAAGGCGTCGAGAGAGTTTCGCCGAACGCTATTGTACAGCCCATAGATATCCTCAAACGGGTCCTCCTCCCGAGGAACACCCGGGTCTTGGTGAGCATCCAGAATGCTTTCGATGACTTCGTCACATCCCTCCATTGGGTCCTGCAAAATCGTCCCATCGATAGCATCGATAGGCCGCTCGGCTTCACTCATCGTCATCACCCTCGCTTAGGAAGTCGCTGACCTCCCTGTCGAGAGATTCTTTTTGCTTTTCTAACTCCTTCTGCCTTTTTTCGAGTTCTTTAGTTCGCTGTCGGTGGCTTCGAATGTCGTCGGCAGTAGATTGAATATTCTCAGAGGAAAAGTTCGGAACCAGCATCTCCCGAAGGTCGCTGATATTCACCCTCGAAATCCGAGAGCCCGATTTATACGGGTCAATTTGGCGCTGCCCAAGTTTAGACTCGAAGAACGCTTCGTAGACGAGCGCCTCCTCAGACGTCCCGAACTGAACAACAGCGAGGTCCTGTGCGGGCGCGACCGGGTCGGACGGAATGTGCGTATAGGTATAATCGCCAATCGTCGCGATCAATACACAGGTTTCGTCAGCAATGGTTTTGGTATTCTCGCGAGGGATATAGCGGTCACCGTGACGGTCCTGCCCTTTTCCGATATTGCTAATCGAAAGATATCGGAGTGTATCCTCGTGCTCCTTCTCAAGGAGATTCTCAGGTCGGTTTCCCATTGAGACGTCTGCGAGATCTTCGAGGTGGGTCAGGTTAGCATACTCTGCTTCTAGATCCGCTCGAACCGACCGTTGGGCCACAACCTTTCGAATATCCCACGAGCTTTCAAGCTGATTTTGAGGAATCGACTTCGCGGTGCCCTCATCGATATTAGAAGCCGCGTGTCTGAGAGCCACCTCCGGGTCCTCTGGGGAATCGATAATCGCATACTGGACTTCGTGATCAGGTGCTGCAGATTGGTTCGAGAGGGTAACGATCGCGGTGTCGATAGACGTGTGTCGGTAGAGCGGTCCATCAACGAACTGAACGATCGACCGTAGTTCGAACGTCTCTAGCACCAGCTCTCTGAACCAAGTTCGCCGCTGATCATCCAAGAAACCTGACGGTACAGAGATTGTTACAGTCCCACCGTCCTCAAGCAGAGAAAGACCCTTTGCGATAAACGCTTCCTCGGAGATGAGAGTATCGCGTCCCTCTGTATACGGAATCTCGACGTCCTCAAGTCGCATATTGAACGGCGGGTCAACTATAACACGGTCGAATGGATCCTGAAAATGGTCCTTCTCAAAGAAGTTCCCGACCGTGAAGTGAACATCTCGGTCGAAGAGGTCGACATAGAATGTCGCAATGCGAAGCACTGCGGGATTAATTTCGACACCTTCACCGTGAGCACCTTGACCAGCTGCTAGGGAAAGGACAGTTCCGCGCCCTGTTGCAGGATCCAAAACGAGGTCACCGGGTTCGGTGCCCGCAAGACGCACCATTTGCCTCGCAACCTCAAGCGGGGTCGAATAGGCCCCTCCGCGTTTCTCATTATGAGTCACCTCAAACAACGATTCCAGTACCGAGTCCTCAGTCCTCCCAAGGTCAAACCCGTTGAAAACCGCCGCAGTTGAAGAGACTAATCGCGAATCAAGTGCTTCACCAGACTCATACCACTCATGACGCTGTTCAATTTCGACGTAGACATCATCAATCACGCTCGGATCGACCTCGCCGTCGGCAGGCAGCTCCTGTCTCCGGAGCTCGATTAGGAGGTGGAGCGATTCCAAGAATTCACCCGCGACTTCCTGGTCGTGTTCGTAACTAGAGTGCTTTCGACGAATCTCATTGTGTGCATTCATACATCGAGAGATGAGGAAGTCGAGCTCAGCTTCTGATTCAACAGGCCGTCGCTGTGTGGTGACTTCACCTTCGAGTGGAGGGAAATCAGCATACGACAGGAATGCTGGCGAAGAGCCAGAAAAGATGAATCGAACATTAGGACCGAGGAGAGCACCATATTCGGCATCCGTAGACGAGACCGCTTCAGAGACTTCACGAAGATCCTTTTCAGTACGATGGCCTGTGCGGAGGCTACTCCATTCAACGAGGAGAAACGGCACCGTTAACTCCTCGTCTTCGAATACCGCAGCGTCAGGGTAGACCCCCTGGTCGGCATCAAGAGACGGCTCCAGAACCACTCGTTCCGGACCGTACTTGCATTCAAGAAGAGACACGACCTCGTCCAGTTCGTTGGCTTCGTGCATGACTGTACTGGCATGGATGAGGTACTTAATCGTTGTCTTGGATTATCAAAAACCGGTTTTGAACATTCAACTCGAATACATAGTCGAATACGAGCAATTCGTCACGAGAGCCTTCTCCCGGCTTGGGTATACAGCCAAATAGATCGAAGGCGGTGGGTACACCGACGTGGATATACGTTCACCGGAACACCTCGTCATCGAAATAAAAGCCCGGAGTAATGGTCGGGTCAACTCTCTCGAAGTCACTAACCTCGAGGAGCACCGTCGCGAGCGGGGAGCCGACCACGCCATCGTCGTCTTCCCCGGTTTGCCTCGCAAGTCATCGAAAACGCCGAGACGACTTACCTGACCACCATTGCCGTTGACGAACTTGTCCAGCTTCTCGACCGCCGTGACCAATTCGCCGTCGCCCCCGAGGAAGTGATGGACCTTCTGACTCGCTCAGGGGCCTCCCAGGACGACCGGCTCGATAACCTGGAAGAATCCATCCAAGGCCGAGTTGACGCCGGAGAAACCCTCCTCGCGGTCATCCAGGCACTCGAACGCGCCGACGGTCCCGTCGAGACGGCGGAAGACGTCCGGTGGATCGTCATCGGGATGGAGGACTCCGACAAGATCCCGACCACCGGTAAAATCAGGTCCACCCTCCAACTCCTCGCGCACCCAAGCATCGGGGTCGTTACACAGGACGAAGACGGATACCGGGTCACCACCGACTACGAGAACGGGGTCCAGCTGGTCCGGTCCCTCGGAGACGTTGTACAATCTCCTGCCGAAGACGGGGACAGCTAACAAGCGGAGCGACCGATTTCGGCATTTCAGTCCCATCAGATATGTCGAATTCAAGTATTGGGGTTTCCCCCTCTCTCCCCGGCTCTGGGAGTTCAACTGATCCCCAGTCCTCGCCGGGGTGTTCTCCGGAGTGGTCCCGGGAATCCCGACCAACTTCTCGGGGACTTCTGGGGCCCCAGAACCAGGTGCCGCCGACCCAGTCCACCAGAGCTGTCCTGCTGTCCCTAACATGGCCGGTGGTAGCTGACCGAAGTATCGGTCGATTTCGGCGTTTGAGTCCCATCAAAAATACTGAATTCGGATATTACGAGCAATTCCTCTGTCCTGATTCAAGAGACACGTACCACGTCCGGTCCTTGCCGGGAGGCCCCGGGGTCCATTCGTCTTTAGCTAAGTCAGAAACCGCGTGACAGCAGCGGCTTATCGAGGATACTTTTTGAGAGGAGTGAGGAGGCGACGGCTGTGCACACCAAAGCCTCCTCATCTCGAATTATGCGTCGGCT
>LFCJ01002162.1_pt1 | contig 14114 bp, 19 predicted proteins | sample 643141 | NCBI WGS metagenome assembly LFCJ01 (sample SAMN03766243, study PRJNA286221) | soda lake metagenome | biome: soda lake; feature: Kulunda steppe; material: water; isolation source: sample B1-Br-g2 brine of Lake Bitter-1 | place: Russia: Kulunda steppe | collected 2010-07 | reverse complement strand
GGGTCAGGGTCAGGGTCAGGGTCAGGGTCAGGGTCAGGGTCAGGGTCAGGGTCAGGGCGCCCTGGGGCAGGCAGGCACACGTGTAGAAGGACGGCGGTGGTGTCTTCAACGTTGCGAGCAGAGGGGTGGTGGCACATAGGGAGCCTTGGCTCCATGCAAAAGGCATTCTGTCCCCGCAGGCAGAGGGGGAGTGCAATGCCTGATGCTGCGCATGCGTGCCAGGTTGCATGCACCAGCCTGCGCATACATTTGCGGGCATGCCCAATGTCCATCAGGCAGACGACCATGAGCGAGCCACTCAGGGCTCACGCAGCAGATGAAGCATGCATAGGGTGGCAAGCAGTGCAAGGGCAAGAGCTTTGTGCTGGATGGGGCATGCCCAATCACGCGCACCTTCTGCAGCGCCCCCACAACCTCCACGTCCAACCTGTACCGGTGCTGCAAGTCGTGCAGCAGCTGCGGCTCAGGCGCAGAGCCTGCGCCGCTGTTGCCTGTGCCGCCGCCTTCAAACATGTCCGGCGCTGCCACAGACATGATGACGGCCATGAGCTCGTTGCCGCGCTCCTCAGCAGCCTGCGGAGCAAAGGGACCGGAAAGTGAGCGACAAGGAGAGCGATCACCATCCAATGGACAGGGAGCGGCAGCGCGCGCTGTTGGAGCACATCTTGGATATTGGCCTGCCAAAGCACACCTCAGATATGGGTGCACAGCAGGAAGGCGCCCTCGGTGCTTGGGCTGCATGAGGTGGATTTATCAGGTGGGCGCAATGGTGGGCAAGCAACAATGACCGGGCACGCCAACAAGCACCGAGTACTTAAGTAACAAAAACGGCATAGGGTGCACAAGAGCTTTTGGGACGGCATATGCAACGGCTGGCTGGAAGCCCCTGATCCTCACAGCAAGCGCACGGCAAGACGGAGCACAGCCCAAGCTTAGGAGAGCAGCACACAGGGGGCATACACTATATACTGGGTTGGACTTGCAGCAGCATCATTCCAAAAGCGGCAGGCTAACATGAGGGAGCACGTGTCCACCACCACCCCCAGCAAACAAGAGGACGAGTGTGCAAGCGCGCCCCCCCTCCCTCCTGCGCACTCAAGAGGACAAGTGTGCAAGCGCGCCCACCCCCCCTCCTCAGCACACAAGAGGACAAGCGTGCAAGTGTGCCCAACCCCTCAGCAAAGCAGAGTGAGCACATGTAGGCGATCACTCAAGTCCAACACCTTGGCTGTTGTTACTCACGATCACAACCACAAAAGATAAACACGCACTAAGCAAACAGGTAGAAGGACACAGGGAGGGGCAGTGGTGCATCCATCTCCAGCGAGGCAGCTGCTTGTGCCAAGCTCTCAGCGCCTTTGCACGCAGACACACTCAAGATCTCCCCCGCACCCTTGCATGTGGGCGCACTCCACAGGCGGACCGGCTCACAACGTCCACAGTGCACGCACCTTTGGGTCGATGGTTGGGCCCTTTGAGCTCCCTGCAGCACCAGGTGCTGCAGCAGGCACCCTGCAGACCGCGCATGGCATAAGGGACAGGCTTTCATCAGAGGTCATGGCGAGGCATCCTATGAGTGGCCAGGACGGGCCTCCATCAGAAATCATGACGCGGCGTCGTACCAGAGAACATGATGGATCATCACATGAGCGGCCAAGTTGGGATCAAGCAGAGGGCTTGCACAGGTGGGTGACCTGGACGAGCATGTTCCTGAGGTGATGGCATGCACCTGGGGTGCTCCTCTAGACCTTTTTTTTGGTCACAGATCGGTTGAGAGGCCATGGGAACCAAGCATGCAGCAGCCACTAGGTCTGGAGGGCTGCATGAGCTTGGCCGCGGTAAAGTAGGCTCGTGTAAGACCCTGGCTGGAGGGGCGCCTTGCAAAGTGAAAACACGGAGCAATGAAACGGATGCACAGCCCGTGGCAGGGAATGACATGTTTGCTTGGGAACGAGGCTAGAGAATTGGCTGCGCAAGGCAAAGGGTTCTGGGCACGTACGCCTGTTCAAGCCGGGTGCTGGCAGGTGCGTTGCGCGTGCCTGCACAAGCAGGTATGCCTGTACCTGTGCCTGTGCCTGCACATTTCCCACGTCAAACATGAGGGAAAGAGGCACACACCTCAGGTAAGCATCCGTCAGCAGTTGGAGAGCCAGCCGCTGCAGCACCGGCCCCAGCTGAGAGAGCTGGGAGCACAGGCGCTGACGCCGCTGGTGCTCCCGGGCCTGCCAGCAGGAGCAGCGACAGCTTTTGTTTCGGCACAGCATTGAGTGTCTTGAGTGGGCAGCAAGGACACATAGGGTCCACAGATAAGGCCTCTTGCACACATGCGCACGCACCCCCCCCTCCCCAGGAATTGACGCAAACGCCATCGGGTACTTTGCACAGTGTATGCACTTGGGCGCAGTCAATTTGCAGGCTGCGGCTGCCCAAAAAGCAGGACTGTGCCAAACCTGCTGTTGGGAGGGCAGCACATTGCCAGCTTCTCATAAGTCAAACACTGAAGGCACCCACCCACGCTCAAAGCACTGACCACCCACATCAGCTACCCACATCGACCACTCACAGCAACCGCACACGCCTGCCAATTGCAGCAACCGCATAGGCCTGCCACGCGCAGCAACCACATACACCTGCCAATTGCAGCAACCACACACTTTGGCACACCAGGCGTACACACCAGCCACCTACATCAGCCACGCACATCAGCTGCATGCAGCGCAGCAGGGCTCAGCCGCGTGCAGCTCACACATCAGCCACATGCAGCGCAGCAGGGCTCACCAAGTGGGTGGAGGCAGCTAAAGGCGCGGGCGGGGCGCTTTTGATGTTGCGTAGCAGCAGCAGCAGCAGCTGGTCGTGCACTTCGGTGAGGGCACCCAGCAGGGTGCCTGGCCCTGGACCAAGCAGCAGCCGGGCCCTGCATCGGCATGGCAGCCAAGACACAAGACAGGTGCTTGTGCAAGCACAACAAATGCGCTTTTGCACGCATGCCAGGCAGTGGCTTGGCAGCATGGATGTATAGGAGGCGCAAGTGCAGCGAGGCGGAGTTTGCTGGGTGGAGAGCACACCGGAAAATTTGGGAAGTGTGCTGTGCAAGCGTTGTGCATGGCGTGCGTAGAGCATGGGAAGTGTGCAGTGCAAGCGTCGCGCATGGCGTGCATAGAGCATGGGAAGTGTGCAGTGCAAGCGTCGCGCATGGCGTGCGTAGAGCATGGGAAGTGTGCAGTGCAAGGTTGTACATGGCCACACAAATTTCAATAAAGGGACGCTAGGTCCCCTCAAGGACACTGCGCTCAATCAAAACGCGGAGCCCTGCCTGCTCTAACCTGCGGTCCAAGAGAACCCCCTCCCAAAACCATGGTCCTTGAGCTACATGCACGCTTTTGAACACACACCCATCTTCACCACGGTCAAAGATCCGCCGGCTCCCACGGACGGTGCAAACCCACCCTGGTGGGTAGCATGACGAAAAGGCGCCGAGCGTGGCGCACACATCCAAGACGTACGTGCCGGCGTCGCACAAACTCGCCAGGGCAGCGGCGTCGCCCCTAGATGCTGTGCGCGCGCTGGTCGTGGCCTGCTGCTGCACGCCGCTCAGGTTGTCTACAAGGAGGGGCACAAGCGCCTGCGGTGCAGAGGCCAGCGGCCCAAGGCATGGTTGCAGGCATGCAAGCACAGCCTGTGTGGGCACACGCGTTTGCTGCCAACGGCGCCAGGTCACTTTGCAGCATGTTGCAGACGGCGGCTGTAGCAGGCACACCCAGGTACTACAGGGCAGATGGCAGGTGGCATGTGCAAGCAGACGTGCACGGTTGGCACTGCTGTTGGTGCAGCGCTTTCATTCGGGCACACACACCAGATCCATTCAAGCCTCCTCACTCTTGCACGGGCGCATAGGCTTGTGCTTGCGCGCACACGCACACGTGCATGCACAAACATACACACACTCACACATACACACGCACATGCATGACCCGTGGGTGCACCAACACAACTCACGGACACTTGCATAAACATGCACCAACATGCGTACGTACACGCACACCTGCACATCCCCCGCGTACTGCGGCTGTAGCTCAAACACGCCGCGCAGCAGCTGGCTGACCAGGCCTGGGTTGGTCGGGCCGTACAGCGCGGCCACATCTAGCAGCTTGGGCACATCCAGCAGCCAGCGGTCGTACAGGCAGCGTGCGCGCTCCGCATCAGGGGGGGCCCCGTGCTTGCACTCTGCGCTCGTCACCCTGGAGGCCGTGGCACAGGCGGCGCAGCAATTCGCAGACAAGAAGGTTTGAGGGGAGGTGGGGCGGGCAGCCGAGTCATGCTTGTTGCCTGGCATCGTAGGTACATTTTGGGTTCAGCTCTTGGCCACATGAGAACCACTGGTGTGTGCGACGAGCCTGGGACGGTATGGCGCACGCTGCGGTTGGCATAGCCCCAAGAAAATTGAGCCAGCGCGTGGTTTAGTCCTCCGTCGCCGCGCAGGCAGCATCAACATTCCCACTGGAGCAACAAGAGCTCAGTGGTGCCTCCAGAGGCCCATAGCAGGCAGGTTGTAACGATGCCATTTTGGCTGTCGGAAAAGCAGCAACAGAGGCACACGCTGATAGCGGCACCACTCAGCGGCTGGCGCAGGCCTGCCATGCACTCACATGCGCATCAGGACCATGAACACCCGGCGTGCCAGCTGCTGCTCTACTGTCGAGGCGCCCTGCACATCGTCTTCACGGTTGTCATGCCCACGCCTGCAGGAGGCAATGAGCTTCTGGCCTGGTCTAAGTGAGCAAGCCTAAGAAGGCTTAGGATGGACAAGCTTGGGAAGGTGCCTGGCCGTGGAGCCCTCATGTTCAGCTTGTGGAAGCGACCTGTTACTTTGTTGCTTCATGGCTTAACAGCACAAGCTAAGATCATTACCCCAGACAAATTTCGTGACAGGGGCAACTATGGCAAGATAAAAAACATCCCAAAACAAGAGGGGCATGAGCACCATTAGGGAGATGAAGGGTGCTGGGTGCAGGGGCTTTGGGTGGAAGAGATCACCTTTTGAAGCGTAGGTAGGAGTCGATGCAGACATGCAGAGATGGGTCGTTGAGAACTGTGGACCAGAAGGATTTGGCATCCTGCCGCAACAGGTGACCCAGGTCCGCAGAGATCAGCTGCACCTGTGATGTGCAAGGATGTGCATTGGAAAGCTGATGAAGATGACTGATCTTGAAACTTGATAGTGATGGTTCACCATTTCGAGTGCTTCTGAACATGTTCTGAGTTTACGCGCGCAAGCACGCGTGCGTGCGTATGCGCACGCGTGTGTGTACGCGTGTGTGCGTGCGTGCGTGTGTGCACGCGTGCGTGTCTGTGTTTGTGTGTGTGTTTGTGTGTGTGCGTGTGAGACAGAGAGAGAGAGAGAGAGAAAGAGTGTTTGTGTGTTTGTGTGTGTGTGTGTGTGTGTGTGTGTGTGTGTGTGTGTGTGTGTGTGTGTGTGACCACATCATGTACACATGCGAGCACGTTTTGATGTGACTGCATCCCAAAGCAATACATGCAAGCAAAACCATGTTTGTCCTTTACTTACGCAGCAATCTGTGGCTGTGTCTTTGATGCCTGCATCGTCCCTAGGCAAAAAGGGCAAGAAAGGCATGGCCAGATAAATTCAACGCTCCTTGAACATTGAATAATCTGTTTTGTCGACCCTCATTTTGCAGGCATTTGAGGCGGCTTTGTTGTGCTCCTTGACGGTGGGTTTCCGATGTGTTTAACTTGATGAACCTCCGTTATGTGAACTTAAAAGAATGACTGAAAATTTTCGGTATTTTCAAGGTAACATCGATCCTTTGTCCCAAAGTTGCACTTCATCCGTCAAAGTTGCACTTCATCCGCGCTGGATCAGCAACACTGACAGTGTGCCACTTAATCCCCTGTAACTGAATGTCCCTATTATCAGTTATGGGACTTCCAAAGTTTGCCAGCATGCTGCTTAAGAGACCTGTCTTTGAGGCAAGCTTGTGCACGCATGCACCTGCAGCTGCTTCAGAAACCTGTCTATGAGGCTCGCGGCTTGGCAGCTGCGCCTAGTTTTAAATTCACTCGAATTAATTGCATTTGGATTTTCCTTGGTATACCACCCTGCGTTTACGATGAGGATGATTAATCCCAGCTGAATCAGCGTGTGTACTGGAAGCAAATACAACCGGATGCAGCTCAGAAAGAAGAATTACAAATCTTTATAGCTTGTATTGCACTGCATGCACTGGGCTGCGGTGGCAACATCCTTCCATACCCAATGACTGCCACCCAAACATTTAGGTTCAGCGCCCTCCTCACTGGATGCACCACAAGTTTGTTGAAGTCATACTGTAATGACACATGACCACAACACCAACGAACATCAGCAAAAATAGCAAAAATATGCAAAAATAGACTAAAAAGCATACTAGCACAGTAGTGTCACAAAGTGAGCTTTCGGTCTATCCAAATTGGAGTTATGGGAACCATCTTCAAACGCCATACTGAGCTACCCCAAAGTGAGCTTGGCCTATGTTGTGACGTCAAGCTGAGAGTATGCTGCAGACAAAGTAGCGTCATGGCAACAGGATTGTTTTGATTGGGGGCGGAGGGTGTGGAATTTGCGGCTGAAGACACCTCCGTCGCTATGCAACTCGATGGCCGGGGGCCTGGCAGCGCCCAGTGCGTGGCGAAGCTGGTCACCTCCACCCATCTGCCTGACTCCCAACACTGGATAGGACTTGCTCTCAGGTGCACGCACCAGCATGTGGATACACCAGCTACTCCCGAAGGCGCCCTCATCCCGCTGTGCCCGGCTGTGTGTAGTAGACATCTACATCCTCTCCCTCCCCTTAGGCTGAGCTTTCTGCTGGCTGCAGCTGCTTACAAGGTAGCAACATTTGTTTGCTCAATAGCCGACCCCCCTCAACCAGTTTTTGTTACAAGACACAGGGGGGCTACTTCGAAGGCAAATCAAACCATGAATTCCCTGTCAATTACCACAACTGAATGTGCATGTGAATGCAGTATAATGCTGGTGCTGCACTAATCTGGCGTGACAGTAAATTGAAAGAATGACACTAGACCTCAACACACCTTAGATGTATTTAACAAAAAAGTGAAACACAAGTAGAAGGCTGAAGCAAGACATAGAAAGAGTACATGGCTAATTGCATAATCCTCCTGAACTACACTGACGTTCCTCTTCCCAGTTCAATGGTGGGGGTCTTTCTACCAACCATGCTTGCACCAGATGTATAACTCTCCATTATTTGCGCCAACAAGGGTATCCCTGCAGGTGTTGTCTTTTCCTTCCCTTCGAGGGTTGACTCAATATTTGATTCAGAACTGTCTTCTTACTGTGTGGGCTGCTAAAGGATTTACTCGAAAGTTTTAGTCAAAACTGTCTTAATGTGTGGGCTACATGGCATGCGTGTAGAGTCCGTATGCAAATGTCATTTGCTCCGGAGCACCAAGTAGTCAGAAGGGATCCCTTCTGGCCATCTGGTACATCTAGAAAGACAATATACCAGACACACAGTTTGGTTTCTATCCAGGCCGGAACACTCTAAAATCCATGTTCATCCTACGGCACCTGCAGCACGCTGCCCGCACCATCAAGCCCAACAACTTGTCCAGGCTGCATACAGCCTTGATTGACTTCAAACAGGCTTATGGCACTATCCCTAGAAAGGCTCTCTGGTCTCACTTCTGCCGCATACACATGCGTGTGTCTCTCCTCTCTGCCCTTCAAAGCCTGCATGCTGGCGACCAGTACCTTCAAGGAGTCCTTCAAGATGGGCACAAATCCGCAAGGGTCGAGCCCACTGCGGGTGTGAAACAAGGGTGCCCTGTATCGCCATTGTTCTTCTCCTTGTACATTAATGACATTGATATGATAGCTGAGGGAGTGCAAGGTGCAGTCACTGGGTCAGAGGATGTTTGGGTCACGCACATGTTGTACGCGGTTGACCTGACTCTGCTAGCTAATGCCCAGGGTGCCTTGCTGACCATGTTCAACAGGCTTGCGGTCTCTGTACACTCCAAACACCTCGCCATCAACATTGCAAAGTCAGAGGCGGTCCTTTTCAACTCAAGGCGTGGTGCCAAGGTGCCCATTCTTAAGGTAGCAAGGGATGCACTTAAGTGCTCTAACTCGTCAAGGTACATTGGTGTGACTTTTCACCAGACACTTACATGACAGCATCATCTTATTTATATTCAGATTATATGCAGCCAAACCCATGCTTGCAGCCGCCCATCAAGTGCGTGGTTTTGTTCGGGACACTGCATTTTGCAACAGACCATTTGCTTTCCTTAAGCTAGCTTAGGCATATGAAGTTCCGGCTGGTCTGTATGGCAGTCAGGGTGCTACAAAACTGTGTGCGTTTACAAAATTTTCCACATACAGCCTTGCAGTGCACTTTTTTGCCATTAGTAATGGCTTATTCCTTGAACCCTTGTAAAATCCTTGTATGGCAGTCAGGTTTGGAGCTCAGGGTTTTTGCGCGGAGGTGGTGTATTTAGGTCTTCCCTTCAGACATTACATTTGAATTTCCTAAAGGGCACCCTAGGTGTGAAGCGGTCTGTGCCTAGTTGGGCTGTGCTACGTGAGTGTGGGCATCATCCTCTGCAGTTTCATTGGTTTAGAGCTGCTGTTCAATTCAACAACAGCATGCTGTCCTCCAATAGTGCCACCCTTAAGCAGGTCCTTCAAGCCGATCTCAAGCTTCAGCCTCAGGATAAGACATGTTGGGCTTCTGACATCTTGTGCACCTTTGAGGGATTGTGGGACTCAGCATTCATCAGATGATGATCAATCAGGTTGACTGATTGGGGCACTCGTGCGTGGAACGGGGGTGCTCCTCTGATGCCACCTCACTATTTCTACCTTAACCTCCCTCAGCATGTTATGTGGAATGTAAGCAGGTTTTTCTGCGCGTACACATTCATGTGGAGGAATTTCCACCTTTCTATGGCATGGTGGAAATGTACATTATGACAAGTGCTCTAGTGCTGCTGTGCAGAATGTTCTTTTTCACTAGACTTTTTCCCTAGGGACATAACATAAGAAGCTATAAACCCTTCAGTAAGCCTTGGCCTAGATCAGTGAAAAGTAGAAATATGTATACTTGATCTAACACTCATTCATTGAAAAAAGAAGAAAAGAAAAAAAACTACGCAGGCAGCGAAACCACTCCCTACACCAATTAAGGAAAAGGAGACACATTGGTCCGAAGAGCCGCAAGGCTCTTCTCCACCAGGGAAAAAGAAGAACTTGTGAGGATCTGGAGGGAGGCAAGCCGCCCCCTGCTCCAGACCCAGACTTCGAGAGCAACTGTCTTTTTAGGAACGTGTTTGGTTGTTGTCAATTTGTGTGCATAAAGCACAGAGTGAGCATGTAATTTAAGCGCAGTCTTATGGGGTTTTGGCGTATCAAGGCCGAGCTTTTTACGATGATTTAAAGTATGAGAGGTTTAGGTACAGCTCCCACACCAAGAGGGATGGTGTGAAGGATAACTTTCTTAGCCTAAAAGCGCTTGCGGAGAATCACATATTGTTTTCTAGAGGCCTCCAACTGGTGTCCAGGCCAGGTAATCTTCACAGTAGTTAACGAGGTGTAATTCCCTCTTACTGACATTGAGCTTGTGAGCTCTGTGTACATCTCCACTGGGTTGTCTTGGGCGTGACACCTGGTGCAAATGAGGAGTTTTGGCAATTTGAATTTTTTTGTTAGGTAAGTGGCATCTGGGAAGTTAGGTCTATCTCTGGCAGAAAAATGAGCATCAAAAAGCCAGCTAGGCAGTGTCCTAATATTAGCATGCCCAGGCATTTGAAGGTTTTTGTTGGGCAAAACGGTCAGTACTACCGGCAACCAAGTGGACCAAACAATCTGCCAGAGAGCCTTTGCTGATGACTTTCATGATGAGCCTGCAGGGGTCATAAAGGCGTTCATTGATCATACCCAAGATGATTGTATGTTGAAAGCCAGAGAGAGCATGGAAAGAACTATCTGCTTGCTGACAGAATGGATACTGAAGGCTGTTGGACTTTTTTGAGCGAACAGCGTGTTTCTGATGAAGATGGGCACCTGTGCGGTAGTGGAAGATATTATGTTTCGTTTGGAGAGAGAGTTTGGACATGCTCCAAAAAGCGTTGCTCATGCCTTTGCGGACGTGTGGTCCTCCCCACCACTCGGTCACCCCTTCCTTTGGCAAAGGTGGCCAAATAGGGTCCTCAAGGCATCACTTTGCAGCCAACGCACTGTTTCCCAACCTGAGCACAACTTTGGATAGCTTGACTTTTCTGATTCTGTTGTAAGAGAATGTAATCCTCCAGTGGCGATAATTTCCCTCACACAGCCCCTTATTCTAAGCTTGACGCGCCTGCACATGTATAAAATTGGGCCGCATCTTCTGTTTCAGGATGGGCGTGGGAGCTCTGCCACTGAGCCGTGCACTCAGGAGAGGCAGATGTAATGCAACATTTTGGCCCACCGCTTCCCACCCACACCCTTGATTGGCTCCATTACAAAGTATTTAGATTACTTATGCTTGGCCCCGACCCCCAGGCTTGGTTTGGATTGAAAGCATGTAGGGGTTGCAAGGATATCGCATTTTCTGTGTTCGCACCCACACTTGGTCGCGACAGGGTCACCCAAGGAACACAATTTCTCGGCCCCTAGATCCAACTTTGCTGCATCAAATCCTTAGGCAGGTGTGGCTTAAGTCTTGGAAAGCGGCAGGATTGGAGCAAGTTTGGGAAAGTGCCATTTCTCTGTCAAAATGGTGCATGAGTGTGCCAGGATGGCCTGTGGCACCTTTGCCGCGCCCTCACCTCACACATTTCAAACAGACATATGCTGCATATGTCATAAATAGCCATGCTGTTTGAAAAATGATATGAACTTGTTTTGCATGGTTGAAGCTGGCAATGGGACGAGTGTGTGGGCGGCAAGCAAATTGGCCAACTTTGGGGGGTCCAGTGACACCCCACACCAGTGGTGGGAACGACCGTGTGAAAGCAGACGCTGGTGGGAAGAGTAGTACCCTTTTTTTGAGTTGGCACAACCCAGGAATGCATTTGAGATTTGAGTGCAGCTTGGAGATTTGAAAGGTAAGTCAATATGGAGCCATGTTGGGGAGCTTCAGTGCCAGGTCCTTGCTGATTAACTTTTTAAAACAGCTAACTAGCTACTATCACGTAAGGGATTGCCACCAGGGCCTTTGGTGCAGATGGTTGTTTCAGCTGGGAGGCTATTTTTGTGGCAGGCTTGGTGTTTTGCAAGGGTGCCTGCACATTCCTTTCCCGCAATTCTGGCATGGGATTTCAATTCATAAAGGAAGATGTGGGATTGAGATATTATTGAATAAAATTTTGAGGATGTCCCCTTGGACATGGTGACGGTGCTTCTCTGGGTACAACAATTGTTGCTTAATTTGATCAAGTGAGGTTCGGCTGTCTGTGGCAATATAAATATAATGGTGTGTAGTAGCAGCAGCTATACTATGGTTTAGCTTAAGGTTTTGTTAGGGTTAAGCTTACCTGCCTAGACCTTCTTTTGCTCCAACCCACCGGTGTTTTGCTACGATGGCACTCCGCTTAAGATGTGCAAGAATTTGAATACCTTGGCATGACCCTCGGCCACAATGGGAAAATAACAAATGCCTCGAACCAGATGGCATGCAATTTTGCTGGCGCCATAGCCAGAGTATGGAGGATTTGCTCAGAGTTGGGTATCAAGAATAGGAAACATGCTATGCTCTGGACTTTAGAAGTATTTGCACTATTGGCAGGCCTGTATGGATGTCAAGTTTAAGCAATAAATAATCTCGCGTTCAAATCATCCACAACAACCAATAGCCAACATCCACCATGTTTGCTTTCTAAAGATGCTATTGGGTGTGAAATGAAGCACAAATACACATTGCCAAGTGAGGGAGACAGATTAGATGCCCCTGTATTTCTACTGGTTTTGCTGTGTTGTTTGCTTCTGGAATAGCCTCTTTGTCAGACAATTCCAGGCTCCGTTGAAGTGCGGTTGATACAGTTAAAAATTATTGAGGTTGCAGAGCGGAGGAAAAATCCTAAAACAACAGCACCTTTGGCTGAAGATTTTCTGCAAGTAACTGCATAGTCGCATAACCACACTTTCAACTGTGGTGTGGCAGGTCTAGCGTGCTTACTTTCAGCCGCACTTTTCAACCACACTTTTCAACCGCGGTGTGGCAGGCCTAGTGCGGTTGCTTTCAACTGCTGCAACTGCACTTTTCATATCAAGTTGACAACCACCAATGTCTTGCTGAGCAAGATCAATGAGGCTGATTTATTGCTGGCACACAGAAAAGGAAGCTGGACATTTGAGGTCTTATCTGCTCTCTGCAAAATGCCTGGATCTGATATGCACATCTCTGCTGTCACGAGCCGTTCCAAAATCAACATGAGTGACTTTGAACTGTTTCTGCACGAGCAAACCATACAAGAATGGATAGATCTGGACCAAACCCATCCACATGATGCGCATGTTTCCAGCAGAGTCATGAGCACCTATCACACTCATTTTAGTGCCCCTAGGGAGTGCCCCTAGGGAGTCAGACCAGCTGTGGGATGACCAGAAACGCACAACCAAGCCAGCCCTTCCATCTTGCCTAGGACAAAATATCCCTAGGGATATTTAAAGTGCCTAACCAGGCCTAACCATCTTTCGCGCGCTCTCTCCAGGCTCAGAATCTCTGGTCATAACTTGATTGTTGAGCGTCTCTGGCAACAAAAGCACAAGCTTACTGGTAGAATCTGCACTAAATGCAACTGGCACTGTGTGCAAGATGAGGAGCATCTACTTTTAGACTGCCCGAGTGCAGACTTGACAGAGCTGCGCATCAAGCACCACCACATCTTCTGCATCCTCTCTTGCAACCCAAATAGGCTAAGAGACTTTGTTAGCCAAGCAGACACCAAAGGCCTGGCCTTGTATGTGCATGAGCGCCAGGAATGCTGCGCCTATGTTTAAAAACACCACCTTGCTTGCCATTTGATGGTGTTGGTTGCTGGCCTGTTTGACTTCAGCTAAGCTGCTCTTGTTCAGCAGGCACAGCTTTGTAATCTTACCCAGCGCTACGTCCATTCACGGCTGGTACTTTCCGCATCAAACAGTTCCTACAACATGACCTTACTAACAGGTTACACATCTACATGTGGCTCCTTAAAACGTAAGCAATTCCTGCAGCCTGAGGGATGGATGCAAGCCAGGTTTGGGCCACTCCATTCTTACGACAGGGCAAAGAAATGGACGATCCTTTACAAAAATAGCCGGTGACGGTGCTCAAGAGGATTTTGATGGTCAAGGACACAGCCCCTTCAATGTGCATCATGTGCGAGTGTGGTTAAGAGCCTCTACAGTTCAACTGGTTCTGGGCGGCAATGCGGCTATACAATGCTTTTACCCAAAGCAATAGCCCCACTGCGAGAAAAAATCTTACAAGCTGACATGCAACTGAGCTCACCGTGCGATGATTGCTGGTCATCCCACATCCTGTCTGCTACGGACGGTCTCACACAATCCTACTTGTTCAAGGAAAGGCTGCTGAAGTGTGAACCCATTGATCTTGGTCGTTTTGTTGTGGACCTCAGGGAGAGGCACTTGAATTATTGGACACCTTATTCTGACATGCATCCACGAGAGCACTACAGCAAACGCTCCACTTACCATCAATAGTGCGCCCTCTTTACCAAGAGGGCCCTGCAAACGTGCGAGCGCTCTGTCTGCTGGTTGGTTGAAGTAGCTCGTCAGCAAGCCTTGCTCTTTTTGATCTCTTCAGACGTCATCCTTTGCCTTGATCTTGCCCTCGCGTACTCGTGAACTGACTTTGAGCGTCTTCCGGCTTTCAGTTTTGCCATTCACCAAAGACGCTATCTTCTGCTCTTTGGTCACATTTCCGTCGCATGCACATGCCTGCAATTCTCCTTTCTGCTCTTCAAAGCTTGTATGCTAGTGACCAGTACCTCCTTCAAGACGGGCATAAAGCTGCACGGGTTAAGCCTACTGTGGGTGTGAAACAAGGGTGCCCTTTGTCTCCTCTGCTCTTTTCGTTGTACATCAATGACATTGGTTCGATTGC
>LFCJ01002161.1_pt1 | contig 14114 bp, 15 predicted proteins | sample 643141 | NCBI WGS metagenome assembly LFCJ01 (sample SAMN03766243, study PRJNA286221) | soda lake metagenome | biome: soda lake; feature: Kulunda steppe; material: water; isolation source: sample B1-Br-g2 brine of Lake Bitter-1 | place: Russia: Kulunda steppe | collected 2010-07 | reverse complement strand
GGGTATCCAGAAGGTATGTCCCTTGTGAGGAGCTCAGTATAAGGAGCGTGAGGGTATATCTGGAAGGTATGCCTGGATATCTGAAAGGTATATCTGCAAGGGCTGTCTGGAAGGCGAGTCCCTTATGAGGGGCTCATTACAGGGAGCGTGAGAAGGCGGGCCGGAGCAGCTGTGTGACAGAGGCAGGCCTTGTAGTGCACCCACGTGCCCTTGGACATAGCATGCAGGTAGAGGAGCGATGTGACAGGAAGGAGCAGGGGCGTTGTAACTGGAAGGGCCTTCAAGAAAGCCAGCCACATTGCCAAGAAAGCCAGCCACATTGCCAAGAAAGCCAGCCACATTGCCAGGGGGACGCCTGCCACAACGCTGCCCCTGTAGTTTGCTGCAACGCCTGGCTGCTGGGTGTGATTGCCAGCGAGCCTGCTTGCATGCATGTGCACATGTGCATGCAAGGGTGGGTGTGCGGGGTTGTGCACGCCCACGTCTTTGCGCGGACATCAGGCAAGCACACGCCCGCGCGGCCCGCACCTCCTCCGCCGCTTCCCCAGGCCGCCTGGTATGCACGATGTCATCCACCAGCCAGCCATGCGCCAGCCACCAGCGCTTCTTGTCTGTCGGCACCAGGGACTCAGCCCATTCGGCAACCTCCGCAGGCACTGCGCACAGCGAAAGGAGGGGGGGCATGGAGGGGCTTGGAGGTGCGCGGAGGGGTGTGGCCGGTGCATTTAGGGATATGGAGGACCATGGAAAGCATGGAAGGCTATCGGGGGTAATGGAGGTGCGCGGAGGGTTATTGAAGGCAAGGGGTGGGTATGGGGGCGTACGACAAGATGGGCATGGATGGGCATGGATGGGTGTGAGAGGGCGTGTAGGGTAGTGGATGGGCTTGGAGAGGTTGCAGAGAAGGACATGTAGGCTTGTTTGATGCGGGGTCCCGATGCACCGGTGTGTCCCCGACAACTTACTACTGACGAGGCCATATGAGCTGTGCAGTTCTGAGCCATGTGCTGTCTGATGTGCCGCCACCGATGTGATGTCCCATGGGCCGCCCAAGCAACATGCGCCTCCCATCCCACCCGACCCTTAACCCACCCCTTCCCACCTTCCTCAGTACAGCGCCTGCCCTGCCCCACCCGCAGCCGTTCCCCACCTCTCTTTGCGCGCTTGGGCTTGTCCAACACCGCACGGAGCGCCTGCGCCTCCTGCAGCGCCGCTTCCGCCTGCTGTGCTGCAAGGCTGGGCTGCCCCTCTGCCGGGGGCAGCGCGCCCCACTGCCGCAGCGCTGCATCCTCCAGCTCTGGCTGCCACTCGATGACGTGCGGCGGCTGCGCTGGCCGCAGCTCTCGAATCTGCGGCAAGCACGTTGTGTGGGTGCAGGGAAGGGCAGGGGCATACACTGGGGGCCAGGGACAGGCGGCAGGGGTTAGGTGGTTTCTGGTAGCAGCGCTGGGGAAACGGGGTGCGCAGTCCAAGCAAGGAGAAGCGAGGGACACTGGCAGCGGGGGCACTGGCATCACTGGCAGTGCTGGGTAAGCGGGGTGCGCAGTCCAAGCAGGGTCCAGGCAAGGCCGGGAGAGCCTTGGCAATGAGCAGGCAATCCACGCGCAGGGCGAGTGCAGGCCAAGGCCCAGGAGCTGAAGGGGCACAATGGGAGGCGCCATGCAAGGCATGCCTTGTGCCGGCGCATACGCACACGCAGGCATGCACACGTGCACATGCACTCATGCACACACATGATCACCCCTCCCCACCCCGCACACATTCAAACACACACACACACCTTGGATGCACGGGCTTTGTGCCTGCCACTGCTGCCCTGCTGCCCCTCCCCCTCCCCTAGCCACTGCTGCTCCTGCCCCTGCTGCAGCTGCCCCTGCGCCTCCTCCCGCTCCTGTCGGTGCCTGTGCTTGCGCTTGTGCTTGCGCTTGTGGCCCAGGCTGTGAGGGTTGGCCTGCCCAGCTCCCTCCCCCTCCCCCACCCCATCCTCCTCTGCCTCCGCCAACGCCGCTGGCACAGACAAGCAAGGGGCGTGGCGCGTGCAATGGGGCACGCTGTCAGCCAAGCTGCTAAACTGCATCACCGGCGTGTACCCGCCGCTGGCGTGGCCTGCGCGCGCACTTGCTCCGCCATCCCACCCGCCCCACGCCTCCAAGGCCTCTGCCACTGGCACAGCCATTGGGCGCAGTGGCAGCTGCACAGGGTGAGCTGCTGGCACAGGGCAAGCTGCTGCCACTGCCTGGGCGGGCCGTGGGGCTGCCAGGGGCGTAGAAGGCGCGGCAGGAGTGCTCTCGAACAGTGTAGCAGCTGCGCTCTGCCTCCCTCCCTTTGAGTACGCCACAATCCCTTGCCCACATCCCTGCAGCCCTGCCTGCTCCAGAGCTCGCCAGAGGGGGGCCCCCCTGTTGCTGCTTCTGCTGCTGCCACCACTGCCACTGCTGTCACTGCTGCTGCCGCTCTCAGAGCTACTGCCGCCCTCACAGCTGCTGCTGCACTCAGAACTGCTGCTGCTGTTGCCGCCGTCACTTCTGCTGCGGCCTGCACTGCAAGAGCGTGCCCCTGCACCCATTCTAGTGCCAGTACAGCAGGCGCGCTCCTGCAGGCCTTGCGCGCCACCCTGGGCACCCCCGCACTCCTGGCCCCGCACGGTGGTCGTTGCACCCCTTGCTCCCCACATCCACACACCCTCACCAAGTGGGAGCCCTGAATGGGATCCTCCCTCAACGTGAGACGCGCGCGCCTGCCCCGGCTGCATCAAACTCGATGCTGGCGAGGCTATGCCACACGCAGGCTGCACTTCGCACCCTACATCGTCGCACGCAGGGGCCGGGGTCAGGCGGGCCTGCTGGCGGTGCGGGCGGAGGGGCGGGAGTGCGTGTGTGCGGGGTGGCTGCGCGGTGTCATGGCCACAAAGGGGGCCAGGGGGGCAGGCTGCGGAAGGTGCTGCACCAGGCGGAAGCGGGGCTGCAGGGGGGGGCTGCGGCGCCGCAGGGGCGGGAGGCGGGGCTGGCTGCATGCCCAAGGGCAACTGTGGCATGGTGGCGCCAGTGCCGGCAGCCGCTTGCTGCAGCAGCTCCGGCGGCAAGGGCGCCAGCTGCCCCAGGCTGGACAGGCCGCTGCTGCCCATCTGCTGCTGCTGTTGCTGCTGCTGCTCAAGACCCTGCCAGGCCGTCTGCAGTGTCTGCGTCTGGGGGCCTGCAGAGGCCATGCCTTGCACGGCTGGGATGGCAAAGGGGCTGACCTGCGGGTTGCCCTGCATCGGCAGCTGCCCCCAGAACTGGGCCTGCTGCTCAGAGGAGGGCAGCTGCAGCTGCTCCTGCAGTGACTGCGGGTCCGCCCACGGTAACTGCTGCTGCTGCTGCTGCTGCTGCAGGAACTGCTGGTCTGCAAATGGTGCATGCTGCTGCTGCTGCTGCTGCTGCAGCTGGTGCTGCATGTACCCCGGGTCTACCCATGGTGCCTGCTGCTGCAGCAGCAAAAATTGCTGGTCTGCCCACGGCACGCCTTGCAGCTCTGTGCTTGGCTGCTGCAGCGGCTGCTGCTGCTGTGGCGGCAGCGGTTGCTGGCCTGCCCACGGCTGCTGCAGCTGCTCCTGCGGCTGCTCCATAGGCGCCTCGCCTAGGCTGGCCGCCCTATCCACACCCCCACTGCCAGATCCTGTGCCCCCTGTGCTGCCTGACCCTGTGTCCCCTGTGCTGCCGCCCTGCGCGTCTGTGCCCCAGCTGCCAGCCTCCTCCAGCCCTGCCAGCCCTGCCACAGGCTGTGCTGGTGCCACCCTGGGGCTGCCCACTAGCGGGGGCCTGCCCCTCGTGAACGCATGCAACATCGCACCCCATTCACGATCTCCGTCTGGGCGCAGCATGGGCTCACCCACGCACAGCCCTTCCACGCCCTCCGCAGCCTCTGGCCCCTCACCGCCCGGCTTCTGCTCCGCCGCCGGCGCGTACGCGCAGCCCAGCATGCTGTGCCACACGAGATATGCAAACATGCCAGCGCCCAGCACGCACGCGGGCAGCAGCGCACCCAAGCCAGGGCCCAGTTCTGGGCCACGCACGTACGCGTGCTCCCACGCAAACACACGCACGCAGGTGTGCAGCAGGGCCGGCAGCACGGCAGCCAGGCCGATGACCAGCAGCTTGGGAGCGGCGGTGTAGGCTTGGAGGCCGTCCATGCGGAGGTGGAGGTGCAGCGTCTGGGAGATGACTGTAGTGCAGGCAAAAAGGGGAACGCGCAGGTGCGGCAGCGGGAAGGCGTGGTCACGAAGGGCATTGAGAGGGAGCGACAGAAGTGGGGTTTGAGGGGCGAGCAGCAGTGCAACAGGAGGGTGTGTGCCGCAGCAGGGGTAGGGAGGCTAAAGGCAGATGAAGCTGTGCTCAGTGTGTGCGCATGTGTGTATGTGTGTGGGTGTGGGTGTGTGTGTGGGTGCAGCAGCAGCGGAATGAAGGTAGCCATGAGATGCAGCCGTGCTCAGCGTGTGTTGTGCAATTTTGTGCGTATGTGTGCAGCAGCAGCAAGGAGGCAACTGAAAGATGCGGCTGTGCACTGGATGTGTGTATGTGTGTGTGTGCAGCAGCAGGGTCACAGGAAAAGATGGGCCGGGGGCTGGGAACACAGCCACAAGTCCAAAGGGAGGTGTACTCTCCGAATTTCCTTAATTGATGTAGGGATTTGTTTTCACTGCCCACATAGCTTTTCTATCCTTTTCTTTTCCAAAGGGTGGTGCACTCACAAAATTGCGCCAGCAGAGTCAGCACGATCACGAAGGCTGTCAGGATGGCAGAGCTGATAAAATCCCTGGAGAGGGCAGGAGGCCAGCACTTGTTGGTGTGTTGCAGGAGCAGGTGTGTGTGTGCGTGTGTGTGTGTGCATGTGAGTGTTTAATTGTGTGTGTGTCAATATGTGTGTCAATGTGTGTGTTAAGGGGAGGGGGGGTGCACGCAAAGGTGTGCTGGGGTGCCTCAGCATGCTGCATACAAACATTGGCCAGCATGTCCGCAACAGTAGGCTCTAGCGAGCGTTGGGAATGGGTTTGCTTCATAGGACTCGTGGGCCCTCCACTTCACTCTCATCCAGGGCTACCTTGGAGCTACTGCATGAGGCAGCCGCAAGGTGGCCCAGCGGCTGCTTCTGGCTGCAAAGCACTAGGCGCACTTGCTATTGCATGCCATGGTGCTGCCATACACACCAGAGGGTGCAAGGCAGCACCCACCCAGGCTTACACTCACACACGCACATGCACACAACCTTGACTACAATGCCCTGTGAGCACTGTGTAAGCTGCTCTGCTGGTTGGCAGGGGGGGTGGACAGGCTGTTGCTGGCTGCAGGCTGCAGGCTACAGGGTATGAGTGCACCTGCCATTCCCTGGGCTTTCTTCACTTCTACCTCACCGCCCTCCTCAACGACTTGCTCCACCCGTCTGCATCCTCCTCAACCACTTTCCCTTGCTATCCTCACTGACTCCTTGCCTCAGGACCCTTGAGCTGCTTTCCTCACCGGATCCTCACATCCAGTCTTTCTCAACGGATTGTCCCTCCCATCTGTATCCTCCTCAACCGCTTTCCTTTGTTTTCCCCACTGACTCCCCGCCACCAGCCTTCCTTGACAGCTTGCCCCACCCCTCTGCATCCCAACCACCTCCCCCCAGACCCCTCACCTCCAAGCTTCCTCCACAGCTTCCACCAGGCCCTCGGGTGCAGATACCCTGTGTCCTTCAAAAAGGGAGGCATCAAGGCCAACCAGGCTGCTGGGCAGGAAGGTTGTGGCCGGGGTTTGCACGTGCACGACAAAGGGCGCGCCCGGCTGTGTGATGTTGAGGACAGCAGCATCCAGACGCGAGCCGTCAACCTGCAAAGATGGGACCCGCACAGGCAATCAGGCAATGACATGAACAGCAGCACTTGCAAGCACTCAGGCAATGGCAGCAGCACTCACAAGCACAACAGCAGGAGCACTTCCAAGCACTCTGGCAGCTCTCACACGCACACAGACATGCACCTCAGTATCCAGCTACGAGCCATCTAGGCACACATTTCATACAACACAAAAGCAAAAACAAACACGCAGGGCCCATAGGTAAGAGCACCGATATGCAAGAATGCAATTTACATGCATGCATGTGCAGACACGCGCAAACGCACAGGCACGCACAGCTTTAGATGGAGATGAGCTGTGCCCATTCAGGGCATGCAGGCATGCAGAGGCTTTTGCTAAGCTTGTGAGCGTTTTCATCCTTGAGCATGAGCATGCAGGTGCTTGCAGAGCAAGAGTGGGCTGCCCGGCTTGGACGCAAGGCCCTGAGCATGAGCTCTGGAGCACAGGCTTGTCAGCCTTGTAGCAGGCAAGCGCTTTTGCAACATGTTTCTGGCAGCAGCGTGCAGAATGGGGTGGTTATTTGAACTTGGCATTTGGATCAAAGGCAAAACAGCCATGAGCATTCAGAAATAAGCCAGGGGGCGCTGTTTTTGGAGCAGTACCCCAACCCAACTCCATGCTTCTTGGCATCTTGAAGGAGCCTGTGATTTGACGAGGCTGGCTTGTTCATGGTAGATGAAAGCATCAAGCCCATCAAAAGCATTGATTCCAAGTTGGAATCATCTGAATAACCAGAAAAAGAAACAAAACCCATGCGAGGCGCATGTTGCATGGCTTGTGGAGTTGAAGGGCCCCAATCCCCATACCAACAGGAGCAGAAGCTGACAGGGCAATCAAGGTTCACTAATATTACAACTATAGATTTGACTTATCATAGCACCTGCCAAGACTTGAGTTCACTGGTACAGGAACAGAGTGTTCAAGCGCGAGGCATTGACTGACCCAGGGCAGTTTGTACAAGGAGACCTTCCCCCCAGCTGATGACCCCTCACTCACCAAAGGAGCAGGCGGAGGGGAAATCATGGGCCTGTCCACAATGACACCCGCAGCTTCTGAAAAGTCGTTGGCATAGCGCGTGCCTGGGTCAGGTACCCAGCTGAGGCGGGTCCACTCTGCTGCTCCTGTGGCTGTTGCGTACGTGCTGGGTAGGCGGGCAGCCATGTGTCGTGTAAAAGACAGCACCTGTGCGGGCATCGGTGGGTTGGAGGAAGGCAAGCTTGCTTCAGAGGAAGTGAATGGGCGGTGCCATGCCAACTGGGATGGTGGCTGTTTGTGGGGTGCCATGACCACAAGGTTCATTCAGACAAGCGCACAGCATGCATGTTACAGGAGCAGACACCTACATGCGTACATCCAAGCATGCACGTGCAGTGGAGGCGCGCACACAGCGTGGCAGCTTCTGGCCGACAGACTCATATATTCTATCCTATTCTGTTCTGTCCTATTCTGTTCTATTCTATTCTATTCTTTTCTTTTCTATTCTATTCTATTCTACTATGATCTCGGAGATGCACACCTGCAGGTGGCCAAATGAACGCAAGATGCCAGTCGTACACGCAGGTCCCGACCACCCTGGGGTGATGGCCACAGCAGTGACTGCGCACATCAGGCCTGAGCTGCTTATGGTGGCGATGCTGGCGCCCAGCAAGGCGATTGAAGCAACCTGAAGCGGGGCCGGCATGATGCGTAGTGTGGATGTGAGTGCAGGCAGTCACATATGAGGACCAAAAGTAGTGTTACTCCCAGGCAACTACAGGCATATGCTTGTGACCTATCCAGGTGCTTGCAACTTGGATTCAAGGACCCAGCTTTTGCTGGAAATCAAAATGAGAGTCTGTTTATCCTGTCAAATATGATTCAAATTCCTGGAAAGGGTCAAAGGAGCATGTTGACAGGAAGGGTTCAAATTCCTGGGAAGGGGCAGAGGAGTATATTGGCAGAAGTAATGGCATCATGGGACGGTGAGCTTCTTTGCCTTACCATGCTGCTTACATGAAAGTTGTGTTATTTACCGTCTTACAAGAGAGGACTTTTGAACTGCAAGCATAGGCATGTCCAGGGTCACTTGACGTAATGCTTGCAAGCCTCAATGGACCTCTTCCTGCCACCGTCCCCGCTCACTTTGAGCGCCCGGGATGGAATGCCAACCCTCAATTCGTCGGTCCTGGTGCCTGCAGGAACAGTCAAATGCAAGCTATTGTGTGCATGCTGCAAGGTCGACAGCAGGGTGCAAAATGTCGAGGGTAAAGCTTAGCTCATGCCTTGATGCACACACAAGGCCAATAATGTCCTGCTCTTGCACGCTGCCGTCCATCACCCACAGTTTGCCTCAGCACATTTTCCCAAGCGCTGCCTGCGTTTGCTTCCTTTGCTTGCCCATATCCCAACTGCACACACCTGTGCTTGTGTGCACACTCCTGCTTGTGCAGCTTTCCTGCGCGTGCACTTCCCTTATGCCGTTCTTTTGAAATTGCCGCCGGCAGTGTGAGCAGCATGCGCTCTCATAACACACAAGCACACCTGCATTGCCCGCAAAGTCTGCAAAGCCGACCAGCCGAAGCCGCGTCTCCGCCCCCACGTCCCCCTCCAGATGGAAGCGCGTGTGCTGCGTGGTGACTGTCTGTGCGCTCATCACGCTTGCTCTGAAGGACTCCATTGTGCCCAATCCCAGGGGGAGAACGGGCTCGCTGAAAAAAGCGTCCACCTGCAAAGCGATGTCCAGTGGTGCGACCATACAATGCAAAATAGACAACCCCTTTCCACAACTGGAAAGAGATGGGCAGGGGTGGCACTCAATTAAGCCGTAAGCGAGGCTTAAGGTGAGCTGCACTGCTGTGGTCAGTGAAGCGGATGGTGATGGGCACGGGACATGCTACTTTGGTGTACGGTGAGGGTTAGAGTGATGGTAAGGAGTGGTGAAATGAGAAAGTTTGGTGAGATGGCTGGGGCATGAGGGTGAGGTTTGGAAGAGGGTGTGCTGAGGGACCTGAGCAGTGCTTGCTTCCTTGCTGCTGAGATAATCGGGGCCATCCAGTGCACCTCCTGCACCTGTGGCCATCAGCCTGATGAGCAGCCTCGCCATCAGCCCGCGCTCTAGTGCATTCTAGGGAGGTGCGACGCGTAAAAGGGGGGGGGGAGACGACAAGGTGGCAGCATGGGCAGGGCGTCAAGTTTGCAGCTCTGCGATCGAGAGGCCTGCTAGATATGATGCAGGGGCCTGCAACACAGGATGGAATTCCATCCTGAAATTCTTTCTCAGCAGCCTCCGCTACATGCCATAATGCTGCTCAATCAGACACGAGGTCCTGACATACATTCTGCGCGGTGAAGCTTAGCTGGGCCCATGCATGGAAGCATGCTGAATAGAACTGAAGCATGTTTTGCAGCTGCATTTTAAACTGATGCCAAGATCACCACCTCTTCCATTAAGCAGGGGAGCAGATGCTGGATATGAGTGTGGTGGCCCCAATTGCTGCTGGCGTCAAGAGATCTTACCTGGAAAGTTGGATCAGTCAGTGAAGGAGTTGATGTGACCTCCAGACGAGCCTGTACAGCACCCAGTGAAAGCAAACAGGTTAAGATGCAAAGTGGCGCAGACGGGAGGAAAAATGAATTGACTGGGCAGGCTAGAATTGATGTAGACGGGACACCAGCCAGGCAGCACCGGCTGCCAACCTTGTAAGAATCAGGGACACCAGTCAGTAACCAGCCATGTGAGGATAACAACACCAGTCGCCAGCCTTGCGATAATCGGGGACACCAGCTAGGCATTGCTAGCCGCCAACTTTGTGACAATCACTTTGCTCTAGATGACTGAGCGCTCCTGGCAGCATTCTCCTCTAGATGACCTTGTGACAATCACTTTGCTCTGTATGACTGAGCGCTCCTGGCAGCATTCTGGCACGGTCACTGCTGGAGCAGGGAGAGGCACCGGCATGCATCTGCACAAGTCCTCAACACAGCACCGCGCAGTTGTGATGCAACCACCCGCAAGTGACAGGCCCCTCAACAACTGCTCACAGTTAGTCACAGCCACGAGCAGGCACAAGGGCAGAAAGAGGAAACGTCGGAGAGTGTGGAAGAACTCACAGTTGGCTCCTCGCCATCCATGGTGACGTCAATGAACTGACGACTAGTGTCTGCGTTACATGGGTCCTCTTTCAGGACAAGCCGAACGCGCCCCGCTGAAGGCGCCTCTATGGCGACCTGCAACGTGCACGTGGATGGACATGCGGGACATCAACAGCGTAAACAGGATGGAGATCATTGAGCGCAGCTAGGGATGGGTAAAAAGGGTCTGATCAAAATGCCAAACAGGCTCTTAAAAAGCTCAACAGAGCCTCAACGAGGGTCTGCCAAACCTCATTTACCCATCCCTAATATACTGTATTGCACACACAATGCACTCCCGTTAAGTATTTGTTTTGAAGGCCTCAAAACAAATGCTGGACGGGAGTGCATTGTGTGAGCGAGAGGTGTGTGTCACCCAATGGCAGGTCATCTATCAGAGCACAGCATGTGCACAGGACAAGGCCTTAAGAAGGTGCTGTGGAGGCAAGCAGCCTGTACGGAGCAGGAATGCAGAAGGTCGCAAGACCTTTCACGTGAAATGAGAAGGGAGCAGCACCGTCGCCCTCCAGCACTCTTGTGGCCATCCACTCGTCGCAATTCCCCCTGCACGCCTGCCCATGCCCGCTTCTCTTGCAGTTGCAGCCTTTCAATTTGCATCCAAGCAGCTGCCTATGAATTCCTTTGCATGCCATGGACGTCCACTCACCCTGTAAAGCGTGCCAGCTGCGTCCAACTGCTGGGCGCTACCCTCCCGGACAACCCCCCCCTCCTCCACGCCCAGCACGCAGCTATACCGGGCATCAGTGCACCCAGTGCGGAGATCAAAGGACTCCCCAAATGACACCACGACCGAAAAGCCCTGTTCACTCGGTGCATGTGCATGCAAGAAGTGGGCGCGCGCAGGCGCGTACAGTCCCGTGGGAGGGACGCGTTGCGGACACTGGGACAAAGGTGCCTGGCTGTTGACGCTCTGCAAGCAGCAGGGAGCACACGCAAGCGCATGCTTGGGCATTCCCGTGTATGTGTGCGTTTGTCTTGTGTTTGCCGGCCCGCCTGCTTGTCTGTACGCATGTGCTCATGCACGTATACATGCATACGTGCACGCGTGCATACTGCCAGCATACAGGCACTAGGCAATTCTCCGTCTAAAACATAAGACTTATGAAAGAGGTGACATTGTCAGCAATCTCAAAATATGCAGACAAATAAAAGAACGCAAAACTCCCTAACATGCAAAAACTGGGTGCATCCTGCCATCTCCTAGCCTCTTAACAATTGGGCTTGACATGGCTGGATGCTGGAAGAAGCTGGGAGGCCCTCATCACTGCCCCACCCCGAAGCCTACATGAAGGTAACAGACTTGGTGTGGTTCCATCCGCTGGCTTGCACTGCATCTTAAGTCAAAGCCAACACAGCATACCTTGTATCTGAGACCCATTCTGGTAACTGTAGGCGCCGGGCCATACTGTTGCATCAGAGATGGCTCAGTATTAAAGAGCGAACTTGCGTCAGCAGTGCTTGCCCTCAGCAACCTGACGAATCCACCCACTGCATTGCTGTTGCTGCCTGGAAGCTCAACCTGTGTGTTGAAGCGTGTGGGCGTTTGTCTTTATTTGTTTATTCATGTGTGAATATGTTTGTATGTGGGCAAGTGTGCATATCTGCTTGTTAGTTTGTTTGTATGTGAGCGAATGTGCATGCAAGTGCTTGCATGTACGAGTGCAAGTGTACAAGGAATCCCTAAAAAGCATGGAAAGGGCAAAACATAACGGCAAGCAAATTGGACACTGATGACAGGAACACCATCAACAAACAGAGGGCAGTTTGAGCTTTTTGGGTGGCAGATATGTAAAAAAGTTACTAGGTGCCAGCAAACCGGACGCGTCTATTGAGAAGCCATTCATCCAAAATTCAAACAGCAACGTAAATACCCCTCTGCATCTGTAAGCTCATGCTTGTTTTGGGGTTCTGGGATTGTGCGCCCCAGTGCCCAACATGTGCACAAAGGTGGGTACCCTGGGAGTGCATGCACCCGTGGTCAAAGGTGTTTGAGGGCGTTTAGGATGCCCAACATGTGCACAAAGGTGGGTACCCTGGGAGTGCATGCACCCGTGGTCAAGGGTGGGTACCCCGGGAGTGTGCCCATCCGTGCCCACCAACGTGTGCACAAGGGTGGGTACCTACCTCGGTTTCCACAATGATGGAGCCCTGCGTGATGCCCAGAAGCGCGACATTCTGCTCAGCGACGCCCGCGGACCTCGACAAGGCCCTAAAGAAGGAGATCAGAAGCAGGGTGTGCGCTGTGAGCTTGGCAAAGAGTGCGCGCTCACCTGAAGGTGAAGTGCTTCCCTTACCAGGTAACTAGCAGCGCACATGGAAGGAAGATCCACTGTAGCAAGCAAACTACCCAGGCCTAATTGCAAGAGTGCGTGCCGGTGTCATTGTGTGCGTTGGTGCAAGCATGATTATGTGGTGGGTACATTCAGACATGGGAAGGTACCCAGTGTTTTCTCACATTCTCACATTCTGCGCTCTCCACGGGATGCGAAGATAGAACAGGTCAGACAGCAGACGAATCGAGTTTAATTGCAAGTGTTTTCCCATCCCAAATGAGACAGAATCACACCTCTACCCATGTTGCTGGTTCAGCTCTCGACCAGCACTGCTTTGTACCCATGAGCCTCCGTCTAGGCAGCGCACCAGGCGCTCTGTACTTCTGCAAGGGCTCAAGGTCCTGCACCATTATCTAACACCCTGATGGGCAGAACGCAAGCGCAACTCGTTCCCCTTTTCCTCCTCCTCCTCATCCGTATGACATCTCCAGACCCGCAGCGGAGACCTGTCAGCCTCCCCTGCACACACCAGCCGTTGCACCGCCCTACCCCCACCTCCTGTGCTGCTCCCGGAAGCGCAGCTCCTCCTGCCCCCCATCCCGCTGCAGGTCCTGCAGGCCGCCTCCCGGCCACGAAAACGTGGCCGACACCACTGGCAAAACTGGGCCGCCGCCAGGCCTTGGCCGGGTGGGGGCGCTGCCCTGCTGCTGGCAGGGCTCACCCAGACCCGAGCCAAACGTAATGATGGTGGGGGCAGAGGCGCCGCCAGGGGCCCAAGGGCTGGGCAGGGGGCCGCACAGCCGTGGGTTGCTGTCCAGGGCGAGCGCGGTAAGGGCGTGCATGCCTTCCGCCCACGAGGCGGGGATCGTGCCACTTAAGTCATTCAGGCCAAGGTCCAAGTCCTGAAGGGTTGCGGGGTGTGGGCAGGGCAGGCGCTGGGTGTGGAGAGGTTAGGGGAGAGAAGGACTGGAGGACGGGAGGGCAGGCGCGCGCGCGGGCCGTGCGCACTTGTCAAGCATGAAACTGGTGCCGGCAGGCCTGGATCAGTGCAAAACTGTGCTGGGTGAGTTTGGCACATCGCGCACACTTGAGCATCTTTGGCAGCAGCTCTGTTGTGTGCAGCTCCTGCATCTGGAACGGGCACACTCAAGAGGTTCGGAAGGTTACATACTTTTGGAAGCACTTGATTGAGGAGTGGCTGCAGGTAAGGGGAAGCAGGTGAAAGGCTTGCCCTAGCGGGCAAGATGCTACCCTGTCCACCAACCTCCAGGCTATTCAGGCCAGCATATGAGGATGGCAGCAGCCCCTCCAACCTGCAAGCACGGCAGAGGAGCAGCAAACGCAAAGTCAGGTTGAACGTGCAGTAAAAAACCTAATGGCTGCGGTCCATGCAAAAAGTCCGAGGGGAAGAAGAATGGGAGCAGGCGTAGCTGGACACTGGCACAACAGAGTGCCGCCATGGTTACGGAAAGCTGCCATCCTGCCTGGGAACAGGTGCCATCAGGCACTGTGTCACTACGCGCTGGGCACCATACTGCGGCAACCACTGGCAGCCACCAGAGAGCATGCGCGTGCACGCGCGCGTGCGCCACTCACTCGTTCCCAAGAAAGCTGGCCTTCTTGAGCAGGGTAATCTGGGCCAGCGTCTCAGGCAGTGGCCCCCTGAACTGCCTGAAGGACAGGTCAAGGCCAGCCACTTGAAGTGCCTCTGCGCTGCCCTGCTCGCATGTTACGCCCAGCCAAGAGTCTCCACACGGGTCAAACCCAACCCAGGACTGCTCCAGGGCCCCATCTCCACCCTCCAGCTCTGCCAGCATTTGCCGCAGTAGGGTCGCCTGGT
>LFCJ01002159.1_pt1 | contig 14116 bp, 18 predicted proteins | sample 643141 | NCBI WGS metagenome assembly LFCJ01 (sample SAMN03766243, study PRJNA286221) | soda lake metagenome | biome: soda lake; feature: Kulunda steppe; material: water; isolation source: sample B1-Br-g2 brine of Lake Bitter-1 | place: Russia: Kulunda steppe | collected 2010-07 | reverse complement strand
CTTTCTGTCTCACATTCTCTCATAAATCCTCCCTGCTGCACCTGCTTGCACCCCCAGCAACGGGTACGCACCTCCCTTGCAACATAAGTTGTGATCTATACCCCCGAGCTGCTTCCCTTGCTTTGCAGACAAAGGGGTCATTCCCCCCTTTCATTAAGACCACCAAAGGCTGCAGCTGCTGCGCCCTGAAGAAGCAGGCATCTTATCTCGGCCGCTTTCAAGCCCCCCCCCTGCCCCTCTCAAACCTCGCCTTTGCTCCATCCCCACCTGGTCACTGCCTGCCCCTGCCCTCCTCCGCAGCAAAGCCGGCAGCTGCTCATCCGCGCTTGCAGCCCCCGCCCTTCTCCGCGACACGCCTGGCAGCGGCTCATCCGCACTTGCAGCCCCATGCCGCGCATCTCTGGCGGCCCTAGGAGCGCACGGCGGGCGTCCCTTGCCCTTTGCTGCAGCCTCCTTGGCTTCTGCTTCGTCTTCTGCCGTCTCGATCCGGCCCTGTGCAACATAAACAGGGAAAGGATGGTCCCCAAATCGCAAAAGGGGTGATTCCCAGCGCGCACGCTTTACTTTACACAATCGCTTCCCTTAAGCCTCCTCTGCCTTGATGCAGGCCTGGGCAACAGACATCGGAGTCCACCTAGATACAGGAGAATTGGCACGCTCTTGAGCAGCCCTGCGATGTGTGTTCGCAATTTTTGGCACAGAAGCATGTCGCAGGACTGGCACGCTCCTGAGTGGTTCTGCAATGCTATTCCCACCTTGTTGACATAGAAGCCATTACTCGTGGAGCCATACTTGGGCTCTTTCATAGCTTCATGCGCCTCAAGCACCTGAAAACGCAACAATGCAACACACAGTGAGACCCACCAGTGCGCGTCGGACATAAATAGGGATCGGCGTTTGCAATTAGCGCTAATAATTTCAGATATAGCGCGCGCCAAAATTGAAAATCAAAAAGTCACCGCTGGCCCCAAGAATAAGGCCCCTGTCATACTGGCCGACATCCCCACCTAAGAAATCAGTAACCAGGTATTTTTTTAAGTGCTGGTTTTTCAGCCTTCGGGATGCAGCATTTTTAAAGGAGCTCGACGTTTTTTCCCGTGGGCGCAAATTCGATGTGTGTGAATATTTATGGATTTCTGACTGGGAAAACCCTAACCCTATTTTCCTAGGGATAGAGATGTGGCAGGCGGTCACACTGGATGTCAAGTTCACATCCCTCAGCCCGGTTTAGAGAATTTTCATTTATTTGTTTAGTGTCATGAACATCTGTTTGTTTTTGATAGCTCAGAGATACAGCAACAGATTGATTGACCAGTGAAGAATAAATGCTGCAAGGGGTGCACCTCATCTTTGGATTCACTAGCTTCCCGTCATCTTTGGAGGACCACCAAGCTTGAAAGCTCGTAGACTCGGTATTTATCTAGATTGGTGCATATCAAGCATGGATGATGCGCGCATGCGCACGTACACAGCGTGCACAAACCCAAGCAGGAGCGCCTGAGCATACTACTACGCAGTATGCCCAGGGCATGTTGTACACGCACACACCCAGCAGCATATGCGGCAAGCTGCATTGCACATTCCATGTGCAACAGCTTAGCTGAGGAGGTCAGGGCAGGGCTGCATCAAGCACCTAGGGAAAGCATCCTAGGGGGCTGACCTGACTCCCCTGTACTTCCACAGGGCCCAACTCATCCTTTGACCTCTCCTCTTGACCCTGCTTGTGATGCTGCAATCATCTTATGGTTGACCTGAGAAAAATGTCCAGTCCAATTTTGCTGCCCAGCTCCGCGGAAAAAATCCCCAGGCAAATTCCTGTGATGCACACCGTCCGCGGAGACCTCAGGGCTCTTTCGGCGATTTTGGGAATTTTCAGGGGGGTAGGGATTTGGGGGAAGGGTCCAAATCCCTGTTCAGGGATTTCTCTATTTTCGCGGCAGGGATGTGGGAGCAGTCACACCTGCCGCATCCCTCACGAAAACTTAAATGCAGGGATGTGGGCAGGGATGTCGTCAGGTGTGACTGGGGCCTAAAAAAATATAATTACGGCGTGTTTACAAAACCAGTTCAAATGTAACAATAAAACACCGTTTTGTGTTTACAACACCGGTTTCTTTTACAGATGTGCAAAAAAAAGGACCAATGTGTAAAAAACACATTTGCAAACCATCCCCGGGGAAGCGTTAAAATTAAGGGACCGGTTTTATTCCCGAAACTGAGAAAAACCTTCTAATGGCTTTTGGCAATAATCCTGTGGCCTTAGAAGGCTTGGAAAGCAAGCTGGGAGAAGATAAAAGGGTTAGTGTAAACACAACAGGTTTGCAAACACAGGTTTTGAATTCCGACCGGTGTTTATAAAAAGCCCTTGATTCTCTAACTGGAATCGGTTGTAAACACGCCGTTATTCAAATCATTTGGCAGGCATCTTTTATGTAGACGAGCCATAGATATTTGATCTGGGGATGGATGGCATGCAGCCCCGTGTCCAGGGCAGTGCCATCCCTGCAGACCTCTTCAAGAGGACGACAGCAGTTCCCCTTAGGAAGTGGTCAAACAGGTTTACAATGAAGATTCAGATTTAGCTGGAGTGGGGCTTTGTAATAGAGCGCAAATGTTGCAAGCCAATTGGCTTGGTTGCAACCTAAGCCCCGAGAAATCCAGGATGATGCAGCGTCACAACTGCATACAGCAAGCACTGGAAGCAGCAGGGGTTTGTACAAACCCCAAGGAGCACGCCAGGGAGGAGGAGGAGAACGAGTTGAGGAGGATCCTCCGGAGTTAGACTACGTTGGGAAGCCAGTTGCCAAGAAGCAGCATATCAAGTCCTTCTTAATGGGCCCCGCACAGCACAAACATTCCATTGTCTCATGGCCATTCATTTATCAATTATGAGGTCCCCTTCATCAAGCTGGAGTGCCCTGCGCTTGAATGAGTTGAGTCCACGCAAACAGCTCCATGCAGCGAGCAGTAGGAGCACCAGCACCAGCACCAGCAAAAAGATTTGAAGAGCAGACAGTAGAAGAGAGCAATCAGCGTTGGGCAGCAATCAGCACTTGAGAGCGGACAGCTAGGGAGTGCCTTGGAACACAAGCATGTTCTTCAGATGCACCTGATCTAAAGGGCCAACCTGTCAACATTATATTTTTTTAAGGCAGCATTTGAAGGGGATATCCAGGGCTGTCGTAAGCGTCAAGGGAATTGAGGAATGAGGGGCCCAGGGGTACTAAGGCATGTGCCCGCACATGAGTAGGAGTGAAACCCTAGTGCCAGAAATAGCGCTATATCTAAATGCTAGAAGCCCCCAGCCATAACAGATGTTTTTTCTTCACTTTCATTTCTTGTATGGGGGCATTATACAGGGAGCTGAACCTCCCTTCCGGTTTTGATGCCAAAATTCGAAGTGCAAGGTGGAGTCCTGGTAGATATAGCAGCTAAAATATAGCAATATATAGCGCTATATCGCGCTATACGCCGATCCCTAGACACTAATATGCTGGATCTTTCTGGCTGATCAGCAGCAAAGCAGCTTGACCTATGATCCTGTATCACCAAGCGGGGTGTGGCACAGGACTGGCACAGGCCTGGCACAGGCCTGGCACAGGAATCACCCAGCCGGGTGTGGCACAGGAAATCGAGTAGAAGAAGAGGGTGAAATGCGTGCAAAGCAGGAAGCTCGGACATGGTGCTCATCATTATCAGTTCAGCATGTCCCTGGTATGTGCTCCATCAAGTCAGCTGAGGTCGTATCAGTCCCTTTTACCCAACAGCGAGCGTGTAAGGATACGTCCCCTCACACCACCTGGTCGAGGCAGTGCCACATCCAGGTGTTGGTATGATGCCATGGCTACCCAATCCAGGTGCCAACCCAGCAATGCATACCCCAGTGTCATCCACAAAAGTCGTGACGCCATGGCCACCCAATCCAAATGTCATCCCAGCAATGCATACCTCAGTGTCATCCACAAAGTCTGCCTCGTAAGTCACAAACTTTCGGCGCTTGGGCCGCCTCTTTGGGGACATTGGGGCTCCATTCCCACTGCTGCGTCCTCCGCTGCAAGGAGGCGCACAGGTGTGGGAAGGGGCGCTGAGCCACGGTCGACCTAGCAGAGGTTTCTCTGGGCATGCGTGCTGTACTGCAGCAGCTGCCCTCATCCTTGAGGGTGCCTTTGCTAACACAATGAGAGCATGCCTATGCTAACACAATGAGTGCTTGCGCACACCTGACGTGCACCCCACCCTCGCCGCCACTGGTGACTGCAACGTCGCTTGCACAGCTTGCATCCTCCAAATCCTGCAAATTTGCCAGCACAGGGACATATGGGGAGGACATTGAGCCTGACTGAAAGCGCATCCTGTGAAAAGCACCCCTTTGGCCCACACAGCCAGCTCACAGTTTCTTCACAGAACATGCTTCAGGAGGCAGTCCAGGGCGCTGCAGGGTAAGCTCACAGCTTCCGGTCCTCGCTCAGAGGAGTGAGCAAGAGACAAAAGCGTGCCAATCTTGAGCAGCCATGACACACAGGTCCAAGTTCTTATTGGTAAGCGACTCGCTGTGCGTCGCATCCCTGCCTGCACATGGGCACCACTGGCATTGTGACGCTGTTGCTGCTGCACGAGGAGCAGCACGGCAGCACCAGGGCTTGCCTCTGTCTGCAAGCGTTTCCCACACCAAGCAGCCTCCCTGCACTCCTTTCAGTGGGCAGGTTTGTATCTCATGGAACATGCTCCACCCAAATCCATGCTTGCCTTGAGCCGTGTATGACACAATTTTATGCCCTCACCCTAGTTTCCTCTCCCTTGGCATCCCTGCCAGTTACCTCACCCCATGCCCCAAGAAGGCCCCAAGACAAACATGCGCCCATACTGGCGATTGCAGGCCCACAAAATGCCAAGATATTAACCATTTGTCATTACCAGCACGCGCATACACATAAGGCATGCACCCACCGAGCTGCCCTTCTGGTCAGTGTCTTCGCTGGCTGAGCCTGATGAGAAGCCCTCAGAATCAGAGGAGCTCTGCAATATAGGTGAGACATATGCAGGCATGATTCAGGTATGGCAGCTAGAATAAGGAAGAAGAAAGTAGGTCCCGAAAAAGCAGATTGGCGAGGTGTCTCTGCAAATGTGCACCCTTGCCATGGCTGAGCCCCCCAAATCATTTTCTTACAAGTGCAAAAACTTGTAGGAGGGCAGGTCAAGAGACCATCTACCCCTAGAAATTGGGCAGCATTGCTTCTGAAAGTGCAGGGATCCAATCGTGCACCCGATGCAGCAGAAGATCACATGACAGGGCCGGCATTGCAATGCACTTGACCAGTCACAGGAAGAGCTGCGCATTATGTTTGGCTGACCTGATAACAGCACTGAATGCATGGCAGAGGCACATGGGCGGCTCAGCATGTGCAGGAGCTTGTTCACAGTACGTGCGATTCTGTCGAGCCTAGAGGATGCGCATCCACTTACCAAATCACTGTCAGGGGGTGATACACCCTCCTGCTCCTGTAGATCCTGCTGCCTCTTCCTTTTCTCTTGCTCCAGTACCTGTGAGAAGGCCAGGCGCAGGGTAGGCAAAACAAGTGTGGAGGCGAGGCGCGCGACCATTTACGTCACCTGTCCGACACAGCTGTCCCTTGTGCAGGCGCGAAAGAGGGTGGTGCCAACCTTGGAGTAGGAGACAAAGCTGCAAGTAGACAGGTCAAATTGCATGCGCCGCATGGGAGGGTCCAGTGGCGGTGCAGGACTCTTGGCGGCATTCCCCTTGAGCGGCGCAGGAGCGGCTGGACCGAGCTGGCTGCTAGTTGTGGGCCCTAGCACAGGCATTGGAGCAATCCTACGTGGCTGCTGCATTCTTTATTGGCCTCTAGGGCGGTGGAGTTCCCTCGCCACACCACTGGAGTCTGGGTGCCCTAAATCAAAGGGGCTCTCCTAGATCAGCACAAATCCCAGATTCTGTGTGAACTGATTAGCCTCTAGGTGGCCTGCTGAGTGGCTTGGCAGAGAAGGAACGGGGCCTGTCATTTCTTTGGAGTCTGAGTTAAACGATTATACATATGATATTAAAAATGGGAAGTACACATTCTTATTGCACGGCTAACGATTTTAAAATCTGGTTGGCAAACCCTGATCTGGAGAGAAAATCCTGGTGAGAGGCACCTCCATCGTATACAGACATACTGTGGCATTCTTTTTTAATGAGATTTATTGATGCCCCTTCCCGCCTCGTTCTTCATCAAGCTGGGGGCAGGATGTTTCTTCCTGGGGGCAGGCATGGAGCTCTTCATGATTAAGACAGGCTTCTATGATGTGTGAGTGCTCGAAATAATCAAGAGCCCTGGTTGGTAGCATGCCTGTGGCTTAGAAGCGGGCAGAGAGCAGGGCGACACTCGCCCCGGTAGTTGTTGAGTCAGGGGGAACTTTGTGGAACAATGGTGCTGTGATGAGGCAATATGGTAGATGCACATGCGGGTGTGTTTGCGGGTATTTGCCTGTACTCATATAGGGTATGTGCGCAGCACACAACTCTCGCACTCTCACATGGAACAGGACAGACACGCTTTGAAAGACATTTGCGCGCGCGCACACACGCACACACACTCATACACACTCGAGCACATATTGGCACAAAAGACACTTCATTGGATGGACAAATCTGAAGGCATCGCACCCTCACAGTTGACTGTCCTGCTTTGTGCACCCTCGCCCCCACGCTTTGCCTGGTGAAGTCCTTGCAAATCAGATACCAGGCACAAGGTGCTGATGCATGAGACCCTCAGCAACCTGTGACCCCCTGCAGGGTTTTGCGCAATGAGGCAGAGCGCTGGCAAGAGAATAGAGAGGAGCAGCTTGAGTTTGGTGCTCGTGTAGCCCGTGAATTAGAAGCTAAGGGGATCGAAGTGCCTCCTTCACTGCAACGCTTCAGAGGCGCTAGCAATCCAGCATCTCAACAGGCGGCCTCACAGCAGGACTGATCAGGCCACAGCCTCAAAGCCAGCTCTACATAACAGATTTGGTCCCTCACGGCAAGCAAGCTTCGTGCCCCAATCATCCATTCACCCCCTTTTTTCAGGCCATTCACTGCAGCAACCCGCCGAGCAGAGTGTAGGACAGCATTACTGACGAGTCACTGACACGCCCCTGACACGCCCATCTCACGACCCCGACCCCAGCACAGCAAGCACCTCAGGTCTCCCAGCCCCAGCTCAGTGAGGCAGCACACGGCGTGTCGTAGACGCGCTCCCCGGCCTCTGCTCCAGACATCCCCTGCTTCCTGTGTGCACGCTGAGCAAGCAAGCAGCGTTCATGGACAAGCTACATAACCTCATGCAGTCTGGCACAGCAGGCGGCCCCCCAGGCATGCCCAGCTTGAAGTCTATGCTCGGCCCTGAGTTTGTGGGGCAGGACCTGGCCAAGCAGGCAGACAAGCTTTGGCGCTTCCTTGACAACGTGAGCACCGCCAGCTGTCCGCTGGCACCCAGGCTGCTGGTGCCCACACTGGCTGCAACCCTGCTGCAGCGTGTGAGATCGCCAGTGCTCCTTACCATTGCACCTTTTGCAGCTGTTGCCAAGTGAATTAAAACGTTGTTGCTGCTCCTGCAGAGCGGTTTTCAGTCCATGGTTCCTCGCCTGTACTAACGCAGCCGTGGTGCATATTTCCCTGTTCGCAAGCTCGCTTATGAAACAAATGCTCGAATGCTTCTGGGATCATCCGCCGATCATGAAGACCTACTGAGATCCTGTCTCTTTTGCTCACAACCAAGTGGATTCACCCAGTGACGACGTGCACATGTTAGCGCAAGCATATCACTGCGCCTGCATGCTCGCACGTGTATGCGCACACACACACATGCTTCCCTACCCGTACAGTGTACAACACGCGTACACATGTCCGATGTACACATGCACACATATGCACACAAGCGTACATAGCACGTGCACACTTGCTGCACACGCGCGCACAGCTGGCCGAGGACGACCCCGAGGCGTACGCAGACTTCCTTCAGTCCCAGGTGCGCGCTGCTGAGGAGGAGCAGAGCCGGCAGGTGGTCAGAGGCAGCAGCGCCCAGGTCCTGGTTGAGGCCAGGATGGCCGGGCCCACACAAGGCACAGGCGTCCTGCATGTCTGGGCGGCACGGGATGGTGAGTGCAGCTGTGTGTGCAAGTGGCCTTAGAAATGGGCATACTTCAAGGGTGACGCCTCACGAATTGTGGATTTTTAAAGCACGCGCTTCCACAAGATCCCATGTGTCAAGGTATGTCTGGCCTCACCATCGCAGTCAGCAGGCCCAGGCTGGCCCGGGCACTGCCGGCGGTAGGCAGGCTGTGAGTGGGGCAGGCTGTGAGTGGGGAGTAAAGTAAAGAGGCCCAGTAAGGAGCCTCAGCACACACGCAGCCAAGCAGTGAGAGTGTGGATGGAGTTGGCGTCCATAGAACGCAAGCTGCAGCGAGCCGAGCCTGTGAAGCGCACCTGTCCACATGTCAACAGTAGGCATTCATCATCCTAGACGCACTGCGCACACGCTTGCTTGCACAAGCCATTTAAAGCGCACGATGCTCAGGGGGGGGGTGCTATGCAAGCCATGTTTGCCCGGCAGGGAAAAAGCATGTGCATGGTTGCAATCAGCTGCACAAGCTGTGGGTCCAAGGGTTAAGCTGTGCTGTGAGGCTGTGCTGGAAGATGCTCGCAGCACACCATCGTGCTAAACCCAAGGTTGCCACTTTTTTCCTGCTTGCCAGCAGTCCCAAGGGGGTGCATGGCTGAGTGCTTGAAGCAGCTTGCAAGTTGGCACAAAGCAGCAGCGCTGCAGAGGCCGGTCCGCCTGCTTGGTTGGCCCATGAGCTGGATCTGATGAGACAGCTACCTACCACTTATGTGCGCCGAACCTCACTGGAGGCTCACTACCGGCTAAGCTGCCCTGGATACAGCCTTGAAAACCTTACCTACCACTTACGTGGCTGCTATGGTCTTGACTGCCTAAGCCCGAGCTTTCTTTGGCCTTTCACGCTGCTTGTGCAGCTCGTGCAGCCCTGCACGAGTTGTGATGGCCTGTCCACATGCATGCATGCACACAAACAGGCGGCCTCGTTCCGATGGCCACTGTGGGCCATGGAGCTGCTGAGATTGATGCATATACAGCCTCCTGGGCAGGCGCCAGCGTACCTATGTTTGAGGGTGGTGCGCCTGAGCCCCCCTCTGCCCCAGCTAGCATCCAGCCTGGAGCAAGCACTGCAGCAGCCACCCCCTACCACATCGGTGCGTGCACGCATGCTATGTGTCTCCTCCAAGTGCCCGTCCATGCGTGGGGGATTCCACGTTTGAGGCTTGCACTGGCTAGGCCACTGGTGCATCAATTCAGCATTCATTTAGCTCGATGGAGTTTGTGTTGCCTATCTATGTAGGCCTTGTGGTGCTCAAGTCTGGGAATGAGCTTGACACTTGCTCCTGCCGTGTTCCATGCTCACCGTGCTTTGGACCGTGACACCTGGGCCTGTCTTTGTTGAACTTTCCAGGTGTTCACCCAAAGCTCATGCCCATGTTGGCCCTTAACCAGCCGCCTCAACTAAGGCCTGTGCTAGTGGAAGCCGCTTTTCAATTCATCGAGTCCCGCTACCCCTTGAGGTTTGACCGACTTATGCCCTATGTCTTCAAGGTACGCCTTCCACACTGAGGTTCCTTTATTTGCCAGCCAATGCTTGGATGGCCTCTGTGATTGATAGAATGCAACCTGCAGCTTGTGAAGGCTCTGTCTACCCCTGGTACCAATCAAAAAAGGACAGGCTCCCGCAGCCATGCATGCATCTGCAGCCAATAATAATACATGCGCACACACACACGCGCACACACACACACCTGCAGCCAATAATAATACATGCGCACACACACACGCGCACACACACACACCTGCAGCCAATAATAATAGATACACATGCACCTGCAGGTGCACACTGGACAAGTCTCATCGGCAGCCACCAGAGCGGCTGTAGCTGCCTCCCAGGCAGGTGGAGCGCCTTCGGCAGGCACACCCCATGATCTGCTCCAGGTGTGTCAGACACTCTTCCAAGCAGCCTCTGGAATGAGGGTAAATTAAGCCATAGTGCGCTGTGCATCCGCCAGGTAAGCAATTGCTCTGGTGGCGTGCCATGCGCTGGTTCTCTCCTCATGCATGCCTTATTCTTTGTTGAGTGTCAAAGGGGTTGGCAAGCACGGCTCAGCACAAAGGTCGCAGACAAAACAAGTGCATTTTTCCTACATCACAAATATGTGCGCCTTTAAACCTCTCGCGTCTGCACCACTATGCACCTCCCAGGCCATGGCCGGCCTGCAGCACTCTGGCCACGTCAACCATGAATCATCAGGCACTGGGATCCTTGGCGCACATCAGCCTGGCGCCCCTGTGTGCCAGCAAGGCAACAAGGAGCTTGCCAAGCAGCTCATAGAGGAGATCCATGTTCAGCAGTCCCAAGAAGAGGGCAACCAAGGAGAGGCAAGGCAGGGGAACAAGGTCCTTGGGGTGAGTGGCGTATTCTTGGCTGAGGTTCCAGTTTTGTGTAGCGCAGCTGCCTTTCATGTCCTCACCCATTGACATCCCTTGTCTTCGCTTCAAAAGGTAGATGACTGTACGGTCCTCGCACCAGTCACATACCACCAGGGGACCAGGACATGGAGCTGAAAGTCTGACAGATACCTTGTTGGACAACACGAGCCTTGTTTGTTGGTTGGCTGCTTGGTTGGACTCGGGCCCCAGCAATTTGGTGCAAGAAGGTCCTGCTCTTCTTGGGCCTGGTAAAATTGCAACAACCCTCCCAAATCCACCCCTGCGTTCTGGTCCAAGGAAGTTGGCCTTGTCAATGTCTGCACACGCAGGTCCAACAAGGCATGGACAAGGAGGGGCATGATTGCTTCATCATTGAGGCAGCCTTGCCTGAGGCTCATGGCGTGCAAGATGTGGGTGTGGAGTTCATGGACAGGCTCGGGGGTCTACAGGGAAGCCAGAGGATGAGCACCCTTGTCTTGAGGCTGGAGGGGGCAGGATGGTCTCAGACGGTCGAGCTTCCCTGCATGGTGGATGACAGCAGGTGCGCTGCCAAGTTTGACAAGCGCAAGCAGGTTCTGAAGGTGACAGTGCCCAAGGCTGGCTCAGGCGCCTAGCAGATCAAGAACTGCAAGGACACCCACGTCCACTACTCATTGAGCCATACTTACTGTCCGGAGCACCATTACTTTTTGTTACTTTTTTTCCATGCATATCAAAGGTCATTACAGATGTTTGCTCCGTGTGTCCATTCACTTGGTTTTCAGGCATATATTTATTGAGATAGAAATTGTTGAGAATGGATTAGGTCGCATTTGGTGATTGCTGTTTGTCCGTCAGCAAGCTGGTTGAAATAAGGCTGTTGTCACGCTGAGAGACCGCAGCACGTCAAACAGACTCGTAGCATGACCATGACACACACGTCGCTCAAACACAGCTCTAGCTGTATGCAATCAGCTTGGCTGTTATGGCATCAAAGAAACGAGAGCAATTCAGCGAAGCGTTTACAAGCTTAAACGCCAGTCTTGGCATTAGACTGAGCAGTTTGTAGCGCCAAAAAGCCATGGCAGGCGATGAGGACACTTGTCAGGCCTGTTACCTTAAGTCATACCGTAAGCACACTGGACTGGACAGGTCGGAATGGAAGGCACTGCCACGCCTGTTACCCCCAAGGGGCTTGGAAAGTGAGATGCGGGGCCCCTGGTGATCTTTCTGTCGAGAAGAGTGGCTACTGTGTCAGTTGTGGTTGAACTAAAACATGTGTGTGCGAAAGTGATCAGCTTTCGACCAGGGAAAGTGATCGGCCTGACATAGACATAAATAATTGATTGTTCAGACATAGACATAAATAACAAGAGTTGGCGTGCTCAAAGGGTAAGGAGAGCGAATAGACGCCTTGAAAATGACCACATCCTCAGCCCCGATGCAAGGATCTTTGCAAGGGGAGAGCAACAGCGCCTGGGTGGCGGACCAATTCGCGCGTATGTTCTACGATGTCCTGCAAAACCACCCCAACTTCCTGAACCGCTTCTACAAGGAGAACAGTCAACTTTCTGTGAGCCTGCCGTGGGAGCGCCAGCCCCTGGTCGCGCAAGGAGAGCAGGTGGGGCAGCAGCTGCAGTGAGATTGCCTTGTGCGTGGAAACTGGTCCTGAGGCAGGCCTCTTCTTGCTTGCATGTGCAACTTGAACTGGCAGGCCTATCCATGTTCTTGCTCACACACCTGTCCCCCGCTGCCCCTCCGACCTCACTTGCCCTCCTGCCCCCCCCCTCCTACTCTCGCGTTCGCGCAGAATATACAGAAGGTCATCACGCAGACCGTAGCCCATGCTCAGTGTTTGCCGCAGCACGTCGACTCCATGTTTTCCATCGAAAGAGGGGTGTGCATCCAGGTCGTGGGTTTCATGCTGCTGCAGGTACGTCCTCGTTTCAGCTTAGGTGCAGTAGCAGACGTGTGGGGAGGGGCCTGCACCGGGCCGAGGGGGAGGGGCGGGTACCGGTGGGCTGCAGGCATGCAAGGCCTGCTGAGTATCAGCTGTCACTTCCAAATCCCAAGCAGCTCTAACATTCTGCTCCTGCCTTTGCTTCTGCACCCTTGTTTCCCTACTTTCTTATTTCCTTGTCCTCAAACCGCCTCCGTAAATTGTCTGCGTCGGCTGGCTTTTGTGTGCACAGGGCAAGGAGTTGCAGTACATCCAGACCTTCTTCCTCGCAACCCAGGAGAATGGCTTCTTTGTGTTGAACGACATGCTCCGTGTCTTGCCAGCTGCCAAGGGTCACTCACCTCAGAGCGCCCCATCGCCCTTGCCCCCTGGTGTGTGCAGCAGCTGCAGCTGATTGTTGGGTCTGACCTCCAGCTCGTGCATGCACGAAACTGCCTGTAGAGGCAAAGGCTGCATGGGCTTGACAGGCACATGAAAATTTGGCAGTCCATACATTTAAGTCAACAACCGCTCCTGATCTTGCATGCAGCGTTAGCCCGCCCAGCTGTGCAAGGGGAGGTGGCGCCCTACGTCCCAAGCCCCAAGCTACTGCAGGTACACAGGGAGGATCCAGGCATCTGTTCTTTACTTTTCCTCATCAAAGATTATTTGTCCTATGTATTTGTGTTGTAATAGATGCCACTGCAAGGAGCTGTTTTGCTTGGCAGTTACTCCAGCTGGTGTTCCGCCTGGAGACATCAACAGAGGACGTCCTAGAAGGCCTGCCCACCTAGCTTGCATTCCTGCTTGCCTAGTGACTGAGCAAGGCCGTGCCTCCTTCACGCACCCCCGCCTTGCCCCCTCCACTCTACAGGACATGCAAGCCAACCTCGAACACCCCCATGCCAGCATGAACGACATGCAGCCCCCGATTGCCGCCCCTTCTGCTGTCCCCCCGGCCCCTGCCCCTGCTGCTACCAACAAGGGCCAAAGATCCGAACCAGAAACACCTAGCGGTCCTCGCTTACCCTCCCCAGCTACCTCCAATGCACAGGCCAAAAGCAGCCGAGGGCTGGCCCCCACAACGGCACCCGGCGGGCCTGCGGGCCAGGCCCTAACAGCTGTGCGGCCGGCACCAGTTGTGCAGGTGCCGCCCATGCCCACCCCGCCCCCCAAAATGTCCCTCGCCGACCGCTTGAAATTCATCCAGCATCATGAGGAGCATCAGAAGCAGATGCTGGCGGCACAGCAGGCGGTGCAGCAAGCCACACAGCAGCAGCAAGCTGAGCCGCAGCAAGCTGAACCACATCGGGAAGACCGGCCCTCGCGTGCCGCCCAGCAGCAGCAGCAGCAGCAGCGCCAACAGCGCCAGCAGCAGCAGCAGCAGCAGCAGCAGGAGCCCAGCAGTCAGCGTCCCACCGCAAATGGTCATGGCCCTACCCAATCCCCCCCTGTACATGGTGTGTATGTGAAGAACCTGCCGCAGGGGGAGGAGCTGACTGAGGCGCTGCTGGAGGAGCACTTTGGGCAATTCGGGGCCCTGAAGGCGTGGGATGGCGTGCCGGCCGTCACGATGCACACCTCGCCCAAGCATGGCAAGGTGTGTGTGGGCATGGGCGCGCGCGCGCGTGCGCGCGCGTGTGTGTGTGTGTGTGTGTGTGTGTGT
>LFCJ01002158.1_pt1 | contig 14117 bp, 16 predicted proteins | sample 643141 | NCBI WGS metagenome assembly LFCJ01 (sample SAMN03766243, study PRJNA286221) | soda lake metagenome | biome: soda lake; feature: Kulunda steppe; material: water; isolation source: sample B1-Br-g2 brine of Lake Bitter-1 | place: Russia: Kulunda steppe | collected 2010-07 | reverse complement strand
TTGTTCTTGTTAAGTCTCTATTCAGAGTGTTTATCTTCTGACCAAATGTCTGGATAGCACCTTTCGGAACGGTGGTTGTCCAAGTATAAGGGTGCTTCTCGTTTTTTGTGATGGATCGACTGATACTATAGAGCTCAATTAATTGTTTGTCATCAACCATAATGTTGAGATGGATCTGGATATTTCCAATACTTTGGTTTATAGAATAATAATTGTGTTCCTCGGGACAATCACCCAAGTTACCCACACCGATTTTGCTGTAGGATGTTCCACCGAGATAGACACCCAGTCGAGGCCCTAATGTTCCAAATGATTGGATCTTGAATACTAGACACGGATGAATCGGTTGTTCGCGGCCCTGCAATTGGCTCCACAAATAGTCAAGGTAACCGACTGTGCAATCAAATTCTATTAGTGTAGGATTATTATTATTTGTGAGCCGTAGTCTAAATGTCATTCACTGAGTTACTTTATATCCAATACAAATCAAAATATTGTATGCTGCGTGATATGAATTGTTTGGTATTGAGAAAAATTCTAATGAGTTTGTTGACCGGTACGCGCAGTATATTACTAAGCTCCTTCCGCTGCTCGAGGACCACGACGTTGAGGTACGGATTTCGACTGAGGGATTAATGATAGGTGAGCGACTCAGGTGGTACAACCAGTAATACTAACGAGAACGATATCCCGACTGACAAAGCTGGATTCAGGCAGAAGAGTGAACCCACTCACTCCGACTAAGAATGATAGTCCTTTTCAGTCACTGATAACCCAAATATCTTGAGAATAGATCATCAGGTATGAACGAACGTGATTTATACGCCGACGACTGGCTGGATCTGACCTGGACTGAATGGCTATCACTCGATCCACCCGACGGCGACCTATCGACGATCTCGAGTGATCCTGGTCTCTACCGCGTTCGCCATCGTGATCGTGACGGCCTTGAGTACATCGGCGAAACTGGACGAAGTACACGTGGACGAGTCGGCGCGTTAGCTCGGAACGTCTACTCGGAGGAAATGCCCTTCCGTGATCCACACACCGCAGCGCCCTGTCTCTGGGCGGTCCGGGATCGATACGGGTCCGAGTTCGAGGTATCTACAACGACCCCACCACTCGCCGAAGACGACCAGGACCGAAAGGGACTCGAGGCAGCACTGATCGCAATCGCTCGTCGAGAGATGGGGCAAAGCCCAACGGCGAATTTCGGGCGGATCATCGACGGCTATTCGCAGTCCAGCTACCGCAAAGATGGGTACGTCGGTGGTCCACTCGATGATGGCGAGACCGAACCGAACGCTGAACCCGGTCGTGGACCGGTCCCCTGGGAGAACGTCGACGACGTGACTGCACTCAACTGGATGGGCCTCGAGTGGTCCGAACCGTACCGACTCGAGAATCGCCTCGAGCCGGACCTCCCCGATGCTGGGGCCTACCGCATCTTGTACGAAGACGATTCGCCACCGCTCGCGTACATCGGTGAGACGTCGGCGTTCACGGGGCGGCTACGACAGCATGAGAGTACGTTCGGTAGTGAAGCACACTTTTCAGTGGCTGCACCGGATGGCATGGCGGCAAAACACAAACGGACAGAAGTGGAGACCGATCTGATCGGTGCTCACTACCTAGCTCACGGACAGGCGCCGATCGCCCAGTTCGGAAACGAAGAAGCGATCTCTCGAAGCCAGTCAATCTAACGCATTGACGACGGCACGCAGGATGGTTTTGTCCGTTTTCGTTTGCGTACTTACTGCGTCGATCCACTCGTCGATAGTTTCGTATCGAGTCCGCTCGGGAATGAGCGGCTCACTAACGTCAGTGCTCTTAACTTCGCCGAGCTCGAGTCCTTTCTCTCGAAGTTTTCGCTGGAGATATCTCCTACCCCAGGTATCCCAATCACGATGGATATACCAGAGGGGTCCGTCGATCTCGATCGGCATGATGTCGTGAGGTTCGCATACACGACGCCAGAACTCCCGTATGTTCTGTTTATCGGCCGCTGAATCCGTGTACGTCCTCCCTAGAATCTTGTTCGTGATTTCACGGATATGAGTGTCAACTGCGACGTCTGCCCCGTCCATCTGTCCTAATGGGTGAACCTGACGGCTGATGAGGCGAAGCCAGACAGGCCGGATCTTATCACCTCGTAGTGCAGGAAATAACCGCCCATGCTTGAAAAACCGCGTATCGCCGGATGCCTTGACGACGTATTCTGAGATTTGTTGTCGATTGTAGTCGAATTGCTCGAATAGATTCATCGGATCCGAATCGAATTCCCGATACAACGTACGGCTGATCTCGTACCAGACTTCAGCATCTTTCGTCCCGTATCGGGTTCCTTCTTCCTTGAAGAGGGCAGCCAGTTCGTCGAACGTGTGATCCTCAATTAGCGTCTCGGGATCAAAGATCCAGTGCTCATCGTACCAGAGTCGCTCGAACTTTGAGTACAGGCGCTCAGCATCTCGCTGCCGGTTGAGCGATGTCGTCAACGTCAAAAACAGCGCCTTATCCCGCCGACTTTCCAGCTGATCAGTGATCGGAGTCGTTACCCCAAACACCTCTTTGAACGGTGATCGTCTGTTACGGTAATCGTCATCAATGTTCACTGCCACTTCCCCCAGTCGATTGATATCCTGTGATGTGGTCATCGATCCGCGTTCAGCTTCGGGCTCAACGATACTCGTTAATGACTTCCATTTCGCCTGAAGATTTAGTCTGATGTCAGAATGATCAGATCTGACCAATGTGTCGCTGAACTCGCGGGTTGTACTGCGGCTCCGGTCGGACTCCGATCGGCTCGTTATGGTCGGATGCTGGATAGTTTCTCTCGAACGTATTCGTGACCCCCTTGATCCCAGTACTTATTCAGCAACCACAGCGGTTTGTCGACCTCGACGGCGACAAAGCCGTGTTTCTCACAGAGGATTCGCCAATGACATCCTCCTCGCCGTGAACGGCGAGGTTTCCTCGCGCTGGGGGTATTGGTTACCGACCCACGGAGGCAACTTTCGGGTTCGTATGCTCCTCGTTGAGACGGAGAGAGCGTGATGACTCTGACCAATTATGGTCGTCCCACTTGAGGCATACAGGTCGTGCCATCGACCGTGTTACCGTCGTCTGCCGTCTCAAGAACGATTCGCTTGCTACGAGGTCGGCGTGACCCTCAAAGCCGCACGAACACGTCAAAGAATCCTGATGCCGAACCGTCTCTGTGGTTGAGCCACAGTTCGGACACATCTGACTAGTCCACGCTTCAGACCGGACCTCGACTGACATACCATACTCTTCAGCAGTACACACCAGTCGGTTCACGAACGCTCGGAACGCCCAGAAATTGTGCGTTTTCGCGTTCGTCTCCACCGACCAGTGCGTCTCCAACACGTCGGTCAACTCACCCACGTACACTGTCGAAACACCTTCGTCGTACAGTCGTTCGATGAGGTCACGGGCGAGCGCATCTTGGGCGTGGTCACGTCGTTTAGTGCGTCGGTCGTACAAGCGTCGAATACGGTGACTACTGTATCGTCCCTCTTCCAACAGTGATTGGAGTCGGGAGATTTCTCGCGTTGTCTCACGGAACCTGTCGAACAGGTCGCGTCCTTCGTACAGGTATTGTTGGCCGGTCGTGGTTATGCAGGCGACGAGGTTGTTGGCACCGATGTCCAGAGCGGCTTCTTCCGAAGCCAGTGGGTGTACCAGTCGGGAATGGTCTTCGTTGATTGTGACTGGCTGAACGGCCCTGAACGATTGTGCTTGCTCGTCGTAGAACAACTGTAACTGACCTTGCTTTTCGTACTCCTTCCAGTTGGGGTCGCCCCTGACTTCGAGTCGGAGGCGTTCGCGGTGTCCCAGTCCGTACTCGTCTTTCAGGTCTTTGCCGACGAGGATTTCGAGCCGGGAGTACTCGCCCCACTCCACGGAGTACGACGTGTTGCGGATGTACGTGCGAAGTTCGCGCCCATCTTCGGAGTTTCCCCAGAAACCGGGTTTGCCAGTGGCTTCACCCTTCTTCTTGAGGCTGAAGAACGAGTTCCATGCTTTTCGGTTTTTGCGTTCGATTTGCTGGACCGTCGAAGCACCGAGGACACCGCCGTAGCGACCGCGATACTCGCTGATGTCCCATACGTCGCCGTCTGGGTCAGCATAGTTCTGTCGGCGCTCGTAGTTGATTTCGTTCCAGAGAGCGGCAGAAGCGTCCAACAGGCGTCGAAGCAACTCCTCGTCCTCTGGGGACTGAGGAACCACATCGAACGTGTTGGCTCGCTTCATCGATTACTGGGTATATCGGAGCACACATAAAGATGTGGTTTGTGTGTTATACTATGGTTGAAGTTCGAATCGAGTTTGATGACGATGAACAGTATGAGCGGTTAAAGGAACTGAAGAAGCATCGTGGATTGACGTGGAAAGGGTTACTCCTCGAAGGCGAGAAGAAAGTCAGAGAGGATACCCCTGAATAAGCGTCGAACGTGGTTTGTGAAGTGGAGTGTCGGATTCACGCCCGCCGTGAACAGTAGTTGCCGATTCAACGTAGATGGCCGAGCGAAGTTGGTTGAGCAACCGATCTGAATTGTGATCTTGCGACTTTTAGGGCAAAGCAGAAGGGGAAGGAAGCGAAGAAACGCCGCCAAGAGCGGCGTTTCTGAGCGTTTCCACTCAGTTACGGCGTTCTGACCGATCAGCTCGGTCGGCCCGATCACTCTCTACCCGTAGTCAGTCACAACAACGAATTCCCTGAAGACACGCGTCTAGATCGGCGGTTTCTCCGGGATAACACCGCCAGAGACGAGTACATTTGCGAGGACCCACAGATTGTACATCGAAACTGCGAACAGGAAGTAAAAGAGCCGCACCGAGAACGTCGGCGACGACGTTCTCGGGAGAAAATCACCGATCTGGCGGTAGGAGGTCTCAATTCCCCAGCGGCGGCGGAACGCCGCCGCGTACGCTCTCGCCGCCTCAGGCTCAAGGTCAAGGTTCGTGACAAACCAGACGTGCTCGTCCTCGCTTGACCGATGTGGAACCGCAAACACAGTCACGCCAACTGAGGCGGTCGGCTTACGTTTTCGCTGCATGAGATAGGTATCGACGACCGTCTCAGCGTCGGCGCTGAGACGGGCTTTCATCCCTTTGCTTGGGCGTGCACGGACCATGTAGTCGACGCCGAGTTGTTCGAGTTCCGCAACCACGTGGACTTGGTAGAATCCTCTATCGAGGTAGACGTGTCTGATCGAGACGTACTCTCGTGCCGTTTCGAGCAGTGAGCGAACGGCTTCGCGCTTTTCGCGAAAGCCGTTCGCCTCCAGTGCCAGCACGTCGAGCGTGAACCGCGTTCCTGGTGCGACGATACAGATCGTCGCAAAGCAGTACGTTCGATTGGTTCCCTGATCGGGATAGGTGATCAGGACGTGGTCAGTGTCTGCATCGCCGTAAAACCGCCACTGGTGGAGGTCGATCGCAACATCGACATAGTCGGGTAACAGCCGTTGTTTCCGGAGGATCTCGAAGAGATCGTCGCGGACGCCATCGAACTGGTCGTCGATGGCGTCCGTCTCCAGATTTCGAAGGTGGTAAAGCAGTGATTTGGCGAGTCCGTTGCGAGCCGTCGACGTCACGTCGACGGGCTCGCCGTGATCGAGCTGGCATGTTTTCCCGGCGGTATTGGCAAACTCCTGTTCGAAGGCGACACGAGAGAGGACGTTCAGGAACTCCCCTCTCGTATAGCTCCCACAGGGTTTGATCTCGAAATCGAGCGCTGGGTAGACGATGGTGGAAGCGGCGCGACAGACCTGTTTTGCTTCGGTCGTCTCGACCATAGCCGTCCTACCAGCAACACCGCAAATTAGGTTCGGCGTCTACTGTGAAGGACGGGATTCTCTCCTCGAAGAAAGATAGTCGATATGCATCTCGATTCGGTCGAAGGGAACAACTGGTTGCATCGCTCCCCCAGGTCCACCCTCTTCAAGCGAAAGGATGCCGAGAACCTCGAGTTGCTTGAGATCCGAGGAAATGTCGGAAACGTCACGATCGACGAGGCGGGCGACCTCGCGCACACTCGTCGGATTTTGTTCTGCAACAGCCTGAATCAACTCGAGGTGAAGCGGTGTAAGGTTTGCAACAAGGTCGTCATAGGTTCCAAACTGGAGGATCGACCGTTCATCGACCTCACCTGCGATTCCTCCTTCTACATCCGCAACGAACTGTAGTGTATCCTCACAAAGCTGTTCTCGATTGCCGACAGTAATGTATAGTGTTGTCATTGTTCGAATGCCTCGAGTTTTCGAACGAGCTTTGTGTACAAATCGGGTGCACAGTACCACCCCGCTTCGATCATTGAATCAATGATCTCACGTGCTTTGGAGACGCTGATGTCTCCCTGCTTGGCACACAAGAGAACGATGTAGGCTGTCCCTCGAGTCTCAATGTCCTCAATTTCTGCAGCCGTCCTCCCATAGGCTTCGTCCATGACCGCAATCGCATCACGAGATGCAGCACATCCAAGGACTGCTACATCGGCGTCGCTCAAGTTCGGATTCTGCTGTAGCTGGCCCACAAGCTGAGAGTCATCGACTGAGACGACCTCGAGAAGCCCGGAATCAATGCACTGTTCGATACGGCGGGCATCAGTATACCCCGCTTCAAGACCGGTGGTAACAACTTCTGAATGGACTTGTTGTGGGATATAACACTGCTCCTCAAGATTTGAGACAAGTTGAAGTTGATTGACCTTCGCGAGGTAGATGAGCGGTGTCGCGTCGAAAACCCACATTCACAGGTCCTCGAGGTCGTCTTCGAGATGGTCGCCAGAGACCCACGTGATGTCATGCTCTTTTGCGAGTTGGGCAAACTCCCAGACGGACATGTCTGCAAGTTTGGCAGCCTTGGTGAACGAGATTTCATCAGCAGCGAGCCGTTTGAGCGCTTGCTCACGACGCCACTCCTCCAGTCCCTCTGAGAGAAGTTTTCGTACTGCTGTGCTCCGGTCCAGACGTTCTTCCTCGAGGTATTCCTCGAGTTCACTCTCGAGATCATCCGGAACCCGTGTCGATATCGTTCCCATGGTGTATGCTATGTTTGCAATGTATACAAGCGTTTCGCTCAGTCTGATTGCCAGCGATTCCTTCGCTCGAGACGGTTTATGGCTCCGAAAGGGGTGACGAGGCGAACAGACAGTTGGCTCGTCGGCAGGGTGTCATAGAATACGTCTCACACCCCCTATCTGGTGATTATAGGGGACTCATTCTGCACCTCACTTCCTGAAAACGCCGTATCGGGGTTCAATTTGCAGCCTAAAGGCTGGAATTATCCGCTTGAGAACTATTGTATGACACCCTCTCGTCGGAGCAAGATGGCTACAAACGAGATATTCAGCAGTCACTTTACTCGAGAGACAGCGCAACCAACGCGATCGACGACGTCGTGTTCTGAGTGCAGGGGAGATATCATCGCAGCGAACCACGAAACACGCTGTCGAGAGTGTGGCTTGATCGTCGATGAAGACCACCTCGACTACGGGCCGGAATGGTTCGACTCACCCGAGAACTCGAGCCAGCGCCGAACAGGTACTCCGCTCACAGCAGGCCGACACGACCGTGGACTGTCGACGGAGATCGGATGGAAGAGGGATGGGCAAGGGAACACACTCCCTGGGCTGAAGCGTAGTCAACTCAACCACCTTCGGCGGGAGCATCGCCGCAGTCAGTGTCGAACGAAGCGTGTGCGAAATCTTGGATACAGTCTCGGCGAAGTCCGTCGGACCGTAAGTGCGCTCGAGTTACCAGACACACTGTGCGAACAGGCGTGTCTGCTCTTTCGGCGAGCCCAAGGAGAGGACCTCTGTCAGGGGCGATCGCTCGAGTCCAGCAGCAGATAGAATACGTGGTCGGCGCCGTACCGGATACCAGCCTGGAACGCGATCGCGGACATGAACTTCCGACCCGGGGTGATTTCGACGGCGACCTGCTCGCTCTCCCCCGTTCGCCCGATCCCGTTCCGGAAGAACTCAACGATCTCCGCGAGGGCAGTCTCCTCGGTTACAGTGTGAACGTCGATCGTCGCGTTCCCATCGTAGGCTTCGACGATCGTCTCCAGGAACGGCACGACGGGTTCGACGTCGTCTCGAACGGTGGGGTTCGACAGGATTCGAATCGAATCGGGGACATACCCGTCTTCACAGGCTGCTAAGAGCGGATTGGTCATCGCTTCGATGGTCGGGCTAGCGATGGTCAGCCAGTGACGATCCATATCCCCGTCACGTCGGGCAGTCTACAAGTAAGTATCCGGTGAAGGGGATTGAATCGAGCGTCGGAGATTCACGGGTCAGGTCACTTGATCGGCAGCCCACGTGGCGATCGCTCGGACCTTCTCATCCGGATCGTATTCCGCCTTTGCCTTCAACTGCTCCAAAGCGACCGTAGCTTCCACGTGTCCGAGCGTTTTGCACACGTTCCGTCGGACCACTGGAGACGGATCGTCCAGTAGCTCGAGGAGGGCCGGGATTGCTTCTTCGACTGCCTCGCTATTCTTGACCGCGACGTGTAGCAGTGCAGCTGACGCGTTCCCGGTGAGGAACTCGTCGTCGCTCTGGAGACACTCTACGAGGATCGGAACGTGCTCCTCGGGTTCGGTCGGCTCACCCACGGCGACGTCGCCGAGGAGACCGACGGCGTTCGCACGAACCTTTGCAGGCGCGTCCGACTCGACGAGTTCCGCGAGCGTGTCCGTCGCCTTCGCTCCGACGGCTGGATACGCGGAGGTGACGGCGCCGAGCGCAGAGAGTGCGTTGGTCTGGTACGGCTGCTCTCGGACCTCAATTCCGTCGATCAGTTGTGGAACGACCGGTTTCACCTCTGCCGGGTAGTCGTGAGCCACCTGAGAGAGGATATACACCGCGTTACTTCGAATCTGTTTGTTCTCCGAATCCAGCAGCGTCGCGAGGGTCGGGACCAGATCCACGAACGCTGTAGGGTCCGTGGCAACCAGTTCGACGCAACACCCGGTGGCCGCCTGCGTGACGTCAGTGCTCTCGGTCGAGACCCGGTCCGCGAGTTCATCTCGAAGCGCGAACACCGCTTCCGGATCGTTCACCGCGAGTTGTCGAAGACAGCGGAGCACCAGCGCCGTATTGAGCGACGGCCGACTGAGTAACCGACCCAGGTCCTCGACGAACGCTTCGCCGACGTCGTCACGGACTCGAGCGACGTTGAGCAATGCCACGATCGCAGCGCCGTGAGCAGCGGGCGGAACGACCGGATTCGAGATGATCTCCGCCAGTTCCTCGGGTTCGACTCGCTCTGGATCTGTCAACGCTTGCTGCCGGAGTTCCATCGCCCGCTCGGAGATCCCGGCGTTGGATTCGGTCATCGAACGCGGTATTGTCGGAGAACGTGATAAAACGTGTGACGACCGGCATCTCGGTTGGGGAATTTCATCGCCCCAATAGTTAGGATGCCTACGTGAGAGTGCCGACTATGGAGGGAGAACGCCGATCACGTGCGGAGGGGATGCTGCTCGGGCTCGCGTGCGGCGACGCGCTCGGACGACCGGTCGAGTTCCGCTCGCCGGAGCAAATCGAGCGCACGCACGGTCGGGTAACTGAGATGCTCGCGGACGGCACGCACGGCCAACCGGCCGGGACGATCACCGACGACACGGAGATGGCGCTGTGTATCGCCCGGAGCCTGGTCGAGCACGGAACGTTCGTTCCCGAGGACGTCGCCGACCGGTTCGTCGCGTGGAAAGCGTCGGGGCCGTTCGACATCGGGATCATGACGGCGAACGCGCTTGGACGTATCGAACGAGGCGAGTCCTGGGACGAGGCCGGACACCGCGAGTGGGAGGCGAGTCCGGAAGGGAGCAACGCTGGGAACGGGAGTCTGATGCGGTGTGCGCCGTACGTCATCGCGTACCAAGATCGACCGGTCGAACTCGTCGAGGTGAGCCGTCAATCATCGTCGATCACGCACGCCGACCCGCGCTGCCAGTGGAGTTGCGCGCTGCTCAACCGGTCGCTCACAAACCTGCTGGACGGCGTCGGTCAGCCGCTCGAAACGGCGGTGACGGCGCTCGAAACCGAGTTACCGGACGAGGTACACGAGGCCGTTCGACCGATCCGCGAGTCCGTACGCGGGGACCGAACTACCGTCGATCTGGCGAACTCTGGGTACGTCCTCACGACGCTCCAGGCAGGCTTGTACCACGGACTCACAGCTGAGACTGCCGAGGAAGCGATCGTCGGCGCCGTGATGATGGGTGGTGACACGGACACGATCGGCGCGGTCGCCGGAGCCGTCGCCGGCGCCCGGTTCGGCCGCGACGCGTTGCCCGAGCGCTGGCTCGAGTCACTGTCGGCACGTGACGAACTCGAAACGCTCGCAGCAGATCTCCTCTCGCTCGATCCCTGAACCGCGAGGAGCGGGTGCGCCGTTTGCGCTCGAGTTGTCGAACCGTAGACTTTTACGACGCGGTTCCGATGGCAGTGTCATGGCAGGTGGCCTGGATCCGACTGAGGAGTACGATGGCTCCATCACGGTCCGACTGCTGGACGATAGCGCCGAGACGGAAGTGATCCGGTGCACCTCGTACTACGATGCGATCGACGTCGTGAAAGAACACCAGTACACCGTCACCGCAGCGAAGATCATTGATCGCGACGGCGACGTGGTGTTCACATCTGCCGATATGAACATCAACGACTGGGCAGTCGAATGGGAGCACGCGAAACGCCGCCTCTCCGTCGACGTCGAAGAATACGAGTGCCCATACGACAACGTTGCCTGCTTCGCCGACGACCTCTGCGTCCAGTGTAAGATGGACGAGGTCCAAAATCAGTTTTGAATCGGCTCTTTGGACCGAGATGCACTATCTCACGAGAAATCTGATTCGAGCGGGCCTGCGAATGTTCAACGCGTTCGTTGTCAAGATGGTTACTTGAATTCCAGTTCGCCAGCAGCGTACGTGTAGCACTTGATTCCGTTGGTCTCACAATGCTCGGCTAATTTCGACGGCCAAACCCCCTCGTCGTCGAAGTCCCCCAGATATGCGACGGTAACTGACTCCTCGTTCCCGGTATCACCGCGTTCAACGACCACGGCAGTGTTCGGATCGGTGTGACTGGTCTTGATAACGCGATCACCCGGCACATAGGGGTTTTCGGCGAACTCGAGGTTCTCGTGTTTGTACGTCCAGAGCTTGATATCCGTATCGACGCAGTACGACGCGAGAATCCCAGGATGGTACTCACGCCATTGACCTCCTCCCGCGCCTAAACAGTAGTTGCCGATTCAGATTGTAGAGAGTCGGCAAAAGCGTGACGAGGTCACTGAAATCCGCCTAGCATTGTTTGTTCAGACAGTGATTTGACGAGCTAGCAGCGGCTGAGACACGGAATCCACAGTGACAGAGAGTCTTGCCAGTCCGGGAGGGCGTGCTGACCCGAGCGCCAGTTCGGGTCTGCCGCCTCGGCGGCGATTATCCGTATGTCACTGGGCCGAGGAAGAAGCGAAACGTTGCCGTTGACACTGCTGGACGTGTGCTCTCCCGCCGCTGCTCTGAGAGTAGCAGGCACACCACGATCCAAAGATTGTACAGTGCCACAGCGAACAGAAAGTAAAACAACCGCACCGCAAACACTGGTGACGTAGTCCGAGGAAGGAACTCACCAATCTTCCGGTAAGACGTTTCTATACCCCAGCGACGCCGATATGCTTGAGCCAGTGGTACCGCTTCATCCACCGTCCTCACGTGGTTCGTGATAAGACACAGCGAGTCGTCGTCCCGCGACTGATGCGGGACGACGACGAGCGTCACCGGGACACGCATCGTCGGTGATTGCTTCCTGACTAACTCATAGCCAGTGACGAACACACTCTCGTCGTGGTCGCCGAGAACACGCTTTATTCCCGGTGTTTTGGGTGCACGCATCACGAACTCTACGTCAAGATCAATCAGTTCGTCGACCAACTCCACCCGATACAATCCACGATCACAGTAGATGCGAGTGATCGAGACGGCCTGACGTGCCGTCTCGATCACCTTACGGATTGCTTTGATCAGAGACTGCGTATCCGTTCGAGCAACGTGCTCGGACGCGAGTGTGAAACGAACAGACGGTGAAACAATACACAGTGTGACGAACACGTAGGCAAGATTCGTTCCACGATCCGGATTGATTCGCGAAACCATCGGTGTCTGCTTGGAACCGTAGTAGAGCCATTCGTGAAGATCGAGTGCAACCTCCGCGGTTGGTGGAAACCGCCGTGCCTTCCGTGCTTGGGCGAGGAACTGTCCGCGGATGCCATCGAACTGGTCGTTGATGGCATCCGCATCCATCTCACCAAGGTGGTACAACAGCGACTTCGAGAGCGGACTTCGGTCTTCGAGGTCCAACTCTTCGCCCCGGGCCAACTGGAGGTGTCTAGCACTGGTGTTAGTGAACTCACGGTGGAATGCGCTCCGAGTGAGGACTCTGGAGAAGTCCTCACTCGGGTAGGTGCCGTTAGGCTTCGTTCCGAAGTCCAGAGTGGGATACAGCAGCGAACCTACGGCACGGCAAACCTGCCGTGCCTCGGTAGTAATGACCATGTCCTAAATAGGATGTCACCGGAGAAAACGGTCTTTCAGGTACTTCGGCAACTACTGTGAAGACGCGGGTATGCGCTCGCACTATGTATCAGTAAATCCAGTACCTTTTCCGACTGGCAGCAGCGAATACTTGAGGGGAGCGGCAAGCATATGTGCCGCGTGGATCACAAAATCAAATGATGATGTGTTCCCCGACAGAGGTTGCCTTCCCTCTGCGTAAGGGGTGGAGATCGGACTACTCCATCGGACTGACTGTTTCGCCATCTTGGTGTACCCGGTCGAATTCCTCAAGATATGCGACCCGATCTCGAATCACATCGATGTCCATTCCGAGGTCGGCGGCCAATTCGTCGACCGTCATTGGGACGTCAAGCACTTGGAGTACTTCGAGTCCGCGATAGTACCGCGTCGTCAGCTCCTGGACGCGGTCCTCGATCGGCGTGGTCACTCCGTACTGCTCCTCGAGGTCAACCAAGGCCTCGTTCGCGAAGGTGGCGAACTGGTCGTCGCCGAGCCGGTCGATCTGTGCCTCGAGTTCACCTCGGACGACGTCGTAGTCGAGGCCAGTCTGTACGAGCATATTCATGTCTTCAATGTCGTCGTCTCGCCCTGCGACCGACTTGAACAGGAAGATATCCTCGTTGCTGACTAGGCGGACGGTTAGTTGATCCGTCGCGAGGAACGACTCGCTGCGTTCCCGCATCCCCTCGGTCAGCACGAGTTTGTTCGTAACTTGCTGGTTGAAAATGTCGAGCCGGCATCCGTCGTCGTTCTCGACGCAGCTGGTCGCGCCCAGCGCCCGGTAATCGGCATCCAGCGATTGTACCTCAGAATACCTGAGGTCCATCAGGACAGCCCACAGCTGGCCGTACGCGTCGCCGTCAGCGACGACCAGATCGATATCCTTTGTCGCGCCCTTGAGATCGCGCAGCGACATCGCGCCACCACCAATCAGGTAGACCGTGAGCGGGTCGGATAGTCCATCTGCGATTCGTTGGAACTCGTTCTCAATATACTCGCGTCCGAACGTTGGTCTCATTGGGGTAGGTCCACCTCGTAGTCAACAGCTAGCTCCTGGAATTCGTCCCACTCGGGGAGGCGGTCGCTGTCGACTGCACCCTGCGTCTCGAGATATTGGAGTAGGGTGTCGGTTTCGTCTTCGAGGCCGTATTTTTCGGCTTGCTCTCGGAGGTCACTTTCGTCGATGTCGACGTGGCCGAGCAACAGGAGACAGTACGAGTGGTGGCGGGGCCCGTCGTCGATCACCAACGTGTGACAGCAGAGCTCCGCCGGCGAGACTTCCTCTATACTCTCAGAGTAGCGGTAGTAGCGGTGGCGGGTCAGCAGAAACTGGAGATCAAAGGCCGCGAACCGCGCAAGCCCGGTCTCGTGGAAGTGTTCGGCGTCAACCTCCGTTGTCGTTTGCGCGAGAAATTCGTCATAACCCTCCCAGAGAATCGTCCCGTTCGGAGCAACCGATTCGAGGCGCTGTCGATGGAGATGATGCGCAAGTTCGCGAGCAAACTTGT
>LFCJ01002157.1_pt1 | contig 14118 bp, 17 predicted proteins | sample 643141 | NCBI WGS metagenome assembly LFCJ01 (sample SAMN03766243, study PRJNA286221) | soda lake metagenome | biome: soda lake; feature: Kulunda steppe; material: water; isolation source: sample B1-Br-g2 brine of Lake Bitter-1 | place: Russia: Kulunda steppe | collected 2010-07 | reverse complement strand
TGCCGATCCGCCTCGAGGAGCGCGACTGGGAGGCGTTCCGGGAGACGCCCGTCTCCTTCCCGCTCGCGGGGGCGATCGTCGGCGCGCTCGCGGCCGTTCCGCTCGTCGCCGCCGGCACGCTCCCGGCACCGACGGTCGCCCTCGGCTACCTGATCGCGGTCTACCTGGTGACGGGCATCCACCACCTCGACGGGGTCGCCGACCTGGGTGACGCCGTCGTCGTCCACGGCGACGCCGGGGCCCGCCGGGAGGTGCTCAAGGACACGACCACGGGCGTCGGGGCGTTGCTCGCCGTCTCGGTCGTCGTCGCCGGCCTCGGGCTGGCGGGGCTGGGTCTCGCCACACTGCCCGTCCTCACAGCCGTCGGCGTCGCCGTCGCCGCGGAGGTCGGCGCGAAAACCGGCATGGCCGCGCTGGCCTGTTTCGGCAGCGCCGGCCACGAGGGGATGGGGGCGACGTTCGCCGGCGCTGCCCGTCCGGGGTCGTTCGCGCTCGTCGCCGCCGTCGCCGCCCCCGCCGCAGCCGTTACCTGGCCCCACCCGGCCGCCGGGCTTGCCCTGCTTGGCGCGCTCGCCGGCGCGGCGGTCCCCTGGCTGTGGGCCCGCCGCCGACTCGGTGGGGTCACCGGCGACGTCTTCGGCGCGGCGAACGAACTCGGCCGCCTCGTCGGCCTGCATCTGGGGGTGATCGCGTGGACGCTCTCCTGATGTGTGGGGGCCGGGGCACCCGGCTGGAGAGCGACCGCGAGAAGCCACTCCACCCGATCCGTGGGGAGGCGATGGTCGACCGCGTCCGGCGGGGGCTCGAGGCAAGTGCCGTGGAAACGACCTACGCCGTCGTCTCGCCGAACGCGCCCGAAACGTGGACCCACCTCGAGTCCGCCGAGGTCGAGACGATCGAGACGCCCGGCGAGGGGTACGTGAGTGATCTGGGGGTCGCCCTCGAGGCGGTCTCCCCGCCCGTTCTGACGGTCGCGGCTGACCTCCCGTTGCTCTCCGGAGCAGCGGTCGATCGCGTCCTCGCTCGCCACGACGGGGGCTCGACGACCGTCTGTGTCCCCGTCGCCCTGAAACGACGCCTCGGGGTGAGCGTCGACACGACCCTCTCGCCTCACCTCGCGCCGACGGGGGTGAACGTCGTCGGCCCGATAGATTCGAAAGACATGACACACGTAAGCTACGACAATCGACTGGCGATCAACGTGAACAGGCTCGAAGACGCAGCGATTGCGGAGGACGGATGCGAGTGATACTCGCTGCGGGGACGACCGAGACGGCACTGATAGACGGCATCAGCGCGGCGGGCGCACTGCCGGAGCTACTGGTCCACACCCCCCCTGCGGACGCCGAGATCGTCGCCTACGGCGAACCCACCGGCGCGCCCGTCACGCCCGTCAGCCCGACCGGCTGTCCGACGCCCGCGGCGATCACCCGCGCGGCCCGAGAGGTCGTCGGCTTCGAGTGGACGGTCCTCGACGCCGGCCTCGCCGAGCCCACGGCCGCGCCGACGGTCGACCTCGAGGCGATCCCCGGAAACGACGTCCGGGAATCCGAGGCCGTGCCCGACGCCGGGGCGGTCTTCGACCGCGCGTACGACTTCGGCGCGAGCCTCCCCGACGAGGAGGTCCTGATCGGCGAGACCATCCCCGGGGGAACGACCACCGCCCTCGGCGTCGTCACCGCCCTGGGCGAACCAGTCGGCGTCTCCTCGTCGCTCCCCGAAAACCCCCTCGAGAAAAAACGCGCGGTCGTCGCGGAGGCCTGCGAGGCCAGCGACATAGAGCCCGGCGACTGTGCTGGCGAACCGCTCGAGGCTATTCGCCACGTCGGCGATCCGGTCCAGGCGGCCGTGGCTGGCGTCGCCGCGGGCGCACTCGAGACGGGCACGTCGGTGCGCCTGGCCGGGGGTACCCAGCTCGTCGCCGTCGCCGCCTTGCTCCGCCACGCCGACGTCGACGCGCCCCTCGAGCTCGCGACCACCTCCTTCGTCGCCGAGGATCCAACTGTCGACCTCGAGGCGGCGGCCGACCGGCTCGATCTGGAGGTCCTCGCCACCGACCCCGGCTTCGAGCGGGCAGAGCACGTCGCGATGGAACGGTACTGCGTCGGCGAGGCAAAGGAGGGCGTCGCGATGGGCGGGGCGCTCTCGCTCGTCCCCGAGGGTGAGATGGCCGCCGTGCGTGAGCGACTCGAGGCCGTCTGTGACCGGCTGGGGATCGACTCCGAGGAAGGCGTGCCCGCCCCCGACGGCGATGGAGCCTGAGGCGATCGACGCGGCCGAGCGGGTCCCCCACGGCGGGGAGACCGATACCGACCTCCTCGATTTCAGTGCCAACATCAACCCGCGCGTCCCCGACGGCGTCGATGCCGTTTATCGGGACGCGCTCGAAGCCGCCCGACGCTACCCCGACGACGCGTATCCCGACTACCGGGAGGCTGCCGCGGGCTACGTCGGCTGTCGCCCTGCGGAGGTGATCCCCACCTCGGGCGGACTCGCTGCTATTCGCCTCGCCCTCGAGGGCGTCCTCGAGCCCGGCGACGAGGTACTCGTTCCCTACCCCAGTTTCGGCGAGTACGCCCGCGAGGTGCGCTTGCAAGGCGGGCTCCCGAGGTTCGTCCGTCACGACGAGGTCCTCGAGGCCGTCCCGGATCGCTACGCGCTGGCGATCGTCTGTACGCCCAACAACCCGACGGGCGAGGCCACGACGCCCGAGGAACTGGCCACGTTCGCCGACCGCTGCCGACGGGGAGAGACGACGCTGCTCGTCGACGAGGCGTTCCTCGGCTTTACCGACCACCCCTCGATAGCCGGCCGCGAGGGCGTCGTCGTCGCCCGTTCGCTCACGAAACTGTTCGGCCTGCCCGGCCTCCGGGCGGGCTTTGCCGTCGCGACTGGGGAGTTACGCGAGCGCCTCGAGACCGCCCGCCCCGCCTGGGGCTTGGGGACGCCGGCCGCCCGGGTCGGGGCCCACTGCATGCGCGATTCGGCGTTCGTCCGCGAGACCCGGGAGACGGTCGGCGGCGAACGGACGCGGATGCGCGAGTCCCTCGAGGGCGGGACCGATTTCGACGTCTTCCCCTCCGACGCGCCCTACCTGCTCTGTGATGTGGGCGGGCGGGACGTCGGGGAACTGCTCGAGTACGCCCGCGATCGGGGCGTTGCCCTGCGGGACGGGCGAACGTTCCGGGGGCTCGACAGCCACGTTCGGATCGCCGTCAAAGACCGCGAGGCGAACGACCGGGTCCTCGAGGTCCTGGCCGACGCCTGCGAGGAGGTGGGCGGGCGGTGACCGACGGCTTCGAGGCGACCCGCGCCGACGGCGTTCTACAGGTTCGACGGCCGGGGACGGAGTGGCTCTCGACGGGCTGGAACGGCGGCCGCCGGGAGGGGCCCGTCGCGTACAACGTCTCGGTCCCGGAGGGATGGGAGTGTGGATCCATCGAGGAGTACGTCCTCCGGCGCCTCGAGCGGGCCGGTTTCGACGAACCGGGTCCCGTCCTCCTCACCGGCGTCGACATGGTCCACGCCCGCGGTGCCCGCTGTGGACCCGTCACCGCCTGTGCGACCGCGGGCGTCTCCAACCCCGCCCGCTTGCCGATGGAACCGCCCGGTGGGGAGTTACCCGACGGGCGACTCGAGGCCGACCGTGAAGACGGCGGGCACCCGGTCGGAACCGTCAACCTGCTCGTGGGGACGACCCGGGCACTCGAGGCGGGCGCGCTCGCGAACCTCGTCGCCGTCGCCGCCGAGGCCAAGGCGACGACCCTGCTCGCCGAGACGGGCTTTCCCGGCACGACGAGCGACGCGATCGTGGTCGGACACGATCCCGACGGTTCCCGGGAGGAGTTCTCGGGCAGTGTGACCCCCGTCGGCGCGGCCACGCGTGCCTGTGTCCGGGAGGCGCTACGGGCCGCACTCACCTCCCGGTACGAGGGGACCGACGCGACGGTCCCGGCGGACCTCGAGGCGGCGACCTACGGCGTTTCGACGGACGTCCGGGCCGGGGTTTTTCGGCCGTGAGCCAGCGGGCGAAACGGGCCCGTTTCCGACGTGTCGGTTCGGTCGTGATACTGTCGGTCAGACGTACACAGCTCACTCCCGGGGGAGAACGAACTGACATGCGCTGTATCTCTGACACATCCGGGTTCACAGGTCCATGACCGACAGTATGAGACGCGGGTACCAGTCCGGACGGTGAACCCAAGGACGCGGGGAAACCGGCCGGCTTCACATCGGTACACTTGATACGGAAGCCCTTCCTAAGTAGGGGCATGGACGACATCGACACGGGACTGGGTGACCCGGCCGACGACGCCCGCGGCCGCGTCGACCCCATCGATCGAATCGTCGATCCCATCGTCGCGGTCGTCGACGGGACCATAGTCGACGCGAACGACGCCGCGGCCGAGGCGTTCGACGTCGTCGGCGATGGAACCGAGTCGGCCGACGCCCTCGGTTCGGTGTGGGAACCGTTGTCACCCGCACTCGAGGAGACCGCCGTCGGGACCGCACGCACCGTCAGCCTCGAGGACGCCCGCTTCGACGCACGCGTCCACCGCGACGTCGACGGCGCGACGGTCACGTTCGATCGGAGCGAGGCCACCTTGACCAGGGACAGGGCGCTCAAAGAACGGGCGATCGACGAGACGCCCGTCGGCATCGCGATCTCCGACCCCGACCGTGAGGACAACCCACTCGTCTACGTCAACGACGCCTTCCAGCGGGTCACCGGCTACTCCTTCGAGGAGGTCGTCGGGCAAAACTGCCGGTTCCTGCAGGGTCCGGAGTCCGATCCCGGGACCGTCGACGAGATGCGAGAAGCCGTAGAGGAAGACCACCCGGTCACGGTCGAGGTGAAAAACTACCGGAAAGACGGCTCCGAGTTCTGGAACGAGATCACGATCGCCCCGATCGAAAACAACGGCGAGGTGACACACTACGTCGGCTTCCAGAACGACGTCACCGCGCGAAAGGAGGCCGAACTCGAGGTCGAACGTCGTCGAGACGAACTCAAGCAAGAACGGGCCGAACTCGAGGAACTCCTCGGACGCGTCGAGGGACTGATCACGGACGTGACGGCCGCCGTCGCCGGGTCGGCCTCCCGGAACGACCTCGAGAAGGCGGTGTGTGACCGGATCGCGACCGAATCGACGATCAGTGGTGCCTGGATCGGCGAACGGGCACCCGCGACCGGCGCGGTCACCCCCCGGACGAGCGCCGGCACCGTCGACGATCCGTCGGCGGCTGACGGCCATCCCGCCGTCCGCGCACTCGAGGGCGGGGAGTTGGTCGACGAACTCGTCGACGGGGTGACCGTCATCGCGGCTCCGCTCGCGTACAACGACATCGAGTACGGCGTCCTCGTCGTCGAAAGCGAGGAGGCGATAGACCACCGCGGGGAGGCGATCCTCTCGGCGCTCGCGCGTGCGGTCGCAAGCGGCATCAACGCCCGCGAGACCAGCCGGATGCTCGCGACCGACTCCGTCGTCGCCGTCGAACTCGACCTCGTCGACGAGGGCGTCGCACCCGTCGGACTCGCCACCGCCACCGACTGTGACCTCGAGTATCGCCGGTCGATCCACCGCACCGACGAGGAGACGGCCTCGCTTTTCACGGTGACCGGCGCGTCGATGGCCGACCTCGAGGCCGCGGCGGCCGACCTCGAGGGCGTCTCCCTCGAGCCGATCGTCGAACGTGACCGGGAGTGTCTGATCGAACTCAGAGACGACCAAAACGTCGTCGAGTGGGTCACCGACAGGGGTGCCGTCGCCCGGGAGATCCACGTCACCGACGGCCGTGCCCGCCTGACCCTCGAGATGCCCCGGTCGGCGAACGTCCGTGGCGTCGTCGAGGACGTCGAGGCACGGTATCCGGGAACCGAGGTCGTCTCGTTCCAACAGCGCGAACGGGGCGGAGAGACCCGCCAGGAGTTCGCCGCCCGCCTCGAAGAGGAGTTGACCGACCGCCAACTCGCCGCGTTGCGGCGGGCGTTTCTCGGTGGCTACTTCGAGTGGCCCCGGCCGACGACGGGGGAGGAACTCGCCCAGTCGATGGGCGTCTCGCGGCCGACCTTCCACGAACACCTCCGGACGGCAGAGGAGAAGCTCTGTCAGGCGTTTTTCGGCGACTAGTACTGACGGACGGAACTCCTCTGGGTCTGCAACCGGTATTCGGACCGATGGCCGACGGTGGCCATCGATGAACAGGTGAGTCGACAGGTGGCTGCCTGAACGCGCGCTTACCCGGCAGTATCGTCGGCTTAGGGGAGCGAACGGTCCGGGACGGTCGTCCGCCTTTATACGAGCGAGCGTTATACCGCAGGACATGCTCGAGTACGCACTCCAGCCACTCCAGATCGGCGACGGTGGGTTCCTCTACTGGGCGATCGTCTTTTTCGTGCTGGCGATCGTCGCCGCGGCCGTCGGTGCCCGAGGGGTCGCGGGGGTTTCGATGGAGATAGCCCGGATCTTCGTGTTGATCTTCGTCATCCTCGCGGTCGTCGCGTTGTTGCTCTGATACTGTCGGGCGGACGGGTGCGTAACTTCCGGAGGGCATCGATCGGTGAATATTGCCACGCGCGTGTCGTCACAGTTCCCCGTTCTGTGGTTTTCTGAGCGCCGACAAACGAACGTCGGCCGCTCCGGCTGACGTAACGACACGTCGTTTCGTGGTGGTGGTAACGCCTAACACCGTGGGGGTCCAATATAACGTACAGGGTTTACTATGACAGAACTCGGCGGATTCCAGGACAGGGTCGCACGGGTCGATCTGGGCGAGGGGTCGGTCGCCTACGAGTCGATAGACGACGAGGACGCACGGAAGTACATCGGCGCGCGCGGACTCGGTGTAAAGTACGTGTTCGAGCAGGGGCCGGACGTCGACCCGCTCGGGCCGGACAACCTCCTCGCGTTCATGAACGGTCCGCTCTCGGGGACCCAGGTGACGATGAGCGGGCGGATCGCGGTCGTCACGAAGTCCCCGCTGACGGGAACCGTCACGGACTCCCACCAGGGTGGCTGGTCGGGTGCACGGCTGAAGTGGGCCGGCTTCGACGGACTCCTGTTCGAGGGACGAGCCGACGAGCCGGTCTACGCCTACGTCGAGGACGGCGAGGTCGAACTCCGGGACGCCTCTCACCTCTGGGGGAAAGGCTTCCACGAGGTCAGGGATACGATCGAGGAGGAAGTCGACGGCTCGTATGGCAGGACCCTCTCGATCATGGGAATCGGCCCCGGCGGGGAAAACGAGGTGCGCTTTGGGAGCATCATAAACGAGGACGACCGCGCCGCCGGCCGTGGCGGCACGGGCGGCGTGATGGGGTCGAAAAACCTCAAGGCGGTCGTCATCAACTCCGGGACGCGAATGCCCCAGCCCGCAGACCAGGAGACGTTCAAGAAGGGCCACCAGCAGGCCATGCGGGCGATCCAGGAGTCCGACGTCACCGCCCCCAACGAGGGGGGGCTGTCGGTGTACGGGACGAACGTCCTGATGAACATCACAGAGGAGATGGACGGGCTCCCGACGGGCAACGCACGCTACACGAGCACCGGGAGTGCAGCGGAGGACAGGGGGATCGATTTCGACGCCGAACGCGTCTCGGGTGAGAACGTCCGGGAGAACATACTCGTCGACGAACCGACCTGTCACTCCTGTCCGGTCGCCTGCAAGAAGGAAGTCGAGGTCACCTACCGCCACAAAGGCGAGGACATGAACGTCCGCATGGAGAGTTTCGAGTACGAACCCGCCTTCTCGCTCGGGCCGAACTCGATGAACGACGACAGCGCCGCCATCGCGGTGATGATCGACCTCTGTAACGACCTCTCGATCGACGCCATCGAGACGGGCAACATGCTCGCGATGGCCATGGAGATGTCCGAGGAAGGCGTCCTCGAGGAAGACGTCGACTGGGGGGACACCGAGACGATGATCGAGATGATCAAACAGATCGGCCACCGCGAAGGTCTCGGCGATACCCTCGCGGAGGGTGCCGACCGCGTCGCCGAGGAATACGACGCCCACGAACACTCCCTCGCGGTCAAAGGACAGACCATCCCGGCCTACGACCCACGCTGTATGAAGGGGATGGGTATCGGGTACGCCACCTCGAACCGCGGGGCCTGTCACCTGCGTGGGTACACCCCCGCCGCCGAGATCCTGGGCATCCCGGAGAAGGTCGATCCCTACGAGTGGGAGGGGAAAGGCGAACTCACCGCCGCGTTCCAGGATCTGCACGCCATCTCCGACAGCTTCGACATCTGCAAGTTCAACGCCTTCGCCGAGGGCATCGAGGAGTACGTCCTCCAGTACAACGGGATGACCGGCCGTGACGTGAGCGAGGAGGAACTCCTCGAGGCGGGCGAACGCGTCTACAACGTAGAACGGTACTACAACAACCTCGCCGGCTTCGACGGCTCGGATGACTCCCTGCCAGCACGGTTCCTCGAGGGCGAGGACGGGATCGCCGGCCAGGGCGCAAGCGAAGGCGAGTTCTGTGAACTCGAGGAGATGAAAACAGAATACTACGACCACCGCGGCTGGGTCGACGGCGTCGTCCCGGACGAGAAACTCGAGGAACTCGGGATCGAGATCGGCCCCGGAACGGGCGTGGGTGGTGAGGACGGTACCACCGTGGCCGGGGACGACTGATCAGCCAACGATTACGAACAGCGGCACCATCGCACCGAAGCCGACGACGGTACCCGTGACCAGCTCCCGTCGACCACGACCCGGCAACTCCCGCCCGCGTTCGATCGCTTCCGGCAGCATGTCGTGGACGACGAGATAGAGCATCGCCCCGGCGGCGAGGGCGAGACCGAAGGGCAACAGACTCGAGGCGGTCCGAACGAAATAAAAGGCGAGGACGGCCCCGATCGGCTGGGGCAGACTCGAGGCGACGGCCCAGCCGACGGTCTGCCAGCGCCCGATCCCGTAGGTTCGCATGGGGATCGCGATGGCCAGTCCCTCGGGGACGTTCATGATCGCGACGGCGAGTGACATCGCGACGGCGAGTGTGGGGAGGCCGATTCCGGCGACGGTGACGTCCGCCTCGACGCCGAGTTGTGCGAACGCGACGCCGACGGCGACGCCCTCGGGGATACTGTGGACGGTCAACACGCCGACGATGAGGACGAGCCTGTCGAACTCCGCCCGGGAGATCGTCCGCGGTTCGAACGTGTGGGTCCCGATGAGCAAGTCGGCGAGGACGATGAGACCGATGCCGGCGAGGAAGCCAGCGAGGACGTGACCCGTCGGGCCGGCCTCGAATGCCTCCCTGAGGAGGCCGAGCGTCGACGCCGCGAGGATGATCCCGGCAGCGAGTCCCCACAGGGAGACGATCCAGCGGTCGCTCACCTCCTCGGTCAGGAAGAAAGGGAGCGCGCCGAGACCGGTCGCCAGCGCGGTCACCAGGCCCGCGAGGAAGACGATCAGGAACTGCTCGAGTGGAGACATCCGGGCGTGGCTCTCGGGTTTCGAACAGCGCCGCATAGGTATTTCGTGTTGGAACGTAGACGGCTGTCCATGGACAGTCCCTCACAGCCAGGGTCGACTCCCGAACACCCACGAAAAGTCGACGCCAGTGAGTCAAGGGCCGTCGACGAACTGGTCGCTCACGGCCAGACGATCGCGAACGGCGTCCGCCTCCACTACGTCGAGGCCGGACCGGAAGACGGCCCGCCGGTCCTCGTCCTCCACGGGTTCCCCGACTTCTGGTACTCCTGGCGCGAGCAGATCCCGACACTCGTCGACGCCGGCTACCGCGTGCTGGCACCCGACCTCCGGGGATACAACCGCTCTGAGAAACCCCACGGCGTCGGAGCCTACCGCCTCGAGACGCTCACAGCGGACGTCGTCGCCTTCCTCGAAGGGCTAGAGGCGACCCCGGCCCACGTCGTCGGCCACGATTGGGGTGGGGTCCTCGCCTGGAACGTCGCGATGACCCATCCGGCGGTCCTCGCCCGTCTCGCGGTCTTGAACGCACCCCACCCGCGAAAGTACGTCCGCGAACTGAGCGGAGAGCAGGCGCTGCGGTCGTGGTACGCCCTGTCGTTTCAGCTCCCCTGGCTTCCGGAACGGCTCCTCACGGCACGGGGGCTCGCCGCCCTCGAGGGCGTCTACCGGGAGGGGACGGTCCGGCCGGAGGCGTTTTCCGACGAGGAGCTCACGCGGTACAGGGCGGCGTTCCGCCGGCCCGGCGCGCTCGAGTCCGCACTCAACTACTACCGGGCGTTCTTCCGGGAGACCGTCCCGGCGAACCTCCCCGGGGCGATCCCCGTCGTGGGCGACCGTCTCGTCGAGCCCGTCCCGACCGTCGACGCCCCGACGCTGGTGGTGTGGGGAGAGCGGGACACCGCGCTCTCGCTCGAGCAGACGATGGGCCTCGAACGATACGCCGAGACGGTCCGCGTCGAGCGGGTCCCGGAAGCGGGCCACTGGGTCCACCTCGACGCCCCCGGGCGGGTCAACGAGGTGTTACTCACACACCTCACCGGTTAATCCACTGTTGCGATCACGACCGGGTCACGGATCTCGAGGGCCGTCTCCGCCTCCGCCTCGCGGCCGACACGACGGCTCGCCCGTAACAGCTGTTCTTCGTGCGCTCGCCTGACCGCGGACGTTTCGCGTCGATCCAATCCGAGGCGATCGGCGATCTCCTCCCAGTGACCCCACTCGACCAGGAAGATCTGCCGCCCGTCGCCGTCGAGGAAACACTCGTACTCCCGTCGGTAGGACTCGAGACGGTCCTCGAGGTCGTCCTGGGCCGTCCCGACGAGGTCGGGAAGTCTCACGGCCGAGACGCTCGCTTTCGCCGCCGTGAGCAAGAGCACCTGCCCCTCGATCGGATCGGGGCTCATCAGCCACCCGCGCGCATCGCTTTCCGGGCGAAGTCCTCGACCAGTGACTCGAGGGCCTCCGGTTCGCCCTCGAAGACGACGGTGACCTCCGTGAGTGTGAGCGTCGGGCCGATCTCGACGGTGTCCGCCGAGAGGGTAGCCTGCCAGCCCCCGCCCTCGACTGCGTCCTCGTCGACCCGTCGTCCGCCGAGGTTCTCGAGGTACTGCGCCGCGAGGCGTGTCGTAATGCCACGGAAGGAGCGTTCGATGCGCGTTGCCATCGTCCAGGATTCGGGGCCGAGGCGTATAAAGACGCCCTCGCCCGGCTAGCCGCCCGCGACCGGCGGGAACACCGAGAGCGTGTCGCCTTTCGCGAGGACCGTCTCGACGCCCTCGTCGTGGACGACGTTTCGGCCGTTTCGCAAGACGTTGAGCTGTGGACGAACCGCGCCGTTTTCGAGTAGCTGTCCGTCGAGTCCGTCGTACTCCGCCTCGAGTGTCTCGAGGACGTCGCCGACGGTGACGTCGTCGTCGAACTCCCGGCGTAGTTCTTTCTGGCCGACCGCCTCCCGGAACGTGGCGAAAAACCGCAGTTCGAGTTCCATACTCGAGTTATCACCCCGCGGGGCAATAAGTTGGGGCGTCGCTTACGGTCCGGAGACGGCGGGGTCGGTACTGTAGGAGACGTAGTCGATGCCGGCGGTCTCGAGGGCCGCTTCGATCGTGGTCGTGCCGACCGCTTTGGCGCTCTCGGCGTCCTCGGCGTCGACGACCACGGTGACGGTGAAGTCGACGGCGATCGTGTAGGGGTCAAAGGGGCCGGTCGGCGGTTCGGACACGTCGCTGTCGAGGATCGCCCAGTCGGCTACGGGGCCGTTCTCGAACTCCTCGAGGCGGTCTGTGAGTTGCTCGACCGCTTCGTTCCGGGCAGTCGTGTCACTGCCCTCGTGGAGAGTCACGAGCGACGTCCCATCGCGGGAGACGGCGTATTCCATGGGGACCCGTAGCGAACCCGCCCATTTCAACGCTTGGGCGTTCCACTCCACGGTAGATACCCGCCACGACGATCATAGCAAATCTAGACGCTGTAGTAGCAACTATTATTAACTCGGGCGCGTAGTTATTAATAGATGTCCGACCACTCGATACCCGTCACGGTGCTGTCCGGAACCCTCGGAGCCGGCAAGACGACGCTGCTCAACCACGTACTGAGCGAGAGCGACGACCGCGACCTCGCCGTGCTGGTAAACGACATGGGCGAGGTCAACGTCGACGCCGAACTCGTCGCCGAGTCATCCGATATCTCCGAGGACGAAGAGGAACTGGTCGAACTCTCGAACGGCTGTATCTGCTGTGAACTCCGCGGCGACTTACTCGACGCCGTCGGTGCTCTCACCCAGGAACGGGAGTTCGACGCACTGGTCGTCGAGTCGACCGGCGTCGCCGAACCCCTCCCGGTCGCCCAGACGCTCACCATGGGCTTCGACCAGTCCGACCTCGACCCCACCGAGTTCTACGAGGAAACCGGCATCGAGCCCCTCGAGAGCTGTCACCTCGACACCACGGTCACGGTCGTCGACGCCCACCAGTTCGACCGGGCGATGGAATCGGAGGAGGTCCTCGACGACGACGGCACGGAGAAACCGCTCGGCAACCTGCTGATCGAACAGGTGGAGTTCTGTGACGTCCTCTTGCTCAACAAGTGTGACCTGGTCGACGAGGGGACCCTCGAGTCGATCGAGGAGACCCTCGAGGTCCTCCAGCCGCGAGCGGAGATCGTCCGTACCGAACACGGCCGGATCGATCCCGACCGGCTCATCGACACCGATCTGTTCGACTTCGAGGAGGCGAGCCAGTCGGCGGGCTGGATCCAGGAGTTACAGTCAGAACACGGGTCCGCCGAGGAAGAACACGGCGTCACCTCCTTCGTCTTCGAGGCGCGCAAACCGTTCCACCCCGAACGGCTCGCCGACTACATCGACGAGTTCCCGGGGAACGTCGTCCGCTCGAAGGGCCACTTCTGGCTCGCCGGCCGCGAGGAACTCGCACTCGCGATCAACGTCGCCGGCCAGTCGATCCGCGTCGGCCCCGGCGGTCAGTGGATCGCGACCCTCCCCGAAGAAGAGCGGCAAGCACAGTTCGAGGCCTACCCACAACTCGAGGAGGCGTGGGACGAACAGTACGGCGATCGGGGCACCCGTCTGGTGCTCATCGGCACCGAGATGGACCACGACGCGGTCCGGGCGGACCTCGAGGACTGTCTGTTGACCGACGAGGAGATGGACGAAGACTGGGGGACCTACGAGGACCGGTTCCCGGAGTTCGAACTCGTTCCCCCGGAGGAAGACGAAGAGACCGACACCGACGCCGAAGACGAGGAGGAACTCGCCCTCGCGGATTGAGCCCGTGACCGAACACAGGAGACGATACGACGACGAAGACCCGAAACCACACCGACCGATCGCCTGCTCGGCGGTCCTCGAGCGCTACGACGGCCAGCCCGACGTCTGTACGATCTACGACCGGGGCGGGGAAACGCCGCTCCGGACGACCTGGCTCTCCGCCCAGGAGGGGTCGTTCGTCGACCTCGAGGACGTCCGCTGACCGACCATATCCCACACCCATGTCAAACGCATTCCAGACGGCAGTTCGCAGTAACGTACAGCGTGAGAAACGGTTCGACGCGATCGACCGCATGGCCGAACGCGGCCAGCGGCGCAACCTCGGCATCATCGTCCGAATGGGGGGACTCGACGGCGAGTACCGCCGACGTGCCCTCGAGACCCTCGGCGACTTCGGGGGCAGCGAGGAGCTGGCCGACATCGCCGAGGATACGACGGTCGAGGCGTCGTTGCGACGTCGTGCCGGCGAACTCGCCTGAGCCGGCCGACGCCCCGGGATACCAGAACCCGGCACCTTGTTAATAAATTCCACCACGCCATCCTGGCGTTTTCCTAGTAACTCTTTTTACGTATGCCGCCATCAGTTACTAACACAATGGCATACACCTGTTCAACCTGTGATTCGGAGTTCCAGTCGGCAGCCGGCGTCACCCAACACGTCGCCTTGCACCACGACACCTGCGCGGTCTGTAACGAGGGGTTCGAGGACACCGACGGCCTCCGCGAGCACGTCCACGCAGAGCACTGATACTGTCGAGCGAAAATCCCGGCGGATTTTCGCCGCCAGTATCCGGATCAACGACCGATGTGTCCGGGCCGCTCGTCACCGGACGCCGTCCGGTTTCCTGGCCCTCTGCTGCTCGGCCGGCCGTTTACACTGCACC
>LFCJ01002156.1_pt1 | contig 14118 bp, 15 predicted proteins | sample 643141 | NCBI WGS metagenome assembly LFCJ01 (sample SAMN03766243, study PRJNA286221) | soda lake metagenome | biome: soda lake; feature: Kulunda steppe; material: water; isolation source: sample B1-Br-g2 brine of Lake Bitter-1 | place: Russia: Kulunda steppe | collected 2010-07 | reverse complement strand
TATTCACACACTTCAAATTTGCGCCCACGGAAAAAAACGTCGCACTCCTACAAAAATGCTGCATCCCAAAGGCTAGAAAACGGACTCTTGGAAAAATACCCGGAGACTGATTTCTCGGGTAGGGATGCCATCAGGTGTGACCAGGGCCTTAGTGGCAGCTCCTCACTTGAAAGTTAAAGACAAGTTCAAACATAATATTACCGCGTTTGGGACCTTCGGGAAGCTCTTTTAAGCCCTTTTTAAGGGTTAGCCTGACAATATTAAGGTGTTGTGGCTTCAAGCATAGGTGCCCCGTACTGCTGCTGAGAACCAGGTATGCCCCGTTAGAATATTTGGTAATGATTAAGAAGGTCTACGGGGACTTATTTACATGCTTGCATTGGAAGGACGACAAGGCAGGAAATCTGCGTACAGTCCCGCTAGGCCATCTTCACGTGCACTTCCTGGACAATCTGGCAACAGATGAGTGAAGTTTACCCTGAAGAATCGTGGTCCTGCCATCCTGCCAAGGAGGGGCTTTAGCAGCGTTCTGTCAGGCTTCACTGAGCTGCAAAGGCTTACACCTTCAAGACCATGCTGTAGGATCAAATTTAAAGCAAGTTGCTTAAGTATGAAGTAGGAATAATCTTACAGAAGAAATAATGGAAAGGAGGTGGTGTCAGGGAGCAGCGAGTTCAAATTTTTGAATCCCGGCAATTCTACAAATTCCGCTTCTATAACATTTTAGTTACGATCATTTCATGCTACTTAACCACCTCCAACCTGGACTGCCTGCCTCGTCTCAAAGTTACATGATGCGTGGCAAAAACGTTTCCTGCTCCAACCCCAAATATTTTTCAATACATCAAATATTCAAAAAAGTATTTACAAGTTGACACTCACTGCCCTCTCCATGAAGTGGCCTATGCTGAACCTGAATTAGACAGGGATCCCTGGTGATCAGGGCCTTCATATGGATTGAAGTTCAGTCAATACCAAGGTCAAATACACTGTAAGGGGAGCATCCGGGGAGGTCTTGGAAGGGATAATTATTTACCTCCCAGGCTTGTAAACATGGTTGCGTAATTCCAACAGGGCACCAATCGCTGCCGTCCCTGTGCCAAAACACGTTTCAGTAGCTGTGCACAGAATTGGAAAAGGTGGCCTAACTGTGAGGCTGTGCGCAACGGCATTGTAAGGTGCAGGGATGGGGCGCCTGACTTTCAGGGTCAGTGAATTACAAGAAACATTCAAGGGCACTGCATGCAAAGCCGTGTGCACTTACCCTTGTGGATATCTGAGCTAGAGGAAGTTGCATGCATATGCACAATCCTCCATGATGTGCCCCTGAAAAAAAATTGGTGATGTACCAGAAGACTAATCTGCTTAAGGGTCAAGTATTCCTGTCAGCACCATCAGCATCAGCAGCTATAAGTGAGGGCAGTGAAGGTATGTAAGAGTGTCTAAAGAAAGGTGAAATGAGGCATTTTCCAACTTCAAAGAAAGGGATGATGTTTAAATGAATATGGCTTTCTTTGGAATCGTGGAGCACCTTTCCAGTCACACTAAGGCCTGCTCAGCCTTGGGCCTAGTTCAGTTGCCTGCTTAAAGTTACAAGTTATAAGTTTGTGGGGATGTCCTTGTCGTCTTAGTTACAGAGATTTTGTTTATGCTTACTTTTGGTATACTTTAATAAGCTGCTTTTTATGCAGCCAAGATTGGCAGGTGAGAGGTTGAGGCTGTTTGCTACCCAAGAGGGCTTGCTATGTTGACTGCTTTTGTGCCAAGGCTTGTTGAGCACAGGCGTACCCACGGCCTTGACCGGCACTTGTGGCACTCCCAGGATGCGCGTGGCGACCAGTGTGACGGCTGCGGAGCCCTTCTCAACCCCACAGAGCTCATTAACCCCAAGTGCAAGATGACTGGCACCACGCCTGTCAAGAGGTGTGAGCGCACAAGCAATTTGGACACAAAGAGCTGTCTGCAGCTAAACCAAACGGGAATTTTTCATTGTGTCTTGCAGGTTTTGTAACTGTAAGTTGTCATGGTTTGCACATCTTCTGGTTGCGCACCTTTTCACTAGGCCGAGAGCGCCATTGCATGCCTGGATTTGGTGTGTTTAAGCTGCCATGGATAGCTAATGCTGGATTTTTGGCCTACCTAAATGAGCCGTATGAATCTACAAGGCATTTCTTAAATGTCACCGCCTGTGCCAAATTTTGCAGGGAAACAAAGCACCTGTTCTTGGACCTGCCTAAGCTTTCACCAGCCCTGCAGGAGTACATCACCAAGACCTCACAGCTTGGTGGCTGGACATCTAATTGTGTACAGGTAGGTTGCTTTCAGCCGGTACGCCTCGACTCCAGCTCACATTTCCGAATAATTTCTGAAAATGGCGCGGGGTAAATCAGGGCATGCATGTGTCTACGTGTCATAAAATATTCAGTCTGGAGTGAGCTCTAGAAGTTGCACCCAATTCCTACAAATGTGTTGCTTTTGCTGGATAGGCCATGTAAAATTTAAGTGACTTGACAGACTGACTGTTACGCATAACTATTCTTCCTGTCCAATTCCAATTACGTGAACATGGAACGCACTCTTCTTTTTTGTCAGAGCTGCTGCAGAAAGCTCAATTTTTTGGAGTCATAAAGGCACTTGTTGAGGTTAAAACTACAGATGTTTTTTCTGTCTTGTTTCTGGGATTTTCTCTGCACCTGCAATTCCACAGTCTCTCGTTTTACTTTTCGTTTTACTCGTAAATCACAACCAATGCATTTGTTCCTGTTTTAACGGTTTTTGATTCTTACATTTGCTTTGCAGGTCACAAGCGCATGGATGAGGGATGGCCTGAAGCCGCGCTGCATCACACGTGATCTGAAGTGGGGCACACCTGTGCCCCGCCAAGGATATGAAGACAAGGTGTGGGTTTATGCCCGCGATTGCACGTTCTATTGTTATTGGATAGACACCCATGCTGATTCAGCCGACTGCATTGTTTGATAGGCTTCAATTCTATGACAATATACCTTCTACTCTGAATCCCCTGGTAGAATTATCGGTTCAGTCAATTCTATGACAACATACCCAGGAATGATGCATCTGGAATTCATGAAAGTTTGAACTTATGAAGGTAAAAAAAAAGTAACACACAAGGCTTGCAACGAGGCCTTGAGATCAAGTGCTTGCTTGTCAGCTCCGCACACTCTCTGCTATCATTGCATTGGCATGGTTCCAATAGAAACCTTACCTTGGGGTTAAATGTGCTGAAACAGGATATTTTTGTCTAACCAAGCATTTCAGCGCACATGCTTTTGCTAACTCAATTCTCACCTAAAAATTGCGCTCTTTATCTGCTCACTGCTTCTCATCTTGTGCAGGTGTTTTACGTGTGGTTTGATGCACCCATTGGCTACGTATCCATCACTGCAGGGTACACTGAGGAGTGGGATAAATGGTGGAAGAATCCCAAGGTAGGCTACAGCTTCACTCTGGCTTGGAATCTTCGGCTTGTTTTCATAAAGGTTGACATCTCAATGAGCTCAATGCTGCCAGTGCATACTCATCAGGCATAAGTGTCAGTCTCGGTCCATGTGCAGGGCATACCCCCCCAGGTGTCAGGTGGAATCCACGTTGTACACAATTAAGCATCATGGCGTGCCAGACAAATATGCAGCTAAGCTGGGTTTGACCGCACTTCCCTTCTATTTACTCAGGAGGTGGAGCTGACGCAGTTCATGGGCAAGGATAATGTGCCATTTCATACTGTCATCTTCCCTGCTACGCAGCTTGGCACAGGTGAGCAGACATGTGCGCTTTTGCCCTGCATTCCGTAGCTCCTCAGCCTCTTAAATCTGAGCAGCTTCTTGTTGTTGCCCTTTCATACCTGCAATACAATTTGAACTGCCAATCTTCTATGTACTACTATGCTTTGGTCATGGCAGGTGAGCCTTGGACGCTCATGAGCAATATCAGTGTGACAGAGTATCTGAACTATGAAGGGGGCAAGTTCTCAAAGAGCCGGGGTACAGGTAAGGGTCTTAAAGTAGTGTTTGTGTATTGAGGGAAATAACTTGATAGCAATAATATGTTGAGACTACATTGTATTGTTCTTCAATTCTCCAAAGAAGCTGCTCTGTGTTTTTGACACACAGTCGGCCACTTGCAACAATATTTTGCTGCTAACGAGAGCTTGCCATGAATTTGCAGGCGTTTTTGGCACAGATGCTGAGCAGACTGGCATCCCAGTGGAGGTAAGACAGCACCCGTTTGATCCACTTGCGAGACACTCCTTGCTCTTTCCTATCCTCCAGCAATTCAGCCCTCGCCTCGGTCCTGCATGGGCCTTAATGTATGACTTGTCATCATTCTCTGCATCTTCATGGATTTGAAAGTTGCCAAACCAGAGATATGTGCATGCTTGTTTATCTTGGACAGGTCTGGCGCTACTACCTGCTTTCTGTGCGACCTGAGGCACAGGATACTGACTTCAAGTGGTCAGACCTACAAGTGAGAAGCTTGTATAGAACCTAATTTTCCTGTGCCACAGTCGCTGCCAACTTTGGCAATAAATGTGTCTCATTACTCCATCTGCTTCCAGTGAGGCCACCAGATTGCCTTCAAGCCCTTGTCCACAGTTCCAAGAAGGCCGTTCTTCTGTTGGCCCATGTTGACTTATGTTTTACCTACTCTCATGCATCTGTAATCCTCCCACAGGCTCGTAATAATTCAGAGCTGCTGGCCAATTTGGGCAACTTCATCAACCGGTAAGGCAATTGCAGAGAGTGAGGTCGTGAAAGCCGATTTAATGACTTGCATCCTACTACCAGGCATGCATGATGTATCAGGCATAGATAATAATGGTGCCTTAAAAATCAATCTTGCCAGGAGCCCTTAATTCACTAATGAATTTGGGAGGCAAGAACCCTGCACAAGCACATGCACACACGCTTACTACACATACATTTGCTTTTGGACAGCAAGCACGACCATTGCTTCCCTCTTTTGCCTTCCCCCTCTTGTTGCATTGTGCCCTGCCTGTCTCCTCAACGTTGGGACAGAAGATGTGCATGTTGCTGCCCATGAAGCAGCACATTTGAAGTGTTCTCATTTGGTCCCCGTTGTCATTGAACTTTTTGCAACACACCCAACCTTTGTCTGCACCCTTGCTGTACGCCATCAGAGGCCTGATGTTTGTAGGCAAGTTCTTCGGTGGCAAGATCCCTGAGGCACATGCTAGCAAAGGCGCTGATGAGCTTGCAGATCTGGGGCGCAACGTGGCTCCCAAAGTGAGGAGGTGTCAATCAGAGATGGTTAAACTTGTCCTCCTTTTTAGCCCATACATGTGTAGCATGCATTGGGCATGCTATTCACAAAAGAAGCCATAGTAGATTGCCGCGCATGAGCTTGCGTGACAAGCACGAATTTCAAGCCCTACTTACCAAGGAAGCCATTTCCTTGCATCGACACTCTCAGCTTCTGCGTAAGCGTTTTTCTTCGCCTCTAAATTACATCTTGTCCCATGTCTTGCCATCCTCCCACTTCAGGTTGCCGAGTACATTGCAGCCATGGAGCAGAAAAAACTGCGAGAAGGCATCCGTCTGGCCATGTCTGTCAGTGCAGAAGGCAACAAGTTTTTGCAGGATACAAAGCCATGGGAGCTGATGAAGAAGGACGCTGAGCATGCAGCCAGCATTGTGGCAGCATGTGCGTGGTGGATCTCAGCAATTTAATTTTGCACTGCAGTACTGTTGGTTGAATTAAGCTGGTCTGCTCAAAGGTGCTGTCTTTTAGGTTTGTTGGGTCAATACAGCGTCTGTGCGTCTTGCCATGACCTTTATAGCAGCTTATTGCGTGCACATAGCACACTTGCCAAGGACTGTAACAAGGCTTGTACCTCAAGCTGTTCCAGCTGTGAGAGTGCTCGTGTTCAAGCACGCTTTTTCCCCATACCTTGATTCGCACATGTTGGCGAACTTTGGACTCCAGCACAATTCAGCAACCAGCTACCTGTAGAACAGTGCTTTTGACCGTCAAAATGTGTATTCAGCTCTAGTACACACGTCCCACTCCAATTAAACAGCATTTGAAGAGCCACTCAGGCTTACTCTCTGTCACGCACGGCTTACTGCATTGCCTTTGTCTTTGCCTGCAGCTGTGGGCATGGTGCGCCTGCTGGCAGCCCTCATCCAGCCCTACATGCCATCCATGACTGCACGCATCATGCAACAAATGGCATTGCCTTTGTCAGCTGCTGACCTAAATGAAGCCATGGTAGCAGGTGAGAGAAGCTTAGTCCTGGACAGCCTGGAGTCCGTGTGTGCTGTCTACTTTATCTGACAATACAATAGCACCCTGTCGGATTGCTGGGACATTGCCTCAAAAATGCCTGCTGGTGTTGACGGGTGATGCAGCCACATTCAGTCATCATCGCTCTGCTGGACTTGGAAGCCACAGCTAGTAGGGCCCTCACAAGAGCACCTTAGGCTCACCTAAGCTCATCTTAGGACACTTACTTATGCGTGCCATCAGATGATACCATGCACGTGCCCCTTCAACCCTTTTGAGGCGGGCTCTCGCTGCCGGGACAGCACCCTACTGTCTGTGCCTTTAGGGCCTGACCTGTACTCCGTGGCTTCAAACTTTTCAGATATTCCTCACGGGTCTTTCAAGCCTCTTATATTCCAGTGCGCACAGTTATTCGCTCCAATATCCCCTTGTTGTGACATACTTGGTAGCTGCAGCTATGCACTCATTAAGATACATGATGCTGTGCTGAAGGAGAACATGCTCATTCATTCATACATCGATACTGGACTTGAGTTGATGGGGCTTGATTGGTAGGTCTATTGGCAAAGCCACAGTTATAAATAAAAGTGTCTGGTAGGTAGTGAGCAAGGGAAAGCAATGCAGATGCTTGTGGCAGGAGAGTGAGCAAGGAGTGCTTCCATGTGTGTTCGGGATTAAGCCTTGCTACAGCAGCATTATACACATTTGAAGAAAGTGCCTGCCGCTCATAACTAGTTCACACAGCTTTCTGCACGTCCATAATCCTTTTTTATTGCACTGTGCAAGAATACCTGCTTCCGCCTTCCCAGATGCAACTGGCACACTGCAGCAATCCATCTGTGCAGAGCAGGTGCATCATTTATGAGTTTGGCTAGCCAACAAGATGTCCTCCGGGGCTGATGGTATCATGCACTTGTCTTTTTGCTCCACCTGATCTCAGGCGCATCTGCTCCGCACACGCTGTCCATCCCTGGTCATGCTATTGGCACCCCCAGCCCCTTGGTCACTGCCATCCCCGATGCAACCATCGCTGAGCTGCGGTCCAGGTGAGCGCCCAATGAGCTTGCAAGACTGAGCAATTAGCTTGCAAGGCAGAGCTGCGGCCCAGGTGAGCACCCAATGAGCTTGCAGGACTCCAGGGCAGTGTGCTTAATGCAAGCAAGCGCAAAAAGAGCAGTGTTTGACAAGCAAGTGAAGAATTGCTGATCACGCGGACTGGACGTTCAAGAGCACAAGACCTTCCACGTGTTATTGAAACGGGCCGATGCACATGCCAGCATCTCACAGCAGTATGAAGGAAGAGTTCATACACACAAGGTAAAAAGAATAGCATAACAGTGATAGTTTTGTCATTTACCATTACCACGTTGCATGGGACACACATTCCTCTGGACTGCAAGAGCCTCTTACAAAGAAAGGTCATAGGTCTTATCCGTTGGTCTACATCATGTGCACATGTGACAGAGATAGGCAAGCCTGTTGCTGGACAATTACTGTGTGGCCCTCAGGTTTGGTGGCACTCAGGCTGAGAGGGACGCAAAAGAAGCGACTCCACAGCCACAGGGTTCACAGAAGGGCGCCAAGCCGCAGGCCCCTGCTGGTGAGTGGCTGCATTGATGCCAACATGCTTGTTTTTACTCAATGCATGGAATAATTGCGAGCGTTCCTTTGATCTGTCGTGCACATCGGGAGCCGTGGGAGGCTTGCAAGGCACCTTCGTGAGAATTAAATCACAGGCCAGTTGTGTGCTTGGATTTAAGGGATTGTTTTAGCTTCCAAGTTTTGACCTCTTGCAGGGCTTGTTTTGGAGAGGAACTTGTGTATGTGCTCCAAACACTTTGTGTAGGGACCAAGCCTGCAGGGAGCAAGCCTTCCAAAGAGGGAGGAGGCAAGAAGGAAGCGCCAGAAGGTGGAGGCTCCAAACCAAACAAAGCCAGCGGGGGAGGTGGGGGCAAGAAAGCTGAGGATGAGGAGGCTCGAATTGACATGTTGGACATCAGAGTCGGCAAGATCACCAAGGTTGGTGATGTTTTGGAGAGAATTGTCATTTGGAGAAGAAAGATTTTGACTTCATAGGTTGTATCAGACAGATGACGAATGCAAGGACGCTAGTTGGATGCGCAGGAGCTGTGTTGCAGTGTTTGATTCAGTCACTATAGCAGAAGAGCTTTGGCTGTCTGCCCCTATATCTAGAATTCTTTGACCCAAGTGTTTTATATACAATTAGATATTCTCATTTAACAGGTGGAGAAGCACCCTAATGCTGACTCCCTGTATGTGGAGGAGATTGATTTGGGCGAAGCAACCCCAAGACAAGTGAGTTTGCTATGTCTGCAAGCTTAGTGAACAATATGCATGTCAGTACGTTTTGTTGCCAACGTCAATTTGTCAGGAAGTTGGCAATAGAAACAACAAGACGAAAGCAAGCGCCAAAGGAGGATTTGAGACAGCGAGCGCCCAATTGTGCACCTGCACAAATAGGCACACATGTCACCTGCATGCATGCCTTGCAATCTTGTTGGAATGCAGGTCATCAGTGGGCTTGTCAAGTTCGTGCCAATGGAGGAGATGCAGGGCAGACTAGTTGTGGTGATCTGCAACCTGAAGCCTGCCAAGATGCGAGATGTTATGTCTTTTGGCATGGTGTGTACAATACCAAGGCTTGTGATTGAATTATCTTACCTAATGAGGCTCCTAGCAGGGCCAACTCCATGAATATGACATGCAGTTAGAGGCGCACATTAACATTAAGCAGCTTGTCAGCTTGCATTCTGTTTCCAACTGAGGCAGAAAGGCAGGCTGGTAGCCATCATATGATGCACATATTGGCTGAATATAGTGGTCGCATTTAGCATGGCAGGAGTTATAGATGCGTAAAACTGACTGGTGTGGAATGCAGGTGCTGTGTGCATCAAGTGAATCCAAGGATGCGGTAGTGCCCATCTCTCCACCAGAGGGCTCAACTCCAGGAGATCGTGTCAGTGTGGCGGGCTTTGAACAGCTGCCATTGGAAGAGGTGCGAGAGGCCCTGGTCTGCATAAGGCGTGATGTAAATTGCAGTTATTGCACTTTGAAGGCGCTGCAAGATAGCAAATAACCTGTTCCTGGCACTCTAGGCGCTCTGCGCTTTTTTGGCTCATTCACAAGGCCTATTCTTTGCCACAGACACCTTACTTCGTCCAATTTATCAATCTGAAAGTTGCCGCACATGTCTTTTGGACTACCATGCTTGATCTGCAGTGTCTCAACTGGGGATAAATTAGAGCCAGTGGCAATGGCTGACATTACAATAGAAGCTTGTTGCATCATTTGTCTGGTATAGACGAGTTGTGCTGGGCCAGAGCCTTTGCCAAATGCTGTGACTTCTTCATAATATGATTTATTTCAAAACCCCCCTGACCATTTCTATGAGTGGCGACACATCACATCTTAAGCTCATAACATCCTGGTGCTAAACAGCGCCGCCCTGCTGGGTCCTGATCACCCTGTGTAGTCAAGTGAGGAGAGGGGAGATGGGGACTTCCCTGTGTAGCGTTTTGATTTCTGTAGTTCAAACGGGATTGAAAGAAATAATTGGAAACAAAATTCTCCTCGCCCCAACCCTACAGACCCACCAGCACCAGCTACAGAAAGTGCATAGCTTGTGCAGCACTAGCAGCAGCAGCGGCAGCAGCAATAGCAGCGGCATACCCTGCTACAGACTCTTATTCCCATGCAAGCGTGCAGCCCTTTGCAAGCATGCAGTCCCCGGGCACAGGTTGAGCAGCAGGAACACCAGCCCTTCCTTTCAAGCTGCAGCTCCTCCTCCAGCAAGCAAAGTAGCTGCAGCTCTCCCTCTACCACTCCACCCGTTGCAGCTGGGAAGATTGTGGCTAGCTAGCTGATTCAATGCTATAGCCTACATCAGAGTGAGCAGCCTGACCGCTTTGAGGAGGAGCACCTGAATGCTTGCTTGCAACTTGAGCTTCTGCCAGCAATGTAAGTGGTTCCATAACAAACTGCGCCACTCTGAAGCACATGGCAAGCAACTGCAGCCTAGCCGGCAGCAGCCCATTCCGCTCAGCAGTGGTTCTTAGAGCGGCATTGAGGAACCTTAAGCAGTGATTCCAGACAACTACAGCAGCTATTCAGACCATTCAGCATTTTTGAGCGTTCGATAAATGTTAGGCTGTCAGGCTTACAGAGATTTGTAGGCGGTGTTTATAATTGTGTGTAGGGCCTCATGTCCAGGTAGTAGCACAAGGACATCATAATGGGCAGGCCCTGCAGCTGTATCATGCATCGGATGATCCCACACAATAACTCCTCAAATTATGAATTATATTATTTTTAGTCACACCGAACCTCAACAGAACACCAAACCACAGTGCGCCAATTTTTTGGCAATGCTGTTTGGGCACCTCCTGCGCTCAAACTCGTTTTGGGATTGGCAGCCTGTGTAGCCATGTCCCCTTCAAATGTCATACGCCTAAAGACCTTAAAAGAACACCACCATGAATGGACACTTATCCTGACTGACCCTCTCTGTGCCAAGGGGCTGCGCCTGCTAAGGGCTATCCTTAGGGCACGTGCCTCCTCAAAGTCCAGATCACTGTGCTGATATTTAACCATCATCATGCAGCTAGGCGCACTGTGTCACATGAGCACCGTGTCAATTAGGAAAAATATGATAAATGAATAACGCTCGATGTAATCCATCCTTTATTTTCTATACGTCTCAGAGCATCTTATTGGACAGCTCCGTACGGGCACTCCTGCTGTGTAGTTAAAACCTGGCTAGAGACAGCAATACCACTGCCAATCCCTGGTCCAGCACATTGCCAAATCATAACTCGAGCCCATGTATGAGGAAGCTTAAGTTGGCTTAGGAACATATTTAGTTCCAAGTTTCACTGTCACACCCTTGATTCACAAATAGCAGGCATACTAGAGACCGTTCGGCATTTCACCCCTGTGAGTGTGGCTTGACTTCTCTCTTGTAGGTCAACCCAAAGAAGAAGATCCTGGAACGCCTCTTCCCTGATATGAAGACCAGCACAGGTGAGTTGACATGAGGAACTGCAAGTGCAAGAACAAGAATGAATCTGGTCCCTCATTTATTTATTATTTGAGAAAAAGGCAATTGCTTGATGTAGAAGCATGCTCCAATACAATGCTTATTCTAAAGCGCCAGGAAGTTAAACAGGCAAGCGAGCGCAGCGAGCCCGAGCAAACTGCTAAGGCGCCGAACGCTAGCTACGCACCCTACGTACTCTTTTTAGTTACTCTTTTTGTACAGCCCACTAGAGCTCTTGAAAACAAGACAGGCTTGTTAAGCTCGAAAAAGTAGACTAGGGAAGTGCTCTTAGTTTTGCCTGGGACCCAGCGGATGGGGCCCTAGGACCTGCAGGCAGCTGACCATCTTGACGCTCAAGCCCATTTGATATAACATACAAAGTATTAATTTAGTCAAACAAAGCGCGAAGCATGCTGTTGAAGACCACTTCTGCGGACCCCTCTTCATCACTGCGGGCCATTGCAATGTAACAAAGGCGTTCAGAAATATTTATTCAACGCAAAATTACGCTCCTTGTGCGGTGCGTCCACCCCGCCGTATGTCCGCCAGCCAATTTTATCGGCGCAGTGTTCACAGTGCATGGTTAAGATTAATTAATTGATGATCTTGATTGAATTGGCATTCACGTTGAACATCGTAATTCTCCCCTTCTTCACCCGGACCAGCCTGCTCCCCAAGTTGTGCCCTGCCCTACCCACAGGAGACTTGTCTTTCCACGCTCTATTACTTGTTTGCATACTGTTATCCGAACAGGAGCGTTGATTTTGGCTCCCCCACCCCCCACTCTTACCAGTGTTTTTCCATGCCTTCACTTCATTTGAGCAAATCAGCTCTTCTTCTACCTTACCCTCTCCTGTCTCTATGCTATATAACCGGCGTCTTGGTCAGCAGACAGCCCCTTTCTTAATGCCATTTAGGAATTGGTACTGGCCTCTTCTACTGCTTAGCGTTTATTGATGCCTTAGGTGTGAGTTGTTGCTGGTACCTTGAGACATGTGTTGCCAAGATACGCACACCTTCTTGTCAGCAAAGCTGTATGGCTCGCAGAAAATCTGTGCTGAAAGACACCTTGCGAGAGAGGTTCAGTCTACCTTATCAACTACCGATTGCTGTTTTAATCAAGTGGTGCATCACTTCAACAGATCCCTTCTGTTATTCATCTGGGCATGGATTATTAGCTGTGCCATGCTCTTTGCCTGCAGCTGGCGTGCCAGCATACAAGGGCCTACCTTTTGTCGTGGACGGTAAGGGGCCATTGTCGTCTCCTTTGCCCGAGGCAAATGTAGCTTGAGAATGGTGGAGGAGCATTGTCTAGTAGTGAAGGCGCGTACAAGCATGCACGAACCAGAGTTCTTGAAGCTCAATTGTCTTTTTTTTGCTCGCTCCAGTTCAGCAAGTGAAGACATCCTTTTAAGGGGTGCAACTCATGTACGCATTTAACCATACAGTTCATTGCTCATTTTTGGCAATTTTCAGATCCAGGCATTTCTGAGCTCAATAAAAAAGGTTGCTGTTAAAGGTGTATTTTTGCCTGGTGCTTGCACCAGCAGGGGCCCCCTGGTACGCTGGGGATCTTACCCCTTGCGCAGGGGCCATGCTTGTCTTCTCTGCCTCGTTCAAATTTTGACGTCCCGTAGGACAAGGGGATCTTCTGTTGGTAAAAGAAAAAATAAAGAAAAACTGCGTAGGCAGTGAAACACTCCCTACATCAATCACAGAAAGGGGTCACCTAGGGCCTTGGCACTGTATGACCCCTCCACCAGCAAAAAAGGAAAAAAGTCAATGGGGACCAGGAGGGTGACTGGCAGTACCCCATTCCAAACCTTAGCAATAAGAGGCCACATGAGTCATCTCAAGAGCGCGTCTGGTCCTTGTAAGTTTAGAAGCGTGCTGAACAAACGAGCATGAAGGCTTCGCAGGAAGCTTGGCAGCTTTCTGGGGAACAAGACCGAGGTTCTCAAGTGGCTCCATGCTGTAAGGGCTGTAAATGGTGCCACCCACTCCCAAAAGGATGGTGTGGAGCTCGGCAAGACGTTTACAGAGTGCGCTGTGCTGTTGCTTGGCGGGCCTGTTATACTCGCAGTATTTGACTTCCACGAGATGGATGTGCCAATGATTGGGTATGAGCTGACTTGGGTTCCAGACCCTGGACAAAGGCTGGCAGGCTGGTGCTGATGCTGAGATCCCCCCATCCCCTCTATTATGTGTCCCCCTGCCATACTTCTTAATGCAGACAATCCAAGAGTGGGCATCTGGAGCATTTCTTCTTTTGGTAGACATTTCTATTACTAGTATAGCATATGGACGATTGGCAACGGGTCTTTCCTTAGTAGGGAAGCGGCCAGGGAAAGGCCATCATGATTCAGGGATGGTTCTGTAGATTCCACATGGATCTTGCAAGGGTATGAACATTGCAATAGGAGGCTGCTATTGCTAACCGGTGCCAGCCCCGAGGGGCCAAAAGGGTCGGAGTGCAAGTCCCCCCCTTCCTTCAAAGGAATAGGAAGCCCTGAGGTGCCAAAGTGGTGTCTATCACCGGAATTGATTGGACCCTTTTCGCCAGGTCTGTCATACCATTACTGATCTGAAGGTTTTGTGATGCCGTGGTCTTCGCTGCCAATAACCATTTGGACAAGACAGCCTTGTAGGGAGCCTGCGTTAATTGTAAATGTGTAGGGTTGCTGGAAACCGTATATGGAAATTTTTTATAACTTATATACCGTATATATACCCCGTATATACCCCGTATACCGTAGAAACCGTACATACCAAAAATCCCAACCCCCCCGATCAGACCC
>LFCJ01002154.1_pt1 | contig 14131 bp, 12 predicted proteins | sample 643141 | NCBI WGS metagenome assembly LFCJ01 (sample SAMN03766243, study PRJNA286221) | soda lake metagenome | biome: soda lake; feature: Kulunda steppe; material: water; isolation source: sample B1-Br-g2 brine of Lake Bitter-1 | place: Russia: Kulunda steppe | collected 2010-07 | reverse complement strand
CGGCTGGTGAGGGCGTTTGAGAGGACACACTTAAACCGCCATCACCGGCCGTTTTCACACTTACACCGACAGAATAATCGATAGCCAGTGACGGGCTGGATCTGTCAGCGAATTACCGAACAGGGTCCGATACGTGGTCGGCAATCGACGGGAATCGAATTCAACAGTCCGCATGGGTGCCGCCGTTTCTTCGATCGTCGGGCCGGTCGTGTGTCGCCGGGCGCAGACCAGTATATAAACAACGGTTATTTCCCGACGTTTGACGGGTGTTGACGGCGTTACTGGCCGTTCTCGTGTGATTCAAAACCCCCGGTATCCCATATCAACTATGGTAACAGATTCGATCTCGGACGCGATCCGGGAGTTCGAACACGACGGAGAGACGTACAAGATCGCCGATCTCACGGTGCTCGAGGAGCAGGGGCTGTGTGACCTCGAGAAGCTACCGGTGAGCATCCGGATTCTGCTCGAGTCGGTGCTGCGAAATGCCCAGGGCGACGGGGACGCGGTCGACGCCGACAACGTCCGCGCGGCGGCCTCCTGGGAACCCGACGTGCCGGACGCCGAAGTCCCGTTTACGGTCTCGCGGGTCGTCCTGCAGGACCTCACGGGCGTTCCGGCGGTCGTCGACCTCGCGGCGCTGCGCTCGGCCGCCGATCGGAAGGGCGTCGACCCGACGGTCGTCGAACCCGAGGTCCCCTGTGACCTCGTGATCGACCACAGCGTCCAGGTCGACCACTTCGGCAGCGAGGACGCCTACGAGAAGAACGTCGAGATCGAGTACGAGCGCAACGAGGAGCGGTATCGTGCGATCAAGTGGGCCCAGGGGGCGTTCGACGAATTCAACGTGGTGCCCCCAGGAACCGGAATCGTTCACCAGGTCAACTTAGAACACCTCGGCCGCGTCGTTCACGAGCGCGAGGTAGACGGCGAGCAGTGGCTTGTTCCCGACACCCTTGTCGGCACCGACAGCCACACCCCGATGATCGGCGGCATCGGCGTCGTCGGCTGGGGTGTCGGCGGGATCGAGGCCGAGGCCGCGCTGCTCGGTCAGCCGATCAACATGAGCCTGCCGGAAGTCGTCGGTGTCCGCCTGTCGGGGGAACTCCCAGAGGGCGCAACCGCGACTGACCTCGTGCTCCACATCACCGAAAAGCTCCGCCAGGTCGGCGTCGTCGACAAGTTTGTCGAGTTCTTCGGCCCCGGCGTTGCCGAGCTGTCGGTCGCAGACCGTGCGACTATCTCGAACATGGCTCCCGAACAGGGCTCGACGATCAGTATGTTCCCGGTCGACGAGAAGACCCTCGAGTACCTCGAACTCACGGGTCGCGACGAGGACCACATCGACCTCGTTCGCGAATACCTCGAGGCACAGGGCCTCTTCGGCAAGCAGGACCCCGAGTTCACCGAGGTCGTCGAGTTCGACCTCGGCGAAGTCGAACCAAGCCTTGCCGGCCACAAGAAGCCCCACGCTCGTATCCCAATGGGCGATCTGGACGAACACTTCCCAACGCTGCTCGAGGAAGAGGGTGTCCTCCCATCGGGCGCTGCTGAAAGCGACGGCGGCCTCGTCGCCGAGCAGACCCCATCGCTTGATGAGAAGGTCCCCGTCGAACTCGAAGACGGCACCGAGATCGAGATCGGCCACGGCGACATCCTCGTCAGCGCGATCACCTCCTGTACGAACACCTCGAACCCGTCCGTGATGGTCGCGGCCGGCCTGCTCGCGCGCAACGCCGCCGAGCAGGGTCTCGAAGTGCCCGAGTACGTCAAGACCAGCCTCGCACCCGGCAGCCGCGTCGTCACGGAGTATCTGGAGCGAGCAGAGCTCCTCGACGACCTCGAAGAACTCGGCTACCACGTCGTCGGCTACGGCTGTACGACCTGTATCGGGAACGCCGGCCCACTGCCGGAGCCAGTCGAGGCAGCCATCGACGAGCACGACCTCTGGACGACGAGCGTCCTCTCGGGCAACCGCAACTTCGAGGCGCGTATCCACCCAAAAATCAAGGCCAACTACCTGGCCAGCCCGCCGCTGGTCGTCGCCTACGGGCTCGCCGGCAAGATGGACATCGACCTCGAGAACGAGCCGATCGGCACGAACGACGAGGGCGAGGCGGTCTACCTCGAGGACGTCTGGCCGGACCCAGAAGAGGTTCGCCAGACGATCCACGACAGCGTCTCCCCGGAGATGTTCGAGGAGAAGTACGCGAGCGTTTACGAGGGCGACGAGCGCTGGGAAGCGCTTGCCGCACCCACCGGTGACGTCTATGACTGGGACGACGAGTCCACCTACATCCGCGAGCCCCCGTTCTTCCAGGACTTCCCGCTCGAGGAGCCCGGCGTCGACAACGTCGAGGACGCCCGCGGGCTGTTGATGCTCGGTGACACCGTCACGACCGACCACATCAGTCCCGCCGGGCCGTTCAGCGAGGACCTGCCCGCCGGCCAGTGGCTCAAAGAGCGCGGCGTCGAACCGTACGAGTTCAACACGTACGGCTCGCGACGTGGCAACCACGAGGTCATGATGCGCGGTACCTTTGCGAACGTCCGCATCCAGAACCAGCTGTTAGACGGCAAGGAGGGTGGCTACACGATTCACCACCCGACCGACGAGGAGACGACCGTCTTCGAGGCTAGCGAGCGCTACCGCGAGGAAGAGACGCCGCTGGTCGTCATGGCCGGTGAGGAACTCGGCACCGGTTCGAGCCGTGACTGGGCAGCGAAGGGGACCGACCTGCTCGGGATCCGCGCGACGATCGGCAAGAGCTACGAGCGGATCTACCGTGACAACCTCATCGGCATGGGTGTCCTCCCGCTGCAGTTCGAGGAGGGCGAGGGCTGGGAGGAACTCGGACTCGAAGGCGACGAGTACTTTACGATCTCCGGACTCGAAGACGGCCTCGAGCCGAACGCGGAACTGACCGTGACGGCCGAAGACGACGGTGAGGTTACCGAGTTCACCGTCACCGCACAGGTCGACACGCCTGCTGCAGTCGAGTACGTCGAGAACGGCGGCGTCCTCCACCTGGTGCTGCGTCGCCTGCTCCAGGAAGAGACGGCCTGATCGGCTCTCGCCGTTTTTCGCGTTTTCCGTCGTTCGCCGTTCGTTCGACCGCATAACGACAGCTATTCCCCATCGAGACGCCGCACAACCTCAAGCCACACCCGCGCCGTCGCCCCACCACGTCGCTCGTCCCCCTGTTCGTCGACGTCGGATCGACCCTCGAGGAGGCAACCGGCCTCGTTCAGTATCTGCTGGTGTTCGTCTTCGCGGCGATACCGATCGTCGAGATCTTCGTCGTTATCCCGATCGCGATCGGCCTCGGACTCGACCCCGTCCCCACGTACGTCGGGCTTTTACAGCGGCCGCCCCTAGTCGCGATCATGAGTCATCCGACCGAGCGCAACCGGCTCGACGAGGAGGAGAGCCCCTATCTGCGCCAACATGCGGACAACCCCGTCAACTGGCAGCCGTGGGACGACCAGGCCCTCGAAACCGCGCGAGAGCACGACGTCCCGATCTTCCTCTCGATCGGCTACTCGGCGTGTCACTGGTGTCACGTCATGGAAGAGGAGAGCTTCGCCGACGAGGGAGTCGCCGAGGTGCTCAACGAGCAGTTCGTCCCGATCAAGGTCGATCGGGAGGAGCGCCCGGACGTCGACTCGATTTATATGACCGTCTGCCAGCTCGTCACGGGCGGTGGCGGCTGGCCGCTCTCGGCTTGGCTCACGCCCGAGGGGAAACCGTTCTACGTCGGGACGTACTTCCCGAAAGAACAAAAACGCGGTCAGCCGGGCTTTCTCGACATTCTCGACAACATTACCCGATCGTGGGAGCAGGATCGCGACGAGGTGGAAAACCGGGCCCAGCAGTGGACTGACGCTGCAAAAGACCAGCTCGAAGAGACGCCGACGACGGTCAGCGCATCGGAGCCGCCGTCAAGTGATGTTCTCGAGTCGGCGGCCGACGCGGCGGTTCGGGGTGCCGATCGACAGTACGGCGGCTTCGGCTCCAGCGGCCCGAAGTTCCCCCAGCCGGCACGGCTGCGCGTTCTCGCCCGGGCATACGATCGGACCGGGCGTGATGAGTACCTGACAGTGCTCGAAGAGAGCCTCGATGCGATGGCCGATGGCGGGCTCTACGACCACGTCGGCGGGGGCTTTCACCGCTACTGCGTCGATCGGGACTGGACGGTCCCCCACTTCGAGAAGATGCTGTACGACAACGCGGAGATTCCCCGGGCGCTTCTTGCCGGCTACCAGCTGACCGGCACCGAGCGCTACGCCGATGTCGTCGGCGAAACGTTGGCCTTCCTCGATCGGGAGCTAACCCACGACGAGGGCGGCTTCTTCAGCACGCTCGATGCCCAGAGTGAGTCACCGGAGACGGGCGAGCGCGAGGAGGGTGCCTTCTTCGTCTGGACGCCCGAGGAGATCCACGCGATCGTCGACGATGAAACCGACGCTGAACTGTTCTGTGCCCGGTTCGACATTACGGAGTCGGGCAATTTCGAGGGTCGAAACCAGCCGAACATCGTCACCTCGATCGGCGACCTCGCCGATCGGTTCGATCTCGAAGAGCACGAGGTCGAAGACCGACTCGAATCGGCGCGACAGGCGGTCTTCGAGGCTCGCGAGGAACGACCGCGACCGAACCGCGACGAGAAGGTCCTCGCGGGCTGGAACGGGATGATGATCGCGACCTGTGCCGAGGCTGCCTTCGTACTCGGGGCGGACGAGTACGCCGACATGGCCGTCGACGCGCTGGAATTCGTCCGCGATCGGCTCTGGGACGACGAGGAAAACCGGCTCTCGCGCCGGTACAAAGACGGGGATGTTGCCATCGACGGCTACCTCGAAGACTACGCGTTCCTCGCTCGCGGGGCGCTCCAGTGTTACGAGGTCACCGGCGAGATCGACCACCTCGCGTTCGCGCTGGATCTCGCACGCGTGATCGACGCCGAGTTCTGGGACGCAGACCGGGAAACGCTGTATTTCACTCCCGAGAGTGGCGAATCCCTGGTCACCCGCCCCCAGGAACTCACCGACCAGTCGACGCCCTCCGCAGCAGGTGTAGCAGTCGAGACGCTGCTGGCCCTCGACGGCTTCGCCGACGAGGAATTCGAGTCGATCGCCTCGGGCGTTCTCGAAACCCACGCGGGCAAACTGGAGGCGAACCCGCTCCAGCACGCGACGCTCTGTCTCGCCGCCGATCGGCTCGAATCGGGCGCTCTCGAAGTGACGATCGCCGCCGAGGAGGTGCCCGAAGAGTGGGAACGGCGGTTTGCCGACCAGTACCTGCCGGACCGACAGTTCGCCCCGCGCCCACCGACCGACGACGCCCTCGACTCGTGGCTCGATCGGCTTGGACTCGACGACGCGCCGGCGATCTGGGCCGGCCGCGAGGCTCGCGACGGGGAGCCGACGCTGTACGTCTGTCGCGATCGGACCTGTTCGCCGCCGACGAACGATATCGACGAGGCGATCGAGTGGCTGCGTGATTCGGCTCCGGGTTCGGGATCGGTCGAAAACGCACACTCGGGCGAGAATAGCCCGTTCTGAAACGACGACGCTTGTCCGGCCCGGAACCGAACTCACTCGCGTTGTACGCCCTCATTATCGTAGCCATTGAAACGGGTTCCACACCGATCGCGAAGCCGTCACGCGATCGGGTGTGCACTGACTGTCAGTGGCTACTATCGGACGGGTTGCTACCCTGGTGAACGCTGTCGGAACCGGGTTGGAGACGATTCATCAGCGGTCGAGGCGGATACCCCGACCCTTGAGGTCGGAGTTGTTGACATGTACTGAACCGCAACATGGTGTCCATTACGACGTTGACGGGCGACACGGGTATCAAACAGAAATGCGGTACATTTGTCCGCTCACGAGTCAGCTAAGAGCAGTTCCGAGATCTTGTTATTCCGTTTAGCAGCCCTTCGCTGCGTTCGACCGATGGTCGCTCTATTGATAGCCGAGAACCGTGTAAAGTGAGTCGTTCTTGCCACAACGTGCGTCACGGGTAGCCCGCGCAGTCCGAAAGAGTCGAAGCGATCAGTCTACTGCAGTCACGGATCGGATCTCTACACGTCCATCCGAGGTCACTTCGATCTCCCACTTATCCATCCGAAACGAGACGAGAACGTCTTGCTCTCTGCCCTCGACGGTGGTGTCGAACATCGCGTCTAATGCATCGGGATCGATGAACTCGTATAGTGGTGTCACGTCGGTCGACTCGGCGTCTTTCACCGCTTCGATCGCTCGAATGACTGCCTGAGACGGGGATTCGTCTGTGTCGAAGGAGAACTCATAGGCTTCTCGCTCATCTTCTGATGATGGCTGAATCCAGATCTCCCCGCCAGTGTCTACGGTCACATCGTGTTCGTGATGTACGAAACTAATCTGAATGGGACGCCGGCGTCGCCGGACGAGTGCATCGAAGACGATCGGATCCACAACGGCTTCGATGGACGCTAACTTATCTGGGTCCGTACCAACTACTTCCGAAATCGAAGAAACGACAGCGTCACTTGCTGGTTCGGACGCTGGATTGAACGTCGCATGATACCGCCCCGTCGCAGAATCATATCTAATGTCCGGGTGCTCACCCATGTATAGGCCAAGACTGCCATGACATAAATCTGCTTCTTATGTTTAACCAAACATGAGGACAATCCCACAGAATACTCGGATTAATCTGCGATAGGAACAGTGCGATGAAGACGATTTAGCAGAATACACCCTAAATATTGCTATATCCGCAGTTGGTGTGGTAGTCACTCATCTTCACTCTCCGCTTCCTGACGGCTCATCTCGTCCACCGCCTCCGAGAAATAGAAGTGGTTGAACGGTTGGACTTGCCGCTGTTTCATGATCTCCGAACTCTCGACGTCGACGCCGAGGTCGTGGATCGCGTCTGTAATGCGGACGATGTCGTTCGTATCTCTTCCGACGACCTCGGCGTGGATGTTTCGCCGTCCAGTGAGTGTCTCACGAACGTCGATGATCCCCTTGATGTCCATCAATTGATCCACGACTTCGCTTCGCTCTGTCGGTGGTGCGGTGATGACGAATATCACGCGAAGCGAAAGATTGGCTGCCTCATAATCGAGTTCCGGATGGTACCCCTTGATGATACCGTCGTCTTCGAGTCGGTCGATGCGATTGCGGATGGTGCTGGCGGAGACGCCCGTCTTGTCGGCTATCTCCTCGGACGTGGTGTTCCGGGCGTCCAACTGAAGCATGTAGAGGATACCGCGATCGACGTTATCGAGTTCGCGAACCATGGGTAGAGTGCGTCTAGAGACCTACAAACCTTCTGTGCAATAGCGTCTTCGGCCCGATCTATCGTAAATCCTGTCTTGGTGACTGTTCGTCGTAGGCCACACGAATCCGATCGAGTTCGTCCGCTGTCGCCTGGAGCGCCGATCGGATAGCGTCGGTTCGAGACTCGTATCGGATCGTCCCGTTTTTGGAATCGTATTCGATCCAGCCTGCTGCTGCCAATTTCGGGAGGTGGCAGTGGTGGAGTTCGGATCTGACAGCATCGGCGTCTGCGGGACTGTCGTGACGTGTCGCCGCCCCCGGTGTCTCCGGACCGGCCACTCCATCGACGAGTGCGTCAAGACGAACGGGGTTATTGTGGGCCGAAAGTTCACGGAGAACCCGCCGTCGAAGCGGGTGGCTCAACAGATCGGCCGTTTCGGTGACCGGTTGAGCATCATCCCTGGTATTGTCGGTCATAACAATCTTGCCGCGAAATACTGTCGCTATGGGGATAAACCGCTAGTTGGAGTCCGAAAATAACAACAGTCCACTCACCAGAGCCTAGCCCGAAGAGCGTTTTTGCCCGTAGGTTTCGAGCTGCCACGTGAACATCGCCCTGAGTATGACGACGAGACTGTTCCGGTGGCCGCTTCCCCAGATTGCGACTTCCTCAGTATTGTCGGACTCCGTCTCTTCGACACGCACGCTGACGAGTGCGGTCTGCTTATCAGTGATGAGCAGGCTTCCGGCGGGTGTGTCGGTCCACTCCCAGAGCGTCTCGAACAGCGTTGCCGACGGGACGGCGTCCTGGAGACGGTCCTGTACGGTGTCGGAAATCCCCCCGCCAATATAGATGTCCAGACCCCGGTCGTCGGCATTTTGAAGTCTGTCAAGGACCGCTTCAGTGAGGAGGTCGTCAACCGTGAGGTAGATAATTTCGTCGTCAGCTTCGTCGATGAACTCCCGAATACGTTGGTTTACGGCCTCGTGACCGGTGACCGTCCAGGCTCCGAACTGTTCGGTCCGGGGCTCTGTGTCATCCAGTTGTTCGAGCATCTCGGCAATCTCGTCGATCGTGCTCTTCCGGGCGAGATCGAGCTTTCGAACGATCGAGTCACGAGAGATGATGGTATACTGTTGTGGAGTCGTGTACTGTACATCGACGACCCCCATCTCTTGGAGTGTCTCGATAGCGTCCTAGACCCGTGATCGTGGAGGACCGCCAGCATCCGCGATGTCTTTGGCGGTGGCCGTTCCGAGGCGGACGAGCGCAATGAGTGTCTGTGCCTCATACTCGGTCAGGCCTAAATCGTGCAGCCGATCAGACAGCTCCGCCTGTAGCTGTTCCTCTCGTCTTTCACTCATACGCGGACAAACGGTTCGAATCGACTTGAACTCATCTCCGTTCTATATCCGCAGATAAATGGGCATAATTAACAAGTTGTGATTATCCCTCTGGCGGTGAATGTAAAATAATAACTGAGTCGTTCCAGTACTCGTGACTGCTTATTACACATTGGTCGCACAATCCGCAGTTCTCGCTTCTGTCGCTCGTTCACGGGTCACAGTCGTTCCCCGCGCACATTGCGGTTCTCACTCGCTTCGCTTGTTCACGGATCACAGTCGCTCCCCGCTCACATCGCGGTTCTCACTCGCTTCGCTCGTTCCGAACCGCGCACGTTCCGAACTTCGCACACTCCAAACCGCACTTTTCTCGTGGGTCCCAGTCAGTTCGTTTTCCGACCCACGCAGCCCTCGTGCGATCGGGTTTGCACTGACTTACAGTGGCTACTATTGCATTCGATCGGCCGTGTCCTTCTCGAACAGTTTTTTCAACAGTGACTGTTCTTCGTGTGGGATGCCGACGAGATCGATCGCTTCTTGATCGACGATCGCCGGTACCACGGTACACCGATCCGTCTCAGGCCGCGTCGGCGTCGAGTTCGGCCTCGAGTTCCTGAGCGAGCCAGACGGCTGGCGGGACCGCTTCTTCCTCGACGAACCGCGTCACTTCCGTTCCAGTATCGTCTTCGACCACGATCGTCGGGATGTACTCGATACCGTACTCGTCGACGCCGGGGCCCTGTTTGTCCTTATCGAGGGCGATCTCTTCGATCCGATCGTCCGGGATCTCGGCAGCGTCGAGGGCGGCACCGAAGTCGGGCAGCAGTGCCCGACAGTCCTTACACCAGTCGCCAGCCCAGATCTTGTAGGTTAGCTCGTCGCGGTGGGCTGCGAGGGTATCGACGGTGTCCTCGTAAGAGGCGGCGTCCCACGTTGGCGTCGGTCGCATGGTTTCGAGAGTCATAGCTGCGAATTACGTGGCGGGGGGCTTAACGACGGTGCTTTTCGAGGCTGTCCTTCGGATGAGCGTCCCCCACCCGACACACCGGCACGGCCTGCCTCGGTCCAGTACGAGTTTATGTCTCCGCTTCCTACGCCATGCCAATGAAGGGAAGTATCCTGGACACGATCGGCTCACCACTCGTCCAGGTCGACTCGCCTGAGGGAGCGACCGTCGCCGCCAAAGTCGAATCCTTCAACCCCGGCGGCTCGGCGAAAGACCGCCCGGCGCTGGAGATGGTCCGGACGGCCGAACGGGAGGGGCTGATCGAGCCCGGCGACTGGCTTGTCGAACCGACGAGCGGAAACACCGGAATCGGCCTTGCCCTGGTTTGTGCCGCCCGTGGCTACGATCTGACGATCGTGATGTCAGCAAACAAGTCAAAAGAGCGCCAGCAGATCATGTCTGCCTACGGGGCTGAACTCGAACTCATCGAGGGCGATATGACGGACGCACGGGCCCGCGCCGACGAACTCGAAGCGGAGGGCGCGACCCAGCTCGGCCAGTTCGTAAATCCGGCCAACCCGAAAGCCCACTACCGGACGACCGGCGCGGAGATCGTTGAACAGGTCGGCGATCGCGAGGTCGATGCGTTCGTTGCTGGCGTCGGCACCGGTGGCACGATCTCCGGGACCGGCCGACGGCTCCGCGAGGAGTTTCCGGAGATGGATATTATTGCCGTCGAACCGGCACGGAACGCCATTCTCTCGACCGGTGAAGCCGGCAAAGACGAGTTCCAGGGGATGGGTCCCGGCTTCGTCAGCGAGAACCTCGACGTTGATCTGATCGATCGGGTCGAAACGGTGACACTCGAAGACGCGGAGGCGGAGTGTCGTCGCCTCGCCCGCGAGGAAGGCGTCCTCGTCGGCCAATCCAGCGGCGCAACGAGTCTCGTCACGCAGCGGATCGCCGCCGAAATCGCGGACCCGACCCAACACTGTCCGGACGCACCCGATACCTTCGACGACGGTGTCGCGACGCCGGAGCCGGACGGTGGACAGCCGGCTGAGGACTGCCCGCTGGTCGTCACCGTTTTCTGGGACAGCGGCGAACGCTATCTCTCGACCGGCCTGTTCGACTGAGCAGGACGGTACCGTACGTTTTCGGTTCGAGGATCGGCCGGTCTCCGAACTGGCGCACTACAGCCGTTCTCAACCGGTCTCTTCTCTGCTGGGTGCCGCTCGTGTCAGAAACGTCGTGAGCACTCCTCCGAACCGATCGGGACGTTCCCGTGGTGTCCAGTGGCCGCAGTTTTCGAGAATCGCGACCTCGGCGTCGGGGATCGATCCGGCAGCGTCGGCCGCCCACGCCGGTGGCACGACCGGATCGTCGGCCCCGTGGACGAGCAGGGTTGGCATCGACAACGAACCCAGTCGATCGGAAAAATCCGTCCGTGAACGGCCGCTCACGGTGATCTCGTTGCGCTGGAACGCCTCGAAAGCGGTTCCGGCACCGGGGGCTCTCGCACGGGAGCGAAAGTCACGAACGAACTGGGGATCGAGCGTTGCCCCACTCGAGACGAGTGGTGTGAGTCCGATTCGCGCTAGTTCGGGAGATGCTCCCATTGCGGCCCACCCCATCGCGTTCATCCCAGGAATGGTTGCAGCTGCCTTCCAGAGTGATCCAACAGGAAGCCGTGACCCCAGTCCGTAGCTGTTGACCAAGACGAGTCGATCGACCCGCTGTGGCGTTTCGAGTGCGAGACCGAGCGCTGTGGCACCGCCCATCGAGAGCCCTACGAGCGTGGCGGTGTCGAGGCCGACGGCGTCGAGGAAGCTATCGAGGAGGGCGGCGTAGCGCTCGACCGAATGCTCGACGCTCCCGACACTATCGCCGTAGCCAGGCCAGTCGAGGGCGTAGACGCGGTACTCGTCGGCGAGTCGATCGATCGTGTGCCGCCAGGAGAGCAGTGCATCGTCGACCCCACCACCGTGGAGCAAGACGACGGGTGGGCCGTCGGTTCCGGCGCGGCGGTAGGCGATCCGGCAGCCGTCGACGGTCGTAACACCGGTGCCGCCGACGGGCCCCGAAGCGCTAGCTGTGTGGCCGGATGTAGTCGTGTTGCTGTCGGTCTCGGTGGGATCCGTGTCGTCGATCGGTGACTCGGAACTGAAACTAGAACTGGGGTCGTCGATCATGGGGAGTATTCCGCTTCCGTCAGGCGAACGACGAGCGTCTCCTCGACGTCCCGGAGGTCGTATTCGGGCCGATCGCCGTCCGTCCGCCGGACGTACAGTGGTTCGACGAGCCGGTGGGTGGGAGTCGCTGCCGATCGAGCACTGTCGGTCGCAGGCTCCGGTTCGGAACGGTCCTCAGCAGCCGCGTTCGACTCGGCGTCGCCGGCGGCCGGTTCGTGGTCGGCGCTGGTCGCTGCGTTCGGTCCGGGAGTCTCGCCCTCGGTCGATCGCGTGGCGTCTCCCTCGGGCTCGACGCGTTCGAGTCCGTACACCGCACAGAACTCGGCGGTCTCGGCCGGCGAGCAGTCACCGTTCCGAAGCGCTGTGGCCAGGGGGCGTGAGAGCCACTCGTCGTCGCTGATACTCGGTTCCTGGACCAGTGCCGTCTCGACGAACCGGGTGAGATACCAGTTGAGATCGTTCAGCAGCGAAACGGCGGCACCGACGCTGACGGTCTCGACGGCGAGTGCGTTCTCGAACGGTCGATCCAGGTCGTAGGTCGCGAGTGCCTCCCGGGACGTCTCTCGAGAGAGCAGTTCGTACTGGAGGTTCACATCGGCGTCCCCAATGAGACAGACGCGGGTCACTGGTGTGTGGTGGGTGCGTCGATGTAATGTGGGTTTCGGCTTTTCGCCACCAATGCCGGTGGCCCACGTCAGCCACGCGATCAGGGATCGACCAGGTCCGCGTTCGCCGCTGCCTCTGCCGCCAGCTCGAACAGCTCGTCCGGCTCAGCCTCACGAAGTTGTTTCAGCCGAGCGTTCGTCTCGGCCCGATCGGGGGCGACCCGGTTGCAGCCGGCGTTGATCGTCGAGTCGGTGAACGTCCCGATCTCGCGGGCTTGGGAGACGATGTCGGCTTTGTCCCAGGTCAGCAGCGGCCGGTGAATCGGGAGAGCAGTCGCCCGACTCGTGATTCCGAGGTTCTGGATCGTCTGGCTCGATTTCTGACCGACGGCTTCGCCCGTGACGATGCCGTGGGCATCGATTCGATCGGCGAGGTGTTCGGCGACGCGGTAAAAGAACCTTCGCATCGAGAGCATTCGCCCTTCTTGCATGGTCTCGACGAGCACAGAGACCGCTTCGCCGCCCGGAACCCTGTATACTGGCAGCTCGAAATTCGGCGTGTATCCTGAGAGCACGCGAACGGTCTCCATCGCTCGTGCCTCGTGGTCGACCCCACCGTAGGGGCCGAGATCGACGTAGACAGGGACGATCGGACTGCCGCGTTTCATGATCTCGTAGGCGGCGACGGGTGAGTCGATGCCGCCGCTGATCATCGCGATCACGGGTTCCTGTGCACCGAGTGGGAGACCGCCAGGTCCGGACCGCGTCTCGAGATACAGGAAGGTAACGTCTTCCCGAACTTCGACGCCAAAGGTGAGGTCAGGATCGTCGAGGTCGACTTCGGGCTCGAACTCGTCGGCGACGGCGTCCCAGATCACCGTCCCGCCCTCGCGAGCCAGATCCTCGCTGTCGTAGGGGAGGCCTTTGTCGGCGCGACGCGCATCAACCGCAAAGGTCCCGCCGTCGTAACACGCCCGTGCGGTCTCGGCGAGACGCTCGAGGATCTGTTCCTTTTCGGTGCTAACGGTCAGACACGGGCTCGCAGAGACGACCCCGAACGTGTCTGTCGCGGCGTCAGTCGCCTCCTCGACGGCCGCTTCGGTGGTGTGAATCAGCGGCCGGTTCCACCTGTCTTCGATCTCGCCGTGAATCGATCGATCGGCCAGGATCGCCGCCATGTTCTCGACGAGCAGTCCCTCCATATACCGTTTGACGCTGGTGCTTTTCGTGTTGAGGTCCCCGTGGCGGACGAGGACGGTATCGGCTCCTGGAGGGTGCATACCGAGTGGTAGATGATTCGTCGTATAAGGGGGTTACGAGCGAGCGACGATGACGAGTGCGCTACGCCTCCACGCTGGACGAGGACGGCCTCACGCGATCATCGATCGGCGGCTGTGAGTGCCCGATCGACGGCGTCAGCGATCGACTCGGTGTCGTCGACGGCGACCAGCGGCGGCCGGACGTCGGCCGACGGGAGCACGTCGCGTTCGACGAGTGCAGCCTTCGTCGCCGGCGCGAAATCGTGGGTAGCACACGCCGAAAACAGCGGGGCGATCGCCTCGGCCTGTAGATCCCGGGCACGATCGGAGTCGGGCTGATCGGCAATCTCGCGAAAGCGTTCGGGAATCACGTTCGAGAGGGCGTTGATACCGCCGTCGGCACCCATTCGCAGCGAGGGGACGAGGATGGCGTCGTACCCTTGCAGACACAGGAAGTCATCGGGCGTCCGCTCCATGACGGACAGGAAGTACGAGAGGTCTCCGCTCGAATCCTTG
>LFCJ01002153.1_pt1 | contig 14133 bp, 15 predicted proteins | sample 643141 | NCBI WGS metagenome assembly LFCJ01 (sample SAMN03766243, study PRJNA286221) | soda lake metagenome | biome: soda lake; feature: Kulunda steppe; material: water; isolation source: sample B1-Br-g2 brine of Lake Bitter-1 | place: Russia: Kulunda steppe | collected 2010-07 | reverse complement strand
TCCACGGGTCGATCAACAGCGGGTTCAGCCCGTCGCCGTCCGGTGGGACGAACCCTGCCGGCGTGTCGGGATACGCCACGTCGATCGGGGTAAACGGACTCTGGGTCGTCAACATCGCCGCGAACGTCGCGACGATCGCGAGCGAGATCGACTGGACGAGTCGCGACCCCCGTCCGTCGAAGTAACTCGAGTAGACGGTCCAGGTCGCGACGACGGCCGTCAGCGTCGCCCAAAAGAGGATCGACCCCTCGTGGTTCGCGTAGACGCCGGTCACCCGGTACAGCAGCGACAGGTAGTCCGCCGAGTTCTCCCACACGTAGGCGTACGTGTAGTCGCCGACGACGAAGAGGTAGGTCAGGTAGCTGTGGGCAGCGACCAGCGCCACCGTCGAGACACCGGAGGCGACGAGCGTCAGCCGACGGAACTCGTCGGATCGGGTGAGATAGCCATACAACAGTAACGTCGCCGCCAGGCCGCTCGCGAACGCGGCGACGACGATCAGTACCGTTCCGAAAGTAAGTGCGTCCGGTATCATTGGTTCTCTAATCCGCGCTCGAGTTGCTCGAGGAAGCTGTCCTGTTCGGTGTATCCACCGAGTCGTGTAATTTCGTGTTTATCGTCAGTCATGATAACGTGCTGTGGCGGATACGCAACCTCGTGTTCGGCGGCCACACTGGAACCCGGGCCGGGGTCGTCGAGGTTGATCGCGAGCAGGACGTAGTCGTCGAGGGTGTCACGAATCTCGTCGTCCTGGTAGTGGTGGTCCTCGTAGTCCTGACAGTACGTACACCACGTGGTCCAGTAGTAGACCAGGACGGGCTTGTCCTCTTGCTCGGCGATCGCCAGCGCCTCGTCGGGGTCTTCGTGCCACTCGAGGCCACCCTGGTAGGTGTAATCGTGATCGCTCAGTACCGGTGCCGCGTTCATCGAGTAGTATCCGAACCCCAGCACGGCGATGAGCACGACTATCGTGAGAAGCTTCCGGGGGGTCATTATGGGCGTAAGCTACGGTTTGAAGCGACTGCTGAAAGAGTTATCGTTCGAAAAATGGGCGGTCGGCCTGCGGTTCGTGGATGGGTAGGTTACTCGTTGAGACGACGGCTGTAGCCGACGAGTGCAGCTGCGGTCGCCATGGCCAGTGCCAGCACGGCCGCACCGAGCGTCATGCCGGGGATACTGTCACCTTCGTCGACGTCGTCACCGTTCGCGTCGTCACCGTTCGCGTCGTCACCGTTCTCATCCTGTTCTTCTTCAATGGGCTCGAACTCCGTTCCAGCGTCCATCGGGACCATCGACTCGCCACTTGGGTTCGGCAGCTGTGGCATATCCTGTTCCGGGTACTCGCCGGTCAGGCTGGTCAGGAACGCCGTGACGTCTTCGACTTCCTCGTCAGACGGGTCCTCGTCGAGGCTGCAGGCTGCCATCACGCGGACGGCTTCCTCGAGGTCAGGGACCTGTCCCGTGTGCATGTACGGAGCGGTGTGTTCGACGTTACGGAGCGTCGGCACCTTGTACATGAACTCGTCGCTTTCGTCGTCAGTGACACCCATGCGGCCGGGGTTGTCCATCAGATCGTACTCCTCGACGTACTCCTCACACTGTGGGTTGTCCTCGAAGGTCGGGTGTGGCTGGTAGACGCCCTCACCGGATTCGGGTTCGTCCCACTGACCGCTGAACATCGGCCCGGAGTGACAGCTCTGACAGCCGAGGTCCTGGAACGTCTCCATGCCGTCGAGTTGCTGGTCGGTCAGTGCGTCTTCGTCACCCTGGACGTACTGGTCGTACGGGCTGTTCGGGGTGTTGAGCGTGCGTTCGTACGCGGCGATCGCGTCGACGGTGTTCTCGAGGCTAATCAGTTCCTCGAGGTCGTCGGGGTCGTCGACCTCGTCACCGTAGACTTCCTCGTAGGATTCGACGTAGTCGTCGACACCGCGGACGCGGTCGAGGGCTGCCTCGTGGTCGGGCATACCCATCTCGACGTCGGCGACGATCGGTCCTTCAGCCTGTTCGGCCAGCGTGTCAGCGCGGCCGTCCCAGAACTGGGTGTGGTGGAACCCGGAGTTCCAGACCGTCGGCGACGCGACCGGACCGGTGTGACCACCGACACCCATCGCGATCGGGCGACTGTCGTCCCCACCTTCCATCACGTTGTGACAGGTGTTACACGAGATGGTCCCCGTCTCGGAGATTCGCGGGTCGAAATACAGTTGTTCCCCGAGTTCGATCTTCTCCTCAGTGTCGCCCTCTTGTTCGAGGTACTCGGTTCCGGGGTGCGACTGGTCAGTCGGAGGTTCGACCGGCAGGTCCTCCGTGTCGTGTGTGAATTCGTCTTCGTCCACTTCGTTCGCTGCGTCTTCGTGCTGCGCCATCGCGGCTGCTGCACCAACGATCAGCAATGCGCTGACACCGATTGCCAGCAGTATCAGTATTCGTCTTCTACCCATACTCGTTCGATTCAGCGGGTGGGTCTTAAACATTCGGGGTCGTCCCACGGCAGGTGGAACGAAACCTGTACTATTGAAGCCAACGAGTCGGTATCGTGCTGGCGGTACACCGGATGGGCGCGCTCGTACCGAGAACCGACCGACCGAAATCGTCGGCTCGTTTGCTCTGTACGTGTCCCTGAGCCGGTGTTCACGTCGCTGATTGTCGATGGTCCCGGGTGACTCGGGCCCGGCGGCTGAGCCCCCTCTCGTGTCGCGCGCGGCGAGCGCACAAGCGAAACCTGCCAGTTGCACCGAGAGGGCAATCCTTTAGAGGACACCTCGCCGACTATCGAACAATCGTGTTCCGATCGAATCGCCTGCTCGTGACGGTTACCGTCGCGTGCATCCTGCTTGCGGGCTGTACCGGCGTCGGACCGATGTTCGACGACGATAGCGACACTGACGGTGGCGTCGATGGGGACGAACTCATCGCGAACGCTGACGCCGTCGAAACGTACCACGTCGACGTAACGCGAACGCTTCAGGCACCCGCGGTCAACGAGTCGACGGCGCTCGAGGGCGTCGTCGATCGTGAGAATCGGCTCGCCTCCCTCTCTAGCACGTCCGAGGCGGACCTCGGTGACGGGCCACGGACCACCGAGACGGAGCAGTACGTCGACGGGGGCGTGCAGTATACGAACAGCGACGACGGTTGGGACCGGGAGGACCACGACGAAGGCGAGGTCTGGGCGGAGGTCGACCGGCTCGAGCGCGCAGCCGAGACCGTCGACGACGTCGGTCTGGAGGAGAAAGACCGGATCCGAACCGAGGTCATCGCGGGGACCGAGACGACGATGTTCGAACTCGAGGTCCCGGACGACTACGAGGACGAGCTGGCGGGCGTCGACGAACAGGCACACGTCGCGACGTCGGTCGAGGAACTCGTCTACTACGTCTACATCGATACCGAGACGAACACGCTCTACGGGACGGACCTGCGAATGGAGGTCACGCAGGGCGAGGGGTCGGCGCTAATCACGACGGAGACGATATTCTCCGAATTCGACGACGCGGACGAGGTGACGATTCCGGACGTGGCGATCGAAGAGACCGAGTGAACGGCAGGGGTTTTCGGTGAGTCTGCGTAACGATCGCCTCGACCGAGAAGAGCCACGCCAAATCGGCGGTCGACAACGGTACGAGTTCGATCGGCCAGACTATCGTCGAGAGTTCGGGGTTCGGAAACGTCGTCGCGGAATCGAGTCAGTAGTCGAGTCGATCAGCTCGTGACCCTGGTCACTCGTCGTCGTCTTCGTCGCCTCCGTCTTCCTCCTCGTCCGCTTCTGGATCGGTTTCGTCGTCCGAGAGTTCCTCGTCGTCCGGGAGTTCCGTGCCCGAATCGGCGCCCCCCTCCCCTCCACGTTGCTCTGCCTCTTCGAACCGCTGTTGGGAGAGGACCGCGCTGATCGACGGCTGCTCGAGCAAATCGAGGATGACGTTCGCGTCGCCTTCGACGAGCAGGGTTCCCTCCGCCGCGACGGTGTCGGCGTGGACCGCGCCAGCCTCGTCGATGCGGGCGCTCGCGTCGGCGATCGCCGTCTCGATCAGTTCCTGTTCGCGTTCGGCGAGTTCCTGCTCGGCCTCCTCCTGCTCGAGATCGCCCTCCTCGAGCGCTTCCGAGACCTCCATCTGGGCCTCCCGAAGCGCCGTGGGATTTGGCTGGACGATGACGGCGACGGTTCGAGCGCCGTCGGTCGGTGCCGGAGACGAGTCCTCTTCTTCTCCGCTCTCCATCGGCGACTCGGCGTCGTTCTGGCGGTCCGTACAGCCGGCGAGTCCGGCCGCACCGAGGCCGGTGAGCGCGAGAAACTGCCGTCGATCGGGATCGGGTTGGGAGTTCATCGGCCGATCGTAGGGTCGTGACCGAAAAAACGTCACGGGTCGTTCCCGCGACCTGGTATCGCCCTGGAGGGGACGCCCACGACAGGTCGGTTCGTCGCCAGCAGTTCATACGGACCGCTGTACGTCGGTTCCGGCGCGACCGCAACCGTCCTGCGGTCGGGCCGGTACATCGGTAGAGCGTTCCGTATCAGTCTCGAGCGACGATCTCGGCTCCGATTCGGCTGCAGACGAGCGCGTACACCGCCATCACGCAGCCGCCTAGAGCACCGAGAACGATCCCGCCCAGCACCACCGACACGACGGGGAGCGAGCCCGGATCGAGCTGGGCTGGAACCGGCGCGACGAAGCCGACGACCAACACCACCGTGAGATAGACGACAGCGAGGAAGACGCCCACCATGGCCGCGTCGACGACCATCGACCGTGCGTCCCGCTCGAGATCGACGACGCTTCCGGATCCGGCAGCCACGAGCGCCAGGAGCCAGAAGTACCCGAAGAGGATCGTCGCCGGTGCGGTGCCGATCGCCGGGAGAATCCACGCGAGGTGGCCGGCGACGTGGGTGCCGATTAGTGCGCCGACTGCGACGAGAACGAGTGTGCTCGTTCCCAGCAGCCAGATCTCGAGGGCCCTATCCATGGGTGAGCACCCCTGCAAGCACGATCACGGCGGCGATTCCGAACCCCGTCAGGCCGTAGAGCACTCTGACCCCCGAATTGGTCGTCCTCGAAACATCGGCCCGCAGGAGGTGGCAAACGGCGAACGTCCGGACGACCGATCCGGCGGCCACGACGAAGACGCAGCCGAGTTTGACCGCGAGTATCGTCCCCGGTTCGCTGTCGATCGGCGGCGTCCCGAACGCGACGAGATTGCCGATCCCCGTAAAGACCAGCAGACTCGTTCCGCCCCAGAAGACGCCTTCGAGCCAGTCCAGCAGCCTCACGGAAACGGATTCCTCGAGCCGAAGCGCGAGCCACACCGTCGTCACGGAGCCAAAGAGCACTGACGCCGCGAGAACGTGCAGAATTCGAACCGCGAGATACTGGGAGACGACCATCTCGAGTAGCCGTTCTCGCTTCCTCGGCAAGTACGTAGTGGTGTGTCGGCGGGCGCACCGACCTCGAGATGTGCCCTGGCACCCCCTATATAGCCGATGCGATCGTAGCTCTCCGAGGAATGACCCGGAGCACGTTCGGCTACCTGACGCCGGAGAACGCCCCGCTGTTCACCGACCTGTACGAGCTGCGGATGATGCAGGCCTACTACAATCAGGGCCACAATCCGACGGCGACGTTCAGCCTCTTCACCCGCAGCCTCCCGCCGAATCGGGGCTACATGCTCACTGCCGGGCTCGAGCAGGTCCTCCACTACGTCGAGACGCTCTCGTTCGGCGATCGAGCCATCGAGTATCTGACCGAACTCGAGTTCGACGAGGCGTTCCTCGAGTACCTCGAGAGCGTCGAGTTCACCGGCGAGATCCGCGCGCTCCCCGAGGGGACGCCCGTGTTCGCGAACGAGCCGATGCTCGAGGTGACGGCGCCGATCGCGGAGGCCCAGCTACTCGAGACGGCGGTCATCAACCAGATCGGGTTCCAGACACTGATCGCGACCAAAGCGGCGCGGATGCGGGACGTAATCGACCGCGAGGGGGACGGCCAGCGGCTCGTCGACTTCGGCTCGCGGCGCGCCCACGGCACCGACGCGGGGATCAAAGCCGCTCGGGCAGCGTTCGTCGGCGGCTTCGACGGGACCTCCAACGTGGCGGCGGGCGAGGCGTTCGGCGTGCCGGTGTCCGGGACGATGGCGCACTCGTGGGTCCAGAGCTTCGAGCACGAACGCGACTCGTTCGAGACGTTCGTCGACGAGTACGGCGACGACAGCGTGCTGTTGATCGACACGTACGACACGGTCGCGGGCGCCGAAACCGCAGCCGAGGTCGCCGACGCCAGGGACGTGACCCTCCGCGGGGTTCGACTCGACTCGGGCGACCTGGCCGCCCTCTCGAAAGCCGTCGACGGGGTCGTCCCCGAGGTCGACGAGTTCATTTCGTCCGGAATCGACGAGTACGCCATCGCCGAGTTCTTCGACCGCGACGGCGTCGCCGCGGGCTTCGGCCCGGGGACCGCCCTGGTGACGAGCACGGACGCCCCGAAGGTCGAGGGCGTCTACAAACTCGTCGCCGTCGCCCGCGACGGGGAACTCGAGCCGACGATGAAGCTCTCGGCGGGGAAAGTGACCTACCCGTATCCCAAGAGCGTCTGTCGGAGCGAAGCCGACGGCCAGTACGTCGGCGACGTCGTCGGCCGCCGCGCGGAACGGTCGGATCTGCCGGGCGAGGAACTCCTCGAGACCGTCGTCGAGGACGGAGAGCGCGTCGTCGATCTCCCCGACCTCGAGACGATTCAGGACCGTGCGAGCCGCCTGCGGCGGAAGCTCCCGGCGAAACACCGCGCGATCGACGATCCAGCGCCCTACGAGGTCCGGATCAGCGACCGACTCGAGGCCGAAACCGACGACCTCCGACGGACGCTCGAAGCGCGGATGCTCGAGTGACGACGGCTGCCGGCTCGAGCAGCGGTCGACGGTTTCGTTCCCTAGTTCTGAACCACGACGGCTATCCCTCGGCGATGACAGCGGTGGATCGACTTCGAGCTCCAGAGAAGCGTCGGCTGTCAGCAAAGTTGTACGGTCAGAATTAAATGACAAGAATAAGACTGCTGTCGGCGCGCCTGGACCACATACACCTGCTACGTGAAAATGGATTTCCCCACGAACGCACTATGAGGGCAGCACTATACATTTCTCGGCGCCCAAAAACACACATTCCCATTCGAATCACTACGGGGCCACGGGAGTCGACCGAAGTAGCAGTCCGTAGAATACTATATGTAGAAGAACAATACGGCGTACAGAAACGGATTCCGATACGTTGTAGTCCGGTTCGATACCGGTGAGAGGGCCGAGGTCGAACCGTTACTCGAGCAGTCGGCCGTGAGCGTCGATTTCGCCGGCGACCATTCGGGTCGAGGAGATGCGTTCGCCGTCGTCGGCGAGCACGTACGGGGCGACGATCCCCGTCAACGGATCGAAGCCGCGGTCTCGGCGCCGCTCGTTGATGATCTCGAGTTCGATCGCCGTCTCGGGCGAGACGACCAGTCCGTCGATAGCGGGGTCGGTCGAGGCGATCCCGTGTTCGTCCTCGAGCGGCCGGATCTCGACGTGACGGTCCCACTCGTCGAGGTCGGCGAGGGCGTCCTCGACGAGCTGTTTTCGCTCCTCGAACGGCGGGATCGGTCGCGGTTCCGATCGCGTCTCGGATGCGAGCGCGTCGGTCGTTAGCCCGACGACGACGCCGTCGGTGCCAAATCGGAGTGCGTGCTCGAAGAGCCGTCGATGCCCGTCGTGAATCGGACCGAAGGTGCCAGCGACCGCCACGTGCATACGCGACGGCCCACCTCGAGCGTCATCAAGGTGTCTCGAGCACCAGCAAGGGCCCAGGGGAGAGCCACGGCCAACGTCGGGGTCGGCGGCCGGTATCGTCCTCGCGACCGTTATCTGAGCGGACGAAACGTACCAGGAGAACTGACAGTCACTCGAACCTGCAGAGGCTTCTTTACTCCCCCTAATGACGGTATTGTAAGATGTCGATCGACGAGCTGCGAGACTACGGCCTGGTGGAGATGACCGACCCAGAGATAGCCAATTTCCTGGCGAGCCAACGCGTCGGCGTTCTCGCCCTTCCGGAGGCGGACGCCCCGTACCTGTTCCCGATCTCGTACGGGTTCGACGGCGAGGATAGCCTCTATTTCACGTACGTCTCCGGCTCGAGCAGCCGAAAGCAACGGGCGACCGACGCGGCGGGGACGGCGAGTTTCCTCGTGTTCGCGGTCGATACGATGTACAGCTGGGAGAGCGTTCAGTTGACGGGCCGGCTCGAGCCGGTGTCGGAGTCGGCGTGGGACGACATCGAGGAACTTCTGGCCGACGTCTGGACGCCGGAGCTGTTCAAGAACGCCTCGCTGTCCGGTGACGTCGAACTGTACGAGTTCCGAATCGGGGACCGATCCGGCGTCAAACACCAGGGACTGCCACCCGGTCTCGAACCGAGCGGGACGTAGGATGACCCTCGAGTCTAGAGAGGGTAACTACGCCGTCTCGACCGGCGTCTTCACGATCGTCACTGGCCGTTCGGCCAGTCGGGCGACCCGTTCTGCGACGCTCCCGAGGAGCCGTCGGTACTCCTCCGACTGGTGTTTCGAGCCGATCACGGTGAGTCCGACGTCCGCCTCCTCGGCGTAGTCGATGATCTCCTCGTGGGGGACCCCGTGGCGGATCTCGGTCACCGTCGACAGGTCGGCCGCTGTGGCCCGCTCGGCGATCTCGTCGACGGCGTCGCGGCCGGCGTTCTCGAGGGCACCCTCGAGGCCCTCGAACTCGTGGACGTACTCGTCTCCCGGGTAGGAGCTGTACGCCTCCGCGTCGACGACGTACAGCACGTGCAGTTCCGCGTCGTACCGCGTCGCGGCGTCGATCGCGTGGTCGATGGCCCGATCGACGCCGGGACTCATGTCGGTTGGGAGCAGCAGTCGGTCGTACATGGGGTCGACCCACTCCGACGAGACACATAACTGTGGGTGTGGCGAGCACTCGTTTCGGTCGGCGTCGGCCGTCCTGGAGACGCCGGGGGCCATGCAGATCACCCCCCGATCCCCGATCGCTCCCATCGGTAGATTCATCACGATCACTGATCGTTCTCCGAACGTCATGAGCGGCGATCGGAGCCTCGGCGGAACGCTCCTGCTGATCGGAGCCGTGGCCGCAACCGGGTTCGTGTATCTCGGCCTCGTACCGCTGTATCTCTCCGCAGGCGATCCCGACAGGGCCGTCCGATCGATCGTCGTCGGCTGGATCCCCTACGCGCTCGTCTGGTATCTGCTCGGCCGACGCCTCTCCTCGCCGGAGCGGCTTCCGAACATGCGGGCGGCCGACGCCGGCCTCGCGCTCGTCCTCGTCTCCTTGCTCGCGAGTCTCGGACTCGACGCGTGGGGCTTTGCCCCCGAACTGATCCCGGAGGCACACGTCCTCCAGGCCGTCGGCACGTTCGTCGGGCTTGCACTCCTGGGCTGGGGCATCGGCCGACGGTCGAAAGCGCTCTCTCGAGACGAGTAGGTCGCGTCGAGCCCCCGCTCGAGCGGGCGACTGACAGCCGAGTATCCGACGGGATAGGTCGAGGGAACTTCCACCGCCGGTGTCCGTTTTGCGCTTACCCCTCTGCGGAGACGTCGGTGCCGTCGGAACTGACGACGAGGACGTCGCGCCCGCTGTGGCGGGTGACGCCTTCGGTGACGCTGCCGAGCATCATCCGGCCGATGCCCCCACGACCTCTCGTTCCCATGACGATAACGTCGACGTCGACCTCGTCGGCGTAGTCGATGATCTCCCGGACGGGAACGCCCTGGCGCACCTCGGTCGTCACCGGGACGTCGAGCTCATCGGCCCGGTCTGCTATCTGGGTGACGTACTCGTCTCCCCGCTCGCTGAGGACGTCGTCGGCGCTTGCGGTATCGCCCGGCAGCGCCACGGATCCGAGCGGCCCCGTCTCGACGACGCAGATCACGTCGACCGTCGCGTCCACCGTCTTGGCCAGTTCGAGCGCCGCCGCTGCGGCCGTCTCGGCGTAATCGCTCCCGTCCGTCGGAACGAGTATTCGATCGTACATACGTCGGCTAATTCGCCGTGGTACATAAAGCCAGGACGTAGTTATAGTAACAACTGCAACGAGTTACACACTGATCGCCGAACCGTCTGGCGATCAGGTGTGCACTGACTTGCAGTGGCTACTATAGCTGGCTCGCTCGAGCGGATCAGATCGCCACGACGGCCGATCGGGACCGACCCCTCGAGGTGAGTTCCGCGAGTGCTCCCGGGTGGCCGACGGGCCGGCGGCTTCGAAACGGATAGGGATGTCGAAACCGCTCACGATCGGAGAATCGCCGAGGATATGTATGCGCCCTGGGAATCGACGGTCACACATGGACGTAACTGCGATCGTCGATCGGGAATTCGACACGTACGACGAGGCGACGCCGGTATCGAAGCTCCGCGGGGCGTTCGAAGACACCGCGCGGAAAACGCTACTGATCACTCGTGACGGCGAGTTCGAGGGGATCGTCGCCCGACGCGACGTCCTCTCCTCCCACGAGAAGACGTCGCGAAAAGCACGCTCGCTCGTTCGCTCGGTGCCGACGATCGGTGCCGACGAGGACGTCCGCGAGGCCGCCCGGCTCATGATCGCCGGCGACACCCGCCTGCTGCCAGTCCTCGAGGGCGACGACCTCGTCGGCGTCGTCCGCGCCGACGACCTCCTCGGACACGTCCAGCCGTTCCTCTCGGTACTGGACGCCGACGACGTCGCCTCCTCGGACGTCGTCTCGGTCGAGCCGACGACCACGCTCGGGAAGGCCCTCGCGACGTTCCGAACCGAGCGCATCCAGCACCTGCCCGTCGTGAGCGAGGACGACCCCGAGGACGTCGTCGGGATCGTGAGCCTCGCGGACGTCCTCGAGTTTATCACGCGTGAGCTCCAGCGCTCGCAGGGCGGCGACCCCAACGACGACATGGACGCGAGCTCCGGCGGCCACCACGGCGGCTTCGGCGCTCGAGAGGGCGAAAGCGCCGACCTGCTCGAACTCCCCGTCCGCAACGTCATGATCGACACCCTCGGCACCGCGAGCCCGGACGACGATCTCGACGCCGTCCTCGAGACGATGCTCGAGTTCGGCGCCTCGTCCTCGATCGTCGTCGACGACGACGGCGCGCTCGCCGGCATCGTCACCAAGACGGACCTCCTCGAGTCGCTGACCTGGACCGAAGAACAGCGGCTCCCGGTCCAGGTGTTCGGCGCCGACCGCATGGCGGATACGAACCGCGAGGAACTCGGTGAACGGATCGAGAACGTCACCCGCAAGTTCCGTGACATGCGCGTCTTCGAGGCGAAAGTCCACTTCAAAAAGCACAAAGAACAGCTCCGCGGCGTCCCCCTGATCCACGCCCGCATCCGGCTGTTCACCGACAAGGGCCTGTTCGTCGCCGCCGACGAGGGCTACGGCGACCGCCACGCGTTCTCGCTCGCACTGAACGCGATCGAACGCCAGATCCTCGAGGGCAAGACCAACGGCAAGTCCAAGAAGCGGGCGAACCGCGAGAACCTCGAGAAGGTCTACGGCTGGTGGCTGAGCCCGTAGTCGTCGACTGAGGCTCGACTTCGACCCCCGATTTCCGTTTTCGAGGACGAGAGGAACGACTAACCGGGGGGCCGTCGACGTCTTCGACAGCTACTATGGGTGATTCGACCCCCGAAACGGAGACGTTGCTGGTCCCCATCTCGAGCGAGGAGACGGCCGACCGACAGCTGGAGACGGCCATCGACCTCGCCTGCGACCGATCGTATCGGATTCGCCTCCTCTACGTGCTCGAGGTGCCGCCGCAGCTATCGCTCCAGGACGGCCGGCGATACCTGCTCGAGGAGGAAACGGAGCGCCTGCTCGAGGAGAGTGCCGAGCGCGTCGCGGCTGCGGGCGTGCCGGTCGATCAGCGGATCCGGCTGGCCCGGGACGTCGGGGCTGGGATCCTCGGCGGTGCAGAAGAGTACGAGGTCGACGCAATCCTGATGGGATGGCGGGGCCGCCCACCCCGCGAACAGGTGATACTCGGGGGGTACCTCGATACGGTCCTGCGGTCGGCGCCGTGTGACGTCCTCGTCAAACGGATCAAGACGCCGACGCCCGACATCGACTCGATCCTCGTCTGTGTCGCCGGCGGCCCGCACGACGAGTATGCGGCCGAGACGGCCGGATCGATCGCCAGACGACACGACGCCTCGGTCACGCTCTTGCACGTCCACGACCCGGCAGAGCCGGAGCCCGGGAGAGACGAAGGGGCGGCCCTGCTCGCCAGAACGGAGCGACACCTCGAGGGCGTCGACCCCGTCGATCGCCGGCTCGTCGAGGCCGACGACGTCGCGGGGACGCTCACCGACTGGTCGGCCGACCACGACGTGACCTTCCTCGGCACCTCTCGCGGCGGCCTGCTCGAGCGGCAGCTCCTCGGGACGGTCTCCGAGGCGGTCGGCCGACACGCCGCCGGAACCGTCGTGCTGGCGAAACGGCACGAACCCGTTCCGTCGCGGCTTCGTCGGCTGTTTCGCCGAGACTGACAGCCGACAGCACGAGCCGGCGTCGCTCGTGTCCCTGCGGTCAGCGACCCTCGACGGGAGTGGCGATCGTCGGCGTCGTGCTCGAGAGAAAGCGGTCACGACGGCGTCGCTGGATAGAACGACACCGGAACCAAACGCTCCTATCAGTAGGAGATTCATTTCAACTTATCGTTCCCGCTGCCTCTATAAGGTCGGTCGTGGTCGGTTCCGCTGGTGAATTCAATGGCAGATCCGTGGTACGGTCACACGATGGCATCGGACGACGTGACGCAGTTTCTGAACGAGCAGGCGACGGGGGTGTTGTGTCTGGCACACGAGCGGCGAGCCTACGGCGTGCCGATCTCCTTTGCCTACGACGAGGACGGCGAGCGAGCGATCATGGACCTCGGCTTCGCCGAGGACAGCAAGAAACGCGAGTTCATCGAGACGACCGACGAGGTCTGTCTCACCGTCTACGAGTGGGAGGGCCCCCACGAGTGGACCAGCGTCGTAGTGAGCGGCGCGTTCGAGCCGGTCGACGAGTCCGATCTCGAGGAAGACGTCGAGGCGTGGTACCATCGCGTCGCCAAGGACATCGACGTCTCGGGCGGCGAGGTCGACCTCGAGTGGTACCAGCTCCACGCCGAGGACGTCTCCGGCGTCGCGTTGTACGAGTAAGCGCCGCGGCGACCTCGAGTCCCGCGTAGATACCGGCTTCGCTCGCCTGACGACGGCACGGCGACGGCCGGGCTAGGCCTTTCCGTCCGGTCGTGGTCGGGTCCTGCCGTGCGCTACATCGAAATCACGATCCCGTCGGGCAAACGCCGCCCGGTCCTCGACATTCTCGACGACGAGGGGATCGAGTACGTCGTCAGCGACGAGATCGGCCACCAGCAAACCGACGCCGTCGTTCGGTTCCCGCTCCCGACGCGAGCCGTCGAGGGTGTCCTCGATCGACTCGCCGAGGCCGACCTGTCGACCGCCCGCGTCGTCGTCATCGACGCCGAGACGGTGATCTCCGAGGAGTTCGACGAACTCCGGAAGCTTCACAGGCGGGGCACGACGACGGGCGAGCGCACCTCGAGACAGGTGCTCGTGACGAAAGCGGACGAACTCACGCCCGCGTTCTCGATCTACGTCGTGATGTTGCTGATCAGCGCGGTGGTCGCGACCGCGGGATTGCTCTCTGACTCGCCGGCCGTCGTCGTCGGCTCGATGGTGATCGCGCCGCTGCTCGGTCCGGCACTGGCCGCCAGCATCGGCATCGTCACCGGTGACGACGAGCTTCGGACGCGGGGCTTTCGGTATCAGGCCGTCGGCGTCGCCGTCGTCGTCGCTGCGTCGATCGGGCTCGCGACCCTGGCACGGCTCGCTGGGCTCGAGCCGGGCGGAGTCGACATCGTCGTCGTCGCCGAACTCGAGGAGCGCGTCTCGCCGAACCTGTTCTCGCTGGCGGTCGCACTCGGGGCCGGCGTCGCCGGCATCCTGAGTCTCACGCGTGGCTTCTCGGAGGCGATCGTCGGTGTGATGATCGCCGCGGCGCTTATTCCGCCTGCAGCCGCCGTCGGGATCACGACGGCCTGGGGGATGTACGGCGCGGCACTGGGGGCGTT
>LFCJ01002151.1_pt1 | contig 14134 bp, 13 predicted proteins | sample 643141 | NCBI WGS metagenome assembly LFCJ01 (sample SAMN03766243, study PRJNA286221) | soda lake metagenome | biome: soda lake; feature: Kulunda steppe; material: water; isolation source: sample B1-Br-g2 brine of Lake Bitter-1 | place: Russia: Kulunda steppe | collected 2010-07 | reverse complement strand
TCGGGGAAAAGTCGTATAGGTTTGGAGACGTGCGCCGATAGACAGTGGGTGGTGACACACGAAACAGTAATTTCATCATGAAGTTGTACTTTCTACTAATGCCAACGACCGAGACGCAAATTATTCTCGATGCAACGCCTGCACAAACCTGGCGTGTACTGTCTAACTTTGAGGCATACGACCAGTGGAATCCATATATCACAATTGAGGAGGGAACGGCAGATGAGGGGGCAGCCGTACAGTTACGAAAGTCACCAACAAATAAGTCAGTCAGAACCGAAACTGGCAAAATTCTCATCTTAGAGGATGCGAAAGTTATCGAGTGGCAAACGATTGCCTTTTTCAAGTGGTTGTACACGGCGTCACATCGATTTGAACTTCAAGAGCTGCCCGATGGTAAAACGCGTTTTATCAACACTGCCATAAAGCGCGGTATCCTCTCGAGGCTTGTAACCTCGAAAAATCAGCTTACGTTGGATTTACGGTCAATGAACGATGCACTCGAAGAACAATTGCGTAATCAAAACAGTTAGCCCGAATAGGCACTCTCGTCGGAATCCGAGGAGTATGATTCTAGTTCCCACCCCACAAATTCGTCTTCAAGCGAGATCGCAAGCGCTCGTTGCACATGAATCAGTGAGACATAATACCCTGAGAGGATTGCAAGGCCAGCAATTACATCAGTGTCGAACTGTTCAGCAACACGCTCATGCGTTTCATCCGAAATAGCTCCTGAAGATTCGACATACTCGGTAGCGTACTGTGCAAGCGTTTGGTATGGTTCTGCGAGCTCGGTAAGTTCGCTACGTGAAATATTCAAAATAGTCTCTTCAGTTAGGCCGGCACGTTCTAATCCAGCGAAGACGTGGTCGTGCCATGTATAATCAAAATCCATCACTCGAGCGATTGTAAGAATAACACATTCACACTCTGCTTCGGTCAATCCCGTATCTGTCCAGAGCTTGGTATTCATGTAGACGTGCGCCTCACCCAGTGATGGGTTATTAGAGAAGGTCCGTACCGTCGGCTGTTGATTCCAGAACGCCACATCAACCCCATTAGGAATACGGTCTCCAAGTTTCTCTATGATATCGTACTGGTCTGGCAACTCGTCGTCAGATACGTATGGTATCCGTGGCATAGCTGAGTTTGCGCAGGGGATGATATATACCTGTGTTTCCGCCCAATAGTTGCGGATGGTGCTGGATAAATCCACATAGACAAGGGGGCAGATTTTACGTTAATGCGTATATTTTTACTGCTTACTACATTTGATTGATTTAAATTCAACCGTGTCCTCATTTGCTAAGCGCCTATCTCAGCTTATCGGTCGTTATGACCTTGTTGTGTTAACGTCTGTTCTCTGGTTCCTCATCCTTTTTTTACGATTTTCATATCCTCCGTTGTTTGAGACGTTCCAGTCAGTCTTTGACATAAGCAATACTGAAACCGGATTTCTGTTTACCGTTTTGATGCTTTCGTACGCAACCTCACAATTTCCCGCTGGAGTGTTAGGTGACAAAATGGGGCGGCCGCTTATCATCATCGTTGGATCAGTTGTGTTTGCGGTTGCTGCATTGATAACAGCTGGCAGCCAATCGTTTGGAATGCTTTTGGCTGGTGCTGCGTTCTTTGGTCTCGGAAGCGGCGCTCATAAGGGATTGTCGATGCCGCTCCTTGCGAAAAAGTATCCCAATCAAACCGGTCGTGTGTTTGGCATTGTAGACACGGTTGGCCAACTGGGCGGTGTCCTTGCACCGGCCGCTGTTGTCGTCCTCGTCGCCATTTTTTTCTGGCAGGCAGTGTTCGTTATTGGCACAGTAATTACAGTCCTTGCCGCTGTTTTACTATATCGCAGTGTCCGGCGAGACGACGATGTACAGCTTCGCGTTAAAGCACAACAAATTGAGGAGAGTACCGGTGACTCGGTGATGCCAGGTAGTCAGCGTACCTCGAACTCTGATAGCACCGAAGGAGGGCTAAAACAGACATCTAGAAGCTTGCAGTCATACGTGGCAGTCCTTTTGCGCGGTTCGTTACTTGTGTTTATTTTAGCTATTATGCTCCAAGCATTTGCGTGGAACGCCTTGGTCTCGTTTTTCCCGTTGTACCTTACGAGCGAGAAGGGCCTTTCCTCAGGTATGGCAGGGATATTGTATAGTCTGTTATTTATAGCCAGCATTTCGCAGACAGCAACCGGAGAGTTGAGCGACAGGATAGGACAACTCTCACTTGCTATCATTCTATATCTTGGCATGGCAGTTGGGACAGTTGCTCTGTTACTAGCTGATTCCCTCCTTCTATTTCTCTGTATAACGGCTCTTCTTGGGGTGAGTTTTCATGGTATTCGACCAGTCCGTGATTCGTATATTATGAAGATAATTCCGTTGCAGACTGGCGGGGGGATTTTGGGTATTATCCGGACGCTTATGATGGGATTTGGGGCAATCGGTCCTGTGGTTACAGGGTCTATCGCCGATAGATTTGGTTTCTCAATTGCCTTTGGAGTGGTTACATTGTTTCTGTTTGTGGGTGCTATTCTATTACTGCTGATTCGTATCACATCCGAACCCGAAGGCCAGATAGCATCAACGGCTACTTCTAGAGGATAACTGCGACACTCCGTTGTGGAAGGCAAATACTGCCAGCAAGGATGATTCTATATCCAATCTAGCTAAACAGCACATAGAAACGGAATTATTTCGACGAGTGACCATCATATGGCTGATACAATAATAACAGGCGGCACAGTAGTGACGGCGGACGGGATGATGAAGGCTGACCTCGCAATCACAGGGGAGAAAATAACTGCAATCGCAGGTCCCGGAGAATTAGAAGGGGACAAAACGCTGGAAGCGAACGGTAAACTGGTCATGCCTGGAGTGGTTGACCCCCATGTTCATTTGTCAGGCCCAAACACCGCTGACGGCTACGAAACCGGGAGCAAGGCAGCAGCACTTGGCGGCGTAACTACATTATGCTCGTTTGCGTGGCAAACAAGAGAGGATACCGATTGGAGCACCCTTAGTGCAGGCATTGAACATCAAAAGGAAGAGGGGAAGCATTCCGTTGTTGATTATGGCTGTCACGCTGTCATAACCTCTGAAGAGATTGAAGGAGAACAATTAGACGCTGCGCTTGCAGCAGGGGTACCATCGTTTAAGCTGTTTAGTGCGTATGAATTTGGTGTTTCAAATGGTGGTATTGAACATGCTTTTGAATTAGTTGCTGAACGAGATGCCGTTGCATTAGTGCATACGGAGGATACGACCATCTGTGAACATCGGACACGAAAACAACAAGCAGCAGGTAAGGGAGATGCGACGCACTATCCAGATAGTAGGCCGATGCATGCAGAAGCGATGGCTGCTGACGATGCAGCACGACTCGCCGTTGAGACTGGCGTGCAATATTACGGTGTCCACACATCGGGAAAAGCCTCAGTAGACGCGCTTGCGACCTTCCAGACCGATAAGACCAATATTCGAGCAGAAACGTGTACACACTATCTTGCTCTAGACCGCTCGCTTTACGAGACCCATGGTTCACTCGGCATTATGGCCCCGCCTGTACGGACTGCTGATGACATTGACGCATTATTTGACGCCCTTGCTGCTGGCATACTTGGCGTCGTTTCGACGGACCATGTCGCGTTTACGCGCGCAGAAAAAGAATCGGATACCTGGTGGGAAGCTGGATTTGGAATTAACAGCCTGCAGCGAAGCCTCCCCGTCTTCCATCACGAAGCTGTGGTCAAGCGCGGATTTTCATACCCGTTTTTAGTTGATGTAATGTGCAAGAGACCCGCTGAAACCTTCGGATTTGAGGGTAAAGGAACATTAGGTGTAGGAACGGATGCGGACATTGTAATTTTTGATCCGGAGGTGTCACAATCTATCACTGCCAAAACGAATGCTTCCGTCGCAGACTACTCCGTTTATGAAGGTAAGAACGTGCAAGGTGTAGTTGATACGACAATCGTCCGTGGAACGGTTGTTGCAAATGATGGGGAAATAACATGTGAGGCGGGATACGGTGAATTTAGTGAGCGAACTCGGCCGAACTGGTCAACACACTAACTCCCAGAGATACCGACTGTTTTCTGTCCTGCTGCTAAAAGCGTTGATATATTTCACATCCACACTAACTGAGCGCGACCTGCTGACAATATTGTATCTTATAAGATTATCCGCTCAATTGCGTTACCATCTCAATGAATCCTCGGTAGTCCTGCAAATTTTACACCAACCATCATCTACTCTATTGTACCGAGCAAAAACCTACCATGATTCAAGCTAATTCGACATATCGAAATTGGCTTCGAGATGCTGTTCAATCACCTCCCTTATTGATCACAGATTTGATTAGTGGGGTTCAAAGTCCAAACCACCGTGATCTGGAGACTGTTCCATGACCGCCAAATGTTATCTGTTCTCTCACAATATCTGGTTCCTTATCCGGAGGAATACACTATGAGCGAATTGGTTCCTGGAGAACTCGAGGCAAAATCGGAGCCAATTCGTATAAACGAAGGCAGAGAGACGGTCACAGTCACGGTTGAAAATACCGGAGACCGACCGGCACAAGTGGGGTCACATTACCACTTTTTTGAGACAAATCCTGCATTAAGATTTCCGCGTGAACAGGCCTTTGGAATGCGCCTCAACATCCCTGCAGGGACAGCAGTACGGTTTGAACCAGGTATTGAGCGGGATGTCGAGTTGGTAGCAATTGGCGGCAACAGAGAAGTCTATGGCATGGGTGGCTTAGTAAACGGCGACTTAGATGAGGAAGAGAAAAAAAAGCAAGCCGTAGAACAAGCAAAAGAGCAGGGTTATCTGGGGATTGAAGACTGACCATGATAAGAAAAATACTCAAACTGATACAATGAGTCGAGAACTCACACGAAAAGAGTATACAGACCTGTTTGGACCTACGACTGGTGATACACTCCGACTTGGAGATACATCGTTGTTTGCTGCAATTGAGCATGACCATTCTTCGTACGGAGATGAGGCTGTGTTTGGCGGCGGTAAAACCATACGCGATGGTATGGGAATGCAGTGTGGGACAACACAAGCAGATGGAGCGCTTGATTGGGTTTATACTAATGTCATCATTATTGACCCGATTATTGGTATTCAGAAGGGTGATATCGGAGTGAGAAATGGGAACATTGCAGGAATTGGGAAAGCAGGGAACCCCGATACAATGGATGGAGTTGACTCCGAATTAGTCATTGGTCCAAGTACTGATACAATTGCTGCTGACGGCTTGATTGCAACACCCGGGGCGCTTGATATCCATGTCCACTTCAACAGTACAGAGTTGTTTGACCATGCATTAGCGAGCGGCATCACCACGATGTTTGGTGGAGGATACGGAGGTGGCGCAACGACGTGCACTCCCGGGCCCGAAAATCTCAAACGATTTTTGCAAGCAGCTGATGAATGGCCAATGAACGTGGGCTTTTACGGAAAAGGGAACGCTAGCAAACCTGAACCGTTAATTGAGCAAGCGAAGGCAGGTGCCGCAGGGTTCAAACTCCACGAAGATTGGGGCTCGACACCGGCGGCGATTGATTGCTGTCTTGCAGTTGCTGAGGATGAGGACTTACAGGTTTGTATCCATACGGACACGCTCAATGAATCTGGCTTCGTTGAGAACACGTTTGATGCAATTGATGGCCGTACGATACACACGTTTCACATTGAAGGAGCAGGAGGTGGTCACGCACCGGACGTTCTTGAGTTAATTGGATTCGAACACATGCTTCCGTCTTCGACAAATCCGTCAATGCCGTACACAGAGAATACGTTCGATGAACATCTCGACATGGTGATGGTTTGCCACCACCTGAATCCCGACGTTCCCGAGGATGTTGCCTTCGCCGAATCACGGATACGTGCCGAGACCATCGCAGCTGAGGATGTGCTTCACGATACAGGTGCAATTAGCATGATGACGACTGATTCGCAAGCGATGGGACGAATGGCTGAACTCATCTGTCGGACGTGGCAGACGGCAGATAAAATGAAACAACAACGGGGCCCGCTTCCAGATGATACGGGCGTTGATGGAGACAATGCCAGAATCAAACGATACATTGCAAAGTACACCATTAATCCCGCGAAGGTTGCTGGTATCGATGATTATGTTGGCTCACTTGAACCTGGGAAAATGGCTGATGTTGTCCTGTGGGAACCTGCATTCTTTGGTATTAAACCAAAATACGTTATCAAGGGCGGCTTTCCCGTCAACAGCCAGATGGGCGAAGCTAATGGTTCACTCATGACCTGTGAACCAGTACTGCACCGTCCACGGGCAGGAGCAAAGGGAAGTGCAAAGCATGACCTTTCCGTCACGTTTGTCAGTCAGGCAGCCTCTGATGCTGGCATTAAATCAGAATATGGACTTCATTCACGTGTCGAACCGGTTTCTGGGACACGCGATGTCAGTAAATCAGATATGGTACATAACGACTACTGTCCAGATGACATAGACATTAACCCACAGACATTCGAAGTCGAGGTTGATGGTGAACACGTTACGTGTGAACCAGCCGAAGAAATCGCACTTGCACAACGGTACTTACTCTAACAATGGGACTGAACCTTACACCAAAAGAACAGGAACGATTGACACTATTCATGGCCGCTGAGTTGGCCCGGAGACGAAAAGCACGCGGAATCAAACTGAACCATCCAGAGAGCGTCGCCTATATCGCTGATTGGGCGTGTGAACGAGCACGCGATGGAATGTCGGTCGCTGAAATACGTGCTGAGGCAATCACGTTATTGACCAGAGAAGATGTGATGGATGGCGTCCCGGAAATGATTGATATGGTGCAGGTCGAACCCGTCTTTCCCGATGGAACAAAACTCGTCACGATTCACGACCCCATCCGGGCCGATTCACCCAACCAATTGGCAGAAGTGGAGGACGCAGAATGAAGAGTGTCGCGACAGTTGGCCTTGGCGGCCCGGTCGGCTCCGGAAAAACGACACTCGTCCACAAACTAGTTCCGCTACTTGTTGAAAGTGGCTTTGAGGTTGGCGTTATTGCAAACGATATTATGACACAGGAAGATGCGAACTATCTTCGAGAATCGTTTGCAGAGACGCTAGGTCCTGAACGTGTGAGAGGTGTTGAGACCGGAGCCTGTCCACACACCGGTATTCGAGAGGACCCGTCGATGAACCTTGCTGCGATTGATGAAATGACAACTGCCCATCCGGAACTTGATGTGGTGCTGGTCGAAAGTGGGGGTGATAACCTTGCGGCAACATTTAATCCCGAGCTTGCTGATTACTCCATCTTTATAATCAGCGTCGCTGAGGGTGATGATATTCCACGAAAGAGAGGTCCGGGAGTCACTCAAGCAGACTTATTGGTTATCAACAAAACCGACCTTGCACCCTACGTTGAGGCTGACCTGGAAGTTATGGAAACCGACGCAAACACCGTACGAGGTGACGACCCAACTTGCTTCACAAACTGCAAAACAGGACGTGGTATTGACACCGTTGCGAACCATATCAAACGGCAGGTACTGTTTGCTGAATGAGTATGACTGATAGCAATTCTTCACAGCCTGTCTATTTAATGAACTCTTCACCTGACCTCCCTCCCGCTTTCGCAAGCTATGCCGAGGAAGAGCTTGCTCAAGCACAAGCTTTTGGACCGGGTAAACACGGTATTTGTAGAGCGACCTTCGCAAGAAAACCAACTGAAGATACGCGCCTAGTAGATGAATATACGAAGGTTCCGTTCCATTTGTCGGGAACTTTAGATAGTGATCCTGGCTCGGGGTTTACGACACTTTGTTTACAGGACCCCACAGGAGGGGTTTTACAAGGAGATAGACACGAGATTGACATTACTGCTCTTGAAGATTCCCGTGTTCATCTCACTACTCAGAGCGCAACGAAAGTTCAGAGCATGCACACTAACTTCGCTCACTTAGAAACCAAGATGACGGCTAAGTCCGGGAGCTATGTTGAGTATTTCCCCGGTCCAACACTCCTGAATGAAAACGCACGTTGCCTCCAGACAGCATCTATTGACATTCAAGGAGATGGTGTGGTGCTCATCAGTGACGTATTCTCACCTGATGGCCTTACAACACACGAACCCTTTGGTTTTGACCATTACCTCAGTCGAATCCGTGCTCGTGTCGATGATATATTGGTGTGTAACGATACTGTAGAGCTCCAGCCAGAAGATGGACGGCCAGACAATCAGGCGGTACTCGCCGAGTTTCAATGCATTGGGTCGTTATACGTGTTTGCGCCATCTCAGCCTGCTGAGAAGCTCGCAGACCACATCTACTCTCAAGTTATTGAGCCAAGTCACTCATTGAAGAGCCACTCTGATGACGATGACTCTGGCACAAGACAACCGACATCTATTGGTGTATCGACCTTACCGCACTCCGCTGGCATTACAATCCGGATATTGGGTCATCGAGTCACAGACATCCACCAAACGCTCCAAGCCTGTTGGAAAGTGCTCAGAGAAACAATCTTGAACGAACCAATTCCAAAGGACAGGAGATACTAATGAAGCAAATAACTGGTATTCTGGGTAACTATCTGAAAGATGAGTCGCTTGCAGAAAAAGTTGATGTCCACAAAGAACAGGGGACAGTAGAGCGCGTGCTCATTGATGCTTCGAAGCGAAAGCGCTCTCGAATTCGTACTGAAACGGACCAAGGAACTGACCTTGGACTCGTTGTCAAAGACCCACTTAACGAAGGTGATGTCTTACTCCTTGACGATGAGCGGGCCGTGATAGTATATTTCAAACCACGTGAAGCTGTAGTGTTTTCACTTCCAGAGCAGAGCGAAACCTCTGTTGAAACAATTCTCGAATTGGGACACAGCATCGGGAATCATCATTGGACAATTGCTGTCGAAGACAAAACTGTCTATATTCCCATTGAGGCGGACAAACATATCATCGAAAACGTGCTTGACCAGTACTTACCGCCCGAAACGACTATCGAGTACGAATTTATCAATCCACAAAAATGGATCAACACTGCTTCTGATGAATATCATACACACACAACACAGACGTATCGACACGGCATACATTCACATCAGCATACCCATGACCATTGAGGCTTCGATGACAATGGCCGAACAAAAATGTCCTATTCGAAAGAGCTGTTATGTATGAATAATCACTCTCTTGTCGTTGCGCTTCGGCTTGCCGATTCGTTCCTCCCTGTTGGAACATACACCTCGTCATACGCCATTGAACAGTACGTCAACGAGGGGAAAATCGACTCAGCGAGCGAACTTGGCGACCTAATTCGTGGGTATTTACACTCCTCTTCAGGCCCTACAGATACGGTTGCACTTGCGAATGCACATCGCGCCGTAGAGAACCACGATCTCAAAGAATTGCTTCGTATCGATGAGTTGTTACACACAGCAACCCTACCCACAGAATTCCGCCAAAGTAGTCAAAAGGCAGGCAATCAACTTCTCAAGCTTATGATTGAAACGCATGCGTCACTTTTCGAAACCCAGGCAGGTCAGACCGCTCTCTCGTACATAGACAAGGCCACTAAAAATGAGACACCAGGCCAATATCCAGTTGCACTTGGTATTATCACACAATTGGCTGGATGTAGTGCACTAGATGCTGCCCTCATCCATGGATACTCTTTCGTTACTGAACTCCTCGGTGCCGCACAGCGTCTTGGTGCGTTCGGGCACACGGCAATCCAAAGAGAGCTGACTAATCTGTTGCCTCAGATTGTCTCAATAGCCACCACATATATCGATACTCCCATATCCGCCCTTTCCTCGTTTGCTCCGATGTCTGAAATAATGGGTATGTCGCACGAACGCGCCAGTCAACGTTTATTCATGAGTTAAATACACTGAGTTTGACGTGACTGTGACAATTGAATTCGAAACACTGCGATACTCTAATTATTTATACACTCTTTCAACACTACAAACAATGATGTATATCACGATCGGTTGAGGATACTTTCACTATCTTAAATATCTATGATATTCTGATGTCCGCTTTATTAACAATAATATTAATCTGATTATCTACAATGTCCAGCACGACTAGCCTTCAACAGCGTGGTTGTTTTGAGACAATCGCCTTCCTCTTTCCTTACCCCAGTATCTAACAATGAAGTTATGCAAAACACCAATTATGTAAGAGTGAAATATATACATTATTCTATGTAATTATACTATAATATAACTATATCTATCTTTATTCAAAACCCCTTTGTAATTCTCCCTATTCTGAACATATTGTCTAATAACGGACCAAATTTTTATTATATTTTATTGTATACAGACATTATTTTAAAATATACGTAAAAATAGTGAGAAACCTACAACCTCTTTATTTCAAGAGGCCTTACCATTAACGAGACCTTATACCCTCTAAATTGGTGGTTCTGGACTAATTTTTGCTATTTCACAATTTTTTGCCGTCACCATGAATGTGTAATACATTCACCTACTTATCAGCCACCAATATATGTTAGAAAAAATTACAATAACAATTTGTGTTGGATTAATATTATTATGGCTAGCCAAACAAAATATAGCTGTGCTTTTTTACTGCCACTCACCCTTTTCCTGGTGGACCATCTGAGCCCTTATCTCGGTAGACTTAACAGTCATACATGAGATCTCTCTAGCACATGGTAACCAGAGACATCAGTACAGTCACTGTGCTCGGCGCCGGAAGTATGGGTCATGGCATTGCAGAAGTAAGTGCTATCGCTGGCTATGAAGTCCGACTCCGAGATATCGACCAGAGCATGGTCGATGATGGATACGAACAAATCTCCTGGAGTGTGGAAAAATTGGCTGAGAAGGGCTATTTAGGTGAACAAACCCCAGAGGATGTACTTGACCGCATAGAACCGCTCGTCGATCTTGAAACAGCGGTTGATGGAACTGACCTCATTATCGAAGCTGTACCGGAGCGCATGCAAATTAAACAAGAAGTTTATGAACAGATCGACGAGTTAGCTCCCCCTGAGACAATTTTCGCATCAAACACTTCTAGTCTCTCCATTTCACAGTTAGCATCTCATACCAGCCGTCCCACACACGTCTGTGGTTTACACTTTTTCAATCCGCCCGTGCAGATGGAACTTGTCGAGGTAATTTCCGGTGACGAAACAGGGACAGAAGTTTTGGATATCGCGACGGAGTTCGTCGAGTCCATCGATAAAACGCCGATACGTGTGTCAAAAGATTCGCCCGGATTTGTTGTCAACCGTATTCTCGTCCCTCTGATTAATGAAGCAACCTGGCTCGTTTCGGATGATGTTGCAGATATTCAGTCGGTTGATGCAAGCGCCAAATTTGACATCGGATTGCCAATGGGCTGTTTTGAACTCGCAGACCAGATTGGCGTGGACGTCATCCTCGATGTCGTTGACCACCTCCATAATGTGTTAGGCGATGCGTATGAGCCTGGCCCACGGCTCGTAGAACAAGTCGACTCTGGTGAGTTTGGGAAAAAAACTGAGATTGGGTTTTACGACTACAACGAAGATGGGGTGACCATTCCAGCGGATGGGGGCACCGAAGAAGCTGAAAAACGGCTCGTAGCAGTGATGGCTAATGAGGCCGCTAAGCTGATTGAAAACGAGGTCTCGACCGTTGAGACCATTGATAAAGCAGTCATGCTCGGTGGGGGCTTTCCGAAGGGACCAGCTAAACTCGCTGACACGTATGGGGTGGTGTCGCTAGTTGAGACACTTTCAGAGGCCTACGAAGAGTCTGGCCACCCCCGGTACAAAGTCTCGCCAAAACTCGAAGAAGTCGCTGCTTCAGGTGGGTTTTACGAGGGGCGCAGTGAACTCGATCTGTTAGAGATAACGTATCCTGCTGAACACGTTTGTCAGATCACTCTTGACCGTCCCAACCAATTGAACACGCTGAATTTAGCGGTTCTTGACCAACTGGAGAGGGCGATTGAGATGGCGTTTGAAACAGATGAAGATGTCCGTGTGTTACTATTGACGGGTCGTGGTGACCGTGCCTTTTCTGCTGGGGCAGAGGTCCACTCCGTAGTTGGTGATGAAACCCCGGTTGAATCGATTGCCGTTTCACGGAAAGGACAGCAGGTATTCGAAAAATTAGAAAGGGCTCCTCTTCCAGTCATCGCAGCGGTTAATGGATTTTGTCTCGGTGGTGGAATGGAACTCTCAATGGCTGCAGATATCAGAATTGCAAGCGACAAGGCAACGTTTGGCCTCCCGGAACATACGCTGGGATTACTCCCTGGGTGGGGTGGAACTCAGCGGTTACAGTGGTTGATTGGTGAAAGCCGGGCCAAGGAGATAATCTTCACCGCGGAAATGTTCGATGCCGATACGATGCATTCGTACGGATTTGTTGCCGAGGTTGTCGACCACGCGGACTTGAACAACCGTGCACTGGAGCTTGCGACGCTCCTAACTACGCGTGCACCGATTGCGCAACAGCTGACGAAAGAGGCGATGCGTGCCGGCCGGCACGATGCAGCGGCTGGATTTGATATGGAAGCCCACGCCTTCGGACATCTGAAGGGGACGGATGACCTCACTGAGGGCATCTCAGCCTTTAGTAATGACCGAGACCCTGAATTTGAGGGAAAATAAACCGAACTGGCCCTGTATACAGCTCACGTAGCCAATATCAAAGTGGGGCTGTCCCGTTGTAAGATACAGTCTATTTTATCGAGCACTTTTCGCTTGGGTTGTTTCAGTCTGGAAACTCGGTTTCGTGGCTTCAAACAGTCCCCATTGTTAGTCACCCTCCAATTTTAGTGTCACTTCCTAACACAGCCTATAATTGCCAGTTGTTATAATGCTCTGGGTTAAGCACACGTATATGCCCTCGAAAAAACGTCGGAAGATATCAAAAATAGCGGAAAAGTACGAGTTGGAAAATATCGATGATTTTTTAATTCAGCACTGGACGGCAGAAGAGAGTGAACGAAAAAGCCTTCGAGAACTTGCTGATATGTTTAATCAAAAGGTATTGTTCGCGGCAGCCACCAATTCGAAATTTACTAACAGCGAACTGGAACAGTATTATTCAATTTTAGCGGATAATAACGCCGCCCAATCTGAACAAGTCCGCCTCCGACGCCAACTCGAAAAAGAAGGTATTGATATCGAAGAAGTGCGCTCTGACTTTGTTACCCATCAAACGATTTATACATATCTTACAGATGTTGTTAATGCCGAGCCTCCAGAGCAGTTGACAACGACCATAGAGTCAAAACTCCAAACAATAGATAAGTTGGCCGGCAAAACAGCTGTTGTGGGAAACAAATCACTGAAAGAGCTGAGTAATGTCGACAAAATAACGGAGAGGAATTACCGGGTCGTTGTTGATGTAACTGTTATTTGTGAGCACTGCCAGAGTTCCTATCAATTTGAAGAGTTGCTAAACAACGGTGGGTGCGACTGCTTGGTTGATTGACTGCCCCTCCAAATTTTTGATTTCCTGCATTTTATATATGTTAACAACGCTATCCACGCCTCTGGCTTATTTCACACTCCAACTTGTGGACCGGGACGCTTAATATACCATGTTACAGAATATCCGATGAAACAACTATCTAGATATGGCTCTAAGCTCGGAACAATTCACCTTTCAACACCTTCCGGAGACGGACCAGTCATTTGAGAATGCGCTGGAGAAGGCACGGTCGGGGGAACGACTGACGGTTGCTGACGGCATCGGGCTACTTACAACCGGAACCGACAGAGAGGGTATCGACGCGATTCGAAAGGAGCAGGTGCTTGAAGCGGCCAACCGTCGGCGAGAGGAAGTCGTTGGCGACCGCGTCACCTTCGTCGCCAATCTCAACAACAACGTGACGACTGCCTGTAACACGGGGTGTCTGTTCTGTAACTTCAAGGACCGCTCGGAGTATTTCCGCACGGAAAGCGACGTCTCGCATAACGGATTCACGAAAACCCCGGAGGAGTCTCGACGGATTGTCGACGACGCGCTCTCGACTGGTATTTCCGAAGTGACCTCTGTGAGTGGGCTTCATCCTGCGTTTGTCCTTGATGAGGCTCATCGAGAAATTCTGGAAGCCAGCAATCGCGGCGATTTGAACTACCGCCCTCCCAGTG
>LFCJ01002150.1_pt1 | contig 14137 bp, 25 predicted proteins | sample 643141 | NCBI WGS metagenome assembly LFCJ01 (sample SAMN03766243, study PRJNA286221) | soda lake metagenome | biome: soda lake; feature: Kulunda steppe; material: water; isolation source: sample B1-Br-g2 brine of Lake Bitter-1 | place: Russia: Kulunda steppe | collected 2010-07 | reverse complement strand
CGTGCATTCATGCGTGCATGCGTGTGTGCGTGGGGGGGCGGGGGAAGGGGGGCGGGGGTGTTTGCTCTTGCTTGCCAGGGGATGCCTGTTTCACTCATCTCGCTGCGCCCGTAGCAGGCTTGCGCAGCACTGCTTGCAGCATATGCTGCACCGCTCACTCTCTGGTGAGGGGGGGCCCACTAGAGCTGCACTCGTGCGCCCGCCACCTGCGCCCAGGCGCCCACGCAAGGTGCACCCACCCACTCTTGCTTGTGCCGCTTGCAGAGCCGTGTGAGCGAGTGCGCGCTGTACAGCAGCGAGAACATGCTGGTGTGCGCGCCCACGGGGTCCGGCAAGACCAACGTGGCTATGCTGTGCATCCTGCACCAGCTGGGCCTGTACAGGTGGGTGGGCGTAGAGGGTGGGTGTTGAGGGGAAGCGGGGGTTCTTGGGATAGGAGGGAGGTAGGAGGGTGGGGGGGAGGGGACTTGCATGTGATCATTTTGGAATGGGGGCAGAGGTGAACATGAGCTCTTGTGGGGGCAGTGGACAAACAGCGGGTAGGGTGTGCCCTATGTAGGGCTTGCAGGAACAAGCGCGCAGGGTGCACACAGGCTTCGCTGGCTGCCTGGCGTGTGCCTATTCATGCCATGTTTTGCGCATGTGGCTTTGCTGACTCCCACCTACACGCGCGCCTCCTCACAAGGAATGGCGACCAAGAAGCACAGCATGGCGCACGCCCGTGCATCTCACTGCTTGCAGGCGCGAGGATGGGTCCATCGACAAGAATGCGTTCAAGGTTGTGTACGTGGCCCCCATGAAGGTGCGTGCAGGCAGCCTTCATGCAGGCCTGCGCCTACTGCCGCTGCCACCAACAAGCCCCACCAAGTAGCTGCGGCTCTTGGCCCACGTCCTCCCTTCCCCCCCTTCATTGTTCTGCACGCGTGTGCCATTGCAAATGCGCCTCAAGGGCAGCCGCTGCCTGCCCAAGGTGGCCAGGCCCTGCAGCCTCACTGGGCTTGCAGCCGCACACACTTTCCAGGCAGCTTGCAGAGCGTCATAGGCTTAGTGTGCTTCCCAGACCTTTTTTTTTCACGTCTACAATCTCTGCCTTGTGACCTGAGCAGTGAGTTGCGCACTCCCAGCCTGTGTGCACAGACCACCACCCCGCCGACCTGTGCAATGCGCTGTGACTTGCCCCTTTGCTTCCATACTGGACCGCGCGCACGCATGCCTAGCATGCTTGGGCACCCTGCTCACGCACACGCTGTGATGCAACCTCCCCCCTGCCCGCGCGCACGCAGGCGCTGGTGGCTGAGATGGTGGGCAACTTCTCCAAGCGCCTGGAGCCCTTTGGCATCTCAGTGCGTGAGCTCACGGGTGACATCAACCTCACCAAGTCGGAGATTGAGGAGACGCAGATCATCGTGACCACGCCCGAGAAGTGGGACATCATCACGCGCAAGTCTGACGACCGCACCTACTCCAACCTCGTGCGCCTGCTCATCATTGATGAGGTGTGTTGTTTGTGGAGGTGGGCCTGCGCGTGCAGGGGTGGGGGTGGGGGTATGCGCGTGTGCCCTTGATTGCAGGCATGCCTGCTGTTGGCTGTGCCACCATGGAAATCAGGGCTTGGGGGGGGGGGTGCTCTGCAGGCTAGGCGTACTTCTCAGCGCGATCTGCCTCCCAGTCCTTCTCCCTCGTTCCCTTAGGTTTAGGAAAGCTAAACCTAGACTCACCCCTTCCCAGACCCCACCGGTGGACACATACACTCACCCACACATGCCTACATTTGCCTTGGGAGCTGCGCCGGCTGGGGCCAACCTTGGCTCCTGCAGCCATGCCAGGGGCACATGCATGGGCACACCTTGCACTGCCCTGTCACCGCCGAAAACACTGCTCCTGGCCTCACGCCCCCCTCCTGTCCCGCCTGCGCGCGCGCACAGATCCACCTGCTGCACGACGACCGCGGCCCTGTGCTGGAGTCCATCGTGGCACGCACCATCCGCCAGGTGGAGGCGACGCAGGAGATGACGCGCATCGTGGGGCTGTCAGCCACGCTGCCCAACTACGAGGACGTAGGCGACTTCCTCAGGTGAGTGCACGGCAACACATGGCGTGTGACACCGGGCGCGCGCAAGCCAGCACCGCCTGCGCTCATGCGTCCGCACCTGGCTTGTCCACAGGCTATGCACTACCTGCTTGCCGCTGCTGCGCCTGCAAAAAGCTGCCTGCGTGCATGGCTGTCCTCAAGTGGTTGTGTGGGTGTGGGTATGCACGCAGGGTCAAGAAGGATAGGGGCCTGTTCCACTTCGACAACAGCTTCCGGCCCTGCCCCCTGGCGCAGCAGTACGTGGGCATCAACATCAAGAAGCCGCTGCAGCGCTTCCAGCTCATGAACGAGATCTGCTACGACAAGATCCTGGACTGCGCAGGGAAGCACCAGGTGGGTGCAGGGTCTGCAAGGGTGGTGGAGGAAGGTGGAAGGGCAGGTTTCACAAGATTATGGGGTGTTGGGATGCGTAGGAAATGCATCTGGGCAGGAGTGCACAGCACATAAGAGGGTAGGGTGGCGAGGTGATTGTGTGGATCTGGGATGTTTCGTCGATGGTGTCGTGGCCAGGCTTGCATTTGCGCTCACGGCCAGACAACTTACACAGCTGTTGATGCACACAGCGCTGCTGGGGCTTTGGGTGGGCGCAGCATGAACTGCTCGCGTGTGCATGCACGTTTTGTGTGTGCTTGCACCCTCAGTGCCTGTCCTGCACGTGGGCACCTGCCCTGCACGTGTTGGTCACAGTACTGGCCTTCTGATGGCAGGCGCGATCAGCGCAGACGCAGGGCTCCCCCCCACACGTGTGCGCAGGTGCTTGTGTTCGTGCACAGCCGCAAGGAGACGGCCAAAACCGCGCGCTTTGCAAAAGACTCTGCGCTTAAGGAGGACAAGCTGGCGCGTTTTGTCAAGGCCGACAGGTGCGTGCTGGGCATGGGTTTGACCACGGTCGCGCATGCATGCGCGGACTGGTGGCGTTGGAGTGTGCACGTGTTTGTGCTTGTGCGTGCACATGTGTGTGCGCGCGGGCGTGATCATTGGCAACTTTATGTGTGCCATGCTGTCTCGAAGCATGTAGTCATCTATTTGGCACTGTGTAGGTTTTTTTTGCTCATTCCTGCGCTTGCAAGCATGGTCGCTATCGGTTGTGGGTTGCAAGCCCCCCGTTTTGCGGGACGCACTGCGGCCAACGATGCCTCTTGCCTCGCTCAGTGCTTTTGGTGTTGGAGGACCCAGCAGGTCCCTCCCTCCTCCCATCAAAGGCACATCTGCGTGCTTGGTCCGAATTTTTTAGGGCTTGTTGGCAAAGCCACACCGTAGACGCAGCGCCGGCCGCTTGCCGTCTCCAAACCATTCCTTGATGTTGCCGCACCGCCCACCTGCCCACCCACGCACGCCCTTTTGCAGCGCGTCGCGCGAGATCCTGCAGACTGAGGCGGAGGCGTGCAAGGACTCCGACCTTAAGGACCTGCTGCCGTTCGGGTTTGCCATCCACCATGCTGGTGCGTGCCCGCCCTTTGACCTTTCGCAGCTCCCTTCCTAGAGTGGCTGTGTAACTCGAGCGCAGTTCCAGCGCAAACCACGCGCCTGCACTCGTACGTTGGCCCTCGCCTCATTACAGCAGCAGGCCCAGCCAATTGCATCCGCCATCCAGCAACAGTTGAGGTCCAGGCCATGCGTCCTTGTGTGCGGGCCTGTTTTCCTGCCCATGTGCACAACCCCCATGCGCCCCTGCTAGATGTGTTGGGAACCCAGAGACCCTCGTCTAGTCAGCAGCCAGAGCCAGCAAGCATGCGGGTAGGCAGGACTGTGCAGGGCTCTTGCTGTGCTGTGCTTGGCAGCAGCACACACCCCCTGCACGTGCCACGCCATGCGCCCTCATGCCCTCCTGCCCAATCCCTGCCTCGCGCAGGCATGAACCGAGCCGATCGCACCCTGGTGGAGGACCTGTTTGCCGATGGCCACGTCCAGGTGAGCTCCCCAGAATGTACTCCTCTGTCCACAGAAGCGCAGCGTGCTGAAGCAGCTTGCAGGCGTATGGTGCGCGTCGCGGGCAGCCAGTGCTTCTTATCCGTGCCGTAGCGAGCGCTCCGGTGCTGTGCTTGTCAGAGAGTACAGGAAGCACTGCAGCAGCTGAGTCAGGAGAGGCCCCGAGTCGCCTCCGGCGCGGCTGCTGCGCATTCCCAGTGGACATTGACTCCTGCTGTGCGTGTAAGCATGCTGCATCACTTTCACGCAAGACTAGGCATGCCTCCTGAAAGCTGGAGGAAGTTCTTGCATGACTCAGGGGTAGCTGGGCATGAACATGTAGGCGCGCATGCAGGCAGCTGTGTCTTGGTATCCCACTTTCCCCTCTGAGCCAAGGAGCTGTAACACACGCACGCCTGCGCATGCAGCCACATGCTCATGTGTGGATTTGCATGCGCGCAAGCACGCAACCTTCTCTTCCCCACCTGACTGTTGTGGGCTGTGTGTGCTGCTGACTGGCAGGTGCTTGTGTCCACCGCCACGCTGGCATGGGGTGTCAACCTGCCCGCCCACACCGTCATCATCAAGGGCACTCAGGTGTGTTTTGCAGGCATATGTACTTATGCATGTTTGGTGTGTGCGTTTTCATGTGTGCTCCATCATTTCCAGGGACACTGCCCTGGCATTGCAAGTGCTTAGACCCTCAGATTCGTGTTTTGGGGGCACCATGCACTTGCTTGGAACGAGCGTGTTTGTTCGCTCATTTGGTGTTCACGCAAATGCATACATCTGTCAAGGTGCTGAGCATGTGTGCACGTATGTTGCACAAGGCATACGCGAGCTCGACAGGTACGCACATGTGAGCCGTGCACCCATGTGTATCACAACCCTCACGCAGTGCATTCCTTGGGCCTGCAGCCCTGTATGCGCCCGGCTCAGCACCAAGCATGCACCCTGCCTGTCCTGACGCGTGGCCGCAGATCTACAACCCAGTGAAGGGCGCGTGGGACGAGCTGAGCCCCCAGGATGTGATGCAGATGATGGGGCGCGCCGGGCGGCCCCAGTACGACAGCTTTGGGGAGGGCATCATCATCACAGGTGCAGTACAATCCTGGGCGGGCGGGCCTTTCAGCCAATATTTTCATTGCGGTCCCATTGCCATTGCGGCCATCGCCTTTTTCCAGGTCACCTTTGATGCTTCCAATCCTTAGTACAGGACAAAGTGTCTTGATCCTTGTGGGCGTCGGGCATTTGCGATGTGTGGTTGTCATGTGGGAAACCGCACAAGAAAGGACATTGCTCAGCTGCAAAAGACCAGTGGAGCTGTCACCACGTGAGTCAGCTACGTGCAGGTGCATGCTGGAGCATCGATGGGTGGCTGGATGTGCTGCCTCTCCTGATGACGCGGGGAGCACCTGAGCATCTTGCCCCGAATTGCATGTGTGCTGGCTGCAGGTGCTAACGAGCTGCAGTACTACCTGTCGCTGTTCAACTCCCAGCTGCCCATTGAAAGCCAGTACGTGCGCACAATCGCGGACAACATGAATGCAGAGATCGTGCTGGGCTCGGTCCAGGTGCGCCTGTTTCCATGCCAGGCTGTGTTTGCCATCACACATCTACTGTCATGCCTGGCTGCGTTTGCTCCCATGCCGGGCTGCATGCAGCTGCGCTGCATGCGTCATGATGAGCGCTGGGTGTGCCGGCAGCCATGTCATGTGGCGCTCTCCTTGGATCGCAGGCGCCTGCCTCGGCTCTTACCAGTACGCTGTATGCTCTCCTGTGACGCGGCTCGGGCCGGTCCCACGTGGCACGCCTGCCCATGCTCTCACCCCTCCTCGCTCCACCCTTGCAGAACCTGCGCGACGCTGCTGCATGGCTGGGCTACTCGTACCTGTTCGTGCGCATGCTGCGCGCCCCTGGTCTGTACGGCGTCCCCATCGGGTGGGTGAGCTTGGGTGCATCACGATACTGCACCAGGCATGCATTGCATGCGCTGTCGTCATGCACGCATGCATGCACGCTTTCCACGTGCGCAAGTGGGAGAGCTGAGAGAGCGCGCTTGCCTCCCCTGCTACAAGCTGCAAGCCTGCACACTGCTCACAGTTGTCACTGTGCACAGCTGAGCTTGAGAGCCTGAGCAGCAGCACCTCCTTGCACCACCGCCGCCACCGTCAGCAGAGTGGCAACCACCATGGCACCAGGATGCACCTACCTCACGTGCTCGAACCCTGCCCCATACGTGTGTGTGCGTGTGTGTTCGGCTGCGTATACAGTGCGCTGGACAACGACCCGCTGCTGCTCGACCGCCGCCTGGATCTAGCACACACAGCCGCTCTGCTACTGGACAAGCACGGCTTGTGCCGCTACGACCGCAAGACAGGCAACTTCCAGGTACAACACCAGGAAACCCCTGCCCCTCCCGCAGGGCTCGCTGGCCTGTTGTTCATGCTTCATCATGCACTGTCATTGCGAGTGCCTCTGGATCCTTGATCTGGACAGCTGAATCGCTGCTGTTCCAACAGCTGTGTTGTCACCAGCATGGCAACTTAGCAGCCCGTCAGTGTCTCAACACACTCATACACACACTGCGTGCGAACGCTGCTGCCATCCCCACAGGCCACTGATCTGGGCCGCATTGCTTCCCACTACTACGTCACCTACCAGACTGTGGCTGCCTTCAGGTAGGCAGGCACCTTTGAGGACCGAACGGTGGGGTGTTATGTGGCCTCTGACACTGCATCAAATGTGCCTGTGGATATGAACATGACGTTATAATCCTCTTACTGCTGCCAGGAAACATCCGCTAGGAGAAAAGCTTGCTGTCCATGTGCGCCGCGTTATGTTGACCCTGGGCTACAGCGCAGGCATCACACCCTCTGTGCATACAGCCGGGCTGCCTCCCCAGCAAAAACGCTGCCTCACCAGTTAGAAAAAAAGGCAACACATACACTGATGCACACACTCATACACACACACAAAGTTGCCACACCTGATGTGCAGCAACCTCCTGCAGCCCTATGGTGTGAAGCCAAGTCTTAGTTTGTCTTACGCGCTGCAAGCCCTGCCTGATGCGCTGCTCAAGTCTGTGAGTTGCATGTCCCGCAGCGACCACCTGAAGCCCACCATGGGCGACATAGAGTTGTGCCGGCTGTTCTCGCTGGCGGATGAGTTCAAGTACATGATCACCAGGTGCGCGCGGCCGCAATGTATTGGAGGAGGCTCTGCCACACACGCAAGGTTGAGCAGCTGCTCTGCACGCACATGTTGCGCCCCTCTGCTGTGAATGCACCGGCTGCACCATTCACCAGATGTGGCCTGGGCCTTGCCTGCCATGTGTGCAGCCGCGCCGTGCATGCAGGAAGGAGGAGGACATGGAGCTTGCACATGAGCTGTTTTACATCAACACCCACAGGGGCCGCCATTTGCAGGAGCCAGTGCAAGACCTGGCATGGGTGCTGCTTCTTGTGCGTGCAGGGATGAGGAGAAGATGGAGCTGGCCAAGCTGGTGGATCGCGTGCCTATCCCCGTGAAGGAGAGCCTGGACGAGCCCACAGCCAAGATCAACGTGCTGCTGCAGGTGAGTGTGCACGCATGCACGTGCTTGTGATGTGGGTGCGCAGACGCATATGGCGCATTGTGGGGTGTGCTTGAGTGTGCTTGTGATGTGTGACTTGTGGCGCGCGTGGCGCAGCAAAGCACCAAGCACTGTGTGTCGCCGCTCAGTTCAAGGCATGGCAGTGAGCAGCAAGCAGATAGGCACCTCAGCTCATTGGCAGTAGTACGTGATGTATGGGAGCCCTTGCTGCTCTCAATGTATGATATGTCCTTGGCCGTGATGCGAGCTGATGCAGCATGCTGCTTGGAAGCAAGGCTGGGCTATGGACAAAAAAGCACGCCTAAGAGGGCGCTGCTGCAACTGGTGTGTGGTGCGCAGGCGTACATCAGCTGCTTGAAGCTGGAAGGCCTGGCGCTGAGCTCAGACATGGTGTACGTCACACAGGTGCGTGCGGGGTGCCGGCATTGTGTGCCCTCTGCCCTGCTCAACCCTTTGGGCGAGGAGGCTTTTGGTCAGGCCTGAATTGCCGGGCGCTCAGCTTGCCCCGCCCGCCCGCTCTTGCTCCGTGGCACAGCCACACCTCAGGCGTTGCCTAGCGCTGCTCGACAGTGGCGTTGGGCACTGTAGCAGAGCCCAACATGTTTGCGTCCTGGACACAAGGACTTGTACCTGCAAGCGCGCGTGTGCTCGCATATCCTGACCACTCTGAACTACTGAAGACTCAGCTTGCTTGCTCGCTCACATGCGTGTGCGCACCATGCGCAGAGCGCCGGACGGCTGCTACGCTGCCTGTTTGAGATCTGCCTGAAGCGCGGCTGGGCCAACCTCACAGACAAGGCGCTGGCGCTGTGCAAGATGGTGAACCACCGGCAGTGGGGCAGCCAGAACCCGCTGAGGCAGTTCCGGGGCCTGCCCAACGGTGCGTGCACATGCGTGTGTGCATGTGCACGTGTGCAGGCGTGCGTGTCCGTGTCTGCATGTTCATCTGAGTGTGGTCCTCTGCGCCCAAAAATGTAAGTCTGGGCCATTTTTCCTCCTCGCAGACAGCCTGGCTGCCACCTGCAGTGCACCAGCAGGACATGCAAAGGGGTGACACATGGCTGTGCCTGTGCCTGTGGCTGCAGAGATATTGTCCAAGCTGGAGAAGCGGGACATCCCTTGGGAGCGCTACTACGACATGAGCAGCCAGGTGCGCATGCGTGCACGTGTTCTGCGCAGCAGCGCATGGAGGGCTAGCGCACGCAAGCAGCAGTGCTGGCTGTTGATTATTGACTGCCTTTACACAGCGAGCGCGTTTGGTCTCTTCCAGGCTTTTGTGCAGAGAAACATGGGCTTCACAATTTGGTTCATTCCTAAACTTATATGCACAGGACTCACGCATGCACATGTGTGTGCGCACACACATGCACTCACACACATGTATGCGTGCATGTGCAGGAGCTGGGCGAGCTCATCCGCATGCCCAAGTATGGCAAGACGCTGCACCGCCTTGTGCACCAGTTCCCCAAGCTGCAGCTGGCCGCGCACGTGCAGCCCATCACGCGCGGCCTGCTGAAGGTTGACCTCAGTATCACGCCTGATTTCAAATGGGAGGTGCGTGCACTCGTCATGCTCTGCCCATACACTGTGCTGTGTGAATGCGTGTGCACTCGTGTGTGCACGCAAAAAGTTATGTTTGCATCAAAGATATCATGTGTGATCTGCATGAGTGTCTGTGAGTGAACCTGTGTGCGCATGTGTGCCCTCGTGCGCCCTTGCATGCACATTGTTGCTGTGCACTACTCAGTGTGTGTGCTAAATTCTCTGTGTGTGTTGCTGTGCACTACTCTGTGTGTGTGGCTGCTTCGTTCTTTAGGACAGATGGAGTGCTACAGCATCGTATGCGCAGCTACCTGACGCGCACACTACTTCAGCATAGCCCAGGGTGTGCCCCAGCCATGCGTGTGGGCAGTAGTGCCAAAGAAGATGCACATCCATTTGTGGAGCCCTTCAGTTGGATTTAAAAATGCAACTACACTCAGGATAAGATACATGGCTACGTGGAGCCCTTCTGGGTCTTTGTGGAGGACCAGGACAGCGAGCGCCTGCTGCACTACCAGTACTGGGTGCTGAAGAAGTCGTGAGTGCACGCTTCAGAAGGAGTGATGGGTGCTTTCCTGTGCTGGGGGCATTTATAGAGGCGTGCATGCGCATGCTCTACCTGCCTGCACTTGCCCTTCTACCTTTTGCTGCTGCCTTCAGCCCACAAGATGCACAGCCGTGTGCACCTTATGCACCTCTGCAGCAGAGTTGCCTCATGCCCAGCAGGGGGGCGCAGGCAGGACTCAGAGTGATGTGCGCATTTTCATATTAAACAGGACTCGCTGGCCAGCCAGCGCCATCCGCTCAACCCCTGCCCTGGGTGATGCGTGTATGTGCATGCCGCACCCGCCCGCACGTGCTGTCTGTCCATAGCCCTTCCCTGCCCCGGTTGGCGCAACCTCCGCCCTCGTTTCAACCCAACACGCACCACGCATGTGATGTCACCGGGGGAACCCTGACATGTGCACGCGCACATTGGTGCACACGCGCTCGCTCACACGCGCTTGTGCATCCTTGATGGTGTGCAGTTTTGCGGAGGAGGAGCACACGCTGACCTTCACCGTCCCCATCACGGAGCCCGTGCCCCCACAGTACTTCATCCGCGTTGTCAGCGACCGCTGGCTGCAGTGCGAGGCCGCGCTGCCAGTGTCCTTCAGGTGCGTGGTGCAGGTAGAAGCACGCTCGTGGCATGGTTGCGCGCGCCCAGCGCGCAATAGCAAGAAATGTGCCTGCCTGGGACGGCGCCAGCCTGCAAGGCTGGACTATTCATGCACTGCGGTGCTATTGAGCAGCAGGCGCTGTGCATGAGGGCTGCGCTTCCGTGGCGAGTTTGAAGGCTGTGGACATGCCTGCCGCACAGGCACATTCCCACATGAATTGCGCGCATGATTGGCCACACGCGTGCAGGCATCTCATTCTGCCTGAGAAGTTCCCCCCCCCGACGGAGCTGCTGGACCTGCAGCCGCTGCCTGTCAGCGCGCTGCGCAACCCTGCTTTTGAGGCGCTGTACAAGTGAGTTGTGCCGCCTTGAGCTGCGCGAGCATGCGTCGGTTGTGGGTGGGTGCATGCTTGTGTGTGTGTGTGTGTGTGTGTGTGCATGTGTTGCATATCCATGGAGAGTAGCTGGGTGTCTGCTGCTTATGCGTGGTGGCGTCCAATCAGAAAGGCTTGAGCCCGTGCAGTGAGTTTAAATCTAAGGAGCCATGCGGGGGCACAAAGAGTGCTGTGGATGTGCGGCAAGGCACCTGCCAGCTCCCAGCTGCGCTGTGTTTTTCAACTCTCCCAAGCTGCAGCTGCCCTTGAAGAAGCCGCTGCTACCTTGCAGCACCAAACGCTGTGCCACAGTCATATTTTGCGCCCTCCACGGGAGCGTGTGCGCTTGACAGTGTGCTCCTGGGGTGCGGTCCACAGACCCTAACACACATGTGCTCCTCTAGAGGGTGTGCAGCACCACCATGGCTCCTTCTTGGGCCGAGACTGGATGAAAGCCACCAAAGACGCACTAATGCCGCTGCCCCCTCTCAGCGCGTGGCCGTTCTAAATTTGGTGTGCGCCTCCTGCACACGCAGGGGGCTCGCGAGCTTCAACCCCATCCAGACGCAGTGCTTCAGTGCGCTGTACAACACCGACGACAACGCGCTGGTGTCCGCGCCCACGGGCTCCGGCAAGACCATCTGCGGCGAGTTCGCGCTGCTGCGCATGCTCAACCGCGCGGCAGAAGGCAAATGCCATGCGCGGTGAGGGGGTTGGACCGTTGGCGAGTGGAGGGGGGATTCAGTTCAGGGAATCTGGGGCAAGGCAGGAGATGGCAAGGGTGAGGCAAGTGGTTGTTGCGTGACGTGGAGGAAGACAGGAGGTGAAAAGGAATGGAGAGGGGGGGTGGAAAAAATGAACAGGTGAAAATGAATGAAGGTAGATTGCTTGGCCTGGTGTGCACCTCCCAGCATCCACTCGCACAAGAACCTGCAACCAGTGCTCTGCACCCCCAGACCCCGTGCTTATCTGGAGTGCGTCCCTGTCATCATCAAGTCCTACTTATGTCGTTTGATTCCCTTGCGCATAACAAGGCACCACGTGCAGCACATGAAGGCCATAGTTGGCTGGCACACTCACTTCAAACAAGGTTTGGAACTCTAGCGCTACTTCTGTGCATGCACGCACTCAGGTGAGTGCGCATGCTTGCATACGTCAACAGTATGCGCGCAATCCGGTGTCTGTGCGCTTGTTGCTTGTGTGATGCAGGTGTGTGTACATCGCTCCAGTGGAGGCATTGGCCAAGGAGCGGGCCGCGGACTGGGGCAAGAAGTTTGGGGAGGGCCTGGGGCTGAAGGTGGTGCAGCTCACAGGTGGGCCGTGCAGCCCGCGGGTGTAGTGTCCGCGCATACAAAGCGCGTGTGATTTGACCCTGACGCAATGAGATGAATTGACGTATGAGGGCCAGGGGCTGTGTGCTCATAGCCAGGGGATGCGCGCTTAGCAGAGCAGCAGCAGCCTGAACATTTGGAGTGCTGGCTGCAGGGGTGCCCAGGCACTGGCGCTGAACACGTGGGCACAGAGGCTGGGCACAGGCCAATCATGCGTATCTGCCGCTACTGCTGCTGCTGGTGCTGCGGCAGCTGCGGCGGCTGCTGTTGCTGCTGCTGCTGCTGCTGCTGCTGCTGCGGTTGCTGCGGCTGCGGCTGCTGCTGCTGCTGCTGCTGCTGCCGCTGCCCGCACGCACGCACCTGCAACCCCCGCACCTATTGAGCTCCCATGTTCTGCTGCTCCCACACTCTCGGCAGGCGAGTCTGCCGCAGACCTGAAGCTACTAGAGCGGGGCAACATCATCATCTCCACCCCAGAGCGCTGGGACATGCTGAGCAGAAGGTGTGCATGTCTTGGAGGCAAAAAGGGGAGGGGGGGGGATGGGATGGGTGCTTGCCCAGCAAACAATGCCGGGCATGTGTGTGTACTGTAGGGGGGAAGGGTAGGGTAGGGGGGTTTGGGACAGGGATTTCCTATAGGGCATGCTGGGTCTGCCGCAGCTCGCGCAGGGGCAGAACCACCATGCTGAAACAAAAGGCGTTACCCGCAAGACCCAGCGTGTGGCACTCTTCATCATGTGCACTGAAGGTACTACTGCCTGGGTCGTGCCTAAGAAAATTGGGATAGAATCATGCACTCCTGACCTTCCCAATCACCCGACTTGTGCGTGTCCATTGTGTGTGAGCAGGTGGAAGCAGCGCAAGAATGTGTCTGCAGTGTCGCTGTTCCTGGTGGACGAGCTCCACCTAGTGGGCGGCCCGAAGGGCGCGACCATCGAGGTCATCTGCTCGCGCATGCGCTACATCGCCAGCCAGGTGAGATTTGGGCAGGGACGAAGCGAAGAAAGAGGGGCTGTACGTGCCCTCTGAACGGGAGGGGCGCTCTGAACTGCAAGGAAAGTGGGCACGTGGTCGCCTTACTGAGTCTGCGCAGCAGCCCCTGGCTATGAGGCTTCATTCCCAGCATCCCTCCCCCCCAGGCGTGCCTGCCTCAAGTGCTCCTGCGCGCCTGATGCAAGCTGGCCGGCGCATGCTACTCCTACCTTCTGGGACAGGCGCTTGCAAACCTGTGCGTCCATTTGCCTGCGCTCGTGCAGACGGAGGCTGCCATCCGCGTGGTGGGTCTGGCGCACTCCATGGCCGACGCAAAAGATGTGGGCGACTGGCTGGGCACCTCGCAGCACGCCACCTTCAACTTCACGCCAGGTGGGCATGCGCTAGGGACAGGGTAAGCAAGGTGCATGGCAGGGCGGGGTGTGTGAGGGCACGGGCTCCACTTGCGCAAGCGTGGGCGTGCTGGCGTCCCTGCTTGCTTGTGCATTAATTGTCTTGCATGCTCTACGTGTGTGGAAGTGTGCGTGCGCGTGCGCGTGCATGAGTGGTCCTTGAAGGATGCTGAGGGTGCTGCGTTGCTGGGCAACATGCGCGCAGGCGTGCGTCCAGTCCCCTTGGAGATCCACATCCAAGGCTTTGACATCCACAACTTTGAGGCACGCATGCAGGTGTGTGGATGTGTGTGTGCGCAAATACGTGTGCTCCTGTGTTTATGCTGGTATATAAATATGAGGTCAGAAGGGGGCAAACCTGCGTTGAGAAACACATGCTGACTTGCTGAATGATCAGTGGATGCTGCAGGCAAGCCTGCAGGCTCGAGGAGCAGTGATGGTTAGTGTAGGGCGCCTCCTGCAAGTGCAGTCATACACACATGCTCCAACGCACATGCTAAGTGTTCGCTTACATGCGCGTGCTAAGTGCGCATCTCGCCACTCATGCGCAGGCCATGTCCCGGCCCTGCTACAGTGCCATCACGCAGCACGCACAGCGCGGCAAGCCTGCGCTGGTGTTTGTCCCCACGCGCAAGCATGCGCGCATGCTGGCCCTGGACCTGCTCACCAACGCTGCAGCAGATGGCGAGCCTTCGCGTTTCAGGCTGGCAGAGCAGGCGGTGAGTGTGTGTGTGTGTGTGTGTGTGTGTGT
>LFCJ01002149.1_pt1 | contig 14138 bp, 14 predicted proteins | sample 643141 | NCBI WGS metagenome assembly LFCJ01 (sample SAMN03766243, study PRJNA286221) | soda lake metagenome | biome: soda lake; feature: Kulunda steppe; material: water; isolation source: sample B1-Br-g2 brine of Lake Bitter-1 | place: Russia: Kulunda steppe | collected 2010-07 | reverse complement strand
AGCGCGCGCCTGTGCGAGTGCGTGCAAGCACGGCCCCAGTGTCGTTGCTCCTGGTGGCGCCACAGAACTCACCAGCGAGCAGTGGGGCGCACACGCTGCACACCTGTGCACTGTCAGCAGGGCCTGTTTTGGCAGCACAATCATCGCAGCCTGTGGACGCCTTTGGGCTGGGCAAGGCCAGGCTGAGCTCGACTAGGCTGGGTTGGGATGGGCTGAAATCTGACTGGGCTGGACTTGGCTGAATGCTTGGACCTGCAGGCTGATGTGTGGGACCTCTGATCTTAATCTGAGCGGAGGAGGTGAGAGAGGGGGGGGCTGTCTGCCAGAGGACGTGCGCCTGGGAGCATAGGCAAAGCACCCCAACTTCCCCCTTCCTCCTTTGCTGTTGTCTGGCATGGTGTGCTTGCGCTGGCCGTGCGAGGCTGCGCTGCCTTCCCCACAAGTTGCCCTTACGCTGCTTCCACGCAGGATCTGCGAGCGCCGGTTGTGCGAGACCGTGAACGTGGAGACGGCGGCCACCACCCTCACACTGGCTGAGCAGGTGCGCCCTTCCCCGCGTCCATGCAACCATTGCTGTCCCCCTCCTTTCACCAAAGCATGGTGCCATCCCCGGTAGCAAGTGCAAGCAAATGCAGGCAAGACCCCACCCCCCCCCCTTTCCCCCCTTCCATGATCGTGCTGCGGTAAAAGCCATGGGTGTAGGCATGTGCCCGCCCCAGGCACGCAGCCTGCGTGCTGTGCGCGCAGTGTTCACTGCAAACAAGGAGGGGCTGGGGGCACCTGTTGGCCCAAATGCTGAGGCCTGAGTGCTGCAGTTGATGCCTGTAATAGCTTAGCCCTATGGTGCACCTATTGTGCTGGGCTGAATCATGTGAGGACAGACTCTTACATTCTGCCCCTCCATGAGCTGACTCTCCACCCTCCTGCATCGAGAGAACGTGGTGCCTTTGTGGTGTTTGGACCAGGGATAGTACTCATGAGCAGTGTGAAGTGCAAACAGGCGGCAGGCAGCAAAGCATGGAGGGGCATGTGGGGCGATCAGCTTGCATCACATGAACGGGCCAAACATATAGCCACAGACAAACATATAGCCAGACAAAGGCTGAAGTTGGGACTTGAAGGTCTGACAAAGGCTGGAGTTGGGGGGTTCAGGTCTGATGCACCGCCTGCATGAACTGACACCCCCACCCCCTTTGCATGGCATCATCCGCCAGCCAGCTCAGTTGTGGCCAGCTCCGGGAGCAGCTGCTGTAGCCAACACGCTGCAGCGCTGCCGTGCTCCATTGCCGAAGGCCATTGCTGCCGCTGCGAGTGCTGCTGCTGCGCATCCCTGCAGTAAACCCCTTGCTGGAGCCCGTTAGTTGAAGCCATGCTTCTTCCCCCTCGCCTATCCATGGCGCTGCCGGGTGCCATCTCATCTGAAATACTCCCTACTGTCTGCACCATGTGTGCGCGCATGTGTTGGGAGAGCGTGCCTGTGTGTGCATGTGTGTTTGTGCATGTGCCGCATGTGTGCATGGGCTTGTATCGCCTGTGTATGTGCTGTGTGCGTATGTGTGTTTGCGCATGTGCCGCATGTGTGCATGGGCTTGTACCGCCTGTGTATGTGCTGTGTGCGTATGTGTGCACAGAGGAATTTCTGCTTTTCAGTGTGAGGCATTCTCCAGACCTCTCTCAAACGTCGTCTGTATGTCTGCAGAACCATGCAGAGGACCTGAAGAAGGTGTGCCTAGATTTTGTGAGCCGCAATCTAGCTGCAGTCATGGCTACCGACGGCTACAGGTGAGCACTTGCATGCACGCAGTTACATCAACAGCCATGCTTGGTAGTGTGCTTGGTGTCATAGCCGTGCAAGCTCGTGTGCTTTCTGTGTATGTCTCATGCTGCTGCGTGCATGCCCATGGGCCGTGCATGCTGGCCCAAGTGCAAGGGCAGCCGCCAAATTCGGCGCGGATGCTCGCTGCTGCCCATTCTTGAGCTTCCTCTGCCGTGGCTGGCTCCCCTCTCTCTTGTTGTTGGATGCATATTTGAGGGCAGGCTGTTGAAGCAAGCTGTGTGCCGAACACGCAGGCAAGCAAGCAAGAGACCACAGTTAAAAAGTGCTGCATGTAGGCCAGCAGCTGACTTGTGGGCTTCATGGCCGCACATGCAAACAGGGAGCCTCCCTGGGGCTGTGCATAGACAATGTGCTGGGCTTCCAGGACTCGCTTGCGCACATGCCCATGCACCTACCCAACGCACATGCTCGCACGCCCGGCCATGCGCCCCCATGTACGTGACCTCTGCACATGCGCAGGCACATGACAAGCAGCTGCGCGCAGCTCCAGGCCGAGATCCTGGCCACTATCGCCAACACGGCTGCCAGCGGCGACCACCACCACCGCGATCGCGAGCGACTGCCGCACGCGCATGCAAGCCTGGCCGCTGAGCGCATTGGCCTCGGCTTCCGGCCCGGCACGCGCTTGCGCGAGCACACAGTAGAGGACGAGCTGAGGCGCGTGCGGCCGCGGCGCGAGTAAGAGCAGCGCGCTTGTGTCGCTGTGTGATCGTGAGCACACATCGGCGTGTGTGTCTCCGGGTATGGCCAGTGCGCCTGCCTTGGGCGCACATCATGTGTGTGAGTTTGTACAATTAATTACAACTGGTTGTGTCAGGTGGGGGCATGCATGGTTGTGGCATGCTGATGGTTTGGACATCGCAAGTGAGTGGGCTATGGGTTGGGGCGAGGGTGAGGAGGAGTGTTTGCGTGCTGGTGCCCTTGGCCGCCTCATACATTCATCGGCGCTGCTGCGTGCCTGCAGCTGCATGGCAGGCACCTGCCATGGGCAGCACACATTTTGGGGAGCCGCAGGCTTGAAGCGGTGCCAGGCCGCAGCACCTCTGGAGGGATGGGGCTGGGGCTTTGCTTCCGCACGTGTACTCATTACGTAGCACACTGAAGGGCTAGCCCGGCTGGGGGGCGCTGGGCGCTTTGCTTTCAGGCCCAGGTCGCAGCTCCATGGTAGTTGAGCTCCCCCCTTGGTGACTCGTTCAATCCTGTAAGATTGACGGGAGGCAGCTTTTATGCTCGCCTTTTGCAAGGTGATGCACACGCATGTACATGCAATTGATTGGAGTGTGGGGTTCATACTGACATGCTCTAGGGCATGGGCCCAAGAAGCGGCACAGCCTGGCCGCCAGGTTTCAAGTAGGGTAGCGTAATGCTGCATGCAATCTGGTACGGGCTTCCCAAATGCTGGGGACAGAAGAGCTGGTGCAAGGATTGAGGAGTGTTGCTCAAAGCACTGGGAAAAAAAGGCAAACCTGTCCTTCGCAAGGTGCACATTTTTCCACGCATAAAACCAGGCGTAACAATGCACAAGTTGCAGTGTTCCTTGCAATTTCCCTTGTTTTTTGTTGCAGTCTGTTTGAAAGCTGGATTATTGTAACAACATGCGCTGCAATGTCAAGAGGTTTTTCTGGCATTCATGGGCTCATTAATCTCGATTTTTGAGCCATTGCACAGCATTTCTTTGGCTATATGGTTTTCACTGAGGGTCAACCACTCATGCTCTTGAGCTGCTTTTTTGGTGTTTCGTTGTGACAGACCGTTTGTGACACAACCTTTCCCCGTATTTACTTGTCTCTTTCTAGCCTAAGGGGCTAGCAACCTGGCCTGATAAACTTCAACTAGACTGCCCCGTTTGGCAGGTACAGCCGTTATTATCCCTCATCTGTAATTAATCAGGGGGGGTTACTAACCTCTATAGTATCTGAGGCCCAAAATGGGTATGGTCTTGGCATGATCCCAGGGCATGGGCCCCGTGTCGCGCAGTTTTCAAGCTTAGTGTTAGATGGTAGCCCTGGTTGCAAGCTGTCCACAGTACCTGAGCTTGAAAACTGCGCATCATGGGGCCCATGCGCAATGGGCCGAGGCGTGAACCCTACTTTTCACAGCCAGATGTCCACAGCAGATCAGCCACTGCACCTAATTACATGGTTTTTGGTGTTTTGGTGCTCTTGTAATAAACAAACATCATTGCGAAAGAATTGGATTGAAAACACCAAGTGGTTGATGAGATGCTAATTTTTGGTCATTTCCCTTTTGAAAATCAGCATAAGGGGTGCCAAAATGGGTCAAAATCCGACCCCCTCCAAACCTGAGTTTCAAACCTGAGTATCTAGAGCTAGTACCAATAGGATAGCCTGTTCATAGGAAATAACAGACTCACAAAACAACGACTCGGAAAAGAAGAAAAGAAAAACAAAGTTTTCTTACTCTGCACTGGTCTAGGCCAAGCTTACAGAGGGGTAGTTCAGTATGACATTTATAGGTGGTCCCCATCACTCTAATCAGGATGGTATGTAGGCTTACTTTGTGGCATTGCTGTACAAGGGCGTTTCAATCCAATATGCTGTTTGGTTGCCCTTGCTAATTGTTGCTCTGGTCGAGTATCATCACAATATTTTACTTCAATGAGGAGTACATCCCAGCGCGAAGGGTGTAGAGCCTGTATGTCTCTTTGATGGCCATTTTTCCTTCCAACCGGGTATGCAAATAGCATCTGGTCTTGAGCAGGATTGAAGTTCTGCTGAAAGGTTTGATAGAAGCCATTGGGGTAACTTACCCCAGGACTTTGAAAGTCCTGTTGGCCACATGTGCCGGCAAGACCAGACTTTGTTGAGCCATCCGTGTTTCGCTTCCAATATCTGTGAAAATGATGTTCCCTCCAAAATCACCTTTGCTCAAGGTTTTATGATGATCCCACATCCTGTCTGCTATGAATGGTCTCGTACTATCCTACTTTTCAAGGAAAGGCTGCTGGAGTGTGAGCCCATTGATCTTGGTCGTTTTGTTGTGGACCTCAGGGAGGGGCACTTGGATTATTGGACACCTTCTGGTACACATCCGCGAGTGCGCAACAGTAAAAGCTCCACTTACCATCAATGGTGCGCCCTCCCTACCAAGAGGGCCCTGGTCACACATTCGCTGTACACCCTTCCTAGATACATGCTCCTTGATCTTCCTCGTGACATTATTCGCAGCGTGTCTTGCTCCAGACTTCGTGCCCACACCCTACGAATTGAAACTGTGACCTGGACTCATAATACCTCCCCTACTTCCATTTCTATGGAGGCCCCTTACATTTTTAATGCCTTGCCTAGTCAGACTGTCTTCGATTTCTTTCCTCAACGGCACAACTAACTGTGCCATTCCATCTCGGACATTATGGACTATTTTTTGGCTGGTGAAGACCAGCAGGTTGACCATTATTTTTAGATTTCAGCTCCGGGCTCCGGATAGTCGAGCAGGCGGCGGGGCACCTGCGATGGAAAGTCGATTATCCACCCTCGCAACCTGTGGGTTCGGGGTTCGAACCTCACTGGAGGCCACAAGCGGCTAAGCTGCCCTCGATCGGCGGATACAGCCTTGAAACCTTACCTTATTTTGCAATCTTGTAATCTAGAAAACCACATACATACAGCCTTGAAACCTTACCTTATTTTGTAATCTAGAAAACCTTAACCTTACCTTATTTTGTAATCTAGAAAACCTTAACCTTACCTTATTTTGTAATCTAGAAAACCTTAACCTTACCTTATTTTGTAATCTAGAAAAATGTAATCTAGAAAACCACATACATACAGCCTTGAAACCTTACCTTATTTTGCAATCTTGTAATCTAGAAAACCAGCAACAAACCAACCAGCCTAACGACCAGGCTGGCAATCAACCCTACCTTGTGAATCTTGTATACATAGACCAGCCACAAACCAATCAGCCTAACGGCCAGACAGGCGGTTAACCCTAAATTGTACTCTACAGCGGCTGGTGCAAGCACCAGGTAAAACCCTTTTATATGACTTTTGCAAGAAATCCCTGAGCAACACTCAATTTTGGTATCAATTGTAACAACTATGAAGCCTTTCCTCTGTTTCCGAACACAGAGCTACAACCCTCTGTTAGGATATCTTAACAGAGGTATAGGTTAAGGTTACAGCCTGGTAGGCTTCAGCTCAGCTACCCTTGTACAGCAGGTGCAGGCATGTGACTCTTACCTGGACAGGGCTACTGATGCGCCTCCTTCCTTTGAGACACACCAAGCATTTAAGACACACACTCTCTGTCAGCATTTCAGCCGATCTGTCTTAGTACTTGATAATATGTAAGCAGCAAGCCAGCTCGCGCTGACTAATTATTTGAGGCGGCAGCTGAGTCGGTGAAGATTGACGGGATAGGGGGCGTGCTGCATAAGGCGTAAACAGAGAGGTTAGGAGGTTAATGATGTGCCAAGCAAGCTATGCACAAGATAGCTTGACAACTCCGCACGCCAGACTCCCCACCCAAATTCTGGTTTGCAAGCTTAAATGTCTGTGCTAGTGGCCCAATGCTGGCACTTGTGCATCAAGGGCAGTCGTAGCTAACCGTCCTTGCCCTGGCGGCATTCAAGCACAACAATAGGGCTGCCAATGCCTGCACTTGTCAGAGCATGGGAGGGTGTTGCAAAGAACTAAGTGCAGGCCAAAGATGGTCAGGTAAATACGCATGTACGCACACAATATGCACACACATACACACGCACATGTACACACACGAATACACACATACAAACATATGCAGTCACGGGATACGCATGGTACAGAGCTAGACAGCAGCTTCTAACTCACTAGGGTCGTTCCTCCTCCCATGCAAGCTGGGCAGCCATGGTGATCACGGAGCGCGCATCATGCTCATCCAGCACAGGCCGATAGAAAGGGACACGCGCTATCTGCAACCATTTGCAGCAAATCACAGCTGGGGAGCACGGACAAGCGCAGGCACGGGATCTCATGCAGGCTTACGTGCATTTGCGTTAATGGACTTCACTGCTCCCGCAGATGCGGGGTTGATCGCAATTGCATATAAGGAGACGCCCATCACTCGAGGTAAAGCATGGGAGACAGGGAAGTTCTGAATCGAGGTTGATAAGTTAGGCAGCAAGGAAATGGCATTGGATGCACAGGACCGTCCATGCAGTGTATCATGGGGAGAGGGAGAGGGTGCAGCAGTTGCATGCGGCGTGGGAACAGCATGAGCATTCAGCAGAAGGAACCGCCCAGCATGAGCTCATAACTGGTATGCTCAAGCTGTTGCAGGTAGCGCACACAGAGGCACAAGCCCAGTCACGCTAAGGCACATGCGTCCTCTCTCGTGCGCACATCAGCAGACACCAGCAGACCAATGATTCCTTGCAGGCAGCAGCAGCCGTCATGCATGCAACACTCAAGCACAGCTGGTCACCCTATGCAGTTGTGTTGCAATCTATGGTGCTTTTAACAACCATCCCACTGCACCCCTTCCACTACACCCACACACCAACATTTACGGTAGCTACCTACGCCAAACGGCATCAACTTGCGCAAGTGGATCTGCGCACAGACTCAGCAGTCTGCGCATGGCCTCCCAGGCAGCAAGGCCACCCACCCATTGCAGGGCAACACCCTATTGCATAGCTGACAAATCTGGCTGGCGCAGGCCTTCCACGCATGCACACTTTGCTGTTGTGCGAGACAAAACAAGACACGCGGGGCAGGCACTCACCACGAGGCCATCCAAGTGCTCGGCCGCTTCAACGCGCACGTACATGCCTAGGCGGTCCACCCACAGGAGCTCTGCGTAGCTCATCTGCGTAAAGCGTGTACATGCGTATGTGTGAGCGTGCGTGCTGTGTATGTACATGTTGTGTGTATGTGTGTGTGCGTGTGTGCAAGCGCGCATTTGTTCATGCGCAAACGTCTGCTGCAGCGCATACATGCTTGCATGTGCCCAAGCTGTACAGTGGTGACAGAGGAAAGAAGGAGCCTGCGTGCACCTGGGACCCTATTGTAGATTCCATGAGGTGCCATCGCCTGCATCGGGGAAGGAGCCCTCACCTCTACCAATGGAATTTTCAAATGGGCGCTGACAATTCGATATATGTCCTCAGCCCTTTCACTGCGATGGAAAGTAAGGGAGTGTTCTGCATGTGATATTTGCACTATCTGTTAGTTTGGATGAGCGGAATCTACAGCCTGCACATCCCCTGCGTCTTGACAACAAAGCAAATGCATCTCTGCATGTGCATCTAACACGCAGACACAAGTACACAAGCACATGCGCACCGCACGCATGCACTCCATGCCCGCGCTGCTGATGCAAATCATCGTGTTGAATCTATGCATCCTTTTTAGATTCAGCTCGTGACAGTGTCTGCTGCCCTGAGCACGCCCAGGCCAACTCACTCATTCCATGTCTTGATAAGCTCATCCAGGTCATTGCGCAGCATGTCAGGCTCTGCTGCACACAACTCCTCTCCAGTGATCTCGGTTTGGATCTGCAGTGCCAGGAGATCGTCATGAGAATACAAGGTTGCTGTCCTAGCTAGCAAGGGGCGCAATTAACACCGGCCTGGCTCCTCATCGCCCTCAAGAAAGTTCATGACCAAGCCACCTGCTTACCAGGTGCCGGCATACAAGCACACACACCTGGTCCATGCCACCAAAGTACAAGCACTTCTCCACGGTCAGCGGGTAACTGGCTGTATTACCCTGGCTACCCTCCGCCGGTGGCAGTGGCTCCCCCAGCTGGCCCATCAGAGTCACACTGGCCAGGGCCCGAGCAGGGTAGGCTGCTGGCTGCACCTTCAGGCTGCAGCGAGGGTTGCTGCTAATATTACGCAGCTCAATACTGCCTTGGGTCAGGGAGATGAGTGGGGTGCCATCCTTGTCCAGCACAAATCCCACTGGCGTGCCCACGGGCGTCATCGTGCTCCTGTCAATCGTACAGAACGTCCCACCCTGGCAGATGTCTAGCACGGTGCGGGCTGTCTCTGCAGGAGTGGGGGTACCGCTGGTGCTGCTCTGGGGGTGAGATGCACCGTTGCCGTTTGACGGAGCTGTAGCAGCTGCAGCTCGAGTCAGTGATCGACCGGCAGCCCTGGACAGTCTCCTCCGTTGTGGTCCAAGAAGGCCTGAAGCCGCATGCTGATATCTTTGATGCGCTTGCAGCTGCTGCATCTCAGCAGGTAACGCTGCTTTGGCTCAATTTGAAATACGCTTAGTATGTCATGTACTACGTTTGCAATTACTGCAGATGGTGTGACATGACCTGGATTTTCCTCGCTTGTTGTTGCCTGTTAGATTTTGGCTCAGCCTTTTAGATTTCATTCACGCGGTTAACGATTGAGTTAACGTTCGTGTGGTCGTGATCATCCCTGAAAATTTTAAGCAAGAAAACATAGGTTCTGAGCATAATATACAACTGAGAAAAAAGTTGTCACTATGCATTAAGGTCGAAGGTGGGCCCTCCTCACGCACACATGTCTTTTACTCTCTCACATCAAGCGCGCATCAGCTGGTATACTACGTAGTATACATGCATTAATCCTAACCCTCAAGTTGATAGCAGTTAAACTTGAGGTAGCGCAGTTCCTCTGCAAAAATAGGTGATGGATGGTCCTCTGGTTGGCCAGCGATCACGAGGGCATACCTGCAGGTCGATCAAACACATATTTAACAGGAATCAGGTTTGTCACGACTGCATGACTTGCCTTCCTAACCCTCCAGGGTTGCACACTATGGTGCTACGGTCACCATTTCGTAGCGTAGCCGTAGCCGCAGCGCAACCTAGCCGTAGGAGTGGCTACAAAACAGTAGTGGCTGCTCGATCCCGCTGCCCATCGAGTCCCATTCAATGTTTTAATTCACAATGTACTCGTGATATTTTCAAGATTTTTTTACCTGCGTTGTAGCCTACAACTTGTAGGAAATGATGGCTGTAGGTCAGCGCCTACGGGGCCTGAGGGTAAGGCCCTTGGGCTTTGAAGTTCAAGCGCACAGCCTCCAGATCAGGAGCAGATACATTAAACTCAGTGGAGGAAAAGAAGAATAGAAAGCTGCGTGCGCATCTGAAGTTGGCAAAAGGCGGTGCTGCTTGAGTTTCTGCCTTCGTCCTACCCTGCAACTGTCCCGAGTCCACAGCTTTACGGTATTGTGCGGCAGAGGGGCAACATGCAGCAGGGGGGCATCATGCCATGTCTTACAAATCCAAATGACAGAAGTGCGCAATCCTGCAGGCTGGCCCACACTATTGATGGAAGTCCCCGTCCTCAATGCCAATGATGCCCTTTTTATGCATCATTAGCTTTATTCTTGTTTAGCAATTGTTAAGCACAATGCAACCAGAGTACGTATATTGTTAAGACAGGCAATCACAAGCTTACATCTGAGAAGTTTTAGAAGCGTGCAACTTCCTATGCTTACAAATGCATGCTTTTTCCAAGCAAAATTAGTGACTTCGCTTTTATAATGCATACGAGGGTCGTAGAAAGGAAATCGAGTGGATTTAGTAACTTGGCCAAAGGCTACTGTCCACAAGACCGTTGCGTAGCTGTAGCGTGCAACCCTACCCTTGTTCTAGTTTGTGCTGCACTCACCCAGGCCGCTGGGCTGCTGCAAGCGCGCTGCAGCACACCTCACTGAAGGTTGAGGAGGTGATGTGGCTGCTACATGACGATAAGGCCAAAATGCCATTGGGTCGAACACACTGTGGGCAGCGGAACCAAGCAAGCACACATGGGCTCTGGCAGGATTTACTGTGACGAGCAGTATGAGGGCAACCATCCTGTGCAAGGCACATGTAACCAAGCAGTGTGGTAACAAAAACAGTGCACACGTGCGCAAACGTGTGTTTTGTAGTATGTTTTACTTTGCACCCTGTCAGAGCCACCTGGCCGATTGTTGCAGGTAATTGGGCAGTTTCTAAGATGGTCGGATTTTTGTAAAAGCTTTTTTTGGAGCACGAGGCATGGCCATGGCTGGGAAGCGCAGTTCGCAGAGACTCCGAAGGTCGCAGCTTGCCAAACGGTGCACTCGGACAAGCGTCGGGTCCCTGCTGGCGCCCCCTCCCACGCCCCACGTATGGACTTAGGTATCAATTTTGTCTGCTGTGGTGTTTTGGTGGCAGAGGTGGGCGTGGGAGGAGGCGGAAGGTGGCGGGCGTGGTGTTTCCACGCGTGCTTACACGGGGTACATGTGCACCTTTCAGGCCCGTCTACCCCTCCGCGCAGTCGCCGCTCACAGCACGACGCGTCCCACATTGCGTGCGACTGGCACCCCTTAAAGTAATGGTGTGCGGGGGAGGGGGCAGGGCGCCGGCTCTGGCAGGTGAGGGTGAGGTCAAGGGGCTGTGTGCGTGTGCAAGCACATGCAAGCACGTGCATCCACTAACGGGCCGTGCTTGCACCTGCGCGCAACCCCTTCCCCTTTGCCCTCCCCCGTCCCCGGGGTGCGCCTGATTCATTTTAGCTCCTGGCGTGTATATGTGTATGTTAGGGGGGAGGAGAAGCACAAGGGAGAGAGGCTTTCTAATGGGAGGCCTTCGGAGGTCTTCTCATGGAAGTTGGAGGGAGCCATGATGGAAATGGAGGCGGCTTTTTGGGAATCGGAGGGTGCCCTGAGGGAGCCCATCTGGCTAGTGCTACTCACCTCGTGAGCTAATTGGGACAGGAATTCACTACAATATCCTGTACATACTGACAGGATACCAGCCAACTCACCCGGGCGGCATGAGTGAACAGCGCCTTGTAGCTGGCCTTGGCTTTTTCAACAGACGCCTGGTTGGGCGCAAACCTGCACAGCAGGGCGCGCGACCAGGCTCAAAACTTGCGAACTCTCTTCCACAAGCCCAAGACAAGCCGGTGCAACGCATGAGTACTCGATGCACCCGCCTGCAAACATCAACAGGTGTGACAAATGGCGGACATGGAAATCACTCACGACGGGGGGTCAACGATGACCAGGTCCCATCTTTCCTTGGACCTTGCAACCTCCTCCAGGAACGCAAATGCATCCGCCCGCACTGCAGATCCAAACAGAGCAGAAGCAGGGTCAAAGGCTCAGTGACAGCTGCGGCCCATGGCCATGCTAAGCTGGCCAACTCAAGCAAGCAGGGGATGAAGTTTGCAGATGACTTTGACTGTACCGCACCGCACCGCAGCCGCATCGCCCAGCCCACATGCTGCACTGACACTATGCTCCTGGTGCTTGGCCATCATTTGGACCATAGATGCAAGGAGCGCAGCTCAGAACTAGGAGTCGCTGCTCCTTTAACTCGACGTTCGCCCGCACCTGACTCGTGCAAGCTCTCCTTCAAGCCATTAAGTGCCCAGTTTGCAGTGGCATACTGCAGGGCCTTGTCAGCTATGTCCACTGTCGTCACGCTTGCAGCGTTTGATCTGCGACATTGTGAGATGTTCCTTGGATCAGTCAGCAGGACACCCAGAAGGGTCGCTCACATGCTTGTAAAACGGGTCCAGGGCTGCTTCTCAGACATGCCTGCGTGACATACCTGTAGCAACCCTGGCAGCCCATTCTCAATGCTGCCGCAGCGCCCCTGCACAAGTACATCAGAGCTGCAAAGATCAAGCTTGTTGGACCCACCTGCCCGCATACACAGAGAACCCTCCAGTGTAGCCAAACACGTTTAAACACCTCAAGCCCGGGCTGATGCTCCCTGATGCTGTCCGGCAGAGCCGGCCAATGCGCGCACGGTTGTCCCTCTGGTCCAGGAAGAAGCCAGTCTTCTGCCCCATGACAACATCAACCTGCGAGCAGGCCTCAGGCAGGATCCAGGATGGCTTCAAGTGCTTCTGGCGCAGCACCAAAGCACAATTTTGGGCAATGGCTTGTCTCAGCATGTCAGATCACAAACCTGCCAGGCGGGGCTGTGGATGCCTAGGTCCATTGTTCAGGGCTTGTGCGGGGCTTCCCCCTCCCCCCGCGACCACAAAATTGCACCATCCCCCAAGATCTGGACTCCCAGCCTCACAATTATGAAGACAAGTTTATTTTGGGTAGCATCCATGATCTAGCCAATCATGCCTCGAGGTAAGGGGGGGCTGCTTGAGGTCCACCAGTATCACCCACCTGGAACAAAACTCTGTTCTCAATGATCTGCACGGGCTTCTCAGGGAAATCGCCAGCAATGAGCTGACCTCTGGTGCTGCTATTTGATTTGTACCTTTAAAACAAGCACATGGTTTCCAGCAGTGTTGCCATGTCTGAGCTTGTGTGGGTAAAACTGTGCTCAGGCTAGAAGCGCAAAGATGTTCACAAGAAGAGCATGACAATCCTTTGCCCATCAGGAGCGGAAAGGCACACAGGTGACCTACTTCTGATACACGTGCTTGATGCGGCTGTCGCGCTGAGTCAGCAGCCACTCCGCTAGCGCCTGCACATCATAGAAACCTGAAGCAGGACGAGGCAGCAAGCGCAGGCTTGAGCTTCTGAGAATGGACGGAGCTGGACCAAAGCTCAGGCTATGTAGAGGTATGAGAAAGCAACAAGCACCGTGTTCCCACTTCTTCATCAAAGGCAAGTAGCTCCCTGCTAGCGACTCTGAGGGTGTCAAACCAGCCCGCCAGCCTGGCAGTGCCTTGGCTTCCCCTCAGCGTTTGGAGGTAACCTGCTCGGGCTCTCCCTCAAGGACCCTTGTCTGTGCACATTTACATCCAGAAATGTTTGCAAACACGCATCCCTGCGAAGACACCTTCTGCGCCTGCACCGTCTAGCTTGACCACTGCTGTGTCGTTGTAGATGTCACAGACCAGCCCTGGGCGTGACAGAAAATGGACTTGTGAAGACTAGGGGCATGAAAGAGCAGAAGCAAAATTGTTATGGAAAATTGGGGCAGGACCTGCTCTCAGTCATCAACTGTATCAGCCTGACTTGCTAAAAGCTTACCTGGCAAGCCATCGCCCTCGCCGTTAAGAAGTCTGCAAGCATTGGTGACCGATGGTTCAAACAATTGCTGCCGCAACTTCCAGGACCTTGTCAGCCTGTGTCAACAAGAGGTAGAGCAACATGCTGTGAGGGATGGTAAGCTATGCCTATGTTACTTTGCCAGTCATTCACACTAGCAGTTTCATGCCATGACTTACCAAACTTATGACGAAAGCATCAGTGTCTGTGCCAAACAGCATACTGAGCTTTAACTACTAACCTTGAAGATTTCGACTTTACATATTCGGTCCCACAAGTATGCAGCCGAGATCAACTGGTTCAAGGGCCAGCTTGTAGGTGAGATGGCACAGGCTAAGCATCAAGGTTGTTTATTTGCTGCTGCTGCTGCTGCTGCTGCT
>LFCJ01002148.1_pt1 | contig 14138 bp, 13 predicted proteins | sample 643141 | NCBI WGS metagenome assembly LFCJ01 (sample SAMN03766243, study PRJNA286221) | soda lake metagenome | biome: soda lake; feature: Kulunda steppe; material: water; isolation source: sample B1-Br-g2 brine of Lake Bitter-1 | place: Russia: Kulunda steppe | collected 2010-07 | reverse complement strand
GCTGAGCAGGGAGTGATGCCGCACAGGCACATGATGCAAGTGAGCAGGGAGTGATGCCGCACAGGCACATGATGCAGCTATGCAGAAAGTGATGCCGCACAGGCGCACGATGCAGCTGAGCAGGGAGTGATGCCACACAGGCACATGATGCAAGTGAGCAGGGAGTGATGCTGCTCAGGCACATGATGCAGCTGAGCAGGGAGTGATGCCGCACAGGCGCATGATGCAGCTGAGCAGCTAAGATTGTCGCAGACAAAGCAGCTGACATAAGTTCAGGTGGACCACAATTTTCTTACCCATGTGGGATGCAAACAAGGCGTAGCCTCAGCACAGATCTACCTACACGCGCAGCAAGTGCGCAACAGCCTAGGGCCGGCATGCTCTGCAGCACAGCCCCACCAGTTCATCTCAGACGCAAGAAGGACCCTGCCTTTTCCCGACCAAATTGCTCCAGGGGCCTGTGATCCTAGCGCCCTTGGTACTGCTGAAAGGTAAGTTAAGCCATCCGCCTGATAGGCTCAACATCAGCTAGTGTGCCCACTTGTACCGGCACGGGCATGGGCACGGCTGGGGCCGCCCACCTGATGGGCGCACGCAAAGCAAAGCAGCCAACCTGCCATGCTGACGGGCGACGGGGCAGTCCAGCCAGGCTAGGCACAGCGGGAAGGCGGGGAGCATCAGCTCATGGTGCACGTACACATTGGCGTCCTCGCCCAGCGTCTCCGCCTCCTCATACACCCACAGCTCCAGGGTGCTGACGTCATCCTGCGCACAGCAAGGAGCATGGCAGGGTGTGGAGTGCGAGTGGGAGGCAGCTGGCTTGTGCGCTCCCATTCAGACAGGCAGCAGCAACGTGTGGTGCAGGAAAATACCGGCCTTGCAGCCTGCAATGCCCAGCAGCGGTCATCCTGAACGTGCGCGCGCTCGAAACACCTGCTGCATGCATACGCGTCAAACGTCACGCCACGCCAAAGGTTTGCCCAGCACCTCATTCTTAGTCGCCATGATGACCAGATCCGTGGGCTTGATTTCAAGGTCGGCCTTCTCTGAGCTGTCATCCGAGTCTGCCACCGTCATGTAAGGATCCTCCTCAGGGTACACATCCTCAGCTTGGCCCCCCATGCCCCGAGATACGATGTTGGGTCCATCATCGTCATCATCATAGTTGTCCATGTCCTGCGCAGGTGCTCAAGCAGGAGCGGGGTTGCGTGCTCCAGTGATTGCACGCAAATGCGTGCTTGCACAGATAATACCTGAGTTTGTCATGTTGTGCGTTGCGTGCTTTGCTTGCACACCTGCCTGGCTGCAAGAAGAATGCACCTTTTCATCCTAGCGATTGTGTTCGCCTGGCGTCAGGGTATACCTGCTGCCTGGTTGATCCCCCTTACAAAGCTCAGCAGCTTCTGACCAGGCTACAGGAGAGCTGCATGGACCGAGGCACCTCACCGTGCTCTAAGGCACTTCACTGTACCCATTGCTCATGCACACTTGCATCACAAGTACTCACTTTGGTGGTGAGCTAGCCTCCGTGCGGCTTTCGGGCTGCTGCGAGCGCGCACCCAACCAGCGGCCAGAGGGGCCCAGCCACAACACTGCACACACCATGCCAACCACCCAGAAAAGCATGCGCATGCATGCCAAGGCGCAGCTTACCAGCTCGCGTAGAGAGGCCTCTATGCTGTCTGTGGCGGCCTTATTTGAGCCCGCAGCTCTTTTTTTGGACGGGCTGCCGCTTGTGGAGGCCACAGCTGCTGCCATAGCCCTGGCCCTGGCCACTGCATCCTCACTGCCCTCCTCACTGCTGTCAGCCTCCTCCATCTCGTCACTGCTCCCCTCCGCTCCATCCTCCTCCTCATCGCTCATGTCCTCATCATCTGCGCCCCCTTTTAGCCCACGATCTACCTTTCGTTGCAGCTGATCCCTCACTTCTTCCAGCTCCTCCGCGCTGGGTTCCTGTTGCTTTGGGTTGCTACTGCTGGCGCCCTTAGGCACCCATGCAATTGCAGAAATCATTATAGAAAATAAGACAGATAAGTACGTTTCCATCAAAGCCATGACGGATGGCCAAGTCAGTCTTTTCATCACTGTTACTCCCCGTTAGTTTTAGTTTATGATTAATAGCAAGTGATACCACTGTCATCTCACTGCTTTTAAGAAGCAACCTCGGGTGGCATGCGCGTTTCCAGCTTAAGTGGCGCGAGTGCGCAGAGCACTGGTATTGTGAGACCAATCCAGATTGCATTATGGAGGGGCCAAGCCAAGTGCACCGGGACGCACTGCAGGAAACCCAAGGGGCATAGCGCAGGCAAGGCAAAGGCAACGACTCGTTGCCAACGAGCAAAGGATGGAGGGTGTAGATGTCTGGAGGACTGTAAGCCATTCCTTTTTTGCCATCACGGTGTTGCCCTGGGCCTTTCATGGACCTGCTTTTCACTAGGAAAGATGGCCAGGCTTGCAACTGTTCAGGACGTTTTGATCCGGGCATCTCCCATCTTCACCCCCTTCATTGGCTGACACGAACCACTCCCCATTAACCTTCTACCCAATGCCTGTCAAATTAATGTTAATCCCAGTCCTTATCCTCCTAAGAAATGAAGAGTTCCAATTCAGTTCTATGTCCTCCTTGCACTCTGCACAGCTTCCATCACAGAGCACTTGGCGCACTGTGAGGAGGCCTCTCTTGCCATTATCAGGGCTGTGGTGAAGGGTGAACTGTCGTCTGAAGATGCAGGTGATTGTCCTTTGCCCACTCAAAGGTGCCTCCACACTTGATAGTGTGCGTCCTAGTTTGTAGGTCAAGGCTGCCAGCATCAGCTAGTAACAACACACAAAGTGATAACTCATTCCAGAGCTGAAATAGGGTGCACAATGGGCGGTACTGTGCTTGCCGTCTCATGGTCCTTGCTTGTCTCTCTTGTGCTCTCCTCCGCACAGCCCACCAGCTTGCTGCGGTGTCAGCCGCGAATGCTGTGCAGTATGCGCAGCAGCAGAAGGTCACACAACAGCAGCCTACCAGCTTCTCAGAGATCATGGATGTCATAGAGCAGCCAAGTGGAGTTCCCGAGGTGTGCATGCTTCCACCAGTGAACTCATCCTCATCTGGATTGCGTTGCAGCCGACTGGCTGCATTGGTGTGGCTGGGCATGTCTAGCTTGATAGAAGCTCAAGCATCTTGCAGTGCTGTGTGCGTGCCTGCGACGCCCACCCAGAAGCACATTGAAGGCACCTGCGTAGAGGGAGTATGCCCTTAGAACGGAGATGATCTGCCTACGTTTTTGCAGGTCGTGTTTGGGACAGGCAAATCTCCTGATCAACTGGCTGCCTCCCTGCAGTCCATTGCGACACGGCAGCGTGTTGTGCTAGCCACACGCATTGAACCTAACATGTATGCGGCTGTCAGGAAGTTTGTCCAAGGTAAACATGGAATTTTGCTTTGCCGCAGGTTCCGTTGTATCATGCAAGCGACCAGCTAATTCCCACTAAGCAGGCTGCGACTCTCAACAAGTACAGACGTACTCCCAACATGTTTGTTTAGGTAGGTCCTTATTATAAGGACCAATTCTTAAAGCCAGCATTGCCTCATGCGCTTGATACATCATGTGCGCTTGCAGGTGTGGAGTACAATGCCCGTGCCAGACTACTGGTGTACCGATCGCCGATCAGTGACCAGCTGCCCAAGATAGAGCGCTTGCCGGGCACAATTGTTGTTGTGTCTGCAGGAGCAGCTGATCAGCCTGTGGTGCGTGTGCAAACAAATTTGCCGGTGACTTCTGGTGTCCTGGTCCTTGCTGTCATACCCTGCTTGGCTTCACCCAACAAATAATCAGTGTGGCTTGCAATAAAAGCCAACATCAACAGCAGCAAGGAGTTGCCAAAGGCATGCCTAATCCCCATGCAAGGTGCCACGTAGTTGTAAGATAATTTTGATTTGGTCCATCTTGCCTCCATTCAGTGGTCTGGAAGCCATGGCTGCATGCCATCCTGCATTTCTCGCATGTGCTTACAGGCTGAGGAATGCCGTCTTGTAGCTGAGCACCTAGGGTGCTTCTCCTTTAAGCTTGAGGGCTTTGTGGTCAGCTCTTTGCATCGATTGCTGAGGTGAGCTCCCAGCATCACTCCAAGCATCACAAAGCAGAAGAGCTATTTTAAAGCAACAGCACCTGCTTGATCAGGGCCACACCTCAGATCTAAACGGCTGAGCACTTGAGGCTGCTAATAGAACTTGCTTGTAGTGATTGATAAGGATGCATTTGTGTCGAGAAGTGAGCACACTGCAGAGCATTGATTGACACAGGCCGATAGAAGCCTACTGCCATTGTGGTCTCTGCCACTGCTGTTGAATATCACTGTGTGCCTTGCAGCTCTTTAGAGGCGCTTCGGGCAGCAGACGTGGTGGTGGTGGTTTCAGGGCTCGATGGCGCACTGGCACCTATTGTAGCTGGCCTGGTGGATTCCCCTGTGGTGTGTGTTTGCTGCTGATAATGGAGGATGGGTTGTGAGTGCTCAGGCTGTTTGCCATGTACTGTGTGCAGCCGCCATGTTCACCTGCCAGCCTTGCCTACTTGCTCTGGCTGGACTGCTTAAGCAGCACCACATGTCTCCAAACTGTACAAAGCACGATCTGCAGAAGGATATCCACAACTCCAGAACTGTTGTGTCCATTCATACACAGATCGCTGTGCCTACCAGCTCTGGCTATGGGGCAACTCTAAGTGGGGCTGCGCCTATGTTGTCGCAGCTGAGCTGCAGTGTACCAGGTGTGTATGCCTGGTGCACAGTGGTTGTTCTCATCAACTCTTCTTCTTGACATGGGTGCTTACTTCAGAGCACACAAGCGCTGCGCATATGATTTGCGGCAAAGAAGGCATGGCATGTTGTAGCATGTCAACAGGGCCCCTGCTGACTTAAACCCTCCGTATGATTCTCAATGGCTGAAAATGCTGATCAGGCATGCGTAGCTTTAAAGCTCAACCATATGCGCCTGCAGCATGAGTAGGGGTCAGCGTTTAGCGCTATATGGACAAATCTATAGCACTTTGTAGCGCTAAATAGCGATATAACGCTATAATGCGCTCTATTGCAGGCGCTATGTACGCCGGATCTCCCCCCGCCGGCCCAATTTTGTCATCAAACTTATGTGTCGGACGGAATATGATGTATGCACTCTTCTTGCAAAGTTAGAAAGTGAATTATTCATTTGATCGCGTATTATGGCGTCGTGCGCTCCGATATAGCGCTATATTTGGTGCACCTGTGCTACCAGTAAGGCCCAGGAGCCTTATGCACACCATCCTCTCTGCACCCCTGCACCCCCATTTTGGCAGCTATCTACCTGGATGGGTTACCCACACTCATCACTGGCATGAATACATGTGCCACAGCTTGTTTGGGCCCTGTGCGTGTGCCCATAGCACAGCCGCACCAGCGCGTGAAAGCATGCGGAAGTACTACGGGTGCGTGCGTGTGTCCTCGTTTGCAGGCATGCTATTGTAGCTTGTGTTTTGTGTTTACATTTGTGTATTGATGATAAGCAGGGCAGTGAATCCACGCTGTCTTAAATAGTTATGACCGTCTAAGTGGTACGGTGACGATATGGTTCGGTTTAAATCGTAATAAAACGACCAGGATAGAGAGACGGTGGCAAATCGACCAGTGCGGAGGCGCCGCCTGCCAGCTTGGCCCTACCAGCGTGCTTGCAAGGGCTTGCAGCTTCAATGTCGGGGGCGCCCCCCCATTAAATTGCTTCAAATGTAGTATACTATAAGAGGCGGCACTGTTGACCATGGAGCACACGCTGTCGATGCCAGCCGCCAATCATAGGGTGGGTCTTTGCGTGATGTGACTGATCGCTTGTGGTTCTCTATGCCTGAGCATAAATACATAACGCATGTGAGAATTGCATCAGAGAGTTCAGGCAGCACAAAGCCCTGCAATTCCCCACAGGGCTCACGCATAGAACACACAGAGCACACAGAACACACTCAGAACACACACAGCACACACATGGAACACACACGGGACACACACAGAAGACACAAGGGACAAACAGAACACACACAGAACACTTCCTTGTGCTGCTAATGTGTTTATTACAAAGGACGTCCTGATGCAAAATAGTGGAAAACAAGCACGTTAGGCTTTGGCGGGGTCGAGCCTGCCCTCTCCAAGTAGCCTGCAGGTCAGCTGACAGGCCCTCCCCCATTGGCCAAACCTGAGGGCTCCCCCCACATCAAGCCTTGGCATAGCCCTTCCCACACACGCACAAGCAAGAACCTGGAGAAAACACCGGGGTGAAGCAAGGGTGAAACAGGGAGAGAGCACGGCGCGCACATATGCGCATGCAAGTGAGGCCACTCCTGCCATCCAGAGGTATCCCTTGGCTCCTGCAGCTTTGCATGGCACCATCGAGAGGCCACTGGTGCTTGTGCTATGCATGGTGCAGCAGGGGGGGGCAATTGCTGTCGAGAAAGGGGTGCACAGGCTGCTTTTGGTACAGGCCCCAAATCCCAGGACCAAACCGTACACCGAACCGTATGTCACCTTGAGACGGTCCAAAATTTCAAAATTACGATTAAAATCGAAGGATGGTGCCGTCCTGTCCTAATCGTACAGCGAACCGTCTACCATACTTTCACAACCCTGATGACAAGTGAGGCAAAGGGTTGTTCCAGTGAGGGAGAGAAGAAGAGAGTTGCGCCAGCAAATTTGCGCCACTTGTGATGCCATGCCCAAGCTGCACTTAGCTCGCTGCTCCTGGCGCTGCTTGCACCCATTCCTTAGCCTTGAGCTCCAGCTACTGTATCTGGTCAAACCTTTGTGCGCTGCTTGCCCAGCTAATTCACCACAGCAGCATACACGACTAAGTTGGCACACATTGGATCTGTCTGGGGCAACCTGGCCAGACGCAGATTTTTCCCCATACACGACATTAATATATTTGATCAAGGGGAGCCTGAAACGAGCAAATCAGCAAAGCACCATATTTGCATGTCATATCCCGGAAAATGCAAAGCGCTATAAGCCAACGCCAACCCCTAAGCTTGAGCACTTTCTTCCATTTTGTTGTGCTGGGCTGCGTAACATCCTTAAGTCCTGAAGCCCTGTTGAATGATCTGTATGCACCTGCATTCCCCTCTTGAAGTATGTGAATGTATGAAGTGCATGCCGTAGCTGCACTTGATACCAATGCACTGATGATGGAATGGCACTTGCGTAGCATTTACAAGTGCACAAAGAATTGAATTGTGTCGTTGATTAATTGTTGATCAGGATTAGATCCTTAGCAGCCTATTTTGCACATTACACAGCATGACATGAACATAATCCGCTGGTTGAGTGCAGGATGGACCCCTTGATCATCTTTTTTCCATGACACATGCGCAGGCATTTCGGTGTGCAACATAGACAATGGCTTCGGAGGTGCTGTGTGCGCATACAAATGCTTGCGCATGGCCAGCAGACTGCACAAGGCACGGAGCAAAGCAGAGATGCTAGCACAGCAAGCACAGCAGGAACAAGAGGCCAGCCAATAGAATAACGTGCTCTACCAGCGGACCTAAGTCAGACCCTTAAAAGATCAGACCCTTAGAAGAATTAGGTATGAAGTAGTGCAGTCTTCTAAGCATAGTATGTTCTCATGCCTTCCTGCCCATAGAACAAGGCAAGCGTTCTGAACAGAATGCGCAAGGCAGAACAATGGTGTGTTGCTACTTGTTGTACACCCTTAATGCATCTCAAAACACATTACTAGATAGGCTCAGCCTGCCCAGGCTGGGCAGTTTAATTTAGGTTAATGAAGGAGTTTGGGGTTAACCACCAGCCTGGTCATAAGGCTCAGATTGGTTTGTGGCTGATCGTTGCAGGCAACAAAGGCAAGGTAAGGTTAGGTTACATAACGGATACAGCTAGGTTACATAGCTGTATCCGCCGAATGAGGGAAGCTGAGCTGAAACCTAGAAGGCCTGCAACCTGGGCCTAATCTTAAGTGGCGCAAACACAAGAAGAAAGGTAGTGTCTGGAAGCTAGGTTAGGTTAGGTTACAAAGCTGAACCTGCCAAAAGAGGGCAACTTAGCTGAAGCCAAACAGGCCTGCAACCGAAACCAAAAAAGGCAAGCTAGGTTGTGTCCTGAATTCTAGGCACAGCATTCCAGGCACTCATGCACGTGCAAGGCTAGGCCTTTGGTGCCTGCTTGGCTTATAAAGTCTCTGAGCCTGTGTGTCTGGATGCTAGAAGTTTTGGTGAAGAACGAAACTCAGAGAGTCAAACTAGAAGGCGCTCTAACTTAGGGAAGTCCTTGAAGGGAGGAAGGAAAATAGGCTCCTCTAGCAAAAAGAGTCTAAACGCAAAGACAAGAAAAGAAAGAAAGAAAAGAAAAACTACGCAAGCAGCAAAAAGCTCCTCACATCAATTAAGGGAAAGGGTCGCAAAGACAAGGTCAGACACGAAGAGCCAGGCTAACTAAGGGTAATTAGCTACTTCAACCAGCCAGCCGCCAGAGCGCTCGCGCACAAACGTGCCCGCCCACAAGCTCCGCCTTGACTCTTGTCCGGTCCTGGTGGATCTCCATGGTCCTGCCCTGGGGAAGTCCTGGTCGCCTTCCTCTTCAAGAGGAGAAGTTCGTCGGTGTCATAGCCTATGAGCTGAGCTGACACTTTCCGGCGATGTTGCTCATGTTGCTGCCCTCCCTGCTTGCAGGCCACAAAGTAATCCGTGATACTTGAAATGAAACATTAAAGGGGTTTACAAGAAAAGGCCTTCACTGAAGGCTTCAGTAAAGAAGTACAACTGCTAGCCCGCTTATAAAAAGCAATAACTGCATGAAGGAAGAAATACAGCGTATTGTTGTTCTGGCTCAGAAAAGTAGACACATTGTGGAAAGCTGTGAGAGGAAACAGAGACGCTTAAGTCCTCTGTACTGATAAGTACACCTCATTGAAGTAAAATATTGTGATGATACTCGACCAGAGCAACAACTAGCAAGAGCAACTGAACAGCATATTGGATTGAAACACGCCCTTGCGCAGCAATGCCACAAAGCAAGCCTGCATACCATCCTAATTGGAGTGATGAGGACCATCTATAAAAGTCATACTGAACTACCCCTCAGTAAGCTTGGCCTAGATCGGTGTAAAGTAAGAAAACTTACACTCGATCTAATCACTCATTCTATTCAATATGCAACAAATATCATAAATACAAATAGGAGGTTGAAAAACACCAAGGAAAGAACATATGGCTCTTTCCAGAACCCTCCCGACCCCCACTAATGACCTTCTTCCTCGCTTGATGGTGGAAGTTTGCCTGGTGCTTGCACCAGATGTAAACTTCTTCCTTAATTCACGCTAACAGGGCTTACCTTGTTGGCGTAGTCTTTTCTTTTCTTTTCTTTTCCTGCACAGAGAGACCACGTGTGGGTGGGTGTAGTGGAAAAGGACATGCTGCTCATCTTGTACATCATTAGCATTGCACCGTACAAGTCGCAAGTAGGGGAGGTATTGTGAGTCCAGGTCATTGCTTCAACTTGTAGGGTGTGGGCATGAAGTCTATAGCATGCCACACTGCGGATAACGTCCTGAGGAAGGTCAAGAAACATGAATCTGGGGAGTATGTATGGGGAATGCATGGTCAGGGGCCCTTTTTGTAGGGAGGGCACACCATTGATGGTAAGCGTTTGCTGTTGCGCTCTTGTGGATGCGTATCAGAATGAGGTGCTTAATAATTCAAGTGCCTCTCCCCGAGGTCCACAACAAAACGACCGAGATCAATTGATCATCATTGCAATGAGCTCACTCCTCAACAGCCTTCCTTTGAACATGTAGGATTGTCTCAGACCATTCATAGCAGACAAGATGTGGGATTATCAGCAATCATGGCACTGTGAGCTCAGTTGCATGTCAGCTTATAATATCTTTCTCGCAGTAGAGAGAAATGAAATGGTTAAATTATGCTGTGCCGCGTATTTTTTCTCTTTTTTCCTTTCTTGCGCCGCTGAGAAGGAAATCCGAGACAGTCTGATGAGGCAAGGCATGCAGAAGTAAGGGGGCTTCACAGAGAAGTCTGGCAAAAATGAAGACCAAAAAAAAGCAACTTTTTTTTACTACAGGGACAAGAGCACTTGTCAGAATGTCCATTTCTGTCTCGTCAAAGGGAGGATTGCATGGCAAGAGGGTGTGCACGCGAATGAAATCTGCTCACATTCCTTCTTAGATGGATTAGCCACACTCTCTGATGACAATAGACCAAGCTGCCTCCGTTATTCAGCAGATTTTATGTACAGGAAGTTTGTTGCTGAAAGTCAACTATCACCAATAGATGCCAAACACGGAGAAATACAAGAACCTAACCCGCCTAGACAATGGACACACCAGCAGGCCACGGCTAATTCAGATAAAAACGTAAACACCCATTCCACAATTAGAAGAATTGATGATAAACTCCTCCCAGCCAAGATTGCAAACAGAGTTGTTTTCATAAGCAAGTGTTACCTCAGCTATCAAAGCGATCATATACCACTATATACAACAATCACCACTGACGCCCTAGATTGCCTAATCCAAAGACCTTAAACGATCCAGCCATGAATGGAAACAAAAACAACGCTCTCGCATGTCCAAAAGCCAAACCGCATGTCCAAACCAAATCCACATTAAACTACTTGAGCTGGGAAAGAGGACTGCAACAGAAGTTGTTGAGGAGCAAGCACAAGCTATTACAGACTTGTTGTATGCTGCCAACAGGGTGACTCAAGAGGTATGTACAGCAACTTCTGCTGGCACCAATACTGGCCAGCACTACATTAACCGCCCCACGAGTAAAAAGAGACAGAAGCTCACTAAGCAATTGAACACCATAACATGCCTTAAATCTCATCTCAACTCTGTCACAAGCTCAGCGGTGTCTGTTGAAGAATTAGAAGAACAATACCCAGAAACCATTTCCTCAACTGTGCTGCGCATGACTTAAACAACTTCATGCCTGAGCACATCAAACAGGACACATTACACGAACAAATAAGGAAAGCTGAATATCATATAAAGAGCAAGCTAGCCCTTATAGACAAAACACACGCTAAAGAGTGCCATCAAAGAGAAAGAAAAAGGCAACAAAAGACAATAAATAAAGAACCCAAGAAAGCCGATGAGCAAATCTTTGCAAGTTCTAATCAAAAACGATCAGGCTTATCAGTCCTCAAAGATCCAAGGACAGGCAACATAACGTCTGACCCACAAATGATAGAAGATATCATTCATGCCTGTTACAAGCAATCCCTATCAGCCGTCAAACCCAAAACAGGCATATACCTACCGAATAAAGCACCCTAATATTACCCATGGGAACAAACGAAGGCCCCTGATCCATTTGAAGTCGAGCCACATGTAACAAGGGACGAAAAAGAAGGATAACGAGAGAGACCCTGGCTACACTACTCAATCATAGACCAGGCAGCCTTCCACGAGTGCATATGATAATTGAGCAATGATAAATCCCCAGGCCTTGATGGAATGGTGAATGAAGTCCTCAAAATGCTGCCACCTTTTGTCAGCCGAACTATGCACAAGCTTTTCATAATTATGAGGGCTACTGGCTATACCCCAGAAACCTGGAATACAAGCAAAACAGTCTTCAGAGACAAAGGGAAGGAAGACAAAACGGAAATAACATCTTTTAGACATGTAGGACTGGCCAATACTCTGTATAAGCTCTGGACACGCATGGTGACAAACACTCTGTATGATTATGCAGAAGCAAACTGCCTACTAAGTACCAGCCAGGCAGGCTTTAGAAAGCAGAAAGATGTAATACGCCAGCTTCAGAATATTATAATGGCCCTAGAAGATGCTTTACTCTTCAAACAAGACATGTAAGCGTTGATCGTAGACTTCACTCTGCGTTCAATACAACAGACCATGACAGGATGCTATGGATCATATGACCTAGGCTTCCCCTCAGACGCCATAGAGGCAGAAAAGAACCTTTACCAAAATGCTACAACCCAGGTCCGCCTACCCCAAGGAGGACACACAGACCAAATTCCTGTCGAAAGAGGGACAATACAAGGAGATGCTTTGTTCCCCATTTTGTTCCTTGTACACGGAACCACTCCTTAGGTGGATTCAAGTGGGAGGACGTGGGTACAGCCATGCCTGCCTCAAAGATACCAGTATTGGAAACCTAGCAAGCCACAGCATACCTGAAACAGATAAATTAAGAAATGGCTCTTTTGCAGACGACCTCCTATGCTTAACTCAAAGGCTGTGCAATCTTCACATACTAGCTGACAAACTCTCAAGATATGCAGATTAGGCAGCCCTCAAAAGTTTCAGGAAAGAATACTGAAGTAACAGGTATTCTACATAAAGCCAAGCAGTCCGGCATCTTTGGATCGGATCCAAGTGAACATCTGAAAACCCAGCTAAGAGAGAAGAAATTTGTTCAAGGGCAGCATGCTCAATTCATAAGAGACTCAGACCCCTTTAAATTTACTTAGGCGCCACACTCACCATGAGCCTTAATTGGAGCTACCAACACAAATGTGTGACAGATAACCTTACTAACAAACTTAATGCCTCAATAAATCATGTGCATCCCCATCTCAAACCAAGCGTATTATAAGTACCGCCATCATACCAGGCCTAGCTTACTCATTCCCTGTGGTACCATGCACTCCCAATCTAATAAATAGATGGGACCAAATGATAGGACATTGTGTGAAGAAAAAGTCTGGTATAGACAGCACCAACCCCTCCACAGCTATCATCAGAGAACACACACAGTCATTTGGACTAGGATGCCCTTCTGTGAGTGTGTAGTATCATACGCGCTGTGCAGAGGCCTTGATGAATAGCCTACATTGTACAACTTCAAGACATGCAAAAGTAACAAAGGCACTTCTGCTCAAACAAATCACAAGCCTGGACTTGGCACCTGATGCACTTTTTGTAGCCGACAAAACCTCTTCGCTGCCCATGCGGAGACGACTGGACTACAATCTGAGAGTACGCCAGTTGCTGAGCATACAAAGATCAATGCAACACATCTTGCTGGACAGCAATGAGGATTTCACGGACAAGCTTGACAAAATATCGTTGCTTGTCTCTAACATAAAGATGATGTTCACTATTCAAAACTTGATAGTAAGCATGGTTGATCCCCTCAAATCTCTAGGAGTAAACAGCCTTACAGAACTATTACAAGGGTGTAACAATAGCTGTGCCATATCACTGACCTCTCTCCGAGACAAATACAGTAAAAGCTGGAAGGCGAAACATGAACAAGCATTTAAATGCTTGGTTGCTCTATTCAGCAGCCCACCCACTCAGGATCTTACACCTGAAATAGCTCAAAATATCTTCAAGTCAAGCAGGATTCCATCTTATCAACATTTGAAACAAACCATACTCCTACACAAATAAGAAGGGAGCCCTCATCAATTCCCGGCCTGGTCACTGCCTTTTGCGAGATAAAAAGCACAACCAACCTGAGTCTTGGCAACGATGATACAGCTACAAGCCTACTAGACAATCAAAATAATGCACCAAAACAATACGTTCACCCTGTAACTGGTAGGAGGCTGCAAGAGCCAAGTTCACCTAGTCCTACATTAGAAAGAAGCACCAGAATTGCAAATGATACCTTTACTAACTACCAGCATCCCTCCAAGAAAACGCAAACCAGACAAACTCAAGAGATATGGAAACTGATTTTTCAGGATCGAACAACAAAAGGCCATTGTATTACCATCAGCGATGCAGCCAAAGTCCAGATAATACAAGACAAAAACAAGGATGAGAACAAGTAAAAAACAAAACAAGCAAACAAATACACATCATGAACATATACAATCGTCCCAAAAAAAGTTGATGGAGGGTCAACCTTCACATCCTCAAACTGTGAGACATGTTCATACGACCATTAAACCATGCATGGTTTAAGCTTGTGGTCAGCTTGACCTAAGAGGGGCTCTGAGGAGCAGCTAGTAAAGAAAAGTACGAAGCCTAGACCCAAGAAGCGTGCCCCGATTTCTGGGAAGTTCCCAGAAAGAACTCGCAAGGCTTGACAGCTCAGACCTGGCATCCCTCTGAAACTATAAAAAGAATACAGCAGCACAATTTAGCAACCCAACAGTAATGTTAAATG
>LFCJ01002147.1_pt1 | contig 14138 bp, 25 predicted proteins | sample 643141 | NCBI WGS metagenome assembly LFCJ01 (sample SAMN03766243, study PRJNA286221) | soda lake metagenome | biome: soda lake; feature: Kulunda steppe; material: water; isolation source: sample B1-Br-g2 brine of Lake Bitter-1 | place: Russia: Kulunda steppe | collected 2010-07 | reverse complement strand
GCCCTCCTGTGGTCCCCTCTCACGCGCCCTCCTGTGGTCCCCTCTCACACGCCCTCCTGTGGTCCCCTCTCACACGCCCTCCTGTGGTCCCCTCTCACACGCTGTGACGGCAGCACCTGGATGGCACTCATGCTGAGGCCACTGCAAACGTGCACACACGCTGACGCCACTACAAATATTCACTCATGCTGAGGCCATTGCAAACGTGCACACACACTAATGACACTACAAATATTCACTCATGCTGAGGCCATTGCAAACATGCACACACACATTGACACCACTACAAATGTTCACACATGCTGAGGCAACTGCAAACATGCAAACACACACACACACTGACGCCACTACAAATGTTCACACATGCTGAGGCCACTGCAAACATGAACACACACACACTCTCTGACCCCACTACAAATATTCACTCATGCTGAGGCCACTGCAAACATGCACACACACACACCACTACAAATATTCACACACGCTGAGGCCACTGCAAGCAAGCACACACAAACACCACCAAAATTCCACAGGGACAGCCACAGCAAATGTGTAGACATACGGTGGCGAGCGTGCTGTGTGGCCAGCGAGGCATGCGAGGGCCACCCAGCCACCCAGGGGGGCCTGGGAGGCCCCAGCCAGGCCCACCCACCAGCAGCGCGCGCCCTCCCGCCTGCAGCACGTCTGCGGTGAAGCGCGGCGAGATGCGGCGTGTGTTGGGCGGGGATGCGCGGCCGTTGTGCTTGCCAGACGCGGGCGGCACCAGGTTAAGCACGCGCGCGGCGTTGTAGTTGGCCTCAATCGTGTACAGGTGGGTGAGGCCGGTCTCACGGAATAGGGCCACGCGGCCGGCGCCCTCCTTAGATGCCCCGTCCTGCACACACATGCACATATATACGTATGTATGCGCGCGTGCGTGTGCATGCGCATGTGTGTGTGTGAAAATGTGCGTTCACACGCGTCTGTTTGTGTGTGTGTGTGCGTGTACGAGAGCACGTGTGTGGGTACACATCAGGGGGCTGCATTCGCGGGCACAAAGTGCCCAATCAGATCCATGAGTCAACCAGATCCATGAGCCAACCAGATCCATGATCCAGGTTGGAAAGAGTGCTAAATGCGTGATCCTGCAACTGCTAACCTTCGTGTTGAATAAGTGCAAGCGCGTGCAAGCACAACCGGCTGCGCTTGCATGCTCTCTCGCTTGCCAGATGCAGGCGCACATCCACCACGCATTCAAGACGCCTGTGTACTGTGTACTGGTCACATGCATGCAGCCCTTTAGCCCCATGCAGCACGCGCCGCGCACCCACCTCGGCTTTGTGAACACACCCACCCCATCTTTGCACACCCACCCACCCACCCACCCACCTTGTCCGCACGGCTCATGTTCTTCTCAGTGAAGTTGCAGGCCGTGAAATCAAAGATGGGGCTGTTCAGCGCCACCAGGCGCGAGTACAGCAGGCTCTCCACTGCCTGCTCGCCCTCTAGCGCGTTGCCATACACAAACACACCCTTCTTATTGGCATGCGCATGCAAGTCCAGGTAGTACTCCAGCACCCCGCGCTGGCTGTACTGCGTGAGCTGGGTCTTGATGGCCCACACACTGGGCTGCAGCTCCTGCGCAGGCGTACATGTGCAATTGGGATTATGGGTGCGTGGCTGCGCCCTTGCAGCCAGGGCGCCAGACCAAGCTTTGCCCTGTGCTTTGCACACGGCCGAGTATTCTGCGCGCTCAACAATTGTTCTCCCACGCATCCCGTGCCTGTGGAGCTGCAGCTCCTGCCCCGCTCAACATGCCAATCAAGCACACACATGCAGTCACGCATCACGCACACACGCACGGGCCGCAGGTGCAGGCGCCCTTTGTCTTGTGATTGCCGCGCACCCGGCTCTTGAAGAACGGAGCGCCTGCAGGCGCTGGGCACCGCAGCCTCTTGCGCCGCGCGCACCTGGCTCAGACTGAATGAGCCCGTGCTGGCGCACTGAGCCTTTAAGGACAGAAGGGGCCCGTGGGTGCTGCGCACCTGGCTTGGCTGCCCAAAGTAGAAGCGGTTGAGGTTCTGGCCCAGCGTGTCTGTGCGGTAGTGCCCATGGTACACACCATCGGGGTTCACGATGGGCACCAACTTGAACTGTACGAGGCATATGGAGAGGAGGGTGAGGACAGGGGGCCGTGCAGGGCACGCTGGTGACCATGAGGAGGTTGTGACACACACGCAGCCCCAGGCAGGTGGTGCTCCACGCATCGCAGGGCGCTTGGTCGCGTGCTCGCGCTGACGCCTTACACAGCTAGCTGGCGCAAAGAGCGGCAGGCCCTTGTCAGGGCAAAAACAGCGGCAGGGCACAAACTGTGGCAGGGCACAAACAGCGGCAGGCCCCTCACCACAAAGAGACGGCGCAGCGCCGCTGCTCGCGCGTCGTGCTGGCGCAGCAGGAATGTCAAGATGCCGTTGAACATGTGTGAGGCGGGTGTCTCTCCCGGGTGTACGCGCGCAGTGATGACAAAGACCTGGAGAGGGCACGGAGCAGGCAGAAACGCGGGGGACCACTCACGGTTGAGAGGAAGGGAGCGCCACATGCAGGGACACAACTCCTCCCTCATTTGGGTGGTGGGTGCGTGCTCGGATTCCACTCTTCTACGCAGGCAGAGGCCTGACATCTGACATGCAGAGTTAGACGCCACAGGCACCAAGGCCAAATGCCAGACGCCTGGCAGGCAGAGCCAGAAGCCAGATGCCAGGACCAAATGCTAGACGCCTGGCAGACAGAGCCAGAAGCCAGATGCTGAGGCCAAATGCTAGATGCCTGGCACACAGAGCCAGAAGCCAGATGCTGAGGCCAAATGCCAGCCGGCTGGCAAACAGAGCCAGAAGCCAGATGCCAGGGCCAAATGCCAGACGCCTGGCAGACGGAGCCAGAAGCCAGATGCCAAGGCAAAATGCCAGATGCCTGGCAGACAGAGCCAGAAGCCAGACTCCAGGCCCAAATGCCAAATGCCTGATGCCTGGCAGCCAGAGACTCTCACACCTTTGGTTGGTTGATCAAAACCCTACATACACCCCGTATTTTATGGTAAGTCAGCACGCAAGTTGGCAAACACATCGCATACATGTACTGTGTTTAGCAACCCCTTCTGACACGTTTGGTTGGTTACCCACTGGGCAAACTGGCGCGCGGCGTGCACACACCTCTCCAGAGGCACCACGGCATTTCCCTTTGATTCCCCTCTTCATTGCTTTGGCTGCTGATGCTTATTTTGGGGTTAGGGAGCAGGCGGTCCAGTGGAGCCTGGCTGGGCACCCCGAGGTGGTGGCTGCGCGTTTGTAGGTTGCTCTGGGTGTGTGTGAGTGTGCGTGTGCGCGCGTGTGCATGTGTGTTGGGTGCTTACAGTGTAGCCAAGCTTTGGCCGTACAGGCAAGCCGAGCTGACTCGGGGTAGCTGTGGCCCAGGCATGCCTGAAACAGACTGAGCTTGTCCCTTGCTTTTGTGGGCCTTTGCACACAGGGGTGCCAAAGCCAGGTGTGCCAACCCATCCTATGTGACTCTGCCCCATCCTACCACCTTGCCGCTCTCCCACCTTGCCAGAGGGAAGCTAGGGGGCTCAGGGGCCCTGCTGTGCCCGCTCGCTTCTTCAGAGGGAAGAATGGGCGGGCATGGGGGCCCTGTCGCATACATTTGCCCAAACTTTTGAGAGGGCAACAAAGGGGGTACCCTGCTGCGCCTGCTCAACTCTTTTGGTGGGGCAAAAGGGGACCACGCAGCATCTGCTCACCTTCTTGGAGGGGAACAAGGGCACTGGGGTCCTGCTGTGCCGCTCCCCCCCCTCAGCATCCCAACCTGCCGGTCCATCCCCCTCGGCGTTCGGCCCGCCAGTGCCAGGGCCACGCCGCTCGTTGCCTCCTGCTGCGCTTGCCTGCTCTGCCGATGACACCCGGGAGGCTGACTCTGCTAGCGGGCCCCAGCTCTGTTGGTCCACAAAGTCCACAGAGGGCCTGGAAGTTGGTAGGCCAGGTCAGTCAGGCAGGTCAGGCCATGTGGGCGTGAGGGGGGCCGGTGGGCATGAGGGGGGGGGGTTCTGTGCGGGATGTGGGCTGGCGCGCGTGAGAGGGGTCAGCAGGCGTGCACAGGTGGGGTCGGTGGGCGAGCACTGGTCATGTCAGGGAGCGTGAAAGGGGGCAGGTGGGCGTGCACCGGGCGGTGGTCGTGCCGGGACAGGCAGGGGGGCGGGAGGGGACCGGTGGGCGCATGCAAAGAGTGGACCTGGCACGTGTGCAGGAGGGATGGTGCGCGCGTGCGTATGCAACAGGCAGTCAGGCGAGCGTGGATGAGATCAGAGCTGCAGGTGCGCAAAGGTCAGGCAAGCATGTGGGGTGCTAGTCATGCTTGTGCACTAGGTGCTTATGCAGATGTGGTGAAGCTTGTCTCCAGGGGGGCCCTGAGGCATCGTGGCATAAGGGCAAAAAAGTCGGATGCAGCAGCTGGAAGCCTGCATGCCCACCGAGCGCATGTGTGCAGCAAGCAAGCTCTGCGGGCATGGACAGCAGGCTGCGGTGTTGGGGGGTGATCCTCCAGGGTGCGCGTGCTGCATGCTTTGCGGGCCTGGACAGCAGGCTGCAGCATGCTTTGCGGCCTAGACAGCAGGCTGCACCCTCATGGGAGGGCACTGCTGCTGTATGCAGGAGGCGAGGCTGTGGGACGCCATACGCGTGAGAAGCTGGTCCAGGTGATTTAGTTGCGACTCTGGTTGATCCATGAAGCTCATGAGGGGGATCACAATGGTGTGGATCCGACGCGCAAGCCACGTCCAGGCAAACAAACAGGCAAACCAAGGGACATGTGTGGGGTGCTGTGGAATGGGCAGCGGCAGACAGCTGATGGCAATGCGACAGGTCAAACAAGCCATATGAATGAGTCGGGCTTGTTTGCGCGCCGGTGAGCGAGAGTTACGCTGCGACTGCAAATGAGGACAGGTGCACATAGATGTGTACCCAACTGCGCCGCGCCCAAGAGGGCTGCCCTGCCAGGGTGCAGTGCCCTAGTCTGGGCCCAGGGTGCAGCCAGAAGGGGGATCGTGTGTGCGAGTATGGCCCAGCGAGCGGGCTTTTTTGTGTGTGACACCTGCAGTCTCAGCTGTGTTGTGTGTGAGACACCTGAAGTCTCAGCTGTGTTGTGTGTGAGACACCTGCAGTCTCAGCTGTGTTACGTGTGTGAGACACCTGCAGTCTCAGCTGTGTTGTGTGTGTGACACCTGCAGTCTCAGCTGTGTTACGTGTGTGAGACACCAGCAGTCTCAGCTGTGTACGATGTATTGTGCACGGGCAGAAACACGGCATATGCTTTGTTGCAGCGTGGCGCACAAAAGGTGGCGGCCATGGCGCAGGCACACCTTCTGCTGGTACGGAGCGGGCTCCGCTAGCATGCCTGTGCACACACACAGCGCACGCATGAGCGCCCCCTTCCTGGCCCTGCTCCTGTACATCCCTGCCTCCTCCCTCTTCCCCTCCCCGCCTCCAATCCTGTGGGGGCGGCTGCTGATAACCCCCCAGCCGGTCGGCAGTCGCTACGTTTCACATTCACACGAATCATACCCTCAGGGGCGGCCCCAGGAGCAGCCAGCGCTTGTCACCTGTGTGGCGGGGGGGGCATGTCCTCGTACTCGGAGGACGCCCCGTAGCAGTCTGTTATGGTGATCAAGTCCACATCTCGCCCTTCCACTGATCTGCAGAGCACTTGGCATGAAACTTTTGATCAGCAGGAGGCAAAGCAAACGTGCTGCAGAAGGCAAAGCGAACGCAGTGCAGACACGCGCTGCAGGGAACGCACATGTGCGGCAGGAGGCCAAGTGCACGCGCTGCAGGCATGCACTACTGGCAAAGCACATGCGCTGCAGGAGGCCATGTGCACACGCTGACCAGAGGAGAGGTGCAACCTCATGGAGGTGCAAGCTCATGGAGCAGCTGCCTCCTGAAGTGACCAGTTCTTCACCAGGCTCCTTGGCCCATCCTTTGTGCCCTTGTGTCCTTGGGCTTGCCGCCCATCAGCTCAAGGGGTGCACGCTGCAATCTAGGCTTTCTTTCACTGATTCATGCATGAGATCATTCTCACTCTCTCATCAGCCCATGCACGAGTCAGCCACAAGCGTGGAAGTGTGATTGACCAAGAAAGAAAGCATGCGCATTGCAAAAGAAGCACCAGGGTTGCAATGCTTTCCCTCTTGCCACGATGCAGATGGAGTGTATCAGACCGGGTCAGTTTTGATTATCCAGCCCAAGCCAAAGAGAACTAGGAGCAAGTCAAGGGAGGCTCATTCTTGGCAGGGAGTGTGGCGATCAAATCTGAAGCACTGCACGCAGCCTCATTCATCAGCACCCAAGCCTCAGCACTCAGCAAGACATGGGCATAAAGTATTACCTGGCAAGAAGCTGGCGCTTGAAGTAAATGCGGCTTGCAGCCGGGTTGTTGGGGTTGCCATCAGCACCCCTGCCCGTCTTTGCACAGGCGTGATTAGCAGCTGCTGAGGGAGATGAGTTGATGGGCATGGGGCTGCCCTCCTCAGGCAGTGCTGTCTGGAAGCTGTGATGCATGTAGGTGATGTGGTCCAACAAGGCCTGCGGGTGCAGTGTGAGGGGTGGTGCATGTGGGTGCTGATGTCCAGCAGGGCCTGTGGGTGCTGTTGTCCAGCAGGGCTTGTGGTTGCAGTGTGAAGGGCGGCGCACGCATGTGATGTGGTCCAGCAGGGCCTGTGAGCGTGGTGTAAGCAGCGGTGCACACATTCGATGCGGTCAAGCAGAGGGCCTGCGAGCGTGGTGTGAGGGGCGGCGCACGCATGCGATGCGGTCCAGCTGAGGCCCTGAGGGCGTGGTGTGATCGAGCAGCAGTGGAAAATGTAATGGAGAACAAGGGGGGTGGCATGGTTGCATAGGGTGCGGACATGGCGTGGGTGACTTGGTCAAGCAGGGACTTTTGCTGTGGTCCAGCACCATGGTCAAGCAGGGACTTGCTGTGGTGCAGCAAACATTAAAGATGGGAGGTGGAAATCATGGAAGATGGGAAAGGGGCTGGGGATGGCAATGGAGGATGGTCCAGAAGTCAAGGAAGATGGGAGATGGAAGAAGGAAGTCATGGAAGATGGAAATCATGGAAGATGGGTAAGGGCCTGGGGACAGCGAACACCAAAGTGTGGCCTTGTGGGACAAAAGTGAGAGGCCGATTTGGCCAGAAGCAAGTTCAGGTGGCAACTCTGATGATGAGCTACAACACAGCATGTGCCAGCGCATAATGTCTTTGCCATGATGGCCAGCAAGGTAAGGAGCAACATGGCGTCAGTTCAATGTTGATGAGTGACGTGCTCATTTTCTGGTTGTTTCCTTTTTTGGCCTTGGATGGTGGAGCACCTATGGAGCTTGGCATGCCAGTGAACGTGCTGTGCCCACAAAAGACATGGGTGCTCTGAGCAGGCATGTGCATAGGGCTAAAAGAGCGCAAGGGCTCACAGACCGTGACAGGTGCTGGAAGAGTCTTTGCATCATGGACAGGGATGCTGAAAATTGATAAATACTCTGTGTATCTTGGCAAGTGGGCACGGAATTTGGCAAATGTACTGCGTTTATATACTGCTTTCAGCAAGCCCTATCATGGGTTGTGCTGCTGATTGAAACTGGCATCACCCGCACCCACGTTGCTGCACCTAGCCAGATCGACCAGGTGCCCGGCAAGACACATAACATGTTCGTGCAGCATCCGCACAACACAAGCAGGGCGCACGATTGGGTGGATGAGTGCACATGAGTGTGCTCGACACACGCCTTCACTGCGGCAAAGCATCGCAGGCTGCACTCTGGTATGCAACACAAGGCACCTGATTCTCTCGGTACATGCAACACAAGGCCAAATATGCAACACAAGGCCAAATATGCAACACAAGGCCAAATATGCAACACAAGGCACCTGATTCTCTCGGTAGCCAAAAGGGATGGCAAATGCACTCTGGTATGCAACACAAGGCACCTGATTCTCTCGGTAGCCAAATATGCAACACAAGGCCAAATATGCAACACAAGGCACCTGATTCTCTCGGTAGCCAAAAGGGATGGCAAATGCGAAGAACACCTCCTCTGCAGACTCAAACTTGAAGGAAAATCTGAGTTGGAAGTCTTCATGCTCTCGTTTATAGATGACCTTCGTGCTGCAGGCATCATGTGGATATCAAAACGATCTTCCATGGCAGCACGCAGAGTCTAAGTAATTTTAGGAAAGTTAATTTCTTGATGCATTGGTATTAGTCCTCAATCCAGGCACATTGCCAAGCACAGATCATTGAGTGGGAGATATCTTCTGCAACTTCAGGTGGTTTGTGTTGGAATGCGCCAGGGTCAATGTGCTGAATGGCCTTCAATCGTGCAGCTAGATACCACGCACCTGATGGGTTGCCAATCTGTCATGGACGCACACCAGAACCATGGCCGGTAGTCCTGACCAAAAAGTTTGCCCTGCTTATTGATGTTCATGATGTTCAGTGCCACCCAATCTCCCTGTGCATCATGAACCATGGTAAGCGAATCAGCAGAATTACACCTAAGGAACACAGACCAATCAGCTGGGAGGTGTGCCTGCTGTCCCTGCCCTGTATCGCGCAGCGCCTTGTGGTGCCGGAACATGTTTAAAATGCTCACACAGCTCTGCAGATGCGCATTTCAATCTCGGCCGGCCGCCCTGCTCATCGCACAACCCAAATGCCATGCAAATCACACTTTACTCTTGCAGAAACGAGCAGTGTTCGCATGCAGCACTAAAGTCAAGCACTGCTTGTCAGGCGGGCTAAGACAGCTAACCAACACTGAAGCAATGCGACCCACCGTGTTGTGACCTGAGATCCCAAAGTGGAACCAAGACCTTGTGCCACGCTCATTGGATGTCCCTTGGCAGTCTTTACGCGTCCACAGCTGCACCTCCTGCTCAAGCAAGCGAACCATGCCGGGCATCGTGCCAATGTCAGAACAGGCATTGTCATAGGACAGCTTCCATCCCCACGCATCCAAGCTGAGAGCCTGCCAATTTTCAGTGACCTGGAAATTCAAGGGCAACGCATGTACTAAGTACATTGTACTTACATAGGGGGAGCTCCCGTGCCTACAATAATGGAGGTTGGCTGAGTCAAAGTCCGCGCGGAAGGTGAACTTGCCCACCTGGGAGTATCATGGACATCATAAGAGTAAGTCATCCATTCAATTGTCTGTTTTTGTTCGTTTGGGTCCCTGCCAGTACTGTCTTATTTGCTTACAGATCCTGCATATGCAAAGCTAAGCGTAGCGCGCACCTTCCAAACAGAATCTTGCTTGGAAGCCTCAGGTGCAGGAACTCTTCTGGGTGGGAAGAACTCCTGATCCATGTCTCGGTCAGCATATCATCAACATTTAAGCGACTCAGCCAGCCCACTCTAGCATTCCCTAGCAAACAGCCCCATCATAATCTTAAACCAGGAAATGCCATCTCCTTCCTGAATCAATAGACCATGCAAGATGGAAATGCAAGCTTCAGACAATCAATGGGCCATGGCTCAATCGGAAATACAACTAACTAAAATGTCAAATTATTTTCAAACCTCTAGGTCGTAATTTTCGTTCAACCTGACCAGCCAACAAACAGATATTTTGCAGCATGGTGTGGGGCAGGCAAGCTGCTGCCGGAGTGGATGACTTGTGCAAGAGATTGAAGGAAAATGATCCAAAGCTGGTTAGCCTGATCATGTTGCGCCACCGCAAATGTGGTCCTGAGGCGAGTTTACCTGAATGTGGATGGCAGCCCAAGGTTCTTTTGTTTGTGTTCTTGTGGAAGTAGCTAGAGATTCTGACCACACAAAAACCTTTACAAGTCAGATTGATTCCTTGCATGAACATGCAGCACACCCACGAGCTGCAAGCGCTAAGCATTGCGACCGGGCAACCCGCACCACCAGAAGCATTGGCTGGACATGTTTCTCCGCACCTTGTCTTTAAGGTAGAAGCCCACCATGTCTTAAGCGTGTGTGCCAACCCTTCACTCCAAACCTCAGGAACTCGGCAAGCTTTGTGAAGCCATGATGCACTCTTGCACTTTGAAAGAGCTGTCCATCACCGCACACAGCCTGGATGTTGCCTCTGCACAAACCCTGGCCAACATGCTGGCGGCAAACAAGAGTATCACCTCCATTTCCATTGGCGACTCCGGCTTCGGCAGCGCAGGCACGTACTAACAGTATTATGGGAAGTGTAGATCTGACAAGGATCTTGGTGAGAAGTGTTCGAAGCTTGTGATCTTTCGCTGTGGCAATTGCAGATGTCGATCTTTGGCTGGTTAATCTCAATGAAGGAGATGCGCAGAGAGGATGTGAGGTTCGATCTAGCCAAGTCAGCTCGCTTTGTGCTCACAATGCGAGAGTGCCAAGAGAATGAGTGCAGCCTGAGCAACTCTGGGTGTCTGAACAGCAACGCCATGACAAAGGTTGAATGCCTGCCTTACTTGTCTGTTTACCGATCCTGCCATCCTTGCATGCCGACCGCTTGATGCGCAGGCGTGTCTGCCTTACTTGTCTGTTTACTGACACTGCCATCCTTGCATGCCGACCGCTTGATGCGTGCAGGCGTGTCTACCTTACTTGTCTGTTTACTGACACTGCCATCCTTGCATGCTGACCGCTTGATGCGTGCAGGCGTGTCTGCCTTACTTGTCTGTTTACTGACCCTGCCAGCCTTGCATGCCGACCGCTTGATGCGCGCAGGCATGTCTGCCTTGGCCCCCGGCATCGCTGCCAGCCCCAGCCTGACCTGCATTGATGCGGAGCTCAAGGTGGGCTGTGGATGAGACAGGAGCTGGTGGGAGGGGGATGTGAGGGGCACGAGGGGCTCAAGGCCTGAGGAGAGCTAAAGTTAAAAAGTTAAAAAAAGTTAAAAAGGGTTGACCGCTGAGGAGAGCTAAGGCTCAACGTGCATGCGTGCCAAGCTGGTCCTTGGAAGATGCAACGCATCAGGGGCTGGGGCAGTGAAGCAGGGGCTCCTATTTTATCAGTCTATGAGCCTTAGAGCGACAAAAGGGCAGGGGAGTTCCGGCTTCAGGTGTTGTGTTGATGCCCTGTGAGCCTTGCGAGGGGAAGCTGGCCTGCGCCTGAAAAGCGAACCTTGTGGGACTGCAACTGGTGATGCCACAGAGTCTCTCGGAATGGGCCAATAAACACACCTGATAGCGACAAACATGCCTGATGATGATGGACAAACACACCTGATAATGACAGGCAAACACGCCTGTGATGATGGGATGGGTCAACAAACACGCCTGATGCTGCCACTGAGTCTCAAAGCATGGGTCAACAAACCAGGGCTAGATGAGCTCATCGAGGGGGTTTGCTGAAGTGTGGAGCGGCACTCGAGTACAGTCCGGGTCGAGCGCCGCAAAGTCTTGTGCTGCAGTACTAGTTGAGGGGCGCCAGTACTAGTGCTGCAGTGTGGAGCGGCACTCTGGTACAGGGCCGGGGCAAGGGCTATGCGTATGGATCCACAGGAACAGGGGTACTGAAGCGTTTTCCTAGCGAATTGGACAAGACGAGCGACTAGGTGCGCTGTAGAGTGCGCCAGGCAGTCCACTCGCGGTGAGGTGCAGCGTGAACACCTGCCTCAAGTACGGTGCACACCGGCCTGATCGTTACCAAGCACCACTGTCAAGATCAATGTATACCTACTTCAAGTACGGTGCATGCCTGCCTCAAGTATGGTGCACACCTGCCTCCCTTCAGCTGATGAGTGTGCGTGGACTGGATCAGTACCTGAGCTCAGGCGCAGAGGCACAAGTGAGGCTTGGGGTGTACCGCTGTGCGCGCCAGTCGTTGGCAGCTGGGCAGAGGCAGCACCTGTTGCCCATCATGTCCAGCGACCCAGGACCTCATGGCGCAGTGGGCCTGCGCATCGCCAGCCCCCCCCACCCCCAGGTGCACCCGCAAAGCACCAGCGCGGATGGCAGGGCATGAAGCCCTGTCCCAGAGCGGTGTTCCTGTGTTGGCTGTGTAGTGCCTCACAGCATTGTGCGCCATCGCGCATGCAGGGCATCGGCACGGAGGGCGTCGAGGCACTGGGCAAGGCCTTGTCCCAGAGCAAGTCTGTGTCGCAGCTGTGCATCGGGAACAATCCACTTGGAGATGAAGGTAGGCCTCGGACCCAAAAAAAGTGGAGGCAGATTACATGCACCTCCATTGCGTGTCTTTGACTTTGTATCATGCTTGCCATCAGCCAGCACCAGCATCTGCAGCAGCGCCTGCGCCTCTGTGCTAGCTAGACACACTTCTTAGTGAGCACCCCTCCATTTTCCTGCACCTGCTGCCTCCCCAGATCCAAGGCAAAGGCGCCTCCCCACTCCATCCGGCGGTGTTGCTTCTGTGTCTCATTGGCCTAAGGATAAGGACTGCACCCAACCCTGCCACCGCCCCTTGCTGTGGCCGCTCAAGCCCTGCCTGCCTTCCTGCCTGCCTACCTGCCTGCCTACCTTCCTGCCTGCCTACCTACCTCCCTACACTCCCCCTGACCTACCTCTCAACACTCTTCCTTCCCTCCCTCCCTACCCCTCTACGCACCCACCTTACTTTCCATCTGCACGCCCTGGTGCCTCCATCCTGCAGGCGTGCGTGCGCTGTGCAGCCACCCATGGCCCAGCCTGCGCTCCCTGGACTTGAGCGCGTGTGGCATGGGCTCGGCCACCGGCCTGGCTGCCGTGTCAACAGCCCCCTCTGTATCCACCCTCACCTCCCTCACCTGTTCCCACAGCTCCTCGGCCCCCCAGCCCGCCACCACCACCTCACCTGCAGCGCCTAGCGCACCAGCACCGAGCATTGATGCAGCACCTGCAGAGGCGGGCAAGGAGCAAGGCGTGCAGGGGGCGGGCGCGGCGGCAGTCGCGGAATCAGTGAGCGCGCTGATGCACGCGTGCAAGTCGCTGCAGCGTCTGCGGCTGCAACACATGGGGCTGGGGGACGCGGGGGCGGCGGCGGCGGCAAATGCAATCCAGCAGCAGGGCGCGGGCTGCTGCCTGATGCTGCTGGATCTGGGGCATAACGGTATCGGGGAGGCAGGAGGGTGAGTGCGGTGGGGCGAGAGCAATTAGGTACCAGGTGACAGGTTAGGGTGGTGAACCGCCAGCCTGCTTGGTTGGGGGCTGGTCCTTGCCAATGAGGTTTTAGTTAAACAAGTGAAGAAGGGGGGGATTGGACTGACGGCCGACGCTGGCTGATTCAGCAGCAAGCTTGTGATGTGTTCTGCTGGCTGCATCGTGCTTCTTCAATGGTCAGTGCCCCTGCTGGGTGCTCTTATTGTTTCCCTCTGGCAGACTGGGTTTTGCTTCTTTTCTTCCGTTAAGTTTCCCTCTGGCAGGATGATTTTCGCCCCTCACCCCCTGGCTGGTTGGGTGGCGCTATCACTGTGCCTGATTAGATCGCTGTGCCCCACCAGATCCCGGCTGTTTGCTGTCTACATTATTGCTTTAATCATTGCATGCTGTCCACAGGCTAGCAGAAGATGAGGGGGTGCTGGTGCTGAGCTTCACTGCATGGCGTTATAGCCTCCATATCCAGCAGTGTTGGAAAACCTTTAGAGCGCTTGCCCAAGGAGCACGCGCCCATTTATAGATCATATGCTCATTCCACGCCCGGCATGCATCCAGCTCCCACCCAGTGCATGCCCAGTGCTGGCCCCCAAGCAGCCTAAGCACACGCGGCCCAGCCCTTCCCCCAAAGCGCCGCCCAGCAGGCCCACCCACTTTGCCACACTGTGCTCATACAAACTCACCCACACCATGCGCTGCGCGCTGTGCAGGCTGGCTATTGCAGACGCCTTCACGAGCACCACCTGCCCCTTGGCCAGCCTCAACTTGGAGGGCAACCCAGGCGTGAACGACGCGGTGGCCACGCTTATCGCTGAGACCACGATGCGGCGCTGCAGCACCTCCGGGCAGCAGCACCTGGTGGAGCTTGACCTGTCTGCCACGGGGGTGAGTGCCCTGTACGAGGTTAGGGATGTGTTCACGCTCTTACTGTGCGTCAGTGTGTGTAAGTGCTTTGTGCCAATGAGCTTGTGTGTATCAGTGTGTGTGTGTGTGTGTGTGTGTGTGTGTGTGTGTGTGTG
>LFCJ01002146.1_pt1 | contig 14139 bp, 17 predicted proteins | sample 643141 | NCBI WGS metagenome assembly LFCJ01 (sample SAMN03766243, study PRJNA286221) | soda lake metagenome | biome: soda lake; feature: Kulunda steppe; material: water; isolation source: sample B1-Br-g2 brine of Lake Bitter-1 | place: Russia: Kulunda steppe | collected 2010-07 | reverse complement strand
TTTATGCTGCAGGGAATCTAGTAAATTATCATTCTCCGGTTCTGGGCAAGCGCGCCAAAAAAGGATCTTGGGATCATTCTGAAGCAATGGGCGCCTGCGCTGCTGAGAATATGTTAGCTTATGATGAACCTTTTGAGTTTGTGAATACTTATGGAGTCGGACATTTTGATGTCCAATTCTTAGCTATTGGCGATTGGACAGGCGATGGAGTTGAGATAAAATATTCAGAGGATGAGTATAGAAGGCTCTTTTTTAATGATGATAAGTTAGTGGGAGCAGTAATGATTGGTTTCACTAAAGGTCAGGAAAAAATCAAGAAATTGATTAAGTCCGGCAATTGTTTTGAGGACAAGCAGCCGTTGTTAGAGAAGGAGTTTTGGGATTAAAAGACGAGAAAGATCTGTTATAGTTGCTTGAATTTTATATTCATGTCTTCTGGATCTATCTGCGCATAATTTTTATCCATCCACGCGCCGTTTGTTATTATATGTCGATGTCCAGAGTCTAGATTGTATTCCTCTCCGGGTTCTGGGAGATGAAATGAAACTGCTTCAGTATTATCGGGTCTGAAGGCGTGTTCTGTATAATGTTCGTGGCCTCGAATCATAAGGTCGTAATCTTTTTCTTCCATGATGTCGAAGTTTTGTTTGAAGTGTTCTTCTTCCCATAATCTGTATGTGAATTTCTCTAATTTTTCTGGAATGTCTGGAGTCGTAACCCTTCCTGTTAGACCTGAGTGAGTTAGGATGCTGTTGAAGTCATTGATAGCGAATTCTCTATTGGTTTTTTCTAGAAGTTCCTCAAAGTAGTTTTTGGCAGTTTGGCTATCTTCGTACTCCTCCAACAATTGTTGAGGTGTTTTTATGGTTCGTGAGCTAACTCGTCTTCCTTCTTGTAGCCCTATATCATGGTTTCCTCCTACCTCGATAACGTTTTCTTCGCCCACAGTGTTTTTTAGAGAAAGATATTCTTCTATTACGTCTACTGTGTCGAAGTCACCAAGCGAAAGTATTTTGTCATCTTCCGTTGGTGTTTCTGCTTGTAAGAATTCTTCAAGGCTTTTTCCATGATAATCTCCTAGTATGTAAATAGTCATTGATAGTGCCACCCGTCTATCATTTCTGGTACAAATCCCTTTTCGTTGTATACGTCATCGTTTATTATTTCTGAGTTAAATGCAATGTTATCCTTAACTGCACCTAATTCTTGATGGTATTCTCTAGCCAGCCCTACAGCTAGATTAGCGTACATTAGAGCCATTTCGTAGGATACGTCTGTGCTTGTGCTTGCTTCTTCATGTAGTGGCCATGTTTTTACTGCTTCTTTGTCTTCAAAATCAACGTATTTTAGATCTTGGTCGTATATGTGTATTGCTTCTGCTTTGAAATCATCCATTATTTGTCCTGTTTCTACTAAATCGTCTACAAATCTAGTGGCATCTTTTAAAGCGTTTTTATAGGAAGTATTGTGTAGAATGCTTTCGTCTGATTTTTCCTGTATTACTATTGCTGCGTTTTCTTCTTTTACTAGCACTTCTGGATTTTCTACAGTAGTTGTGTCGCATACTGCGGGCACTGTGTCGGGGAAATATTTGCTGTGTGCTCTGTCTATTCTTTTTCTTATTCCTTCTATTTTGTTGGAGCTGAAGACTTTTACTACTACTTCTGTATCTTCTAATTCTGGCGAGTCTGTAAATGAGTTTTGCTCGCTGTAAAAGACATCTTTCCAGTTTCCATGGCCTATTCGTTCACCATTCTCTAGAATCTGTTGTATTGGGCAGGATTCTGGAGTTTTTTCTTCTCTGATTGAGCTTATTGCTTGTTCTATGTTGGACCCGCGCATAAAATAAAGTTGTTACTCAAGAGTTATAACTTTATTCTTTGGTTTCTGACTCCGCCTCATCAAGCATATCCAAAGCCTTAGGAGACACAAACGCCATATCTCTCCAATCCTTAGTCATCCTCGGACACGCACAATTCACAAAAATCTCAATACCAAAGCCCTTATAATCCGACTCAAAAATTCTATCCTCAACAAACACATAAACATCCTTACCATGCCTCTCAAGTATATCCTTAGAAACTTGAACAGCCCTCATATAATTCTGACCTTTCTTACTAGACGTGACAATACCCCACTTATCCTCATCCTTATACTTAAGCACTCTAGCATACTCAGCGCGCATCTCATCATCTAAAGAATTAGCAGGCTCAACCCAAATCGACTCCTGATACGGATCAACAACATATACTTTCTTCCCCGCCTCTGAAACCTGAGAAGGATGAAAATGACCCGAACCTAAGAAAACAAAAGCATCAACTTTATGAGAAATATTATGCGCCGCTCCCGCATCACAACCCAAGACCTGTCCAGGCTCAGTAGTCCTTAAACCAGTCGTTCCATCAACAACCTCATACCCCTTATCCTCTAGAAACTCTCGTGCCTTTTCCGCACGATCCATATATTGCGTAACACCAACTAGACCTAACGTTTCACCATCATTAATTTCTTCATAATTCTCCTCAAGAACACTCATCAAATCCCGATCTTCCCTATAAGGAAGATAGTAAACATCCATATCATCCATATCAGCGCCCTCTGGATGAAGGAATCGAGTATGGCCCACGTGAATTAACGCCTCAGCACCCATCCTCTTTGCTTCTTTATCTGCTATTCCACAAGCGCCAAAAGTCGATGCCCCTATTATAACAGGCTCTATGCCATGTTCCTTAAGCGTTGAAGCATACTCTATTATCTTAGGCTTGATTCCATCTGGGCCCTGTAGCCCAATAGTATCATATCCTTCTTCTTTTATTTCATCAAGCACTTCATCAAACTCTTCGTAATTCCACTTCAGTTTTTCTTCTGCCATAATTCATAAATTAAAGAGAAAGTTTTTTACTCTGAAAGGTGGCGAAGCTTTTCCAAAATAAATCTTTTTTCAACAACACCCAAAGCTTGTTGGAAAACACCTATTTTTTCTCTTGGCACTCCTAGAGAAAATCCTTGCCGCACAACCTCCATTAAAACTTCTTCGCTAGGCTCATCCATTAAAACAACAACTTCGCCCTCCAAATACTCAAGTGCTGGTATTAAGCCATCATAACCCATCAGCCTCGCATCTAAAACGGCATTACCCTCTTCAAACGCAAAAACATCTTTGTAACTATCAATATATTTAGAAGAACTGTTAAATTCTGACTCAGCCTGCGAAATACTGATAACTGGAGTAGCAGCACTTAAACCCAATAGTTCCGAGCCATTATCTTCTGCATCTAGATCTCCAATTCTATCTCCTTCTTCAACTTCAACTGCGCTGAAAATTGCAGGTTTTCCTTGGTCTCTGGCCCTATATGCATCGTTAGATGTGTACCCTCCTTTGAGAGCTATTAACGCACTATCATATTTATCAGGGCTCAAAGTTTCGTCAGAAAAGCCAATTGACTTACCTACAATCCCTTCAATTTTCCCTGAGCTTACCTGTAATCTATCGAGAGATTTGAGCCTATTACGTAAATCGAATACATCCACAATGTAGAAAGAACCTCTTTTGTAAACGAATTTGAATGAGTTATCCGATTTAGAAGCTAGTTTTTCAATATCAGAGTTTTCAAAAGGTTTGTCAGGGTTTTTTAACCTTCTTTCTCTATAATCGCCAGTCATAGGATTCCTAGTTATCTTTAACTGTATTTTTGGAACTCTTTCTTCAACAACTCTCCCGTTATCGATCAAATACATTGAGGGAACTGTTCTTCCCTGTTCAAGTGAAACTCCAAGACCTTCGACAACCTCAACATAATCTTTTTCACCTTTAACAACAGCACCAGTATACTCAGGCTCAATCATTTTTTGAACGAGAATATTTGGGAAGCCTTGTCCTTCTTCCCTTAAGTATGAGGAAAAAACATTTTTTAAGGCGTTTTCGAGACCTGAAGCGCCTACGTCAAGCTCTGAATCACAAATAGTATTTTCTGACACTCTAATAGATACTCTTGAGTTATCTCTCTGACCTCCAACGAGGCTTCGAGCTTTGCTAGAAGCTTTACGGACTTCTGAACTCATCCCCACTTCTTTATACGCATCTCTGATTTCTTCAAGGTCTAGAGACATATTTAGAACTCTTTCAGGATTTTGAGTCTGGAAAATATTCTTTACTTCTTCAGAAGTTATGACAAAGAAATTAGGTACTTCAAGATCCGTTTGGTCTAAGTTGTACGCTTTACTACCGTGTTTAGGGCGAATTTTTCCTTTCCAGACTACCATATCTAGGAGTTCTTAAACCTAGAATAAAAATCTGTTTACTCAACTTTTACTCTGCATTTCACAGGCATTTTGTGTTTAGAGCGTTCTAAAGCCTTTTTGGCTTCTTGAATATCTTCTTGATCGACTTTGACTCTATATACGACTTGATTATCGTCAACTAAAGCAGCTCTGCCAATAGGTCTTCCAAAAGGCTTTCTCATCCCTTCGTAATATCTGTCTGCCTGCGCGATACCTGCTAGAGGGTGGTAACGTAGTACGTGGTGAGGAAACGGAAGAATTTCTAGGAAATAATCTTCTTCCGGATCTAAAACTTTGTTTAGATATGAATTTGCTGCAATTCTACCCGATTCTAGTGCCTCGCTTCGGATTCCGCATCCTTTTTCTACAGTTAGCACTACTGAGGCGTTGAAATCCTCTTCTTTGGCCCCCATCTGATATTGTGTTACTCTAGGTGCCGGAGCTCCGCTAATAAAGTTGTCGCTCTTCTTCTGACTCATTCTTGTGTAAGGCTGGCCAGGTTTTTCTCTATAGATGCTTGCAGGCCTATCTCCCATTTAAAAATCGCCCCCACAATTTTTTGCATAGTCGGAAACTCTTTGAATTTCAAACATTTTTAGTTACCTCGTAGAAACTATCGTTTTAACAAATTTTAAATAGGGTTTTGTTATTCTTCTAGCAAATCAGCCATTTTAGAGCCCGGGAAGTTACGAAGTATATGTTGTTTAGCATTTTCTGCGACAGCATATTTGTTTTGTCGTTCAGCAGAGTAAAGAGAAGATACAGCGGCATCATAAAGGATAGTTAGTTCATCTACATCAGAGCTTGAATCTAAGGCATCGACTATCACTTCGGTTCTACTGTCGTATACTCCTTGTTTGACTAAATAATCTATTTCCTCTAGTAGATCTTCTTCATCTTCTGGAAAGCTGATGGTAATTCTCTCCTTATCACTCATAGCCACTAATGAGTAACAAAATGATTTAAAGATGTAGGTTTTTTGATTAAGCCTAACAATTTGTATTATGTGAAAAAAGTAAAAGTCTTCCAAATAGGTCTAGGTAGCTTCGGCCGCCAAGGTTTCGAAAAATTTATCGAAATGGACCTACACCACACCAATGTAAGCGTAGAGCTTGTAGCGGTATACGATCGAGACCCAACTAAACTTGAAAAAGCTCAAAAATTCGCAGATTTCAACGGCGTAGCCATAGATACCTACACCTCAATAGATGAAATATACACCGCAGCAAAAAACACAACAAGCGGAAAAACCCTTATCTACGATGCAGGGCCAACAGACCTTCACGCAGAGCACATCTATAGATCTCTAAAAAATGGCTTTTTCCATTTAGCAGAAAAACCTCCTTCAATGACGCGCAGCGAGCACATAAAAGAGAAAAAAATGGTTCTTGACAGCGAAGTTAGATATACGGTGGACTTCATAGAGAGAGAAAATCCTGCGGTAAAAAAAGCCATAAAACTGGTTAAGGAAAGTAAAATAAACAGTCTCGAAGTATTTCGAGAGAGCTGCATGGGATTAGAAAAACTTCTGAAACCCGTAGAACGCTCGGGCGTAAAAGGAGGAGCAGTAATAGACAAAATGTGTCACGAAGCCTACCTAATGGATATCTTTGATGAGGAGCTAAAATTAAAATCCGTAGAAAAGAAGCTCCAAATGCCTTATGGAATGCAAAGCGACTCGCTAATGGGTATTAGAGGAGATAAAAAATTTGAAGAGGATAGTGAAACAGCATCAGGAATATGCTCAGCCGAAATAGATGCTGGAGCAGATTTAAAGCTCAATGCAAGCTGGCTAGGCATTTCCAAATCTTGCAGAAATGTTGCGCAAAAAATAGAGTCAATAACAGAACACAACCCTATTAGAACAGGTTTAAAAACAGTAAACGGACGCAGCTTCATGGATGAAGAGGCCAGATTCTTCTTATTAGAAGGCGACAAAAACTTATTCTGCGATATGCTACATAAAAAATTATTTGACCTTGAGACCGGAGAAGAAATTGAAGTAATGCCATCCTTACATGATCAACTGTATAGAGTTATAGAATCATCCGTTCACTGTGCAGCGGGCTTAGAAAGCAACAACCTCTCTGAGGAAAAAATTGACAGATTTATGAATCTAATATTTGATATATCTGAGCATACTGAAAGTATTGATACATACGAAGAAGTTGAGAAAGCAAATAATAAAGTTAGATCAATGATGATTGAAACTGAAAACGAGGCCGATGCTAAAACATGAAAGCAATTATCCCTGCAGCAAAAGAGAAAAAATCAATGTTTCCTCTAAATGATGCTCTTCCCACTCCATTAATGCCATTAAACGGAAAACCATTGATTCTACACACGATTGAAAAATTAAAGTCTTGTAACGTAGATGAGATTTACATAGTAGCTAACTATCGGCTTGAAAAATTCCAGAACCTCTTCGAGAACAGAAACGATGTTAACGTGATTGTGCAGGAAAACTTGTCAGGTACGGCCGAAGCATTGAAAACATGCGATTTTATAGAAGATGATTTCATCGTTATTAATGGAGACGTAGTAGTTTCCGAAAATGATATCAAAAGATTGCTTGATTCATTTTCAGATGGCTTTTCTATAATGGCGGTTGATAATAAACGACCCGAAAAGTACGGAGTTCTAAGTATAGAAAACGACAAGGTATTAAACATAATCGAAAAACCGGAAAAACCCGAAAATCCTCTTGTAAACACTGGATTATACGTTTTCAGCCCTGAAATATTTGATATGATAGAGAGCTCTGGGCAAGAAAGTTTGACTAACGTAGTAGCGGATAATTTAGAAGCTGTAGATTGTCGGTATATTTTAGCAAAAGACTTTTGGATAGATATAGGTTCAGGGAAAGAGCTTTTGAAAGCAGACAAAGTTCTGAGAGAAAACGAACTAAAAAGCTCAGTGAGTGAAAAAGCAGAAATTTCGGAACACGCCTCAATAGGGGAGAACGTTAGAATCGAAGATGGAGCTGTAATTAAGGCTGGGGCAGCAGTTGAGAATTCGTTCATCGGCAAAAATACTTTGATAGGACCAAACACTGTTATTAAATCTTCTACAGTGTCTGCAGGATGCGAACTTGATGGTTGCGTAATCGATCATTCTCTATTATTCCAAGACTGCATAGTTGATCCTTTCACCCATTTAGAAAGAGTAACTTTAGCAGAAGAATGCGATTTAAAATCAGGAACCGTTATCAGAGAATCATTCATAGGGCCAAGAAGCTACATCGATATGAATAACTCTATCAGAGGCGTCAAATTTGTGCCCGATGCAAGAACAGATCTTTCAGAAATAAGTAAGTAAATCACTGTATTTATATTATGAAAGCAGTCATACTAGCCGCAGGAAGAGGAACAAGAATGAAACCTCTAACAGACAGCACACCAAAGCCTCTTCTACCTGTTGCAGGACAGCCAATTATCCAGCACACTATAGATTTACTGGAAGACATAGTAGATGAATTTGTGATAGTTACCGGATATAAACATGAACAGCTAGCAGACTATTTTTCCGATAGAGATGACTGCACCCTAACACAGCAAAAAACCGCACTAGGTACTGCAGACGCAGCGCTAAAAGCTAAAGATTTTGTAAATGGCAAAACAATCATAGCCAACGGAGATGACATCTATAGCTTCTCAACCAGCAAAATAAATGACTTAGATGCTGGCATTATGGTTTCCGAAGTTGAAAACCCTGAAAAATATGGCGTAATTGAAACAGAGGAAAATAGGATAAAAAAAATTGTGGAAAAACCTTCAAATCCTAAATCAAATTTGGTAAATACAGGCTTATACATAGTAAACGAAGACTTTTTTGAAATTTTAGAAAACGTCGAAAAATCAGATAGAGGAGAATTTGAAATCACGGACGCCATCTCAGAATACCTTAATACTAGAAATGTGTCAGCCGCCCGGATTAAAGAATGGGTACCTTGTAGCCACCCTTGGAATCTTTTAGAAGCAAACAAACTACTTCTAAAAAAGCAAGAAAGCGAACTGAAAGGCCAAATAGCAGAGTCATCCGTTATCAAAGGAAATGTTAGGGTTGAAGAAGGAGCCTCGATAAAAGCAAACTCAGTGATAGAAGGCCCAGCATTGATCCAAAGTGGCGCGGTTGTAGGTCCCAGCGCCTATGTAAGACCAGGAAGCATAATAGGCAGGAACGCAAAAATAGGATCTTCCGAGATTAAAAATTCAGCACTACTAGAAAATTCAAAAATGCCTCACTTCAACTATGTTGGGGACTCTTACATCAGTAGAAACGTTAACTTAGGCGCGGGAGCTAAGGCATTAAACGTGCTAAATACCGAAGAGCCAGTAAAGGTAAAGATAAAAGGAGAACTAGTTGACACAGGTAAAAGAAAATTAGGTTGTTTCATAGGCAGTTCTACGAAAATCGGAGCAGGAACTGCAATCAAACCCGGGAGAAAAGTTGGTTCTAATGTCTCAACTGACTCCAACGAAAAAATAAGCAAAAATCTGCCCTCAAACTCTTTGTTAAAGAACGGTGAAATAATTGAAGATTGGAATTGATTTTGATAGGGTATTATTCAATACAGATGAATTTAACAAGATTTACAGCAGTAGTATAAAAGGATTACATCACGTGAGCAGCCCTAAGCCAACAAAACATGGCGTTTACTGTCCAGAAGCTCACGCACAGTTATGCGGAATAGACCCTCAAAGAATATGGGATTTTTTCAAAGAACAAAGTCTCGAAGACTTTCTTTACAGCGATGTGAAACTATTAAATGAATTAAAACACGAGCTAATAATTGTTACAAGAGGTAATGAAAGATTTCAGAAGATGAAGTTGAAGAAATCTGGAATACTAGAAATAGTAGATGATTTTGTTATTGTACAGGATGAAGACAAAGACGTGGCTGAAATCGATGCTCTGGTTGATGACAGAAAAAAAGAATTGGATCGTGTTGATGTTCCTGGAATCAGGCTTTCGAGGCCTGAGGAAGGTCTTGAAAAGGTGTTGAGACGGGTGGAGGATTTTGAAGCCTGAAAAAATATTCAAAAGATACGACATAAGAGGAAAATACCCTGAAGAGCTTGACGAAGAATTCTCACGTTTACTGGGAAAAGCTTTAGGCACATTTGTCCACGAAAAGTTTGGAACCCCCATTGTAGTATGTAGAGATAATAAAAATAGTTCTGAGGGATTGAAAAATGAATTAATGCTTGGTTTGAAAGATACTGGAGCTAAGGTTTTTGACGTAGGCATAGGCCCTACAGATTATGCTTCTTTTTCCGGTAAAAACCTAGGAGGAGTATCTGTAGAAGTTACATCTTCTCATATGCCTTTGGATTTCAATGGTTTCAAAATTATGTATCCTGAAGGAAACGGTTTTCTAAACAATGATTTATATGCAGTCCAAGACATCTTTAGGGAACGAAAATTCATTGAAGGAACTGGCTCAGTAGTTAAAGAAGACCTGATGCCAGAATATAAAGAGGAGTTAAAGCTTTTTGCAGAGAAATATGGCGCCACCTGGGATAAAAAAATAGTATTAGATTCTCTTGGCGGTACAGCGCATATTCTAAGCGATTTGCTTGAAGATATGGGAGCAGAGATAATAGATTTAAGCAAAAACAATGATCGCATCTATGCAGATCCTCCCAATCCTAAACCATGTAACCTTAATCGATTGAAGTCAACTGTGGAAGAATCCGATGCATATCTTGGTATTGCTAACGATTTAGATGCCGATAGAGTAACTGTATACCGAGACGGGAAATTTTTGACCGGTGATGAAGTTTTCTTATTGCTCAGCCAGCAATTTGAAGGCCCTGTAGTAGCATCAATTGACACGTCTCAAGTATTAGAGAACTATACTGAAGTGCATTATACACGAGTAGGCGATCCTTTTGTATTAGATAAAGCTTTGGACTTGGACGCAAAACTTGCTGGAGAACCTAATGGACATTATGCAATGACAGATTTTGTTCCTTATAATTCCGGCATCCTTAGTGGGTTAATAGTTGCAGGTCTTGATATCGATCAACAATTAAGCGATATTCCCGATTATTATATTTCGCGTTCTACAGTTGAGGTTGAGGAAAAAAACAAGGTTATAGAGTTTCTGAAAAACAAGTTAACCGATAAAGAGTTTATATCAGATCTTGATGGCGTGAAGTTTTTGCGCAAGGATACTGAGGTTTTAGTTAGGCCTTCTGGAAGTTCCCAAAAAGTAAGAGTAATTTGTGAGGGGCGTGATGAGGATTCTGTTAGAGAGGTTCTCAAAGATGTGATGACTGAGCTGAACTGTTTTTGCCAGAAACATTAAATCATTTGTAGCCAGACTAATTGTTATGGAATCAATTTACAATTTTTCTGATGGTCCTTATCAGGTGCTGGATTATGAAGTGATTGAGAAGAATAATCGGTTTTTCATTACTGTTAATGATGGAGATTTAGGAAGAATTCCTATTGAGAGCTTAGAAGCAGTAGAGCACTTACGTGAGGCTTTAGAAAAAATTGAGGCTGAATTAAAGGAACAGGAAAGACGAAAAGAAGAACTTTAATAAAAAAGAGAAAATAGATAGGCCTCTAAGGGCCTTATCCAAGTTATTTTATACATCTCTTGCTTTGACTGTTTTGCGTCCGTTATTCTTTGCTCTTTCTACAGCTCTATTAATCATATCTTTTACTCTGTCATCTAGTCTCTCATAGAACTTTGAGCCTACATTTACGTCTTCTGCTTCGTCACGAACGCCTGATTTCTTAAGTACATCTGCCATTAATTAATTCACCTAAGTAATAGTTTTGACTGGCGATTTTTATAACTGAAGCCGGGTTTAGAGCTATTTTACAGAAGTTTGAAGTATTATAATAAAGATCAAAAAGGGTTGAGACCTCGAAAAATTTCTGTAAGGTCTCTCCCTCCCCTTAAAAAAAATTGAATTATACGTCTCTTGACTTGACTGTTTTACGTCCGTTTTCTTGTGCTCTTTCTACAGCTCTGTTTACGAGCTCTTTTACCCTATCATCTAGAGCTTCGTAGAAATCGCTTCCGACATTTACGCCGTCTGCTTCGTCACGAACGCCTGATTTCTTAAGTACGTCTGCCATGTGTGATTCACCTAAGAACCTATTGTCTGGGCTCTTTTTTATAGGTAGGGGTGTTAAAGCCGAAAAAACAATTAGACAGCCACCAACAACCGGATTTTAATTTGTTCGCTCTAAATTGAACATCTGTACGTATCTCAAAAAAGAACACATACAAAAAGTGAACTACCCACTACCTTGAATTTCCAAATGGAAATCGAGGATAGGGTCCTCTCAGCAAAAAAAAGGGCAACCCTTTTTAATTTCTAGGCCTATTTTTTCTCTAGAGAAACTTTTTACGAATACATGGAATGTGAAAAATAAATGCCTACCTGTCAACTATGTGGACAAAATTCTGATGAACTCAAAAAAACCAATGTAGAGGGTGCCGTACTGAAGGTTTGCAACGACTGCACCGATATGGGGAAAGTTATTGAAAAAAGCAAAGTAAAGAAAAAGAAAAAAAGACGAAGAACTCGCACAAGGCGGAAAGACCAAGTATTAGCATCAAACTATGGCGAAAAAGTAAAGAGCGCAAGAGAAAGTAGAAAGTTAAGCATATCAGAATTAGCAGACAAATTAAATGAGAAGAACTCTTTAATCAAAAAAGTAGAGAGAGGAGAACTTAAACCTGACAAAACTCTTGCTTCCAAGTTATCGAACGCGCTTGAAATCACATTATATGTCAATCCCGAAGTATCAGACTATGATACTCCGTCTAAAGGAGATACAAGAAAAGCGACCCTAGGCGATGTAGCAGAACTCAAAGACTGAAAACTATTTTCAGCCGCTCCTAAAAACAGGGCTCTCCGAAACATCAGCCGTAATTTGGTTTGAACTACGGAAGGTATAGAATTCGCCGGAGCTGGGATTCGAACCCAGGAGACCCGTAAGGGTCACCGGTTTTCAAGACCGGCACCTTTAGCCACTCAGTCACTCCGGCATTATTACAGATTTATTTTTCTAGGATAGAGAAAAACTCTTCCAAGTTTCTTTCTGAATCCTTACGCAAATTAAAATCTGCTTCTTAACTCTTAATACGCGATTAAGGAATCACTCCTAGTATGTATTGAATTTTAGAAACTTTAAATTATGAATGGAATCTCATAGAGCATAGCCTATTTATCGGATTATTAACAACTATTTTGCGAATATACTAAACTATTGTTCCTTATCGTTCTGGCTTAATCCCGAGACTCTCAGTAATTTAAAGCGTCGCAGCAAAAATATTTCTTATGGGATTGCCGTCTTTTCTTGAGCCAGGGACAGTGAGAACCGTAACGGCAATTCGCAGAATTGTGTACTGGACTTTTATTCTAATCTTCCTTGTTCTGTTACTAGATGGCTCGCAAGAGTGGTTCACAGCAGGGCCTGAAACAGTTTTGGGCCTAATATTCATATCAGCAGCGTTAATGATTTACATTGAAACTCTTTTTGAAAGGAACGTGCTTGAATTTCCTTCAAGATTAGATACTTTGCCTGTCGCTGTAGGGGCCTTTTCAGGAAGCATATCGTTACTAGTGGGTATTGGCCTTACTTTTAAGCAGCAATTAATAATCAGATTGTTTGAACCCTTCATGACTTATGTGTATCTGAAAACTCTAATTGTATTAGTTTATGCTTGGGTTCGTGGAGATTCTAAAAATGAGTCCAATGAAAATGCTTTTGATTCAGAAAGTTTTCCTAAAATCGGGAGCTTCTAGCTAGTTTATTGTTTCCATCTCTTGGGATATAGGCCTTGCTCCATATATACATTTTCTGTCTTTACGGCAGTACCGTCCTCATCATACATTTCTTCGGAATTCATTAAAGCGTTACCTAATGCAACTAGCTCTCCTTTCAAAGTCATAACCGCTACAGTCTCTTGGTCAGCTATATTATCTTGAAGCTTCGATATACCTTGAGTACCTAGGTCTGCACCGTTCGCCACAGCGTTTACTGCAGAATCTTTTATTACAACCTTTCTAATTTCAGTTACTGCTTTTTCTATAGGATATATAACCTTTCGAATTGGTCTCTCATCACCGGATTTATAGAAGTGATAAGCATCAACTATATCCTGCAACGTATGTGCTTCATCTTCTACTAGGCCTCCCTGCATCGTTCTTCTAAGCTCCGTCATCTCTGCTTCAGTATCAAGTTTCTCTCCTAGTTGTGATATCAGAACTCTAACATAAAATCCTGACTCGCATTTCACGCGTCCTAAAACCTTTTTTTGATCTACCTCAATCAGTTCAATTTCATAAACTTCTCTTTCTCTTTCCTGCTTTTTTACAGCGGATTTTTCAGGAGGTACTTGCTTATTAACCCCTTGAAAATCTTTCAAGGTCTTTCTTACTTCTGTGAAGCTTCTGCCTTCTCTCAGCTCGGCCTCAAATACATATTCTTTTTTAGACTGCGATAACGCAGGATTTATCCTTGTGCCTCTATTTAGGCCTATAGGAAGTATTCCTGTAGCATTAGGATCTAATGTTCCAAAGTGCCCCGTCTTTTTCAAGTCAAGCTCTTTCTTAACCCAGTAACTAACTTGGTTGCTTGTAGGCCCGAATGGTTTGTCTACTATTACAAATCCTTGTTCAATAAGTTTGTCTAAAGATCGTTTCTCAGGTATTGATCCAAAATCCGGATCTGTCTCGGCTTCTTCACGCGTATACCAGGTTTCGCTCTTCATATTTTCTAGGTGTTACTGTAATCTTTTAACACAGGAACCATTCAGTCAATGCTTGAGATGAGTTTAGCGTAAATAACCAGTTCTATAAACAAGGTCAATGGAATGGCTATTAT
>LFCJ01002145.1_pt1 | contig 14147 bp, 16 predicted proteins | sample 643141 | NCBI WGS metagenome assembly LFCJ01 (sample SAMN03766243, study PRJNA286221) | soda lake metagenome | biome: soda lake; feature: Kulunda steppe; material: water; isolation source: sample B1-Br-g2 brine of Lake Bitter-1 | place: Russia: Kulunda steppe | collected 2010-07 | reverse complement strand
AAGTTTATCCTGACATATGTCCGTTAGTTCAGGATGGTTTATTATCCCTACTTCCTCCTTCATCTCTTTTTTTAGTCTTAATTTTTCTTTACTATGCCTAAATAGATCATATACTCCTTCTATCGGAATATTATTTTGTTTTTCCCATTCTTCACCAGTCCACTTCCAGGCTTTTTCCATTTTTCCATTGTGATACCATCGATATTCGCCTAAAAAGATCTCTATATCTTCTGATTCTCCCAATTCTGTATATTTTGCGTAATCTTTGCTTTTCCATTCTTTTTCAAAGGGTTGTTTTTTTTCCGACCATTGAACTTCGTTTTCCCACCAGAGGAATGCTATTTTTTTCATTCTTTATTCACCTTTTCTTCAATTGTTTTAATTATGTTCTTGATTTTGGGCAACTCTTTTTCTTTATCTTTAACCGGATGATGATAGTATGTTCCTGGCTTTGAGTTTAACTCCACGATCCAAGGCCTCATGTTTTCATCAAACATGAAATCTACAGAGAATATTGAAGGATGAAATCGTTTAAATTCCTCATTAATATCCTTAATTATCTTAATAGCCTCTTCTGGTATTTCCTCAGCTTCAACATATCTTTGCTTTCCTCCTCGTGAAATATTGCTAATTAATCCTTCTTCTGGAACTCTGACGTAGTTACCTGTTTCCTGTAATTTCCCATTGATTATTATTGTACGTAGGTCATGCGCACCCTCTATACCCCATTTAGGAACGCCATTAGTTTTTACAAATTCCTGGATTACAAAATTTTTCGGAGTATTGGGCTCTTTAAAATCATTAACGTCGTCTATTATCTCCACTCCTTCTCCTGCAAAACCGAAACGCGGCTTGAAAACTATTTTTTCTTGTTTCTCAAGCATTTCTTCCGCATTTTGAAGTGTTGCTATCTTAGTTTTCGGAACATATTGTGAGAACAATTTGTATGTTTTTAACTTGTCTTTACATATTTCTTCTAACTCAGGGTTGTTTAAAACAGGTATCTTATCTGCAAGTTCCTTTTTTGTCTTCTTAGTTTCCGGATCAAATCTGTATTTATCATATACTCCATCTAATTGAATGTTTTCGTGCTTTAACCACTCTTTACCATCCCATTTCCAGGCAATTTCTAATTGAGTATTTTTTAGAGATTTGTAGTTTGCAATATACAAGGAAATATTTTTTTCTTCTGCAATTTCAGTATAGTGGGCGAAATCTTTGTTTAAACCATCCTTTGTAAACGGCTTAGTATCCTTATTGTTAACTTCTTCGTCCCATATCACACCTACTACTTTTTGAGAAACCATTGTTCTTAACTGTAAATTTATGTTATAGTTGTTTTAAACGTTCTGTTTTTTATTTACAAAAGTATAAACATTAATCTAATGGAAATAAGCTTTTCTAATAGTTCAAAAGCGGATAAAAAGGCAGAAAAAATATTACAGAAAAATAGCTTTGTAGAGTCAAAAGTAAATATAGAGCAAGATAGAATCACTGAGCTTTCAAATGCAGTTAAAATATTAGTTGGAAAAGCTGGTTTTGTACAAAATATTAAGATTGATAATAAGAAACAGCAGCGAAAACAGTTCAAAAACGCCAGAGAACACAATAAAGGTTTTTCGCCCGATTTTAGTTTCGAAAAATACCAGTACAATAAGGACAACTTTCTAAAAATAATGAAAAACCTAAAAACAGAGTCTACAAAAATTAACGAAGAAGACCTAAACAAGTTCAACTTCCAATATCTGGATGCTAATGACTTCCAGAATTTTTTCCAAGATATAATAAACGAGATAGAGCTTTATGTGCGATTAGCTAGTGGGATAGAAGATAGAGATGTCTGGAAAAATAAATCCTTAAAAATATGGCCGATGGTTGACGAAAGCACAGTCAAAAACTCCAAACAAAGACTAGTAGATCTTAAAGAAAGTAAAGAAGATTTTGAAGATACAAAAAAGCTTCATGCAGAAGATCTGAAAATAATGTGGGAAAAAGAACTAAGTAGGCTAAATATAGAATATAACGTAGAAGTAAGGAAAACAGGAGGTTGCTTCAACATACCTGAAGAAAGCACCGTAGTTGTTGCTAAAGGCAAAGATACTGAAAGACTTTATTCTAAAAGTGAAGCCGAAATTCTAACAATGCACGAATTATTCCATGTTGTAAGAGCTTACAACGGATTTAATGTTGGAAAAAATAACGGATTTCCCCCAATACTTGGTTTACATACTCCTTTCTATGATAAAACAGAAGAAGGAGGAGCAATTTATCGTGAACATAAAACAGGCGTTATAACTCCTGAAAAAGAGTTTGATTATCACCTACGATTGCTCGCAGCGTATTACCATTATAAGGACTGGCACTTCCAAGATATCGTTGAAGAACTAATAAGTCTTGGTGGTTCTGTAAATCGGAGCTTTTATCTTGGTGTTCGTAATAGAGAGGCTCTTAGACATCATATTTACCAAGGAGGCTATTATGAGGAATGGAAAGATAGAAAGGACATATGGCCTTTACTAATAGGAAAAGTTAATCCCGACTACGCCTCACTTTTCAAAAACGAAGTTCAAAAAGGTGTATTGAATAAGCCTTGCGTCGGCAAAAAAGAGTTATTTGAATTTACTCCTTGACTAAAAAAGCTATCTCTCACTATATTTTAATTATGACTGAACGCAAAATCCTACTGGACACAAATTTTCTAGTAGCACCTTTTCAGCTTTCAATCTCTTTATTTGAAGAACTGGAGAGACTATACCCCTATCACCAAGTTTACGTTATAGAAGACGTTATACAGGAGGCAAAAAGTATTGAAGAAGGAAAGTACAAGAAACTTGTAGATAAGCTTATAGAAAGTCAAGATATAGAGGTTCTTCAGACCGAAGGTGAGGGCGAAGTTGATGATCTTTTGGTTAACATTTGCGATGATTACATAATAGCAACTAACGACAAGGAACTGAAACAAAGATTACTGGACAAAAATGCCGAAATTATCATCATAAGAAGTAAGAGTTATTTGGAGGTTTTGAATCGTTCCTCGGTAGGGTTTTAAAAATTAAGTATCGATTTGGTTATTAAGTCTCACAGAGGTTAAGGATTCTATGTACAAAAGACTTACAATTGAGGACTCCGTACGAGTCCCACCCGAACACTTCGGGGAAGATGTAGAAGAAAGCGTAAAACACGGACTAAACAGCGAAGTAGCAGGAAGAATATTCGAAGATATCGGTGTAATACTCACGATAGAAGAAGTTAGAAACGTCGAAGGTGGAGACATAAAACCCGAAGACGCAGGAGTACACTACGATGTAGAATACGATGCACTTGTATTCCAACCAGAGCTTCATGAAGCAGTAGTGGGTGAAGTTGTAGACGTTACAAGTTTCGGAGCATTCGTAAGAATTGGTCCGTTTGACGGCCTATGCCACGTATCACAAATAATGGACGAATATGTGAATCTAGATGAAGAGAATAACATTCTAGTAAGCGAAGAAAACCAATTCAACCTGCAAATAGACGACCAAGTAACCGCAAGAATCATCGCAGTAAGTCTAGGAAAACAAGAAAGTAACAAACTGAACCTGACAATGAGACAACCTGGTCTAGGAAAAGAAGAATGGATCGAACATTACGAAGAAGAAAAAGCGGAAGAAGAGAAAGAAACAGAAGAAGAGGATGAATAAAAAACAATGGTAGAAAAAGCATGCAAAAATTGTAACAGAATAGTAGAGGACAGTAATGAATGCCCTGTATGCAAGAACAATGACTTATCAAACTCTTGGAGCGGTTTAGTAGTAATATATAATCCGGAAAATTCAGAAATTGCAGAAGAACTCGAAATCCAAACACCAGGAAAATATGCGATAAGAACTAAATAAAAAAATTGACAAAGGTGAAAAATTATACTATGGACACTCAAATAACACAAGTAAACGAAAACACACTGCTAGGACGAAAAGACGTAAAAGTAGAAGTCAATCACGAAGGCGATTCCACACCAGCAAAACAAGACGTTAAAGACAGAATAGCAGCAGAAAACGATCTAGATGAAGACAAAGTAGAAGTAAAAAACATCTTTACTGGATACGGTAAACAAAAATCAACAGCAATACTACAAATTTACCAAGACTTTGAATACGATGAAGAACTAGAAGCAGACACAATAGAAGAAGACGAAGAAGAAGTCAACGTTAGTGCAGAAATTCATGAACTTGTAGACGGCACAATAACGGAAATTAAAGATGAATTAGAGGATGCTGACGAAAAGACAATCAAAGAAGCATTAGAAGCAGAGAAACAAAACAAAAACCGAACAACACTAACAGAATGGATTGAAAACCAACTATAAGGTGAACTAAAATGACAAAAGGAGAAGCAGTTAAACTATACGAGAAGTACAACGAAGACGGCAGCTATGAAGGAGAAAAATGTCCAAGATGCGGTAGTTTTCTAGCAGAACATGACGATCGTAAAAGCTGCGGTAAATGCCAGTACACCAAACACCAATAACATATCTTTTTTCTATTTAATTTAAGAACAATCAAGTCCTAATTTAACTTTTCTAATACATTTGTTGAACTAATGAACGTACTAGGGATAGAATCTACAGCACATACATTAGGTATAGGAATAGTATCCGAGGAAGAAATACTTGCTAATCAAAAACAGATGTTTTCCCCTGAAAAAGGAGGAATACACCCTCGGAAAGCAGCAGAATTTCATTATCAAAATGCAATGAACGTTCTAAAAAATAGTTTATCAGAAGCTGATCTTGAATTAGATGATATTGATGCTGTTGCCTTTTCACAAGGACCTGGAATTCCGCAATGTCTTGACATAAGCGCAGTAATGGCAAGAAAAATATCAGGCAAATATGAAATACCGCTAATAGGTATTAACCACTGTTTAGCACATATCTCAATAGGTACTAGAACCACAAATGCTGAAAATCCTACAACACTATATGTTTCAGGAGGAAATAGCCAAATAATACAATATCGTAACGGAAGATACAGAATTGTGGGAGAAACATTGGATATTGCACTAGGTAATGCATTAGATAAACTAGCGCGAAAACTAGGTCATCCGCATCCTGGGGGTCCAGAAATAGAAAATCTTGCAGAACAAACTAAAGAAATAGTAGAAATGAGTTATCCTGTGAAAGGGATGGACTTTTCCTTTTCTGGTTTAGTTACGGAAGCTCAAAGAAAGATTAATAAAGTGGATAATGAAGTAATTGCGAATTCATTTCAAGAACATGCTTATTCAGCAGTAATAGAAGCACTTGAAAGAGCTATGAGTCAAGAAAACAGTCAAGAAGCTCTTCTTACTGGAGGAGTTGCAATGAACAATAGATTGCGCGAAATGATAAACATAATGTGTGAAGAAAGAGGTGCTAAAGCATTTATACCGCCTAAAGAGTATTGCATGGATAATGGTGTTATGATTGCTCACCAAGGATTACTTGAATTAAAATCTGGTAAAGAAACAAAACTGAAGAACTCAGATAAAAGACCAAACTGGCGCCCTGACGAAATTGAAGCAACCTGGATATAAGCATATTAAAAAACTACTAAAATGAAATATTATTCATGGACGAGGAAATAAGAAACGCTAAAGCCGCAATAAATAAGGGCGGAATAGTGATTTATCCTACCGAAACTGCTTATGGAGTGGCTGCAGATGCTAGAAATGAAAAGGCAGTTGAGAAAGTATTTCGGGCTAAAAAACGTCCTAAGGATAAGGGATTAACAGTAATTGTAAATAGTCTTGAACAGGCTAAAAAACATGCAGATTTATCTAAAAATGAAGAAAAAGTTATAAAGAGATTTATGCCAGGTCCTTTAACGTTAGTTTCCTCTAAAAAAGATTCTTCAGATCTTGCAGAAAATTTAAATGAAGATTTTGTTTTTAGAATATCTTCTAAGGATATTGCTAGACGAATAGCGAATGAAACACCGATAACCGCAACAAGTGCGAATATATCAGGTGAAAAAACTAGCTATTCTATTGAAGATATTTCTGATAAATTAAAAAACGATGCAGACTATATCATTAATGAAGGGGTTTTAGAGCCGCAACCTACATCTACGATTGCGGAAGTACTTAACGGGAAGATTAAGATTCATCGTGAGGGGCCAATAACGAAAAAAGAACTAGAACAAGTGCTATAAAAAATGAGTACAGGAATTTCAACACTAGTTACCGATTTTGGTTTAATTATAGCTACAGCAACCCTTCTAGGAATATTAGCTAAGAAAACGAAACAACCTACAATTGTTGCTTATATCCTAACAGGTCTGATTTTAGGACCTGTTGTTTTAGGAATTGTAGAGGAATCAGAACTTACTTATTTAATCTCAGAACTAGGTCTTGGATTTTTATTATTCCTTTTAGGCATAGAAATGAATTTAAAAGAAATAAAAGAAATACTAAGACCAGTCACCAACATAGCAATACTTCAAACTATCCTACAGACATCTCTTGCATTTTTAATACCTTTAGCACTGGGTTTTACGATGATGCAGACAATAGTAATTGCTTTATGTACTGTTTTCGGAGCAACACCAGTAATTGTAAAATTACTAACTGATAAAGATGAAATAACTAGTTTACCAGGAAAAATAGATGTAGGCGTACTAATATTGCAAGACATCTATCTCGTAATTATTTTAGCACTATTTGCTGCCGATACGTTAGCCGAACCCGAGATTGCAACTATCGGAATTACATTAGGAAAAATATTTCTATTAATGGGATTAATAGCAGCATTGAGCTTATTATCCTCTAAGTACTTCCTACCCAAACTATTCCAAATATCCGCATCAAACAAGCACACTTTCTTTATACACGGGATAACATGGGCATTTCTTTTCATCTCATTAGCTCTCGTACTTGACCTATCAGTAGAAGTAGGCGCATTTTTAGCAGGATTAGGACTCGGCCAAATATCCTATAGAGAAGAACTCAAAGAACGTGTGAGACCAATAACAGACTTTTTCATGGTAATCTTCTTTTCCAGTATAGCATTAACCATAACAAGAGATAATTTGCTAGCTTATTGGAAAGAAGCAATAATAGCATCCGTACTTCTTATGATAGGGAATTTTATAATAATGTTTTATTTAATCGATAGAGAGAATTTCACTCCTGAAACAAGCTTTTTAGGAAGCTTAAACATGACACAGGTATCAGAATTCAGTATTGTAGTTGGAGCTTTAGCAGTCCAACAGAATTACGTTGGTAATGACATTCTCGGATATCTTTCCTTAATGGCCTTACTCACTATGTCCAGTTCTTCCTACCTGATCCAATACAACCAACAAATATACCGTAAGGTATCTCCTTATCTTGAGAGATTTGAAGCAGAACACAAAAAAGATGTGGACTTAACTACCTTAGAAGATCATGTAGTTATAGTAGGAGCTACACAATCTTCAAAACACCTAATACCTATTTTGAAGGAGACTGGAAAAGAAATAGCAGTGGTTGACAACTCTAACGATAAAACAAAAGCTCTCCAAGCCAGAAATGACATACATTACATATATGGAGATATATCTCACGGAGAGATACGAAAAACAGCAGGAATAAGTAAAGCAAGCATCATAATATCTCTAGTACCACATAAAGAAATAAACCATAAAATAATAATGGAAAATAAGGACGCAATAAAATTCGTCAAAGCCAAAAGATTTGAAGAAGCTGCAGAACTCTATGAAGAAGGTTCCAATTATGTAATACTTAAGACAGAGGTAGCAGCAGACCAAATGGCCGAATATCTAGAAGCATACCTACAAGATCCCAAATTATTCAATTCTGAAGTCAAAGAAGACATACAAAGAATTAAATGGAGTGATTTAGACCAATGGTAGAAATAATAAATACATTAACCATCTTGTTTCTTGCAGCATCAGTAACGCTACTAATAGCCAAAAAAATTAATCAACCAGCCATTCCCGCATATATAACCGCAGGGATCATAACCGGTTATTTCTTCACAGAGCAAGAACAGCTTTTAACTCTTGTACAATTAGGAATAGCTTTCTTAGTGTTTGTTTTCGGTCTAAAATTCGATCCAAGCAAAATAAAAACTGTGGCTTCAGACTCACAACTAGTTACTTTATCACAACTTATTATCGTAGGAGGTATAGGCTATCTAATTGGATCATATCTAGGGCTTGATACATTCAATGCCGCACTATTCGGCTTGGCCGGAGCCTTAAGCTCCACACTAATTGGTTTACAGTTGATAGAAGATGAAATTGACTTTAAACTTATTCACGGACGGTTATCCGAATCCATACATCTTTTACAAGATTTTGCAGCAATAGTAGCAATAATTATACTAAGTAACCCTAATTTCGCCAGCAGCGCATTACTATCAAAACTAGGTTATGGTTTAAGCCTACTTATTGCCGCATTTATCATAAGAAAGTACCTAATGTCTTTCATTGCTCGTCAGGCTCAAGGCTCTAGAGAACTATTGATGCTAATCAGCATATCAATTCTTACAGGGTTTATGGCAATCTCAAATCATTTAGACCTATCTATAGTTGTCGGAAGTTTTGCTGCAGGAATAGCAGTAGCGAAATACCCTCATAATCTAGAAATACTAGACACTGTATCAAGTCTAAAAGATTTCTTTGCAGCAATATTCTTTATTACTTTAGGAGCGCTAATTACTGTCCCTAATGTAACCGTATTAACCTTAGCAATGCTTCTAATACTTATCACCACATTCCTACAACCTTTCCTAGTCTCAGCAATATTAACCACATTAGGTTATGACTCCAGAACAAGTTTTGCAACAGCATACAGTTTAGATCAAATAAGCGAACTAGTACTTATCTTAGCAATACAAGCACACCTTACACAAATAATAAACCCTGACCTATTTCAGGCAATTATTTTAGCTTCAGTTGTAACCATGACTCTCTCAGGATATACCAAAATTTACGAACAACAACTATACAGCAAGTTAAGAGCTCTCAAAATGCCTTTTACTAGGATAAATACTCAAAAATATCAAATAAAAGAAGAGTTAGAAAACCATCTAATATTAGTAGGATATGATATTCAAGGAAAAAGAATTGTAGAAATGTTGGAGTCCAAAAATCAGAATTACGTAATCATAGAAAATGATCCTGAAAAAGCCGACGAAATTCGGAATAAAGGCCACAACTACATTTACGGTAACGTGTTAGAGGATAGAATATGGGAGGATGCTAATTACAAGGACGCACAATTAATTATTTCTACACCCCCATTTAAGGATGTATCTGAAAAAATACTCAATCTAAAGACAGACGCAGATAAGATATTAACAGCTCAAGAAGTTTCAGAAGCTAAAAATCTATTAAACCACGAAGAAGCACTATACGTTAATTTACCAGAAATTACAGTAACAGAACAAATAATTGAACACTTAATAGGTGTTATCAACAATGAAAACTATGGTGAGAAACTAAGAGCACAAAACTTGGAAGAAATAAAGAGATATCTTGACAATACCGAAGGATAATCTCTCCCCATTCAGTAGTATATAGGATCAAACCTATAAAGAATTGAATTTACTATCTCCTTTTTATGACAAAAACTAGAAAAGGCGCGGAAGCCACCGTAGAACTAAGGAAAGATTTTGTGCTTAAGACCCGAGAGAAAAAAGGTTATCGCCATCCTGATTTAGATCAAAGAATTGTCGAAGAAAGAACAAGTAAAGAGGCCAAAATATTAAAGAAGGCCTCAAAGTACAATGTCAGCCCTAAACTGATAAGCAAGAAAAAAAACTCATTGAAAATGGATCTTATTGTAGGAAAAACTGTAAAAAAGGTTATTGAAGACGACAGCAAACTTTTGGAGAAAATAGGGAAAAAAATTGCAACATTACACAGAGAAAATATCGTACACGGCGATCTAACTACTAAAAATATGATTTTAGAAGAGAAAACTAATGAACTATACATAATTGATTTTGGCTTAGCAGAACATTCTCAAAGAGTGGAAGATAAAGCTGTAGATCTACATCTTTTCAAAGAAGTATTAAGGACCTCCCACCCATCTGTTTTTGAAGAAAGTTGGGATAAATTCAAAGAATCCTATGAAAAAAATGTTAAAAATTCAGAAAAAATATTTGACAGATTAAAAGAAATTGAAAGTCGTGGAAGATACAAGTAAAAGTTTTAGCTACTTTTCTTATCTAAGGATTTGAAGAATTTCTCTAATACTTGTTTTCTCTCTATCTCACCTTCTTTTTCACCTATATCTGCTACCCTACATGATGATCCAAGGATTCCGCCTCCTGCTGTATCTAAAAATATTGTGGAGAGACTCCATTTCTTTTGAAGTATTGTTTGAGAGCAAATAACATTTTGTATTCTGTAGTAAGGCATTATTACTGTCTCTCTTCTCCAAAAACCATTCATCGTGACGTAGTGGTTGGCATTTTGTGAGTATCCTTTATTAGCCCATTTTAGATGTGCTCCAATGCCCGACAGGATTATGAGACCAGGTAAAAATATGTAGTTCAGTCTAGTTGGTACATCAGGCAAAATAAATGATGTTCCTGTAAATATTGCGGTCTCTAACAAACCTACAAAGACGATTATCGTAGCCATAGAGTACCGTATAAAGTACCGATATCTGGCTCTTCCAGGAATTGGATTCATTTCTATTTCTTCAAAACTTCTGATTGATTTCGCCAATTTGGAAGCTCTTTCTTTAGTTGCTAAAGGTATCAGCGCTTCAGATCCTCTTTCCGAAGATGTTCCTGGAGAATAACCTGCCGTTTCCAGCCTCACAGTAGAATATCCAAAAATCCTTTTCAGCGGATTTTCATCGAAGACTACTACTTGTATTTTCTTTTCAGGAATGCTGCCGCTTAGTCTTTGTATTAATCCTTTTTCATACTCGTAAACATCATCATTTTTGTATAGTTTGAAACCATAGTATCTAGAAAATATTCTAACAGAACTTATAACCCAAATTATTGTAATTGCTAGTGAAATAAGCACAAGCCATATTGTGGCTCCTGAAGCCCCTAATCCTTCCATTGAAGCCCAGATACTGCCCGCAAACAAAGTGAATATGAAAAAAACAAATGCAATAGAACGATTATCTACAGTAAATAAGCTTAATACTGCCAATTCTTTAGGATTGAGTTCAAAAATCAGTTCCCTATCATCTTTTACTTCTTCATCCTCCTTTCTTTCTTCTTCTATCTCTTCGTTCTTCAATCTCTTGATTTTATCCTGTATTCTACGTGATTCATCCTTGCTAACGAAACGCAATCTTGCTTCAGTATCTCCTCCTCCTGCTGTTTCTAAATTCACTTGAGCAATCCCCAAAAACCTTTGAAGCAAATCACTTGATACATCTACATTCTGTATTCGATGAAGAGGAATTTCTCTTTTCTTTTTTCTTAGCACTCCCTTCTGTATGTCAAAACTTTCTTCAGTAATTTTGTAATTATACTTTGTCCAGTAAAGGTAAGAATATACTAGGGACGAAAGTATGAATATTAAGAACAACAGCATCCCTAATAATGCCTGAATTCCTCCTGCTGTGATCAGCGGGAATGCTATAAATAAAGCTAGGAAAAAATTTCGACTGCTAAGACCTTTGTAAAATATTGAAGATTTGTGAAGTTTCATACTGCGTCGCCAAATTTGTCCTCGCTATCAATTGCAACTTCTTTCAAATGTTCCTGTATTTCTTCAGCTCTTTCTGGTTTTAAGCCGGGTATTACAACATCCGCTCCTCTACTTCCTGCAGTAAATATTACTACCCTTGAAAGACCAAATATTCTATCTAATATTCCTCTACGTGAATCTACATGCTGTATTCTAACAAAGGGAACCATACTCCTAATCTTGACTAAAACTCCTCTTTCAATATATACATGATCCTCTTTTATCTCAAAACCCCACAGTTCGTACTTTTTGAAGCTGTAGGCAACTAATAGAGTAGAAAAAACTGCTAGAAAACCTATAGCAGGAATAACTGATGGAAACGGAAGAGCTATTATTATTGAAGTTATTAACAATACGAATAATACGTTTTTGATAATCCAAACAGTCCTGATTTTATGATTTAATTTTTCCATTGAATTATATTGTGAATGATATAGAAGGAAGTTTTTAATCCTTAAACCAATATTTCGCATCCTTGGGATTTGGTTAATAAACTTTAGCACAAAACAGATTTTTAGACCAATAAAGTCCGCTTAAAATTTAGGGGGCTGAATTGGATCAGGTGAAATTTATAATGGCAAGAATGCACTCAGACGACAGAGGACAATCCGGAAGTACAAAACCAGTAGAAAAAAATGTACCTGAATGGGTAGATTATAGCGAAGAAGAAGTAATTGACCTAGTAACAGATTTAGCACAGGAAGGGTATGATCCAAGTCAAATAGGGATTATTCTAAGAGATAAACACGGCATCCCTAGCGTAAAAGAAATAACTGGTCATAAACTAACCGGAATTCTAGAAGAAAATGAAATGGCTCCAGAAATGCCAGAAGACCTTAATAATCTGGTAGAAAAAGCAGAAAAGATTCAAGACCACCTAGAAGAGAATCCAAACGACAGACAATCAATTAGACGTTTGGAACTTACCGAAGCAAAGATTAGAAAAGTGGCCCAGTACCACAGAGACAAAGGAAACATAGAAGAAAACTGGAAGTATTCTAGAAGAGAATAAGACATAAAACATATTTCCTTCTTACATTTTATTGAAAGATATGGTAGACGAAATAATTGAAGCTTCTCAACCAGCTGCAGATAAGTTAAAAGAAACCGATAAGAAAATAAGATTAATAGGACAATACGACGCAGACGGCATCTCAGCAACCGCCATAGCCTTTGAAATGCTTAAAAGACTTGATAAAGATTTTGAATATGAAATACTGAAGCAACTTTACGAGGAAGACGTGAAAAGATTTGCAGAAGCTGAAGAAGACTTACTACTATTCGTAGACATAGGTTCCGGACAGTCCAAAAACATACAGGAACACATACTCGAAAATACAGATAAAGATGTTATCATTTCTGACCACCACGAACCGCAAATTAAAGGAGACGGAATCCATCTTAACCCGCACTTTCTAGGTTACGATGGAGGAGAACAGATATCCGCCGCCGGAATGACATATTTGCTGGCTAAAACTATAGATAAAGAAAACCAAGATCTTGTAACATACGCTCTAATAGGAGCTACAGGAGATATACAGAAGCAAGATGGAGAATTTCTAGGACTTAACAAAGAAATAGCAGAAGAAGCTATAGAAAACGATTATATTGAGAGAAGAAAAGGTCTAGATCTATACGGAAGAACGACTAAACCACTTCAGAAATCACTAATGTATACTTCAGACCCACACCTGGAAGGAGTAACAAATAATGAATCAGGAGCCATACAGCTGATAAAATCCTCAGGAGTCACATTAAGAGAAAACGGTGATTTCAAAACTTTAGCAGATCTTACTCCAGAAGAAGAGAAAAAACTTATTAACACCATGATAAGAAATGGTTATCCCGTTCAAGAGCTTTTAAACGATATTTACACACTCCCTAATGGATACGAAATAGACGAGTACTCAACCATAATTAACGCTTGCGGAAGACTGGGAGAGCCAAAAAAAGGCGTTAAAATTCTTAGAGAAAATGATGAAAAACTAATAAAACGCATAAGTCGAAAATATGGTCGGAAAATAAGCAAATCCTTGCGTTATGTTGAGAAAAACAAAGACGATACTGAAATTATATACGAAAATGGAATTGGTGTGATAGATGGTCAAGATAAAATAAAAGACGACTTTATCGGCACAGTGACCACTATTTCAATGAGTAATGGTTTCTTTGAGACTGCACCAGTGATTGTAGGCGTAGCAGAAACAGAAAAAGGAGATCAAATAAAAGCATCTTGCAGAGCAAAAAAACAAATAGTAGAAGATGGATTGGTTCTAGGAGAAATTGTAGAAGGAATATGCGAAGAAATAGACGGTGAAGGCGGAGGACACAATATTGCTGCAGGAGCTAAAATACCTTTAGACAAGAAAGAAGAATTCTTAGATAAATTAACACAGCAAGTACAACAAGAAGTTTAATTTAACACTTCTTAAACTACTTTTTAATCTTATGACTGGTTTT